>Ga0209262_10000618_pt1 | contig 15533 bp, 12 predicted proteins | sample Lowcelwee11metaG_FD_187171 | JGI IMG/M metagenome (GOLD analysis project Ga0209262, IMG submission 187171) | Freshwater pond sediment microbial communities from the University of Edinburgh, under environmental carbon perturbations - Low... | ecosystem: Environmental > Aquatic > Freshwater >...
CGTTCATCTTCCAGAAGCGGGGTAACTGCCGGCATATCGATATCGAAGTTTTCATCGAGGGGAACTTTGACAACTTCCACATCATTCACTGCCGCCGAGACCTGGTACATCCCGTATGTGGGCGGGAATATCAGCGCCCTGTCACTACCCGGGTTGCAGAATATCCGGTAGCAGAGGTCAATCACCTCATCGCTTCCGTTTCCGAGAAAAATGGTTTCTTCGGCTATACCCTTCAGGCTGCTGATGGCAGCTCTCAGCTCCTTCTGGCGCGGGTCGGGGTATCTGTTGAGAGGGCCGTAGGGACTCTCATTTGCATCAAGGAAGATGCCCTCTCTGCCTTCATATTCATCCCTGGCGCATGAGTACGGTACCAGTGCCCTGACGTTAGGCCTTACCAGTTTATCTGTTCTGTTCATCGTTAAGATATTTTAGTCTGACTGATACTGCGTTCCGGTGACCGCCCAGCATCTCGGCGCCGGCCAGCAATTCTGTTGAAGGACCTAAGTTCATTATGCCACGCTCAGTCACCTCCTGGAAGAAGATCTTCTTCATAAAACTTCCGGTTGACAGACCGCTGTAGCTCCTTGCATATCCTCCTGTAGGCAGGGTATGGTTGGGTCCGGTCATGTAGTCACCTGTACTTTCGCTGCTGTAGTTCCCCAGAAAAACTGATCCGGCGTTAGTGACCGCTGCAGCATGGAGGTATGGGTCTGCAGTGGCGAGGATAAGATGTTCTGGGGCATACCGGTTGCTGACCTTGAGGCACTCATCAAGAGAGTCAAGAAGAATCATTGAGCTGTTCTCAAGCGCCTGGAGGGCAATACTGCTTCTTTCCAGGAGGGCTGCCTGTCTCTCTGCCTCTATCTTCACCATCTCAATCATCACTCTGCTGTCGGTAAGCATGATCACCTGGCTGTCAGCTCCATGTTCGGCCTGTGAAAGCAGGTCTGCAGCAACAAAGACCGGATTGGCGTTCTCATCGGCAATGACCAGCAGCTCACTGGGACCGGCAGGCATGTCTATTGAAACACCCTCCTGCTGGACCAGCTCTTTGGCCCTGGTGACATACCTGTTCCCCGGCCCGAAGATCTTATGTACCGGGGGTACAGACTCAGTGCCGAAGGCCATGGCTGCTATAGCCTGGGCTCCGCCAGCCATAAATACTGAAGTGACACCTGACAGGGAGGCTGCATACAGTATCAGGGGGTTGATCTTTCCATCTGATCCGGGCGGAGTGCACATGATGATCTCCCTGCATCCGGCCAGACGGGCGGGTATGGCCAGCATCAGAACCGTGGAAAAGAGAGGGGCAGTACCACCGGGAATATATAACCCGACCTTTTCTATCGGCACATCACGGCTCCAGCACTTCACCCCATCGGCCGTGCTGACAGGCGCGGTTTTGTGTATCTGTGAAGAGTGAAAAGCCCTGATGTTTGAAGAAGCGTAAGCCATTGCTTTCCTGAGAGGCTCAGGCACACTTTTTTCAGCATCACGAATCATCCGCTCATCAACCCTGAATGAAGCAGGGGCATAACCGTCAAATTTCTCCGAGTAACGACGCAGGGCTTTATCACCCTCAGCCCTGACCATGGCGAGCACCTCTCTTACGCTGTTGTCAATCTCCGTGCTGGCGGCCGACGGTCTAAGGAGGGCGGCACTGAGATCAGAATGTCCGGGATAAATGTATGTATTCATCACAGTACCATTTTTTCTATTGGTATGACCAGTATGCCTTCAGCTCCTGCCGTCCTGAGCTGGTCGATCCTCTCCCAGAACTCATCTTCCTTCACGACGGAGTGGAGGCTGCACCATCCCTTCTCAGCCAGAGGCAGTATTGTCGGGCTCTTCATACCAGGAAGGATCCTGCATATTTCCGGTACCGATGCTTCCGGGGCATTGAGCAGGATGTACTTGTTTTCCCTGGCGTTTTTAACTGCCCTGATACGGAATAACAGTCGGTCTAGTATCTTTTGCTTTTCGCCGCTGATGTTCCTGTTGGCTATGATGACCGCCTGGCTCTTCATGACCGTCTCCACCTCGCGGAGGCCATTGGTAAGCAGGGTACTGCCTGAGCTGACGATATCACATATCGCATCGGCGAGGCCTATGCCCGGCGCAATCTCAACACTGCCGCTCAGTTCCTCGATCTCCGCATTAATCTTTTTCTCGGTGAAATATTCTGTCAGCAATCCCGGATAACTTGTGGCGACCTTTTTATTCATGAAGAATGCAGGACCGGTATAGGTCTCTTCCTTTGGAATGGCGAGACTAAGCCGGCAGCCGGCAAAGCCAAGCTGTTCAAGCACTTTCACATCCTTTTTCTTTTCAAAGACCATGTTTTCACCCACGATCCCGATGTCAGCCACCTGCTGTTCAACGTACTGGGGGATGTCGTCGTCACGCAGAAGAAGTATCTCAACGGGGAAGTTGGAGGCGATGACCTTAAGGCTTCCTGAGCCGTTGGTGATCTTGATGCCGCACTCTTCAAACAATTTGCGGGAGCTCTCGCTCAGTCTGCCGCTTTTCTGGATTGCAATTTTAAGTATGCTCATTTAACTTTTTATTTTACCTGAGCAGACTGTGCAGCAACAAAAAACCCGCCTGATCTGCTCAGGCGGGTTTATGATATTCAGATTTCACCATACACCATTTTCATCTCGCCTGAGAGCAAGTATGAGAATGATGATGATGTAATTTGTTTAACGACATTTTTTCCTGATACGTTACAAAAATAGCAATTATCTTATCAAAACAAAAAACAGGGATGGAATGTTCATGTGCCTGATTGTTCAGACATTTTAACTTTCGTACAGATTGTTATCCTTATTGTAGATCCCGAGGATCTCCAGGTTCATTGTATGTTCTTCAAGCGCTTTGACTATATGGTCCATTCTTGAAACAGCACTCAGTTCAAGGTCAAGATAGAACATGTACTCCCAGTTTCCGTTCAGACGGGGAACAGACTGTATCTTTGAAAGATTGATATCCATCGAGGCAAGTATCATCAGAACCCTGGCAAGTGAACCGGGCTTGTGGCCTGTGGCAAAGCATACCGATGCCTTATCACCGGCAGCGGGCATTGCGGATGCGTTTCCTATGACATGAAACTTTGTATAGTTCTTCTTATATGTTTCTATACCCCTGGCAAGAATTTCAAGGCCATATATCTCCGCTGCACTTGCTGATGCGATTGTGCCTGTCGCGGCAAGTTGCTGTTCACTTATAACCCTCGCTGTGCCGGCAGTATCATCGGTCTCTATCAATGTCAGTCCTTTCAGAGTGTCAAGAAAGGCCATGCACTGGGCGAGGGCGATGGGATGGGATCTGATTTCACTTAATGAGCCAATTGTGGTTCCGGGAAGTGCCATCAGATTCTGCCTGACCCTGAGTCTTATCTCGCCAAGTATCTTAAGGCCTGACTCCCTGATAAGATTATAATTGTATAGTATGCTTCCTGCGCGGGCATTCTCAATTGCCATAACAGCGTATTCAGCCCTGCCCTGAACCACTGAATTAACGGTTTCATCGAATGTGGTGCATGGCACCAGGATAATTCTTTCATTCCTGAAATAGTCATTGGCCGCCACCTCGTGAAAACTTCCCTTTTCGCCCTGTATGGCCACATATATCTGTCGATCCATTATATTATGCTCTCTGTGGGTTCAGGTGCGCAAAATGTATTCTGAGATCCAGTCGCCAACCATTGAGGTTGAACAAGGGTTGCTTCTGTCAAGGTCTTCTGTTACTATACCGGCTTCAAGAGACTCTTCGGCTGCTTTTTTCAGGAGATCAGATTCCCTGGTGAGGTTAAGCCCGGTTTCGAGTAGCATTGCTGCCGACAGGATTGTGCCGAGGGGATTGGCGATGTTCTTACCTGCTGCCTGGGGATATGAGCCATGTATAGGCTCAAAGACTGATGTTGACAGGCCTATTGATGCCGAAGGGAGCAGACCAAGAGATCCGGTTATGACGCTTGCCTCATCGGAAAGAATATCACCAAACATATTTTCAGTGACAAGAACATCAAACCTGAGCGGATTCTGGATTAACTGCATGGCTGCATTGTCGACGAACATAAAGTCCATTTCTATTCCGGGATAGTCACGAACAATCTCTTTTGAGGTTTCACGCCACAGTCTTGATGTTGCCAGTACATTAGCCTTGTCGACGACGGTGACTTTTCCTTGTCTCTTAAGAGCATATTCACAGGCAAGCCTTACAACACGCTCAATTTCATATTTACTATAGACACATGAATCATATGCAGTATTACCGTCTTCAGACCTTCCCTGCGGTTTACCAAAATAGATGCCTCCGGTCAGTTCTCTTACCATGATTATGTCCACACCGCTGACTATCTCTCTTTTCAAAGGTGATTTGTCAAGCAATGAGGGGAATGTGGTTACCGGTCTCACATTGGCATATAGTCCCAGCTCCTTGCGCATGGCAAGGAGCCCCTGCTCCGGTCTTACCTTTGCCGAAGGATCATTATCATACCTGGGGTCACCGATGGCACCGAACAGCACCGCATCAGCAGCTTTGCATTTTATGAGTGTATCGTCAGGAAGGGGAGAACCTGTTCTGTCAATGGCCACTGCACCCACGAGAGCATATTCATATTCAAATGAGTGGTTGAATTTTCTCCCGATTGCATTGATCGATTTAACGGCCTGTTCAACAATCTCAGGGCCAATACCGTCACCGGGCAGAACTGCGATTTTAAAATTCATGTTGTGCTTCTGTTAATGTTTTGACTTTTTTGCTGTAATCATTATTCTCGATAATGTTAAGCATCTTCTCAGTGGCTTTTATTGCTGACTCGGTCTGGTCTGCATCCAGCCCTTTTGTCCTGAATTTCATGCTTCCGTAGCTCCATGAAATGGCTGTTTCAACAAGCGCATCCGTCTTTCCTCCGGGCGGAATTGTGACCAGATAATCTGTTAGAACAGGGAATTCTCTTCCAAGACTTTCGTATATTTTCCTGATGGCTTTCATAAAGGCGTCATACTGGCCGTCGCCTGAAGATGTCTCCTCGTAGATGGCCCCGTCTATCTCAATCTTAACACTGGCAAAAGGCTTTAGTCCGTATGAAAGTGAGAGTGAATAGTTTTTAATGAAGACCCTGTAATGAATTCTTTCGGTCCCGAGAACGTCAGCAATGATAAAGGGGAGATCCTCTGTAGTGACATTCTCTTTCTTATCGCCAAGCTCAATAACTCTCTTTGTGACCCTGGCCAGTGATTCCTGGTCAAGTTCCAGCCCGAACTCCTCAAGATTCTTTTTTATTGTTGCCTTGCCCGACATTTTTCCTAGTGCGTATTTTCTTTTTCTCCCGAATCTTTCCGGGAGCAGGCTGTTGAAATAGAGATTGTCCTTGTTATCGCCGTCTGCATGTATGCCTGACGTCTGGGTGAAGACGTTCTCTCCTATAACAGGTTTGTTGACAGGTATCCTAATGCCACTGTAAGATTCAACAATATTGCCAATAGCAGTTATTGCATTTTCATCAACCCCGGTAACACAATCAGTATGATCCTTCAGTATTGCAATAACGCTTGACAGCGGTGCATTCCCGGCCCTTTCACCAAGTCCGTTGACAGTTGTGTGCACTCCCTTCACACCAGCCTTAACGGCAGCTAATACGTTGGCAGCTGCAAGGTCATAGTCGTTGTGAGCGTGGAAGTCAAAATGGAGAGATGGGTATTTGCCAACCAATCTTTTGCAGAAGTCTGCTGTCTGGTCAGGATTCAGAATTCCAAGGGTGTCAGGTAGCATAAATCTTGCAACGGGCTGATCTTTAAGGTTATCAAGCAAGAAATAGACATAGCTTTCAGAGTTGATCATTCCGTTTGACCAGTCTTCGAAGTATATATTTACGGTCATCCCTCTTCCGGCGGCTTTTCCAATGACATATTTAATCTCGCCAAGGTGCTCATCTGCAGTCTTTTTCAGTTGTTTCTCCAGATGGCGTCCCGACCCTTTGCAGAGGAGATTGATCACCCTGACTCCTGCACTCTCTATCCAATCCAGTGAGGTCTCTCCGTCCACAAATCCAAGCACCTCGATCTTATCCAGAAGGTTGTTCTTTTTTGCCCATTCTGCAATTTTGGAAGTTGCCTCAAATTCTCCCTCGGAAACTCTTGCCGAAGCTACTTCGAGGCGGTCTACCTTCAGCTCCCTGAGAAGGAGGGTAGCCATGTGCAGTTTCTCCAAAGGTGAGAATGAGACGCCCTGCGTCTGTTCGCCGTCGCGAAGAGTGGTATCCATTATCTCAAGCCTCATCCCAATCCTCCTCTGCTTTTCTCATATTCTATTATTTTGCCTCTCATATTTATCAGATAATCAATGTCATCAAGCCCATGAATCAGGCATTCCTGCTTGTAGGGGTTAATCTCAAAGGTGAATGACTTTCCGGAGGCAGGGACCTCCATCCGCCGCTCCTGAACATTGATCTTGACAATCGTTCCAGGATCACCGGTAACAAGAGCGATGAGGCTTTTTACCTCATCTTCAGGTATGATCAATGGAAGCAGTCCGTTATTAAGTGCGTTGTTACGGAAGATATCTGCAAAGAAGCTTGATATTACAACCCTGAATCCGTAATCGTAGACAGCCCATACAGCGTGTTCGCGGCTTGATCCGCATCCGAAGTTTTTCCCGGCAACCAGTATTTTCCCGTTGTATTTCCTGTTGTTGAGGATAAAATCCTCAAGCGGCCTCCCGTCATGGTCATATCTCCAGTCCCGGAACAGATTCTTGCCAAAACCCTCTCTTGAGGTTGAGCTAAGGAACCTGGCCGGAATGATCTGGTCTGTGTCGATATTTTCCAGCGGCAGCGGCACACATGTCGATTCCAGTATATTGAGTTTCTCTTTTGCCATTAGTATCAGGTTCTTTTATAAAAATATTCGCGGATCTGTTATTCTTCCCGTGATGGCTGACGCTGCAGCTGTCAGAGGGCTGGCAAGCAAAGTTCTTGCTCCCGGGCCCTGCCTTCCCTCAAAGTTCCGGTTTGAGGTTGAAACAGCATATTTCCCGGCAGGTATTTTGTCTTCATTCATGGCGAGGCATGATGAGCAGCCTGGCTGCCTCAGCTCAAAACCGGCATCATGAAGTATGGCAAGCAGCCCTTCCTTTTTAACCTGTTCTTCAACGAGCTTGCTTCCCGGGACCAGGAGCGCGGTTACATTTTCCGCCTTCTTCCTTCCCTTTACAAGAGATGCAAATGCCCTGAAGTCTTCAATTCTCCCGTTTGTGCAGCTGCCGAGGAATATAAAATCTATCGGATGGCCATCAAGCTTCATCCCGGGGCTGAATCCCATGTATGAAAGAGCCTTAATGTAATTATCAGCATCCTGCCTGTTCATACCTTCTGTCTCAGGAAGCGATTTATCAACTGCGAGCGCCATCCCGGGATTGGTGCCGTACGAGATCATCGGTCTGATTGATTCAGCAGAGATGGTTATCTCTTTATCGAATGATGCTCCCGGGTCAGTTATGAGATCTTTCCATGCTTTCAGGTCATTGTAAAATGAATTGTTCTCCAAATAGTATTTTGTATTTCTGAGATAAGAGAACGTGGTTTCGTCAGGTGCGATGAGACCACCTCTGGCCCCCATCTCAATGCTCATATTGCATATAGTCATTCTCGATTCCATGCTCAGTGCTCTGATTGCCGAGCCGCGGTATTCCACAAAATATCCGGTTGCTCCGCCAGTAGTAAGAAGAGATATGATATGCATTATTATATCCTTCGATGTAACCGCTTTTCCGAGGGCTCCGTCAACAGTAATGCTCATTGTTTTTGGCCGCGACTGGAGGATGCACTGGGTTGCCAGTACCATCTCCACCTCGCTCGTCCCGATACCAAAGGCCACCGTTCCGAAAGCACCATGGGTTGATGTATGACTGTCGCCACATACAACAGTCATTCCGGGCCTTGTGTATCCAAGCTCAGGCCCTATTACATGAACTATTCCGTTGTATTTGTGATTCAGTCCGAATAATTCAATGCCATGTCTCGAACAGTTCTCCTTCAGCTTTTCAACTTGTATTCCTGACAACTCCTCCCTGATCGGAAGATGCTGATCTTTTGTAGGTGTATTATGATCAGCTGTTGCAAGGGTCAGAGACGGCCTGAAAACAGGTATTCCTCTCTCTTCCAGTCCCCTGAAAGCCTGAGGGCTTGTAACCTCATGTATGTAGTGACGGTCAATATAAATAATATCAGGCCCATCCTTGATTGAATGAACCACATGAGCGTCCCATATCTTTTCAAAAATTGTTTTAGGAGTCATTTTATCTTTGAAATTGCATCAATCAAGGCTTCTACTGAGGCTGTAATAATATCTGTGTTGGCTGAGAATCCATAATAGATCCTTCCCTCATATTCTACCTGGACATGTACCTTGCCCAGATCATCGCTGCCCTTTGTAATTGCCTGAATAAGGAACTCCTCAAGCACTATTGTTTTTTTAATAAGTTGCTTTACCGCAGTGAAAGAGGCATCTATCGGGCCGTTGCCCGATGCTGTGGAGGTGTGTACTTCGCCATTGATTCTCAGGCCGACGGTTGCCACAGGGAACGTGCTCTTGCCGCATGTGACCTGAAGGAGTTCAAGTTTTAACGGTTTCTCCTCGGTAAAGACCTGCCCTGTCAGAATCCTGATGTCATCATCGTCTATATTCTTTTTTTTGTCAGCAAGCTGAAGGAATTTATGGTATATCTCGTCAAGCTCATCCTTTTTGTACTGAAAGCCCAGTGTCTCAAGACGGTGATTTAATGCGGCCCTGCCACTTCTTGCAGTGAGTATGATGGATGACTCCTTTATTCCCACCTCTACCGGGTCAATGATCTCATAGTTTTCCCTGTTCTTGAGTACTCCATCCTGATGAATACCTGATGAATGGGCAAATGCATTTCTGCCTACGATTGCCTTGTTGGGCTGGACCGGCATATTCATCAGGTTCGAGACAAGCCTGCTGCTGTTGTAAATGAGCTTGCTGTTAATGTTGGTAGTGAGGTTTAACGACTTATGGCTTTTAAGTATCATGACAATTTCTTCAAGAGAAGTATTGCCGGCTCTTTCGCCTATACCGTTAAGTGTAACCTCAACCTGCCTTGCACCGTTAATTATACCCATCATTGTATTGGCTGTTGCCATTCCGAGGTCATTGTGGCAATGTGTGGATATAATTACCTTTTCAATCCCTTTTACATTCTCACGCAGGTACCTTATTTTCTCTCCATACTGTTCAGGAAGACAATAGCCTGTTGTGTCAGGAATATTCACCACCGTTGCACCCGCCTTTATCACTGCTTCGATGACCCTGGCCAGATATACGTTATCTGATCTGCCTGCATCTTCTGCATAAAACTCCACATCTTCCACAAATTTCTTTGCATACTTCACTGCGTCAACAGCCCTCCTGAGTACCTCCTCAGGTGTGGCCCTGATCTTATATTCGATGTGGTACGGTGATGTTCCGATGCCGGTATGTATCCTTTTGCGCTTTGCAAATTTCAGGGCCTCTGCTGCAACTTCTATATCCTGTTTTACTGCCCTTGTCAAAGCACAGATAACAGGCTCAGAAACAGCCTTTGATATCTCTACCACTGATGCAAAATCACCCGGGCTCGATATTGGGAAGCCTGCTTCAATGACATCAACACCCAATGCCTCCAGTGCCTCAGCCACTTCGATCTTCTCAATTGTATTGAGCTGGCAGCCCGGAACCTGTTCCCCGTCGCGGAGAGTGGTATCAAAAATTATAATCTTGTCTTCCATAATTTCCGTTTATTTCTTGTTACCAGGCCTGAGTTTTCTGACCATAGCTCCTGCCTTCCACATTTCTGAGTCGTGCAACTCAGCCAGTTCGGCAGCAAGTTTTGTACGATAGTCAGTCTGTCTGTTTGCCTCAATAGTGATCCGTGCCTCATTGCCTGACTCCACACTCTCGTACAGCTCATCAAATACCGGTGTCACAGCATCCCTGAACCTGTTTTTCCAGTCAAGGGCACCTCTCTGGGCTGTGGTAGAGCAGTTGGCATACATCCAGTCCATACCGTTCTCGGCAACGAGCGGAAGGAGGCTCTGTGAAAGCTCTTCAACAGTTTCGTTGAATGCCTCTGAAGGGGAGTGCCCTTTTTTCCTCAGAAGGTTATATTGCGCTTCCATGATACCGGCTATTGCTCCCATCAATACTCCTCTTTCGCCCGTAAGATCACTGTAAACCTCTTTTCTGAAATCAGTCTCAAAAAGATATCCTGAACCCACGCCGATGCCCAGAGCAAAAACCCTTTCTTTTGCTCTGCCAGTTGCATCCTGATAAATTGCATAGCTTGAATTGAGACCTTTACCTTCAAGGAAAAGCCGCCTGAGTGATGTGCCGGATCCTTTTGGCGCTATGAGAATTATGTCAACGTCTTCAGGAGGCACGATACCGGTCTGGCTGTTGAATGTTATCCCAAAACCATGCGAAAAATAGAGGGCCTTACCCGGTGTCAGATGTTTTTTCACAACAGGCCATGATTCTATCTGACCTGCATCTGACAATAGATATTGAATTATTGTCCCTTTTGCGCAGGCTTCCTCAATCTCAAAAAGGTCTTTGCCTTGTGTCCATCCGTCCTTCACAGCCTTTTCCCATGAAGGGGAATTCTTCCTTTGCCCGACAATGACATTAATGCCATTATCTTTAAGATTAAGGGCCTGTCCCGGACCCTGTACGCCATATCCGATAACTGCAATTATTTCGTTTTTAAGAACATCCTGCGCCCTGGAGAGCGGAAATTCCTCCCTGGTAACGACATCCTCAACTACTCCGCCAAAATTGATCTTTGCCATGATTATTTGTATTGGTTTCTATTCTCTTGCCTTAATTATATATGCTTGATTCGGTAATTCTTGATCTGGTGGCAGAGTCCATCTCCTTCAGGTATGAGTGAAGCTCCTTAACCTGTCTCGTGATGGCAACCCTCCCTGACCTGACAAACTGCAGAATCCCGTGCTTCTCCAGGAAATGGAGAAGTTCAATAATTTCATCCTTGTGACCGGTTTTCTCTATCACCATATATTCAGGGGTTACCTCAACAATTCTTCCGTTATGGTTCCTGACAACGTGATCAGCAATATTTCCTGACATCATTACCTTGGTTGACACCTTGAAAAGGGCAATTTCCTGATATACTATCTCTTCCGATGTGTGGGAAAATACTTTCAGCACATCAATAACCTTTTCCATCTGCCTTACAACCTTCTGTACCAACTCAGGCGTGGTCCTCACAACAATTGTTATAAGATGCACCCCTTTAACGGCAGATTCAGATGCCGTTATACTATCAATATTTATTTGCCTCCTGGTAAGAATAATGGTTATCTGGTTAAGAATACCAATGTGGTCTTCAGAGAATACTGATAGTGTATATTCTTGATTCATAGCTTTATAATTAGTGTGTTAGCTTTATTTCTGATACTGATGCCCCTGGTTGAACCATTGGCATAACGTTAGTTTCTTTTTCGACAGTTACCTCCAGCAGGTATGGGCCGTTCGTTGCCAGCATCTCCTTTACTGACGATTCGAGCTCACTTCTTTCAGATACTCTCTTTGCGGGTATCCGGTATGCAGCAGCTATTGCCACAAAATCGGGGTTAACCATCTCTGTTGAAGCATATCTTTTGCTGAAGAACATATCCTGCCATTGCCTCACCATGCCCAGATAGCTGTTATTCAGGATGACAATCTTTACACCAATATTGTATTGCATTATTGTTCCAAGCTCCTGGATTGTCATCTGGAAGCCTCCGTCACCCAAAAAGGTGATTACATGCTTTTTGGATGACCCCAGCCTTGCCCCGACTGATGCCGGAAGTCCGAAGCCCATGGTCCCCAGTCCTCCTGATGTTACAAGTGTATTAGGTTCTGAGAACCTGTAATATCTTGCGGTCACCATCTGGTTCTGTCCGACATCGGTTACAATTATTGCTTCTCCTTTCGTCAGGTCAGAAAATAGTTTTACAACCTCTCCCATTTTTATCTCACCTGACTCAGGCTTAATTTCTTTCTTTATCACCATGTCAAATTCAGTTTTATCGCATATCCTGAATTCTCTTATCCATTTCTCGAAGGAATTCTGATTTACCAGAGGGGTAAGATGATGAAGAGCTTCTCTGGCATCATTGTTTATTGCCACGTCAACCCTGACATTCTTGTTGATTTCAGCAGCATCAATATCAATATGAATTATGCTTGCATCAGGTGCATACTTTTTAAGATTACCGGTGACACGGTCATCAAACCTCATACCTATCGCAATCAGCAGGTCAGCCTGATTTGTCAGGACGTTAGGAGCATAATTGCCGTGCATTCCAAGGTATCCGGCATACAGCCTGTGAGATGAAGGAAAGGCTGACAGTCCCATAAGTGTGAGTGCCACAGGGATACCTGTCTTCTCTGCAAATTTCATTAATTCATCTTCTGCATGTGAAATAAGAATACCGTGACCGGCAATGATCATCGGGCGGGACGCGTGATTAACAAGTATTGCCGCCGATTCGATTTCTTTCATATGAATTGGTATATGCGGATTATAACTTCTTATATAATCGCATTTGCTGTAACTGAAATTCAGTTTCTCAATCTGTGCATCCTTGGTAATATCAATCAGTACAGGTCCGGGACGTCCTGTTGTAGCAATATAGAAAGCCTTTGACAGAGCCTCGGGTATTTCAGCTGCACTCTTGACCTGGCAGTTCCACTTGGTCACGGGCATTGACACACCAATGATGTCTGTCTCCTGAAAAGCGTCGGTGCCTATCAGCGTTGAGACTACCTGGGCGGTTATGAATACCACCGGGACAGAATCAAGGTATGCATTGGCAATTCCTGTTAACAGGTTGGTAGCGCCGGGGCCTGAAGTGGCAAGACATACTCCCGGCTTACCGGTAACCATTGCATACGCCTGGGCAGCATGGGCTGCCCCCTGTTCATGCCTCGTAAGTATATGGGTTATCTTATCCTCCACATCCATGAGATTATCATAGATAGGCATTATCGCCCCTCCGGGATAGCCGAAGACGGTATCCACCCCCTCAGCGATAAGAATGTTAATAACTGCCTCGGCTCCTGAAATCTCGGTCAGCCCGTTTCCGCTGTGATTCTTATTGTTATTCTCTTTCATCCTGAAAAAACTTATATTATTCGAATGGCACCCTGATCAGCTGAGCTGACATTGGCAGCATATGCTTTCAATGCGGATGAGATCACTCTTGACCTTCGCCGGGGCCTGTAAGACATTTTACCTCTTGACGTCTCAGCCGAGCTCCTTTTTTCAATTTCTGCCTCGCTGATAAGTACCTTTATGGACCTCCCCGGGATGTTGATCTCAATTATATCTCCATTTTGCACCAGAGCCAGTAATCCTCCGGCCGCAGCCTCCGGTGATACATGTCCGACAGACAGACCTGACGTGCCTCCGGAAAAGCGGCCATCGGTTACCAGGGCACATCTCCTGTCGAGACCTTTTGATTTCAGATAAGAGGTAGGGTAGAGCATTTCCTGCATGCCAGGCCCTCCTTTTGGCCCCTCGAATCTTATTATTACAGCATTGCCTTCCTTAACCATGCCGTTTAAAATACCTTCCACTGCTTCTTCCTGTGATTCAAAGATTATGGCTGGTCCTGAAAATGTGAAGAGGGCAGGGTCAATTCCTGCCGTTTTGACAATAGAACCGTTCACGGCAAGATTACCGTAAAGCACCGCGAGACCTCCATCCCTGTTGTAAGGGTGCTCTGTGCTTCTTATGCAGCCGTTGACCCTGTCAGTATCAAGTTCATCATAATACTTATCCTGCGAACCTAATTCCGGATTTCTCACACCACCCGGTGCGCTTCTGAATAACTGCATAGCTTCAGGGAGAGCTGTTCCGCTTAAGATGTCCCATCGGGCAATCGCTTCAGCAAGAGAAGGGTAGTCAATCCGGTAAACAGAGTCATCAATCAGGCTGTTTCGTGACAGTTCCCCCATAATGGCCATAATACCTCCGGCACGGCTGACATCCTGCATATGATAATGTGAGCTCGGGGCTACCTTACAGATATTTGGGATTTTCCGTGACAACTCATCAATATCCTTCATAGTGAAATCTACCTCTGCCTCCCGGGCGATTGCCAGGAGGTGAAGGACAGTGTTGGTAGATCCGCCCATTGCAATGTCAAGTGACATTGCATTCATAAAAGCGCTTTTCGTGGCTATTGAACGGGGCAGAACCGTACTGTCACCTTCGAAGTAGTACTTTTTTGCCAGTTCAACTATAAGGTTAGCAGCCCTGACCATCAGTACGGGACGGTTCCGGTGCGTGGCAAGCACTGTTCCGTTGCCCGGTAAGGCAAGCCCAAGAGCCTCAGCAAGGCAATTCATCGAGTTAGCGGTAAACATCCCGGAGCAGGAGCCGCATGTCGGACAGGCAGCCATTTCGATCTCTTTAAGTTTCTCATCAGACACCGAATCATCAGCCGCAGCAACCATCGCATCAATAAGATCCAGATCCCTGTTCGCTGATCTTCCTGCCTCCATCGGCCCTCCTGAAATAAATACAGCCGGAATGTTGAGCCTCATGGCAGCCATCATCATTCCGGGAGTGATCTTGTCACAGTTACTGATACAGATCATCGCATCAGCACGATGTGCGTTACAGACATACTCCACGCTGTCGGCAATCAGTTCTCTCGAAGGTAGGGAGTAGAGCATCCCTTCGTGGCCCATGGCAATACCGTCATCTATCGCAATTGTATTGAATTCTGCCGCAAAGAATCCCTGTCTGCTGATCTCTCTCTTAATCATCTGGCCTGCATCATGCAGATGCACATGGCCGGGAACGAACTGAGAGAAGGAATTTACAATTGCAATCAGCGGTTTTCCAAACTGATCATCGGTCATTCCATTGGCACGCCAGAGACTTCTTGCTCCGGCCATGTTCCTTCCTGCTGTGGTTATCGAACTCCTTAAAGGTATCTTCATTAAAAAAACATTTAAAAAAAAAGCTTCCCGGTCTTCCGGAAAGCTTCTGTATATTTTATCCTTTTATTATACAATTACCCGCCGGATCATCAGCCTAAGCCAATAATAAAGAGGAGGGTAATAAAATATAATATTGTGCTTCTCATAGTTATGCTTCAGTCATTCAGCAATGGGGACAAAAATATAATTATTTTCAATACAGCAAACATTTTCCATGTTTTTAGCATATTGGCTGTAATGTTCTACTTAAGGATTTTCAGTTCTCTGCCGATTTTGATGAATGCATTGACGGCCTTGTCAAGGTGTTCGGGCTCGTGTGCTGCCGATAGCTGGACCCTGATGCGTGCCTGGTCTTTCGGGACCACCGGGTAATAAAATCCGATAACATAAATACCCTCATTGAGCAGCCTGGAGGCTACCTCCTGGGAGAGTTTCGCATCATAGAGCATGACTGCGCATATGGCTGACTGTGTTGGCTTTATGTCAAAGCCAGCCTTTAGCATCTTCTCAACG
>Ga0209262_10000619_pt1 | contig 15528 bp, 10 predicted proteins | sample Lowcelwee11metaG_FD_187171 | JGI IMG/M metagenome (GOLD analysis project Ga0209262, IMG submission 187171) | Freshwater pond sediment microbial communities from the University of Edinburgh, under environmental carbon perturbations - Low... | ecosystem: Environmental > Aquatic > Freshwater >...
AAAAGTTTCTAAGTGTGTAAAAGTAAAAATTCTAACCAAGGTTATTTCAGATCAGCTCGCTTTAGATGTTAAGAAGTTCAATTCGCAATATTTCCCGATAGAGGTTATTGTCTTCGCACACGCACATGATAGATTCATTATCATAGACAATAAGGATGTCTATCATCTTGGTGCATCACTGAAGGATCTCGGTAAAAAGTGGTTCGCTTTCTCGAAGATAGATAAATCGGACTTGGAATTATTAAGTAAACTGGAGAAATATTAAAAACAGAAGAGTGCAGCTATATATCAGTCATTTCACCTTGTACCTGTCTTTCTGCCTGAACATATCCATCACGAGAGTTCTTTTCCTGAAGACCGCCGAATGAATTACTCCTTCACCTATATAATAAGAGTCGCCTTTTCTGTAAGTATTTTTTACTCCGCCGATCTTCAAATCCATTTCGCCCTCAAGAACAACGCCCCACTGCTCGCCGTGAGAATGATCCGCAACTTCGCCTATCGGCTCGATATCCATGAAAACTATCTGATGGTCAGGTCCCTGGGAAAGCCATCCTTTGATACCTTTGAATGTAATGTCCGCGCGGGGCAGGCCTTTTATCAGTTCGGGAAAATTAAAATCGTTCATTTCGTGCTCCTGCTTGATTTGTTTTTACGAGCGTGTTAGAATTATTCGATAGTTTCAATATACTTTTTTCCTGGCTCCATTATGATCGGTTTGAAATTCTTCTCAATAAGTTTTGAATTCAGAGATTCCTGCGCTTCAGGCTCGCCGTGTACCAGGAATATCCTTTTTAATTTTCCTGAGCTGAAGTTACTTACATAATCAAGTATCTCATTATAATCGGCATGGGCACTGAAGGCATTCAATATTTTAACCTCAGCATTAAGCCTGTATTCGACTCCGAATATCGTTACATTCTCGGACCTGTCCGCAATTTTCCGGCCGAGTGTATTCTCCGCCATAAACCCTACTATCAGGATCGTATTACGGTGATCTTCAATATTGTTCTTTAGATGATGCAGGATGCGGCCGGCCTCGCACATTCCCGATGAAGAAATGATTATCGCAGGGACTTTAAGCCCGTTCAGCGCTTTACTTTCCGATGTGTCCTGAACATAATGCAGCTGATTGAATCCGAAAGGATTTTTATTATTCACTAGAAAATTCTGACGGGTTTCGTCATCGAAACACTCCGGATGGGCAGAAAAAATAGACGTGGCATTTGTAGCCATGGGGCTGTCAACATAGATAGGTATCTGCGGGATCTTTTTCTGATCCATTAATAGATGAATGATATACACAAGTTCCTGTGTTCGTTCAATTGAAAACGCGGGAACGATGACCTTTCCGCCCCTTGTTGCCGTCTTTGAAATTATATCCGCAAGCTTTTCCGATGCAAATTCAATCGTGTCGTGAAGCCTGTTGCCGTAAGTGCTTTCCAGGAATAAAAAGTCCGGTTCGGGAAAAATGTCCGGATCTTTAAGTATCGGAAGGTTTTTTCTTCCGAGATCTCCGCTGAATCCTACTACTGCCTTTTCTCCGTTTTTTTCTATTTCAAGCAGAACCTGAGACGAGCCCATAATGTGCCCCGCATCAATGAATGTTACAGTAATACCTTCAGCGATCGTAAAAGGACGGTGATAAGGGATGGAAATAATTGACGACATTGCTTTTTTTACATCTTCATCTGTAAAAAGAGGTTCTTTTATAACAAGATCACCATGGCTGTGTTTTTGTAAATATTCGATATCTTTCTGCTGGATATGCGCAGAGTCGGACAGGATCAGTCCGGCAAGATCTCTTGTGGCGGGGGTTGAGTAAATATTACCTTTAAATCCCCTTTTTACAAGAAGCGGAATAAGCCCGCTGTGATCATAATGGGCATGAGTAAGAATAAGCGCATCAATTTTAGCCGGATCAAAACTCCATTCCCGGTTCTTTCTGTCAGATTCCTCTCTCCGTCCCTGAAAAGCCCCGCAGTCGATCATTACAGTCTTATCATCGATGTGTACGAAATGTTTTGACCCTGTTACCTCCTGTGCGCCTCCCCATGAATAGAATTCTATTTTCATTTAGATATCTCCAGCAGTGCTTTCAGAGCTTTATCGTAATCAGGCTCATGTGCGATCTCTGGCACCTGCTGAGTATAGATCACCTTGTGATCTTCATCGAGAATTACAACCGCCCTCGAATGAAGCCCCTTCAGCGGCCCGTCAATTATCTCCAATCCGTAATCGTAGCCGAATGCACCGGTTTCAAAATCTGACAGTGTTATTACATTATTCAGTCCTTCTGCGCCGCAGAATCTGCTTTGAGCGAACGGCAAATCTCTTGAAATGCAGAGAACTTTCGTGTTTTTCATTTCGCCTGCAAGCTTGTTGAACTGTCTTACGGACATTGCGCAGGTAGGCGTGTCAAGGCTTGGAAAAATATTTAGAACGAGCCTGCTGCCTTTAAAATCAGCAAGGCTGACTCTCGCGAGTTTGTTGTTTACAAGTGTAAAGTCTTTAGCTTTACAGTTCTTTCTCGGAAGGCTGCCTACCGTGTTAATCTGATTGCCTTTTAAAGTGATCTTTGCCATTTTGTTGCTCCTTTTTGATATCGTTTAATTTTTAATTATTTGATTTTTTTAAGTTAAAATCATTAATAATGTTTTCCTGCCTTATTGTAGGTTTTTGCTTTCCCTGAGTTAATTCACTTACTTTATTTAAAACATACTCGCTTAATTCGGAAACACTTATGTTTTCATCGTAATTAAGATCTGCTTTATTTTTTATCAAGGCTTCAATAACGCTATAAGTAAAAACGCCATTGTTCCATTTATCAGATTCCAGGGCATATTCTGCGCCTCCCGAGGCTGAAATAATAATCGCTCCGTTTGAATTTCTCAAATCACTGAATAATGCTTTCATGAGTTCAAAAGAGTTCTCCAGACCGAGATATTTATTTTGAACTTTTGTTATTTTGATCGCTCTGCTTTTAACTGATCCTTCAGCCGTTGAATAATTTAGTTTAAGTTCTGATTCCGATTTGTCAATCTCCCCGGAATGGCAAGTGTCAATCAAAAGAATTTTATTCCGGGAAGGTATATTATCAAGGAGATTCTCGATTTCAGAATAAGGAATACCGTTTTTTGAGGGATTAGAAAAATTTGTATCATATGCTCCGTAATAATAATTCAAATCTTTATCGAGCATCCCGTGACCAGCTATAAATAATATTACTGTATCATCGGGTTTTGAATTTTTAAAAAATCCTTTCGAATCTTTTACGGTTTTACCAGTCACTTCTTTATCGGTCAATGTTAAAGTAAAGATATTATTAAACGATTCCTTCATATTACCGAACATATTAGATATGTCTTGGGCATCCTTCGCAGCATATTCAAGGTTATACTCGGATTCAACATACTTTGAAGTGCCTAAAGCAATAACATAAAGATCATGTTTTGTATTTAATCCGTTATATTTTAATGAGAAATTCTCTTTAATGCTTTCGGCTCCTTCTACATTTAATGCCGAAACACTAATAATATTTACACCGTCTGAAAGCTCCAGAAGGAATTTACCTTCATATGATTTTATTTCTTTGTCTTTTAGTGAATACCCTTTTGATCCAAAAACAGGTACGGAATTTATATATATGCTGATTCTGTCAAGGTTAAAGAGACTGTCTGACGCAGATATTTTCAATTCAAATGATTTATTATCGGTGTCTATAGGCATATCTTTATTTAAAATCTTTATTTCCGGAATTTGAAGCTTGTCAGAGATGGTTATTTCTGAAAATCCAAGATTTTCCAATCGTTTCAAATATGATGCATGAAATATCTGATAATTCTTTTTATCTTCAGGAAAAAGTCTTGCTGAGATTAAATCCGGGCGATTGTAAAAAAGGTCAAAATTATCAAATGAAAAAGTCTTCACTCCTTCGACAAAATTTACTTTATTTATAGCTGTTTTTGAAATAGAATAATAGTTATCGGGAGTAATGAAAATATAATCTTTAAGCCCCAAGGGAACTATTGTAAGGATTATTTCCCTATCACGAGAACTGCTGATATTGATACGGCCGTCATCTAATTCGTAGATCCTTCCGTTGGAAGACTTAAATTCATAGGGTTCTTTTTTGTCTTTTTCAGATTTCAATTCTGTTGAAGATAATTGTGAAATTACATTATCAAGATTCATACTGAAAGTAAAACTTTTATGACCGTAATGGAGCATACGGCTATCTTCTGAAAACGAAATAGCCCAATTTAATTTGGAATAACTGTCTTTTTTTGCATGGAAAGATCCTAACAGCTTTAGATTACCTGTTGAATAAATATTTATTTCTCCTGTTTCCTGGCTTGTGGCGGCATATTTTCCATCCGGTGAAATTGCCGCGCATAATATTTGTGATTTTGATTTCATACTTCCAATATTATATAGTTTTCTAAGATCAAAAACCGATAAAGACCAAGGAGAGAATAAAGTAATTAAATTTTCATTATTATCAATGCTGAATCCTTTGATTTTGAAATATGGGGAGTTTCCTTCTATTCTCTTTTTTAATTCTAGATTTTCAATAGTATAGAAAGAGATATTACCGTTAAAATCTCCAGTTAAAATCATTTTTCCGTTATTATCAGGTAATAAAACCGATACCTGATGTATATTGTCAGCCCTTTTTAGAAGCTTGCAGGTTATAATATCGTATTTTCTAATTCCATTATTTTGATCAGTGCATATCAAAAATGTGTTATCGTTAGTAATTATCTTTGGATAAATTTCCGAATCTTCTCCTCGAATTGTTTTAATATGAGAAAAGCCGTTTTTCATATCCCAGATATAAACTGTTCTGTTATCCGGCAGTCCTTCAGATGTTCCGTCATATAAAGAAGCCGCCAACAAACTTCCGTCTGAACTGGCCGTAACCGCTCTGATCCAATATCCGCTTAGAGGAATTCTTTTTACTACTTCGCCTGTAGTAATATCAATTATAGTTATTTTTCCAAACTCAATCAATACAGCATTTCTAGTATTTTTTACAAAATAATAACTTGATGTGTTATTCACAATCGGAAGTAAAGGAAGTTTTTTTGAGTTAATTATTTCTCTGGTATTTATATCCCAAAGATCGAAATTGATAAAATCTGATGTGGTACTAAAACTGCATTCTTTTGAAAACAAAGAGCCGTTTATTACAATTTTATCTGGGTAGGTTTTTTCTTTGAGAACTGAACCGTCATCAGCTTTAAAAATCTTGAGTTTTCCTTTTCTGTCACCTGCTGCGAGAGTCATACTTTTTTCATCTAAATAAAGTCCTGTAATTAAATCGCTGAAACCTGAGAATGTCCGTAATTCTCTGCCGGTTTTAAAATCCCATAATTTCAAAGTGTAATCTTCTGAAGATGCTGAGACTAAATATTTACCTGAAGGTGAAATCTGTAACTCACTGATATTTCCGGTATGACCGTTATTAATTACGGAATTAAAAGCAAGCAGGTTAAATAAAAATCCTGCAATCAATAAGTTAAGAACTATAATTCTGTTATTCATAATATATGAAGCTCCCGTCTTCACTTTTATCATAGTAAAAAAATATAACATACGGTAGAATGAAAATCAATTCATTTATTGACTATTGAGAATTGAAAAATTAAATTTAGCACGATTGTATCACAAGGAGGTCATTAATGAAAAAAAAAATGATGCTTCAAGCAGTAATATTTCTTGTAATATTGCATAAACTATTTTGCGTTGAATTCAAAGATTTTGTAACCAGATCCGGAATTGATTTAGTGGCAATTGATGGCGGTGCTTTTGATATGGGTTGTAATGATAAGGAGGATCAGAAACCGGTACATAAAGTTTCCGTTGATTCTTTCTATATAAGCAAGTATGAGGTCACACAGTATCAGTTTAGCAAAATCATGGGATATAAGCCTCAGATTTGGTCGGAAAATTTAGGAAATGATAGGCCTGTATGTTTTATTAATTGGTACGAAGCCGTTGAATTCTGCAACAAGCTAAGTGAATTTGAAGGCCTCGAACAGTGCTATATAATTGTAAAGGATAGAGAAGATCCCTTCAATCAATGCAATGGAGATTTGTTTAAATATATCGTAAGATGTGATTTTGAAAAAAATGGTTACAGACTTCCAACTGAGGCCGAATGGGAATATGCCGCAAAGGGAGGTAATAAAAGTGAAAAATTCATATTTAGCGGTTCTGATAATATTGATGATGTGGCATGGTGTAATAACAATTCAACAGCTTCAGGGTTTACATCTGTAAAAAAAATCGGGACTAAGAAAGCTAATGAACTGGGTATTTATGATATGAGCGGTAATGCAAGTGAATTTTGTTGGGATTGGTACGATCCTGAATTTTACTCGGTTAGTCCGGATAAAAATCCGAAAGGACCAAAAAAGGGAAGTATAGGCAGAGTAATGAGAGGCGGCAGCTGTAACTACCCGGAAATGCTAAGCAGAAACTGCTTCAGATCAATCTGGGAAAAAAACTGGAAACTTATTTATGGAATCAGGCTGGCCAAATCTAAGTGAAAATATACATGTATTTAACCGCTTCTGATAAAAAAATTACATAATTCTTATCTTAACCGTCTCATTTCCCGGGAATTTTTATCTCGATGAATCTTTCGTGCGACTCGCCGTGTTTCAATGCTTTCGCTGTTGTACTTGCGACAATGTAGTAGAATTTCTTTGAGTCTGTACAGTTAGTGGTGAATTCCGGCGTTGTGACAGTTGTTTCAATTGCAAATCCCGTGTAAGGCAGATTGGATGAATAAACATCGTATGAGACAGCTCCCGAAACAGGATCCCAGATGATCGTGATATCACTTCCGTTTATTGCTGTTGAAACATTAGCAGGGCTGTTCAGATTCTGCGGGAAAGTGACAACTTTAAAGTAGTCAATTATCAGATGTCCGGCCTGATTATTATTGAGCACCCTCAGCTTAACATTGTCTGAAGGATCGTTGACTTTATATGCGAAACGGTTGTAAGTAGCAACCTGATAAGACTGACTTTGAATGTTAGTATAAGTTCCTTCGTTGATCGATTTCTGAAGCCAGAAAGTAGAGGGGGAAGCTTCACTATTCAAAGCACGGTAGTAGAAAATTACCGAATCCAACCCGTTTACTGCTGGTGAAGTTAAAGAAGCGTTCACAGTGTCGTCGTTGATCCTTAACGCATGATTGCCTTCATAAGACTCGTTTGCAGGTTCGAGGTAAACGCTAACCAGATCCCAGTCACCAGTACCGTAGGTAATTGTGCCTGTATAATAACTTGTGAAAGTTGTACCATCCTCGAATCTCTCTATCCAGCCTTCTCCGCCTCCGCTGCCTGCATTAATAATAAAATCAACTATAGTGTTTGCCGCTATAGGATTTCCTGCGAGATCTTCAACATTATTGATCGTAAGCTGATAATTTATATCTTCCTGAAACGGTGAGAATGATAAAGCTACTTTTGAGGAATCACCTCCGTATCCGAGTACAGCAGTATCAGGATTGCCCGTACCGTTATCCAGAACATAGTTCGTCAAGGTCTGTGAAGTTGAAGGATCAAGTTTTTCACTGAATGAAAGAATTATATCAGATCCGTTCAGTATTTCATGACTTAAGATCCCGGGAGGAGTAGTATCTGCTGCCGGTGCGGAGAAAGTGACGACTTTAAAATAATCTACAATAAGGTGTCCTGCCTGATTATTGTTAAGTATTCTGAGCCTGATGTTATCTGAATGATCGTTAACTTTGAAAGCGAGTTCAGTGTAGGTATTATTCTGGAAATTCCGGCTTGTAACATTAGTGAACGCTCCTCCTCCCACAGACTTCTGAAGCCAGAATGTTGAAACAGAAGCTTCCTGATTTAATGTTCTGTACCAGAAAATTACCGAATCGACACCGTTAACGGCCGGAGATGTTAGTGATGAATTAGCGGTATCGTCATTCAGTCTGACGGCATGGGAACCTTCATATGCATTCGCAGCGGAAGTTTCGGGATAGACATCCACGATATCCCAGTCGCCTGTCGTTAAAGTGAATGTGCCGGTGGAATATGTTCCCCAGTTTGCCATCTCGAAATCTTCGATCCAGCCATCCCCGCCTCCGGATGAAATAGCGAAATTTACAGTATTGTTTGCCGCTATAGGATTTCCGGCAAGATCTTCAACATTATTGATCGTAAGATGATAATTAATTCCCGGTGAGAGTACAGGCAGCGGCAGCTCAACTTTTGCAGAGTCTCCTCCGTATCCTAAAAGTGCGTTCAGAGGGTAACCGATCCCGTTATCCACAACATAATTTGCTTCAGTTTCCGAAGAGAGCGGATCGAGTTTTTCGCTGAATGTCAGGATCAGAGTAGAGTCGTTTAAAAGAGTGTGACCGGTAATATAAGGCGGAGTTTCATCAAATCCGTCATTGTTGTTAATAGTGAAAGTAATTTCATCTTGAGGGCCGATAATTATCTCCGTATTATCGGTAACAAGGTTATTAATAGTCAGCACTACAGTCTCGAAATCCTCAGGGTCAGCATCATTTATTATTGTTAAAGTTACTGACTGGTTTCCAGTTGAAGATGCAGGGAAAAATACATAGCTTTGAGAAATTGTATAATCGCTTCCGTTCGATGCAGAGCCGGTGACCGTTATGTTGGCTGTCACATCATCGGGAACAGCCTGTGAGATCGACAATGTTACAGTGTGTGCACCGCTATTTTCTTCAAAGGACTGTGAAGCAGTAACGAAGTTAACGGACGGAACAGGAGGAGTGCCTCCCCATATAGAGTTCACATATTCGGGGTGGTCAATGAACGGATTGCGGTTGTGCTGTATATCAGCGTAAATGATATTATTACGGTCTATTTCTTTCTGGGATACGGGATCGGCAGCGTGCCAGTCGATTAACAGGTTCAAGTGCCAGTCTGTATAGACTTGATCAGATGACCCGTTCAGTATCGGCGACGACCAGCCTGAGATCACATCTTCATATCTTGCAGCCATATAAAAATAACTCCGGGCGAAGTCTCCCTTGAATTCATCAATAGGCTCGAATACCGTTCCCGAATATCCGGGATACGAACACGGTCCTAGTTTAGATCCATTTTCTGATGTCCATGTCGGGGCGGAAACTTCGCCGAATGGCCAGCTGCTTCTCATACCGTTCACCTTTCCGTCGGTCGGATAAATATGAAATATATCGGAGACCATCGGGCTTTGCTCATTGAACCAGCTCTGAGGCATACTGTGCTCCCTGTTGTAGCAGTCGCCTTCGGTCGAGTATGTTCCGCACTGATCAGAACCAAAAGTAAAATTATATGTATCGTTCCCTGAAGGATTTTCAGAATACATATCCAGAACGCTTCCGTCATTCTCGTAATAGCTGTCCGCATCGGATGTGTAATAATAAGTCCAAAGCGATGTGTATGAAACTACTGTATGATCGTCAATTATATTGTGCAGCTGAGTTTTGAGTGTGTATCCTGAACCTGTAGCGCTGTCATAATATCCGGCGGGGATCTGGCCGTAAAGAGCTATGCTCAAGAATAAAAATGAGATTGTGACTACTGTTATTTTTTTCATTTCAAATCCCCTTTTTCACTATTGTAAAGAATATATCCGGTCGTTAATTTATTTACAATGATATTAATAATACTTTTTCCTAATAATTTTTATTTTGAATTGTCTGCCGTTACGATGTAAAAATATTTATTTCCGCTTAAGATATCGGTGTCTTCATATGCAGGAGAGACGGAAGTTCCTATTTCAATAAATCCCGAATAAGGGTCTTCAGATCTGTAAATTCTGTAATATGCTGCTCCCGTTACCGCATCCCAGCTTAGATTTGAAGAAGTGATGTTTATAGAAATTGTAAGGTTTACAGGCGTACCAAGTACTTCAAGATCGCTCAGAGGGCGGATGAACACTCCGCTGCCGATAGTGCCGGCGTAAAGATTTCCGTCAAATATTTCGAGTGATGCTATATATGTATTCGTAAGACCGGAATTGAATTTTTTCCAAGTTCCGCCGTTATCTGATGATATGAAAACTCCGTCAGGTTTTGTCCCTGCGAGAATTACATCATTATAGCTTTTAAGGCAGGTAATGTAGAGACTGTCGTTTAATCCTGTATTCACAGAATTCCACGAAACTCCTTTATCCGATGAAAAATAAAGTCCTTTGTCGCAGGTTCCGGCAAACAAAAGCGAATCCTTTAAAAGCAGGCATGAAGTTCTGCCTGTAGGTATTCCCGAATTGGCAGCTGTCCAGTTAAGTCCGTAATTTCCTGAGTAAAACACTCCCGAATCTCCGGATGCTGCGAACATTTCGGGATTACCGCCTGCAATGTCCCTGATATCACCCGATGTAATTCCGGTATCCCGCGGTGTCCAGCTTGTTCCTCCGTTGCCGGTGAAAAAAAGCCCTTCCTCGCCTGATCCCGCGAAAATTTCACCGTTCAGCCTGTCAGTAATGAGCAGCGAATGTATCCATTTGCTTGTCAGACCGCTATTTATTGCGGTATAAGTTTCTCCGTAATCCTGCGACAGGAACAATCCCAGCATATCTGTTCCTACGAGCACCGAACGACCGATCGAAGTGATTGCTCTGATCTCAACGGTTCCGACGCTTTTCTGGACCCAGCTGTAACCTTCATCGGAAGAATTGTGAATCTGGCTGCCGTGTGTGCCTGCAATGATCTTACTGTATATTGAATCCTGCGGGTTCGCAGGTATGGGCTGGACAGCTTCGAGCGAACCGACAAAAGAACCTTTAACAATACCTGTTGAAGTTTTACTCCAGTTGACGCCGTTGTTGACCGATCTGTAAACATTTCCGCTGCCTACACCTGTAAATAAAGCTGATCCAGAAACTCCCATAGCCCAAACATCCTTTTCAGTCAAACCTGTATTTCCGCAAGATATCCATGACACTCCGTCATCGGATGATCTATATACGCCGCTGCCCAAAAATGCCGCATAAAGGACACCGTCTTTTTGAACAATATCTTTTATCTGACCGCTTGCGACCGAACTCCAATTCACTCCCTGATTCACTGATCTGTATAAAGTGCCTGCTGTCGAAACAAGCAGGGTGTTTCCGAAAGAATGGATCGAGATAATTCCAAGATCACCTAAGCCCGCATTTCTTGTTACCCAGCTTGATCCTCCGTCATCGGAAAATAAAACTCCGTTACCGTAAGTACCGGCATATATATTCGTTCCGTCATTTGCTATAAAATAAATATAATCGGCACCGGGAGTATAGACTTTTATCCAAGAATCACCGTTATCGGAAGATTTAAAAATCCCGTTAACATAAGTACCTGCGTAAATATCACTCCCGCAGACCGTCATTGATTTTATATAGGTGTCGGCGAGACCGTTGAATTTAGCATTCCAGGTAGCCCCATTGTCATCCGATCTGTAAACTCCCTCATCCGTTCCGGCAAATATCATAGGTGATTTATACTTAAGCACCTTGACATCCGTGCTTAAAAGTCCCGCATTGATCTGGCTCCAATTAATTCCGTTGTCAGCGGATCTGTGAATTCCTCCTCCGCCCATTCCTAAAAAAACATCTGAATCAACAGAAAGAAAAGTTCGGACATAACCTGCAGCGGGTCCGTTAGTCTGAGTCCACTGGGCGTTGAGTAACATACAGGATAGTGTGATAAAAATGAGATGAAGCCTCATTAGCAATCCTTTTTAATATTTAACAATTTACAAAAAAATCACATAACAATAAAGTAAAATCTTGAAAAGAACGATTATTTCAAGTATCTTCAAGTTATGAAAAATTTTATCGCAATACCCGCTCTGAATGAGCTTGATCATCTTCCCGGGCTGATTGATGATCTTCAAAAACAAACATTTAGTGATTTTAAAGTTTTTATCTGCGTAAATAATCCTGACGAGTGGTGGAGCGACCCGGTTAAAAAAGAGATCTGCGAAAATAATCGGAAAACGATAATTTTTTTAAAGAAAATACATGATCTGAATTTAACTGTTCTCGACAGGTCATCAAAAGGTTTAGGCTGGAAGGGAAAGCGGAAAGGTGTCGGTTACGCCAGAAAAGAGCTTTTTGAAGCGATAGACCGGATCGCTGACGATGAAGATATTGTTATCAGTCTCGACGCCGACACAAGGATCAGACCGGATTTTTCTAAATCAGTAAATAAACAGTTCACAAAGCACAAAAAAGCTCTGCTTCTCACGAATCCGTATTACCATGAACTGACTGGAAATGACACTCACGACAGGGCGTTTCTAAGGTATGAATTATATATGAGGTATTATCTTATAAATCTGCTTTTGATAAATTCTCCTTATGCCTTCTCAGCGCTTGGATCAGCCATTTCTTTCAGGATCAAAGGATACAGAAAAATCAGCGGCATCACGCCAAAAGAGGCAGGAGAAGACTTTTATTTTGTGAACAGAATGAAAAAAGCCGGCGAGATCCTGATCTGGAACGATGAAACCGTATTTCCTTCCTCACGGGAATCCGATAGGGTTCCTTTCGGAACGGGACCGGCAGTAATTAAAGGTAAAAAAGGCGACTGGGACAGTTATCCATTTTATGATAAAGAAGCATTTGCAAGGATAGGGGAGACTTACAAACTGTTCCCTAAGTTATTCATTCAGGATTGTGAAACACCGATAGATGATTTCATCGAAGAAAATCTTGGGCAAAACATCTGGGAACCGCTAAGGAAGAATTTCAAGGCGGAAAAACTTTTTATAAGAGCCTGCCATGAAAAAATTGACGGTCTCAGAATACTTCAGATACTTAAGTTCTATCAGAACGGGAACAGTTTAAATAATTTAATAAAATTCAGCCGTGAAGAATTAAATATAGGTATGAACAATAGTTTTTCATTTGAAAAAATATCTGTTAAAGAACTCGATGACATAAGAAACTCTTATTTCAAAATTGAAAATGAATTCAGAAAGCAAAAATTATTTTTAATATAACAAAGAAGATTTTTATATATTATATTTAGTAAGAGGAAAATTTTAAAAAAGGAATGTGTTTGTTTTCGGATGATAAAAGAACGCGACTGATAGTTTACTCTCTGATAGCCTTGGGAATATTTGTCAGAATCTATTTCTTTTTCGGGCATGTTTACTCGGATGACGCCTATTACGATTATCTTGCATATACGATGTATAAAGGCGATTACGGCGCGGACTATATCGGTTATCAGTGTTCGATCAGAACTGGCCAGAGCATTTTGACGGCTTTTTCTTATTTTCTGTTCGGAACGAATGAAATTGCAACGGCAGTGTTCCCGATGATTTTCTCGATATTTAATATGATACTTTCGTACAGGCTTGTAAAGATAATTACAAAATCGGAGATCAACGCGGTAATAGTGCTTCTTTTTACGGCATTCTATCCGACTGAAATCCTGTTTGCTTCAATCGCCTTTACAGATCTTTTTTCTACAGTTCTTATTCATTCGGGAATTCTTTTGTTGTTTATAGCCAACAGGGATAATAAAATATCGTATTCGTTTTTTGCGGGATTTCTATTTTCGCTATCTGTTTTATTCAAAGAAAATGTATTTTATACCGCCGTTCTGCTTTCAGGCCTATTTGTATATCTTCTTATAAAAAAGAAAACTGTTAATAAGTTCATATTATTATCGCTTGTCATACTTGCAGGGGGAATTTTCTTGGAAGCTGCAGCTTATTATTTTTCAAACGGAGATTTTTTTTACAGGCTGACATCTATGCGGTTAGGATCGGAATTCAGCAGACACGATTTTTTTAATGAAGGAAGCCCTTACGGTTTTAATGAAGGAAGCTATTGGACGAATCTTTTTAAAACAATTTTCATTGATAACTTTACGGCAGTTTTTCTGCGAAGAACAATGTTATTCCTGCCTCTTTTAGCTGTTCTGCAGCTTATAATATACAGAAAAAAAAGAAAGAACAGGATAGCGGTTTACTGGTTTATTGGATTAGTGCTTTTATATATGTTCTTCACAACATCGTTCACAACATATCAGCCTCTCGTAATCAGATTTACATGGTATATCTTTCCCTTATTCCTGCCGGCCATGATTCTCGCTTCAAAGCTGTTCTCAGAGATGAAAAAAGTATGGATGATCGTCTCTTTATCCGGTTATATATTGTTTTCTTTATACATGACCGACCACTTCAGAGAATATTTTGATATGGATAATATTGACAGGTTCGAGAATTTTATCAAAGTTCAACCGGAAAGGATAATATATACCGATCATTTTACAAAATACAGCATAGATCTTCTTGATAAATTCAAAGAACCTTCACGGGTCGTCAGGCTCAATTATTCAAGTGAGAATTTAATACCGGCAGGTGCGCTTGTCGTGTATCATACAGGGCACATCAGCGAGATCGCAAAGCAGGGGTTCAATTATCCGGATGAGAAGTATTTCAGATCAAACGGATTTGATCAGATTAAAAGATTCGGATCATTTATTATATTCGAGAAAAAGCAGGATCAATAAATTATCTGTGTGATTATAATTTATCATTGAACATTATTAAAAGAATGGCGATAAATGTGACGATCGTAAATGCAAAATATACAGCCCACACAGTCATAAGCCTGAAAATTGTGGAGATCCATTTATAACCGTAAAGCTGTTTTACTCCTATAGCATAATATACAGGCAATCCAAGGAGGAGAATATTTTCCGGATTAATCTTTTTATCCGGAAGAATAAGTTTCGCGGTCATGAGAAGAATAAGGAGAATAAATGTGATAGTATGCTGATTTATCGAGAAAATAAGATGCCCGAAATAATGCGTGTATTTTTTATGGAAGAATATCCATAATAAAAATCCGTACAGAGGCATAAGGAAGAACATTGACCATGAAAACCATTTAAGGAATTTTGAGATATACATATCCTTATTATTTATGAGCTCGTTTATATCGACTCTCTTATCATTCTCACTATTGGTTCCTGATCTGTATTCTGCAAGCGCTTTATCTTTTGTTCCAGGATCTGTTACAAAAACAGTATCTTTCAGAAGAGTATTTCGTAAAGAATCATTAATAACAGCGGTAGTAAGAGAATCGTTATTATCCGGATTAAGAATTAAATTCTCATTAAGTACTGAAGATGATCCGAGCAGTATAAAAAATATGAAACTGACGAACAGATAGAAACGGAATGGCGGCATATATCTTTCCCTTTTTCCGTTAATAAAATCTTCAGCCTGTTTGCCTGGATGAACTATCAGCGACTTCAAAGTCGTCCATAGCCTTGTATCGAAATGGAATATCATGTCGATCGAGTCTACCAGAAGACTTTTTAACGGTTTGTCGTATTCTTTTTTCGATTGCCCGCATTCAGGGCAAAAATTCCCGTGAAAAGTTGTTCCGCAGTTCTTGCATTTGATTTTATAAGGTTTTTTATTGCTCAAAGATTATATCTTCCTTCAATTATTTTCTAAAAGATATTTATGAAATTTAGTTACCTTTGTCAAACTGAATATTGTATCTTTGATTATATTACATTATTTT
>Ga0209262_10000620_pt1 | contig 15522 bp, 12 predicted proteins | sample Lowcelwee11metaG_FD_187171 | JGI IMG/M metagenome (GOLD analysis project Ga0209262, IMG submission 187171) | Freshwater pond sediment microbial communities from the University of Edinburgh, under environmental carbon perturbations - Low... | ecosystem: Environmental > Aquatic > Freshwater >...
TCGACGATGATGCGCGCCAGCACGTGGAGCCGACGGCAGACTCGCCCGAGACAACCCGCGTGCTCCTCGACCTGCCGGACGTGCAGCCGGCGATGTTACGCGGCGTCGCGCCGGTGGTGCTCGGCGAGCGGGAGGTCCCTGCGTTGGTCGTCGATGTCCTCGAGCCACGCCGTGAGGCGCCGATCATCCTGGTCTCGGTCGACAACGCGACCCGCGAGCCCCTGGTGGATCCGCAGGAGCTCTCGCGGCGCCTGGCAGGCATGGCGAGGATCGTATGGCTCTCGACCGTCAGCGCGTCACGGCGTCTCAAGGACGAGCTGATGGCCCGGGGGTTCTCCGAGAAGTTCGGCTGCTTCCACGGTGGAGTGCGGATCCTTTGGCCCGGTATCCAGCAGGGCGACGACCCCTATGACCACCTGCTGCTGCTGCCGGTGCGCCTCTATCCGATCCCCGAGCACGCGCGGGCCGAGCGGATCGCCGGCCAGTTCTGCGAGATGATCGCCGAGGATGAGGATCTGCGAGGGCGACTCCGTGAGGCTGAAGGTGAAGCGCCGCCGCGCCCCGAACCCCGTCGACAAGCTTTGCCGCGCGACCTGTGGTTGCCGCGTTCGCTGACAGTTCCCGCGCAAACGCCGACATCAGCGCCCGTTCCATGGCGCTCACCGCTGGCCCCGCGTGCGCGGCCTGAACTACGCGGCCCGGCCCCCACGAGTCCGGTGCCGGACCCGATCTCGCGCGCCGCAGAGCCGCTGACGATGAGCCTCCCGCCCGTGTCGGCGGTAGAGGCCGCCGCGCCGCAGGAGCCGACGCTGAGCCCACGTCCCACCCCGGAGCAAACGCCGGGCCCGCCGTGCTCCGCACAGGCGCCATCGGATCCGCTGCCGATCCCTTCACCACCCCTTGCGCCCACGCAGCACGACGACGCCGAGCTTGAGCCGCCCGTCGCCGGGCCGCGTCGCCGTCGTGACGGAGAGACGACCTGGTCGCGCCTCGCCAGCGATGTGGCTGCGGCAGCGGAGCTCGCGGACGAACTCGCGGACGAGCTCGCGGAGATCCGCCGTGACCTCCTGGACTCCCGAAAGGCGCAGCGCCGCGCGGAGCAGGAGCGCGACGAGGCGGTCGAGGCCCGCTTCACCGCGAAGACGGCGCTCGAGGCGCTCAGGCTCGCCGAGGCGTGCTTCGCTGATCGGCTGGTGATCCTGCCAAGCGCTCGCGCGTCGGCCGAGGACTCCCCGTTCCGCGATCCCGGGCGGATCTTCGAGTCGCTGGCCCTCCTCGCGTTCTTCGGCCGCCACGACGGCGACTGCGAGGCCGCCTTCCAAAAGGTAGCCGGGGGAAGCGCTCGCTGGCGGCCCCGAGACAGCCCCGAGACCGTCTCCCGCTTCGGCACCCAGCGGACCTGGGCCGACAGGGACGGCAAGCGCAAGCTGTTCCGCCGTCACATCACCCTCGGCCACGGCGTTGATACCCAGCGCTGCGCCCAGATCTATTACGACGTCGTCAGCGACGGCCGCGTCGAGGTCGCCTGGGTGGGTGAACACCGACCGACGGTCAGTGAGGACACCTGACCTCGCGCGAGGGCGGGGAATAGGTTGGGCGAGATGACGAGCTGACTCATGAGGAGGAACCACGAGCATGGCCGAGCCCAGAACACCCGAGTTGCGACGGACCACGGTAACGAGCGGGAGGCAGCGGAGGGCCGTCCGGGTGCTCGCTGCGTTGGTTCGTGAGCACACGCCTCGTACACGTCTACGCCGGATCTGCGAGCTGCTCGCGGAGAAGAAGATCGCCGAGGTCTTGACGCTCGCCGATCTGGTGGCTGCGATGCATAGCGAGCGAGTCCCCGCCAGCCCTGGTTCAGGCCGCAACGGTGTGCAGCCGCGCGTCGTCACCCGCGAGCCCCGGGACCTACCGGCGACCATCGAGGGGGTCGACGTGATCGTCGCGCCGCTGCCCAGCGAGCTGTGGATGCCGTTGACCGCACCGCGCCGCCGCGAAGGCCCACGTCTGCCCGATCTTGTGGAGCCCAGCCGCGAGCAGGCGTTGCGCCGAAAATTTTTCCTCTCTAGCATGAACACCTTTGGCCGGGTGATCCTCGAGCTTCTTCAGCGGCTTGGAGGATGGGCGACAGCCGCCCAGGTCGTGGATGCGCTTGTCGCCCGCCGCAGCGCCGACGAGTCGCCAGGGGTCGCAGTCGGGGAGACGCTCCTCGAGGTGCGGATCATCTTGCAGCGCCTGGTCGACCGCGGGGAAGTTCAACGACGGCGCGGGCGGCCTGCGCGCTACACCGCCCTGATGGCGTCATGCATCTGACCTCTCGAGCGTGCTCAGGCGCACGACGGCTCAGGGAGAGCATGTACCGCTGAGCGGCGGCGGCGAGCAGGGCTTGCGCCCGCCCGGCGTCACAACCGTCGGCTGCGCTGGACGAGCCATGGGCGCTGGCCTACCCTCTGCCCATGGACAGCGACTCGAGCAGCGACGACGCCCCGCCCTACAAGCTCAAGGTTATGCTCGGCGGATGCGAGGTCATCATTCAACGGGCAAACTCGAAGAGTAGCCTCCCCGGTTCTCACGTCATCCTCGAGGCCATCGAGACGCTGATCGAGAGCGCGGACATTTCGTTCTGGACGAAGTTCGACGATGAACTAACTCCAGAGGAGTTCTTCGCAAACGTCCTGTCCCGGCTTGCCATGGCCTGGAAAGCATATCGAGACTGGGACGAGCGCGATTACAAGCAGCTCACGCCGCACGAGCTCCTGACCGAAATGCTGGCAGAGCTGAGGGAGGGTAATCATCTCCCCGAACGACTCCCTCACGCTGCCGAAAGCGACGAGGACGAGGACCTTGAAGATGTCGACGGCGACAACGATAGTGGGAGCCGGGATGGCCTGAATTAACGCGCGCCAGCTGGGATGATGATGGAGAGCACGAGTGCCAGCCTGATCGCGGTCGACCGGATACTGTGAGCATGTTCACTGGTCCAATCTTCAGGCTTGATTTCTCGTTCGACCCCTTCCTTATGGACCGCGGAGGTGCGCATGCGCGGCAAGGACCAGGGCGACGGGCCAAAGAAGTGCCTCGGGGGTCGTTTTGACCTCCTGGACCGCGTCGGCGTCGGCGGCGGGGCTGTGGTCGTGCGGGCGCGCGACCGGCAGCTCCACCGGCTCGTCGCGGTCAAGCTGCTGCGCTCGCGGGATGCGGACCTCCGGTGCCGCTTCGCCCACGAGTCCGTGGTGCTCGCCGGCATGGATCATCCCGCGATCGTGCGGGTCCTGGCCCACGACAGCGACGGGGATGAACCCTACACCGTCCTCGAGCTGATCGAGGGCCCGGACCTCGGCGAGTATCTGGCCCAATCCGGTCCGCTGCCGTGGCGGCAGGTGCTGCAGATCGGGATCCAGATCGCCGACGCCCTGGACGCCGCCCACCGCCAGGGCCTGGTCCACCGGGACGTGAAGCCGGCGAACATCATGTTCGCCGACGCCGACGATCGCCTGCAGGTGAAATTGATCGACTTCGGGATCGTTCGGGTCTCCGAAGTCTATCGGCTCCCGACCGGGGCGGTGCGACCCCGGCGCACCGGCATGGGCATGGCGCTGGGCACCCTGGGCTACCTGCCGCTGGAGGCCGGCCTCGTCGAGCCGAATCCCAGCTTCGACGTGTTCGGACTCGGCGCCACGCTGTACCAACTGCTGACCGGCACGCTACACGAGGAGCCGTTCCAGTCGCTGCGGGAGGCGCATCCTGGCTGCGACGCGCCCGACGACCTGGAGCGCGTACTGGTCGCCGCGCTGGCGCTCGAGCCCGAGGACCGCACGCAGACCGCGGCCGAGCTGGCGCGCGCGCTCGAGGCCATGCTCGCGGCGCACCCGGAGCGCGGCACGCCCTCGACGCGGATCGATGGCCGATATGAGTTGATCGGGCTGGCGGGCACCGGCGCCAAGGCGGACGCGCACCTCGCGGTGCACCGCGGCGCCGGCCACGACGTCGTCCTGAAGTTCCTGCGGTCCAAGGACCCCGACGAGGTGCTCCGCTTCACGCGCGAGGCGATGCTGCTCCAGACCTTCGACCATCCGGCGCTGCCACGCTTCTACGACCACGCGCCGGAGGCCAGCCCGCCGTACATCGCCATGGCGCACGCGCCGGGCCGGCCTGCGGCGCGGCTGTGCTCAGCGCCTCGTCTGCGGCCCAACGAGGTGGCCGCGGTCGGGATGAAGCTCGCTGAGGTGCTCGCCGTGGTGCACGCGCGGGGCGTCCTGCACCGCGACATCAACGCGAACAACGTGCTGATCGATGAGCGCGGCGCGGTGACCTTGCTCGACTTCGGCGCCGCAGAGCTCGAACAGGGTTTTTACGACGTGCCCGCCGGCGAGCGGCGCTACCTGACGCCCCCCGAGGCGCGCGTGGTCATCCCACACGGCGGCATTGGTACGCTGGCCTGGTCGGCCCCGGAGGTGCGTGAGGGCCGGGGCTGGACGGACAAGAGCGACGTCTACTCGATGGGCCACCTGCTGTTTCGCCTGCTGACCGGTAAGGTGCCGGTGAAGGGCGCGGACCCGCCGACCTCGCCGCAGGTCCACGCAAGCGCGTGCCCCGAGGACCTCGCGGCGGCGGTCATGAGCGCGTTGCGGGCCGACCCGCGCCACCGTCCGAGCGCGGCCCAGCTCGCCCAGACGCTGAGGGAAGCGCTGGAGAGCGAGGAGGAGGCCCTCGCGCGCGCCGTCGTGGTGGCGCTGCCCGCCGGGCGCCCCGCACTTCGCCTGGTGCCTGCAGGGCCGCAGGTCTGGGCCGGCTGGACGGAGCACCCGCTCCCCGAGGCGACCTCCGATCCCAACCCGCAGGTCCTGGTCGACCCGGCGTCCTTGCCGCTGGCAGCCGTGGACGCCGTGACCGGGCAAGCCCCCTCGCCGGCCCACCCTCGTCGACCACAACCCACGGTCCTCGCACTCTCCGCCGTTGCGGTGACCGTGCTCGCCGTGTCCGGGTGGTGGATGCATGTCGCCGAGCGCCCCCTCACCGAGCCCGCGATGACACCGACGCTGGCCAGGTCAGGGCCGCCTGCACCTGGGCCGATATCGACGCCCACCCTCGACGTGTCGCCCCCCAAGGTCATCGCGCCGATGCCCGTGGCGAGCGCCGCCGACCAACTCGCCGCTGCAACCTCGGCGCTGAACGGCTGCGCGCGCATGGCTCACCGCGAGATCCTCGTCGAACTAGCGACCGCGGCAGGCGAACCTCGCTTCACCGCGATCGACATCGTCGGCGACGACGCGGAGGGGACCGCGTGCGTCCGCCGCGAGCTCGAGCGCATCCGCTTCCTCCCGCCCGCCAGCGGTGGCACCCTCGTCAAGGAGTACCGGCCATGATCGCATCGCCCGCGCTGCACCTCCTCGCCGCTCTGGCGATCGCCACGTCACCGCCGGCCGATCCCTCGACCTGCGCCGCGGACGACCTGCAGTGCTCCGCACCGGCCTTCGCGGCGGCAGCCCGGCGCGCCACGTCCGACGCGCAACGGGTGCAATACCTGTACTTCGCACACCGCGCTTATCTGGCCCTGTCCGACAAGCCGCGCAAAGGTCGGGTCGCATCCCGCGATCTGTGCCAGGCCCACCGGCTCCTCGAGCAGGCGCTCGCGCTCCCCGAGACGCCGCTGCGAGGCCGCATCCTCGACTCCGAGCGGGAGACGTTGGCCAGGCTCACCACCAAGAAGGTCCAGTGCAAGGCACCGAAGCCTGGCCACAAGGACAGGCCGCTCATCGCAACCACACCTCCGCCGGGCGAGCTGCGATCCGACGCCGCCCAAAATGAGCCCTCCACGATCCCCGCCGGGATCGCGGCCGAGCCGCAAATGGACGACGACATCGTGGTCGCGGCATCCAAACTCCCGGACCTGGACGGCTGGCCGCCCACGACGGTCTATCCCCAGCCGGACGCGGACCTGATGCCCGTGGCGGCGCGCCACGTGAACACAGAACGCCCCGCGAGTGCTCCGCGCCCCGGGCGAGGACTCCTAATCGCTGGCGGGGCCACGCTCGGCGTCGGAGTCGCCCTTACCACGGCAGCCGGCTTCATGGGCCGCCGCATGGTCGACACACGCCGCGAGATCCTCGCCCTCGGCAACACCGTCGACGGCTACGCCACGACCGACCAGAACACCCAGGACGACGCCCTGCGTGGTGACTACCGGGCAACGCGGACCCGGACCCTCGCACTGGCCCTCGCGGGCGGCGCGACCGTCCTCGTGGCCGTGATCCTCACCAGCATCGGCGGGCGCAGGATGGCCCGCGCCGCCTCGCGCACCGCACTCGTCCCGGCCCCCGGCGGTCTTGTGTTCCACGCCCGTTTCTAACCTCCTGGGAGCCGCCCATGAACCCCCGTATCCGCTTGCTGTCGTCCATCCTGCCCCTCGCGTTACTCACCGGCTGCCCGCCGCTGCCGCCGGAGCTTGTGACCTGCGAGGAAGCCGACGCGTGCGAGACCACGCAACCCGGGTCCACCAGCATCGGCGGGCCGCCGACGACCAGCGACGGCGTTCAGACCGTCACGGGCGACGACGCGGACGGCAGCGACAGCACCGCGGCCCCGAACGACGGGAGCGGCACCGACACCACGGGCACGACAGGCGAGGCTGCCGAGCCGCCCCTGATCATCAGCCGCGTCGTCATGCCGGATTACACGGACGTGAACGCCCTCCTTCTCGCCAGCGTGACCGCCGACCATGCGGACGGCGTACGCATGCTCCTCGACAACGGCGAGCTGAGCGAGCTGACGCCGCTCGGCGCGGGCGAGTTCGAGGGCCATATCGAGGCATTCACCGGCCTGGACAATGGACAATACCAGGCGATCTTCACGCCATGGAAAGACGCGATCGTAGGTGCGTCAGAGAGCGCCGACTACGTGATCGCGCTGCAGAAACCTGGCTCCGGGATTGATTGGGACGTGGCGAACATCGAGGGGGTCGTAGCCGCGATCGCGATCCTGCCCGACGGCAGGCCCGTCGAGTTCGTCACCTTGCAGGACATGGGCATGCCGCGCTGCTACCTGCGGCGGCGCGAGAAGAATGGCGACGCCGGGGACTTTGTGCCGGTCCTCGCGGGTGCGCACTGTACGGCGATCGACATGACGATCGACGAGACCGGCATGATGCACCTGTTGCTCGAGCGCAAGAGCGGCGACGGCCTGAAGTGGTGGACCGGAAGGATGTCGGCGTGGGGCGCCGGCCTGCAGAACATCGGCATCGGCGAGGTCGGCGACACCGCATTCGCCCTGGCGAGCCGCCCCGGCCTCGTCGCGGTCTGCGGCTCGACGCCGGTGGAGACGATCGACGAGCGCGACGCGCTCGTTGTGCTGCTCCGCGACGGCCAGGCGCCGGACGTGCGGCTCCTCGACCGTCCCTCCGCTGTTCCCGGCGATCAACATCAGTTCGGCGAGCGCGCGCGTGACTGCGCTTTCTCGGGCGACACGCTCGTGCTCGTCGGCGAGGCCAACGGCAGGCACGCTGACGACAAGAACTTCAAACGCGACCGCCTCATGCTGATCGAACTCGACACGGCTACCGAAACCGAACCGAAATGGACCGTGGTTGGGCCTGGGCCGGGCGTCCAGAGCCGAGCCAATGCCATCGCCATTGATGACCAGGGGCAGTACCATATGGCCGGCTACACCTGTCTCCAGGTCTGCGAGCCCGAGGGCGAGGTCCGGGTCCACGCGCCCGGCGGCGAGCTCGTCAGTCAGATCCCGCTCGGCCCGCTCGGCTCGGCGTGGTTTGGGCCCCATGACATCGCGTGGAGCCCGGCCGGGTACGCCGTGGTCGCCCTGGGCGCGAAGCAGGGCCAGTCCCTCGTCTTCAAGGTGCAGGCGTGGGCGCCTAACGTCTTCGTACCAAAATGGACGTTTTTGCCCATCGACCAGCAGGGGCCTCAGCGCGCGCTCGCGGTGGCCGTGGGCCCCTTCGGCGAGGTCTACGCCGGGGGCATCAGCGAAGGGAACCACCCCGCGTTCGTGGTCATCGGCGGCTGACGCCCGGTGTCTGACGCCCGGCCCGGGCACTCAGCCCGGCGGCGCGAAGCCGGCGCAGGCTGTCTCGACGAGGCCCGCCGCCTCGACGAACGCCGGCCCGTAGTCGGCGGCCAAGACGTCCTCGCTGTGGTGGTACGGGAACATCGTGGTAAGCACACAGAGCCGGTCTTCGGGGTGGCACTCACCCTCGTGCGGTGGGCAGTCACATCCGCCGATGTTGAACATGACCACCGACTTGTCGTCGCCGTGCTTCGCGTCGATCACCGCCTGAGCCCACTCGGCCGGCGTGCCCTTGGAGTCTGAAGACTCGTCCGGGTTGGTGGCGATGAACGTCACCATCAACAGCGCGTCCTTGCGCAAGAACCCCGGGTTGCAGCCGCCCGGGTCGTTGATGTTCGATTGCATGGCCGCCATGAGCGCCTGACCGAGCAACGTGTTGCCGCTGGTCCCGACCTTGGCGATGCACGCAAAGGTCTTGGCCAGATTCGTCTGACCCTTGACGAGGTAGCGACGGCCGCCGTCGATCGGGCACGGCTTGTTGGCCTCGCCGTCGACTCCGGCGGGGAGCACTGTGCCTGCCCCCCAGGCCCAGTCGCACGCGGTCACGGGGCTGAACTCCGGGCACGGGTAGTCGGGCGCGGGGCAGCACGGCGTGCCGTCCAACTCCTGAGCATACCAGCCGCAACAGGGCTCACCGACCTTGCAGTCGAAATTTGGGCACACCTCGTTGCAGCCTCGGTTGCCCCACCCCTCGCCGTTGTTGTTGCTCTCGCCGTCGCCGTCCACGACCATGATGTGATAATCGAAATCCGTGAACTTCGACTGGATGGTATCAATGAACTGCGGGACCGCGAGGGCGAGCTGCTCCTGGCGAAACCTCATGTTCTCTTGCCGCGAGATCACGAACAGGAAATCAATCTTGCCCTTGCAGCCGACGGGGGTGCCGGGGCCGAAGTCCGGCATGACCCCGAGGTCGCGCGGCGGCTCGCTGTCGGCAGCGCTCCCCCCCGAGCCACTGTCCTCCGCCGTCGTCGTCCCCGAGCTGCTCGAGCTCGTCGAGCTCCCGCCGGTCGATACCGCGGGCGCAGTCGTGACGTCCGGCATCGAACCGAACCCGGTGTGACCCACGGGCGGCGCCTGGCAGGCGCCGACCAACAAGAGCGCCAGGATGTTGCGGGTGCCCACGGCCGCACCATAGCGCAGATTCGCCCCGCGATCCATGCCCTGCTGGCGACGCGAGGGGTCGCCAATCTGCCTTCGAGGTCACGCCCGTCACGATGGTCAGGTACGACCTGAGGGCCCTCAGTCCGGGGGACTAGCACGGCCGTCATGCGCTCGGCCGTAGGCACCGCCGCGGGCAGGAAGCACACGCGGCTGCCATCCTCACTCGAGCCCCACTCTGCGGCCGCTCTGGCGAAGCTGGCGACGGACTGCCCGCCAGCTTCGGTCCTCGACGTGGGCCCGCACGACCTAGCAGTCGCAGGGCGGCAGGTTGCCGAGGTTGTCGCGGGTAGTCGTGTTGCCTCTGGTAGTGATGAATTGGCCGTCCTTCGTCTCTTCGACCTCGTCGCCGATCTTCAACCCTCCGTTGTCGGCGATCGCCGTGAATATAGCGTTGACCCGCACGGCGTAGGGGCGGCCGTTTTGCATCGTGGGATCCGTGAACGCCCGCAGCATACTGAGGATCTCGAGGCGGGTGTATGACCTCTTACCAACGAGTTCGTTGTTCTGGTTTTTGTACGACGCGCATACCTGCCTAATCGGGCCGATGGCCCCATTCGAGTTCTTGTCGTGATCGACGTGTGTGATCCAGATTTCGACCATGCGCAAACTCCCAATGCCTCTCGGGATATCGAACAGCGACTCCCAGGCCTTGTCGACCCGCGTTGTGCTGAAGGCGGGGCGCAGTGTAGGCGCGCGCGCGACAAGGGTCAAGGCCGCGCATCGATCTTTGACAGGGAGGCCAGTGAGCGCACCTGCCGTGACGGCCTTCTGCGAGCCGAGGCCGGGGCGATCCGCGTCGAACGATGTCCCGCTTGCCGGTCTTCGACTCTGGCAGGTGCACATCCCCTCGGGCCAGACCGGGCACATCGGCCGCGAGGCCATCTGGGCCGTGCGCCTGCTGATCCTCACGGGCATGCGGCGCGACCCTCGACGCGCGGCTGGGTGAGCATGTCATGGGCCGAGGTGTAGAGCACGTTGTGCTCATCCTCGGCGGCCGCGTCCGGGTCTCCTTCAAGGCCCCTTGGCGCAGCGGCACCGCCCACGCCGACATGGACGCCCACCAGTTCCTCGCCCGCCTCTGCGCCCTGGTCCCGCCGCCCGGGTCGCGGCGTGGAGATTCATGCCGAAAGCGGAGAGGGTCATCGGCGGCGGCGCTGACTGTGAGGCGGGCGCGGGGCGCGGGCCGGCGAGCGAGTCGTCGGAGAGTGTCGGGCTCACAGTGATGCGGGTCAGAGACTTGTGCGCGCTTACGACTTCGGACCTGTAAGTGCTTGACAGAGCATGTGTCCGATCTCCTCCAAGCCGAAGTACGTTTCCTCCGTGCCTGTGGGTGCGGCAGCGATTAGACCCATGGCTTGAAGGCGAACACGTTCGGCAGGGGCCCAGTCACCAAGTCCCCTATGAAGGTCAACATCAGAAGCAAGCGCCTCCCTGCTGGCGATAATCCGCCCACCCCAATCGCGCTCCTTCTCGACCTTCGGTCTTACCGCCTCAACCCTGTCCCAGAAAAAGAGGAGAACCTTGGCAGTCCTGCCATCAAGGTTCTTCAAAAGATGGACTAAAAACGTGCTGATTGGTCTTCCAGCATCGTGGTTCGCAAGCAAGTTGGCCCACAGCTCTTGCATATCCTCGTCTTCCTCGACTGCGGCACCGGTAATCACCTCTTGGGCCACCTTCTCGGGTAAGGCTTTGTGTTCGGTCACACCGAGGAGTGCCGCCTTCTTGGCCCGCATTTCTTGGATGCGCTCCAACCTGTTAACGCGAATCTCCGTGAGCACGTCAGCTGGCATCCCAAAGAGTGCAGTAAATAGCCGGTCCAGTTGAACGAACATGCCTAGCGCCAGGACCCTGTCCATTATGTGCGCGACAGCAGCCATCTCCCCTTGTGAGTCTTCGGACATGAGGCGACTGTATCGTGGTCGAGTCCGGCCCGCAAGGCCATCAGAACAGCGTTCAATGTGTCAGGTTCGGGACCGGCGCACGCCGCTGCCCGAGTGCTCGAGCCCGGTGATGCGTTCACCGTGCGACTCGAGGCGGGCGTCGACACGGTCAAGCCGGGTGTAGTGACGCTCGAGGTGCGAGCGCAGAGAGGCGATGGCCGCCTGATTGTGTTCATCGCTTCGGACGACTGCAAGGCCGACACTCTCTTGGTGGCAGGGAGTTCTTTACCTGGACTGTCGGAAGTGTGATGTTTGCTGGCGAGCCGCCCTTGGGCGAGGGGGACTACATGCGCCCCGTCGACATCGACGCCGACAAGCCGGACCCGTGGGCCCCCCGCTCAGCCTAGTGCTCAGCCTGCCGACTGCTCGCATCGCGGCCCGGTCCACTCCACTGGACTAGCGGTCGCGGTGTCGAGCGGAAACTTCTCACATCCGCTTGATCGACGGCTTTCTCGGAGCCGTGCGACCCGGCCCTCAAGTTCATTCTCTACTGACAGTTCCTGATCCGCAGCGTGTTCGACCGGTCGCGTTCGCGCCGGTCACCCGCACAACTCGGCGCGGTAGGACGGCTGGCTCCGGCTCCTCGGGCTTGCCGTCGCCCGCGCTGAGGCGAGCCTGAACGCCGAACTTGGGCGGGAACTTGGGGACGCCGGACGCGAGGAGCTGGGCGCGCCAGTCCTTGCCGCGGTGGCGCTCGTCCCAGCAGCAACGCCTGCGGCGGCGTCTACACCTACCGCCTGAACGGCGCGCCCAGCCTGCTCGCGCGCTGGAACCCGAGCGGCACGCAATGCCAGGCCGACGCCTCGCGCGGCTCAGTTAGTGGACCCGGCCCCGCCGTCCCCCTACGCGGTCGATCAGGGTGCGCTCGCCGGCGTGGAAGCGATAGACGCGAACGGTCGATCCCGCCACGATCGTCAGGTCGACGGGGTCATCTTGACAGATCCGGGCCATTGCATCCTTCGTATGCTCGATGAACCTGTGTCGTTCGGCCTGTGAGTGAATAGCGAGGCTCGCTACCCGAGACCATCCGCCTCGGGTGGCCGCAACAGGATCGACTTGGGCCCAGTCAATCGGCCCCAGTTCTCGCCACATCTGATCCGCAGCCGTAGCCTGAATTTGTCGATCGCAAGGTTTGTCCCGCTTGCCGGTGAGAACGCGCTCGGACAGGGCCAGCGACATTTCAAGTTGCTGCAGATGCGCCTGCCCACGAAAGAGGGAGACATACCGCTCGGCGCGCTGATCGTACTCCTTGCTGGGCGGCCGAGTCTTGACGCGACAGGCGGCCCAGACGCGTCTTGCGAACACGTCGCCCGCCAGCGGAGCGTCCTTGGCCACTTCCACGAGGGCGCGGCGGGTCGCCGAGACTCCGTCCTCGATCGCCTTTGTGATGGCCTGGCATTCTTCCTCGGAGAGCGTGGGAGCGACGAGGATCTCGACATCTGGGGGGATTGTGCGCACCGCGAAGGGCTGCAGATTTCGGTGCAGGGCCAGGAACGGCGTCTCGAGGCCTCCCAGCAGGAGCACGTCGTAGCCAGCCGCTGCCACCATGATCTGGACGCCGCGGAGCATCACGACTTGAAGCCACCGGTCGGGCACTTCAACGCCCGCGACACGCTCGGGTAGGGCCGACCGATCCAAACCGGGATGACGTTCCTTGATCTCGTCGATAAACGGTTGGTCAAGCTCCTTCCCGCTACCCACAGTCTGTTCAGGCTTACTGCGCAAGATCGCGGCCAAACGGGTCCAGTGAAGCTCGCTGACTACATGCATGGATTGTTCCTCGGGGACGGCGGAGTTGTTGATGCTGGCGTGGGCGGACCCGCATGATCGCGGGATGGTCCATGCCGGCGAGCACCATGGGTGAAGCGGTCGCGGAGATCCGCAGAACGCGAGCGCAGCAGCGTGAAGGCGACGAGCCGGTGGAGTTGCCGGACGCGCGCCGCGCGACCAGCCCCTGGTCGCGCGTGCGCACCTCCGGGGTTCATCACGGGCCGTCTCGCGGCTTCTTTCCGGGCCAGCGACTCGCCGACTCCTTGTCGTCCACGCTGGCCATCGAGACACGCAGGATATCGTCAGGGCGAATGCGTCGATAAGAGCGGTGGTTCCTTGCGAGGAGCCACTCCGTAATGGCACGATTCTCCAGCTCGTTCTGGGGAGGGACCGAGGGACCGGCGACGTCAGCCGCGGGCGCCGGTCGGCCCTCGATAGGCGAGGCTGGTACCTGCGCCGGGCTGGCAAGCGTCTGTGATGCGACCGGCTCCGGGCCCGCGGTCGAACTCGCGGGCGGTTCGGAATGGCGGGGCGGGGACGGGGGCGAACTCGCGGGCGTGGTCGAGCTGGCGGGTGGCTCCGCCTGGAAAGGCGCGGTCGAACTCGCGGGCGTGGTCGAGCTCGCGGGCGGCTCCGCCTGGGAAGGCGTGGTCGAGCTCGCAGCGGGCTCTGGGGGCGTGGTCGAGCTCGATGGCGGTTCGACTACGGGTTGGGGCTCCATCGCAGGCGGCGCCGGCTCGGCGCCGGCCCGGCTGGCCTCCGGCTCGTCCTCGCTCGCGTTCAATTTTTCGAGGAGCTGATCTCCCCCAAGCAGTCGCCAGCGCTTGCCGACCGGCTCCAGCATCGGCGTGTGGCGGGCGACGGCGGCGACCGCCCGGCCGAACGTCTTCGTGCAGCAGTGAAACTCGACGCCTTCAGCCTCTTCCTGCTCGATGCCCTCGAGCAGGGACCGCAAGTCGCAGTTACGCAGGAGCAGGGTCGGGCCGCCGCGGGCGGCGTGGGCCCGCAAGCCCTTGAAAACCTTGGGGACCTGGGTCGCGCCCGACCCGGTCGCGGGCTTGGGCTCGGTGTCGGTCAGGTGGTCCTCGATGCGTTGCTTCTCCTCCGGCGAGAGCCCGGCCCGAGGCGGCGCCGGCTTGCGCTGCCGGGGCTGTGGGTTCGCCACCTGGGGTCGCGGACCTGACTTGAACGCGACCGTTTGGTGCGGCGGGGGTCTGGGGCGCTGCGACGCCGGCTCGCGGGCACGCTGCGCCTGGGCCCGCTGCCCGGCATCGCTACCGACGACGTCACCCTCGCCCTGGCCGCCGCGCTCGCCCAGGCCATGACCCACCCCGGCGAGGACCTCCCCGAGGTCACCCCGGCGCAGCATGTCGAAGTCATACAGGCCGATGCAGCGGCCTTCCCGCCCGCGGACGAAGAACAGGCCGAAGCACTCGCCCTCGAGGTGACCCAGCAGCAGCCTGGACCCGCCGTACCACTCGAGGATGCCGAGGACGCCTGCTGCACAGACGCCGCGCAGTTCGGCCCGCTCGCCGCCGATGGAGACGTGCAGCACGTCGTTGCTGTGGCGCTCACCCGGGGCGTCCTGGAGCGCCTCCGCGTCACCGATGTCGAGGACACGCACGGGGCCGTCGTTGCGCGAGAACGCGAGGACGTGTCGAGCCTCGTCCAGTGGCATCAGCCGGAAGTCGCCGCCAAGCGTCAGCAAATGCAACGTGCCGTCGCCGCCGACATCGCGCCAGGAAGACCCCTGGCCGCGCAGGTCCGGGCCCCCTGGCGGCCCGTGGATGGCGACATCCAGGGCGCAGCGCTCCACATGCTCCCACGTGCCGGAGGCCAGCTGCCGCCGCCCGTACTCGCCGTTCCATTCCAGCCAGAGCGACCACGTCGCGCCCTCCCGGCCCACGGCGAGGAAGCCGTCCGGGATCGCCGCGAAGGTGCCGGGCACGTAGTCCGCGAGGTCCGCGTCGCGCTTGCGTTCGCGGACCTCGGCCCGCGACCGCAAGTGCGCGGTGTAGCCGCGGATCAACCGGCGTGACTGCGGTTCGAACGCGGCCGGCGCGGCCCCCTGTCCCATCGCCCACATGCAGACCTCCGATCTCATCCGAGGACCGGGGAAGTCGTCAACCGCAATCTTCGCTGGCGCGAAGGGACTGCCGACAATGCGCGTGGTCGGATTCGCGAGGGCTTCATGCGGATGCGCGCAAGGGCTGTAGCCCGCGCGGATCGAAGCGGCGAGCGAATCGACGCGCTGCTCGGTCGACCGCCCACCCCGCGGGTGGCCACATGATCGTGTGTCCGCGTGCCGCGGGTGGCCACGTGTGGCCACGTCGAGCCGCCTTGGGTGGCCACATGATCGTGTGGCCCACGCCGAGCTGCCCGCGTCACGCGGGCACGGCGGCGACGCACGTGCCGCACCTGACGACGCACGCCTCGGGTGGCCACATGATCGTGTGGCCACGTCAAGCCGCCCGCCACGCGGCGGCGACACGTCGTGTCGCCGCATCGCGCTGCCAGGGCTGCCCAGGATGTGGCCCGGGTCAAGCGCCCTGGTGCCAGCGCGCCCCGG
>Ga0209262_10000622_pt1 | contig 15507 bp, 12 predicted proteins | sample Lowcelwee11metaG_FD_187171 | JGI IMG/M metagenome (GOLD analysis project Ga0209262, IMG submission 187171) | Freshwater pond sediment microbial communities from the University of Edinburgh, under environmental carbon perturbations - Low... | ecosystem: Environmental > Aquatic > Freshwater >...
CACCCGCGCGCTGGGCGTCTGCGGAATGCAGGGACTCGACGATCCGACGGTGCTGGCGTTTCAGGGCCAACGCTGGCTGCTCAGCCATGGCGATGAGCTGTGCCTGGCGGACACCGATTACCAACGCTTCCGGGCCGTGGTGCGTTCTGCCGACTGGCAGCGCGATTTTCTGGGCAAACCGCTGAGCGAGCGCGAAGCGATTGCCCGCGGGCTGCGTGAGCAAAGCGAGGCCCGCAAACGCGACAGCGCGCACGATCACACCCTCTGGGCCGACGTGGACGCGGAGGCCGCCAGACAGTGGCTGCAGGCGGCCGACTCACAAACCCTGATTCACGGCCACACCCACCGCCCGGATCAGCACGACCTGGGTCAAGGCCTGCGGCGTGTGGTGCTCAGCGATTGGGATCCGATCGCCCAGCCGCCGCGCGCCGAAGTGCTGCGCCTCAGCGCGCACGGCGAGCTGCAGCGACTGCCCCTGTGTTGAAGCCGGTGGCCCGTCTGCTGCAACGCTGGCTGCCCAGGCTCTGGCGCAGCCCGCAGCCGCTGCCCGCTGCGCTGTGGCGCGATACGCTTCGGCAACACCCCTTCCTGTCCAAACTCACCGCGGCGGAACAGACACGCCTGCAGCAACTCTGTGGCCATTTCCTTCTGGAGAAGGAGTTCCACGGCGCCCACGGTCTGAGGGTCACCGATGCCATGGCGCTCAGCATCGCGGCTCAGGCCTGCCTGCCGCTGCTGCACATCGCCGGTCCGACAGACCGGCGCCCCAGGAACCCGATGGATGCGCTGGACTGGTACGACGATTTCGTGGGCATTGTGGTGCAGCCGGGTGCTGCTGTGGCCATGAGGGAGACCACCGACGCAGCGGGCGTGGTGCACCGCTACCGCGAGGTCCTCGCGGGCGAAGCCATGGACCGCGGCCCGGTGATGCTGAGCTGGGAAGATGTCGCCCAAGCCGGCTTGGCGGCCAGCAGTGGAAGCAATGTGGTGATCCACGAATTCGTGCACAAGATGGACATGCGCGGCATGCAAGCCGGCGACAGCCCGGACGGTGCACCCGCGATAAGCCAGGGTTTGTGGGGCACGGCACGCTCGACCCAGGCCAGACAACACTGGCGTCGAACCATGTCCGAAGCCTATTCACAGTTTCGTGAAGCGTTGACCCTCGCCGAACGCTTTGGCGGTGAACGCCCCTGGTTGGACAGCTATGCCGCCAAGGATCCGGCCGAGTTCTTCGCCGTGACCTGCGAGGCCTACTTTGTCAACCGCGAGCGCTTCACCGTCGAATGCCCGACCCTGCTTTCGCTGTACGACGGGTTCTTCCGGGCTCACCGGCCGTAGACGGCCACCACCCACCTGACCCAAGCGGGTAGCAACCGCGTCCCGTTCAGCGCTTGAGCAGGACCTTGAGGGTGTTCTGCAAACGGCGCGCAGCACCAGCGTCAAAACCGCCGGCCAGCACACGCGACACGTCTTGGGCCCAGGTATCGACCGGCGCGGCTTCGTGGCGGCGGGTGAGCAGCTGCAGCTGCAGCATGCGGCGGGCATCCAGCAGTTCGGCCGGTGTGGGCACTTCGGCCGCCATTTCCAGGCGCAACAAGGCATCGGCAGGCACCGCGGCAGGTGCACCCCCACTCAGGCTTTGAGACCATGCGCTGCGGGTTGCAGCGTTGACCCGCGAACCCAGCGACTGCGCCGTCGGCAACTGCGACGCATCGCGCTGCTCCCAGGCGGTCAGCAACTGGGTCAACACCTCGCCGTGCGCCTGCGCAGCAAGTTTGCGCAACGCGGCTTCGGCGTGTTCGATCGCCTGGCGCTGAGCGCGGAAAGCGGCATCCCCCAGGCGCGGGCCACGCGGCTCGCGATCAAAGCGGTCGCCCCCTCGCCCGTCGCGGGCATCTCGGCTCTCAGCGCGTCCGCCAAAACCACCTCGCGCATCGCGGCTGTCGCGGCCGGGGGGGCCACGGCGGTCATCGCGTCCGGCGGGTTCGGCCTTTTTCATGCCCGGGCGGTCATCACCACGCACCGCAACGATCTTCTTCGGTGGAGCGGCTGGCTTGGCAGGCGCGGCAATCTCCACGGCGGAAGTTTCGCCTTCCGCATCGGTCGAAGCTGAACCCTCCACAGCAGGAGCCATCGGCTGCTCTTCTGCCATCACCTCGGTGGGCTCCGCCTCCGCAGACGGCGCAACGACATTCGCGCCACCACGGGCCGGCGGCTCAGCCGCAGCGGCGGCCTGGCCGCGCAAGGCGGCTTCCAGCGCCGCCATGGCGGTGCGAATCTGCTGGGCATCTCCGCTGGCACTGGCGGCATCCACCGCTTGCGACGCTTCCAGAACCCGCTGGTCATGGGCATTGAGTGCCGTGGACACTTTCTCGCGCTCGCTGCTCTTGCGGGCAAAGGCCTCGTCGATGGGCTGGCGGAAAGCCTCCCACAGCTTCTGCTCCTGCTTGCGCTCCAACGGCACCGCGTGCGCTTCGGCCTGCCAGCGCTGCTGCAGCACCTTGACCGCGTCAATGCGCAACTGGGGCGCTGCGCCCATGGCCTTGGCTTCGTCGATCAGGGCGCGGCGGCGCTCGACGCTTTGTGCCTGCGCCGCTTCGAGTCCGGCGTGCGCGGCGTGCATGGCTGTTTTCCAGAGCGGCTGCATTTCGGCAAACGCCTTTTCGCTCAGGTGGCCCGCTTCCCGCCAGCGTTCGGAAAACGCGTGCAGTTCACGCACCTGGGCTTTCCAATCAGTGCTCTGCTCGTGCGCGGCGGTCCAGGCCTTGAGCTCTTCAATGATGGCCATACGCTGGGACTTGTGGGCCTCCGCCTGCTGGCGGACCTGGGTCAACCAGACTTCAACGCCCTTGTGCGCCTCGGTGCAAGCCTCGTCAAAACGCTTCCACAACGCATGGTTGGGCTGGCCACCCTGGTCAGTCGCCTTCCATTGATCACGCAGGCTGCGCAGGGTTTCCTGCATCTTGCGCCCGCCCAGCCGCTGACCCTCCGGCAGCTGCAACAGGGCCTCGGCCTTTTTCACCAGCTCTTCACGGAGCTGATCGGCGCGCCAACGCTGCCAGTCTTCCAGATCACCGGCCTGGGTCAGCGCCGCGTGGGCACGGGCTTCCAGCTCAGGACCAATAAGGCGAGCGTGCGACTTCAGCACCGCACGCACATCGGCCGCTGCCTTCGGCGTGGCTTTTCCATGGCCCTCGGCCAGCTCGCGCTCCAGCACACCCAGGGCGCGCTCCAGTTCGGCGAGCACCTTGGCCCGGCGCTCCTGCGCGGCCTGGGCATCGTGTGCGGCTTTTTCGCCGGGCACAGCGGCGTCCATGCCGCGCGCGGCGCGCAGTTCGTCCGCCCAGACGGGCACAGCCGGCAGCGGTGCCTGCGGGTTCGCATCGGCCGCGACCGCCTGGGCCAAGGCTGCTTCAAAAGCCTCCCACACCAGTTGCAGCTGGCTGCGCGATGCCTGGAGCATGGGGGGGAACTTCGGCTCGACGCTGGGCCACTGGGCATCGTCGGCCAGCGTACTGGCCTGCTGCTGCCATTGCGCCACGTCGGTGCGCAGCGCTTCGGCACTCTGCTGGGCTTCGCGCCACGGCTTGGTCGACATCACCTCGATGCGCTGAGCCATCAACACCGCCGACTCGCGCTCAACCTGAACGCGGTGCTGCACATCCTCAATCGCCTTGACGCGTTCGGCCAGGGCCTGCTTCAGCCCCGCCAGCGGTTCGCGGGACAACGGGGCGCCCGCCCGGGCCGCATCGCGCTGCCAAGCCATGGCATCGGCCAGGTTCAAACGGGACTGCCCGATGAGGGCCTCGGCCTTGACGGCCCACTCGGCGGCAATCTGTTCCTGGGCCTTCAACCGCTTGTGTTCGTCCAGCTTTTCCTTCAGCGGCTTGGCCGCGCCACGGTCACGCTGAGACAGTTCCTTGAACACTTCGGTCATCTGCTCCAGACCCGGTTCGCTGGCCAGCCATTCGCGGATGCGGGACGCACGTTCACCGGAAGTGGGCGCAGAAAACGCTCCACCGGTCAGGGCATCCAGGGGGTGTGCGGTGTTGGCAGTGGCTTGCTTGGAGCTGGCGGGCGTGTTCACGGCAGATTCCGGGGCATTGGACTGAGGGGGACTTCTTCGCAGGGAAAACAGCGACATACAGGGATCGTTCTAGATATAAGGGCCGGCGCATCAGCGCCTGGCGAAGCCCGTATTGTCGCTGCTGTTGCTGCACATGCCGATCAGGCGCGCCCAAAAACAAGAAACCCCGGTGAGCAGAACCCACCGGGGTTGACGGCGGGCAACTTGCACTTGCCGTCATTTTTGGCGGAGGGAGTTGGATGTCTCTCCAGCCTGGAAGCAACAGATTGCTCCCGTTTGGAACCGGTTGGCAGATGCTCCGCGTCACCGGTTTGATGCCCATCTACGACGGGCAACTGAAGGTTAACCGGGTTCCGGATCCGCTTCAAGGCATACCCCTGAACAAGGTCATGGAGATTTTCAATCGCGATGGGCGCGTGATGCAAGTTGCCCGGTTAACAGCCGTAACAACAGCCGATCGCGCCCGAATCGACCAGCGGTACCTCCCGAACGCTGACCGGCGAGCACAGCCGAGCCGGGCTGGCATCTGTGCTAGCACGGGCCACAAAAAGTGGCTGAAATCGGCTTTACATATACCTTAAAGTGTTTAAGAAACAATTTTTAAACATTGACTTGATATTAAACTCCCCCTAACATTCGCCGGTTTTGCCCTTCAGGGTAAACCCGAGCCGCTGACCCAGCAGGGTCCATCGACCGCAAGGCTCACAAAGCCCACCTCGATGAGGTGCCCAGCCAGCCGCACCGACCCACCCGGTCACCGCGGCACCGACAGGAGAGACAACATGAATGAAGCCATCCAACGCCAGCACAAGAGCACCCCAGGTGCCACGGCGCCCCTCAAGACCGCCCTGAGCGACACGGTCCAGGGTTTCCTCGCCATCACCCACAACAGCCTGGCCCTGCTGGGTACCGTTCTCGCCGTGGGCTTGATCACCCTGGCCGCCCGCCATGACCTGCGCAGCGACGCAGAACAACACCTGCTGGGCTGGTTGCAGCAACGCCAAGAGGCTGCAGCGCCCGTGCTCGCGTACGAAACCGAACCCGATGCCGTGCAACGGGTGACGGCCGTGCAACCCAACGAACTGCCCAAGCAGCAGGCCAACGTGGCCTTCTGGCTGAGCCGCAAATACCGCGTTGCGCCGGAACCGCTGGGCGTTCTGGTGGCCGAAGCCTTCGAAGTGGGCGAGAAGGCGCGGATGGACCCGACCCTGATCCTGGCCGTCATGGCCGTGGAGTCGCGCTTCAACCCGTTTGCCCAGAGCCCCGTTGGCGCGCAAGGTCTCATGCAGGTGCTCACGCGCGTGCACACCGAAAAATACGAAGACTTTGGCGGCCAGCTGGCGGCGTTCGACCCCGTGTCCAACCTGCGGGTGGGGGCACAGGTGCTGCAGGACTGCATCAAACGGGCTGGTTCCATCGAAGGCGGTCTGCGCCTGTACGTGGGTGCGGTCACCTCCGATGGCAGTGGCTACATCAACAAAGTGATGGCCGAACACCTGCGCATCCAGAGCGTGGCGCTGGGTAAGCCCATGCCCACCCGCTTCCCCGTCTACAGAACCCTGCCGGCCGCCGCACCCGCCGATACCGAGGCATTGCCAACACCCGACGCGACCGAGCTGGAAGCGGCCGAGGCCGAGGCCCCTGTTGCGGAAACCGTGGAACCCCTGCTGCTGGCCCGTTCCTGATCGTCTTGGGCCCGGGAATATCGCCCGCCCGGACAGCTGGCGGCCCTGCTCGGATAAACTAGACCCCGCACGCAACTGGCGATAGGCACTCAAGGCGCAGGGCTCACAGCCCAACCTTCGGTGCTGACGTGGCCCCCCTGCCCCCATCCGGGACCAGGGACAACCACTGGGAAGCGTGCCGCCTGGCTGCCAAGACAGGTGATCAGCCGTTCGCCTGGGCAGCCCCTGCCGTCGTCACCCCGCTGACGCGCGCCGGGATCCACGTTACCCAAGACTGCCAACCATGTACGACCGCAACATCCTCATCGAGCAAACCGACCCCGAGCTGTTTGCCGCCATCCAGGCCGAAAACGCGCGCCAGGAACACCACATCGAGCTGATCGCCAGCGAGAACTACGCCTCGCCCGCCGTCATGGCCGCCCAAGGCACACAACTCACCAACAAATACGCCGAAGGCTATCCAGGTCGCCGCTACTACGGCGGCTGCGAATACGTCGACATCGCCGAGCAACTGGCGATCGACCGGGTAAAGCAGATCTTCGGCGCCGATGCGGCCAACGTGCAGCCCCATTGCGGCGCGTCTGCCAACGAAGCCGTGTTCCTCGCCTTCCTGAAGCCCGGCGACACCATCATGGGCATGAGCCTGGCCGAAGGTGGCCACCTCACCCACGGCATGGCGCTCAACATGAGCGGCAAGTGGTTCAACGTGGTGAGCTACGGCCTGGACGCCAACGAAGCCATTGACTACGACGCCATGGAGCGCAAGGCGCACGAAACCAAGCCCAAGCTCATCATCGCCGGCGCATCGGCCTACAGCCTGCGCATCGACTTCGAACGCTTTGCCAAAGTGGCCAAAGACGTCGGCGCCATCTTCATGGTGGACATGGCCCACTACGCCGGCCTGATTGCGGCGGGCGTGTACCCCAACCCGGTGCCTTTTGCCGACGTGGTGACCTCCACCACCCACAAGAGCCTGCGCGGCCCGCGCGGCGGCATCATCCTGATGAAAGCCGAACACGAAAAGGCCATCAACAGCGCCATCTTCCCTGGCCTGCAGGGTGGCCCGCTGATGCACGTCATCGCCGCCAAAGCCGTGGCATTCAAAGAAGCATTGCAGCCCGACTTCAAGGCTTACCAACAACAAGTGCTGACTAATGCACGCATCGTCGCTGAAACGCTGGTTTCGCGTGGTCTGCGCATCGTCAGCGGCCGCACTGAAAGCCACGTCATGCTGGTCGATCTGCGCGCCAAAGGCATCACCGGCAAAGAAGCCGAAGCCGTGCTGGGCAGCGCCCACATGACCATCAACAAGAACGCCATCCCCAACGACCCGGAAAAGCCCATGGTCACCAGCGGCGTGCGCATCGGCACCCCGGCCATGACCACCCGCGGCTTCAAGGACGAAGAAGCCCGCCTGACGGCGAACCTGATCGCCGACGTGCTGGACAACCCGCGCGACCCGGCGAACATCGAGGCCGTGCGCGCCAAGGTGAACGCGCTGACCGCCCGGTTCCCGGTTTACAAATGATGCCCCCACGCTCCGCCGCTTCGCGGGTCGCTGCCCCCCAAGGGGGCTCGTCTCGCCTTGGGGCGGCCCGGCGGCGAGACAAAGCATGAAGTGTCCCTTCTGCGGTCATCTGGAGACCCAGGTCGTCGAGACCCGGATCTCCGAAGACGCGGACTTCATTCGCCGCCGCCGCCAGTGCGGCCATTGCGAAAAACGCTTCACCACGTATGAACGGCCAGAAGTCAGCTTCCCTGCCGTGGTGAAGAAAGACGGCCGGCGCGTCGACTACGTGCCGGCCAAATTGCGCGCGTCCTTTGCGCTGGCGCTGCGCAAACGCCCGGTCAGCACCGAGCAGGTCGACGCGGCCATCGAACGCATCGAAGAAAAGCTGCTCAACCTCGGCGCCCGCGAAGTGCCCGCTACCCGGCTGGGCGAAATGGTCATGCGCGAACTCAAAAAGCTCGACAAGGTGGCGTACATCCGTTTCGCCAGCGTGTACCGCAGCTTTGAAGACATCGACGAGTTCCGGGCGCTGGTGGACGAAGTGCGGCGCTGATCAACCAGCCTCGTGACTAGCGTCACGTCAATTCGAGTACTTTTTGCCGCTTGTCGTGCTGTTTCCGCCGGTCAGCCGACGACCCCAGATCGCATCGTTACGCGTCGATACGATGCGTGCATGGACTCTCCTGCCCACCCCATCCCTTCAGCGCCCTCGAAGAGCGCCCGCGGCTTCTCTCTAATCGAGATGATGGTCGTGGTGTCGTTGCTGGCCATTCTGGCCGGACTGGCAGCGCCCAGTTTCACGGGAATGATCGAGTCCTACCAAGTCGCCTCCGCTCGAGACAACCTGCTTTCCACACTCCAGTTCGCGCGCACCGAGGCTATTCGGACCGGGCAACCCATCACGGTGCGGCGCAGAGGCGGCTGTCCTAGCAACAACTGGGGTTGCGGCTGGATCGTGTTCCAGGACACAAATGGCGACAACCTCCGGCAAGCAGCAGAGCCGCTGATCCGTGCCACCGAACTCCAGCGCGGCGTTTCCATACGAGCCAACAACGTTGCCGCCAACAACTTTGTGCGCGTCAACAGTTTCGGCCAGTTCGCTGGCAGCATGTTTTTCGCTTATCAGATGGCTCCGATCAACACACCTGACAGCCGGCACTGTATTGCTCTCACCTTCTCGTCAGGCATGAGAGCCACCTCGACCAAAGGTTCTGACAACTGCCCCTGAATGATTGGCCCACACATGATCCACATCTCCCGCCGCCGCCAGTCTGGCATCAGCATGATCGAGTCGCTGGTTGCCCTTTTTGTGCTTGCACTGGGCATTCTCGGACTCGCCGGGCTTCAGACACGCACCCTGACAGAAACCCGTTTGACCAACGCGCGGGCAGTCGCCATTCGCATGGCCGGTGACATCCACGAGCGCATGAAGTTGAATACGGGCGCCCTCAACGACAGCGCCGCCAATGGAACGCCCAATCCTTATCTGGTGGGCTGGGGTGCCGTTCCCGCTGGAACCAACTGCAACACCGCGGCATGCACCAGTGCCCAACTGGCTGGCTTCGATCTGTCTCAGTGGAAAGCCACGCTCGCTGCATCGTTACCCGGAGGGAACGGTGCTATCTACACCATGCCTGGAGACGCCACCGCCTTTGGCGTGGTGATCGCCTGGACCGACAACGTATCAGCAAAAGCCGACGGTCTGGCCGATGACGTCAACCCCTTCCTGGTGACCGCCGACGTGGCCGGCGCGGCTTGCCCGGATGGATCGATTTGCCACCTGATCAGGATGCGCCCGTGATGAAGAACCCTGCACACGCACACCCGCGCACCGGCATGCGCTTCGCGTCACGGCCTCGCCAGCAACGCGGCGTGACCCTGATCGAACTGATGGTTGGCATCACTATCGGCCTGTTGGTGTCCGTCGCTGCCGTCGGCACCCTGGTTTACAACCGCGTGGCGTCCACCACCATCACCGACACCGTGAACATGCAGCAGGACGCTGCCGCTGTCTTTCGCATGATCGGTCGCCAGCTCAAACAGGCCGGCGCGGTGCCCGCTGAGGACTATGTGGACCTGACCAACCCAGGCCTGTCTACCCAAAAATTCATTTACCGAAGCGACTATATCGGCCTGGACAACACACAGCCTATTCCGATCTCCATCCGGGGAACCAACAGCGGTGTGGAAGACACGCTCACGGTGTCCTTCAGCAACGTGGCCAACATTGCGCCTTTGCTGAGCGACTGCATGGGCAACAACCCTGACCCGCTGGACCCCGCTGAGAACGTGGTGACCAGCCAGTTCAGTCTGGACGACGGCTCGATTCTTTGCCAAGGCACCGACGCCGCAGCAACACCGCAGCCGGTCATTCCCAACGTGGAAGAACTGCAGATCTGGTACGCCGTGCGCGACCCCGTCGCCGTCCCGACCTCGGTCCGCTATTTCCAGGCCGACGCCGTGTTGGACTGGGCAGCGGTGGAGGCCGTTCAGGTCTGCATCCGGCTGGCGGGCGCCAGCGGCAACAACCCCACCGGGGGGGCGGCCACGCTCGACTGCGCCGGGCAAGCCGTGGCCGATGACGGCCGCATCCGCCGCGTCTTCCGCCAGGTGTTCACCCTGCGCAACCTCCAGTCCCTGAGCTGAGCACCATGAACACCGCCATTTTCTCCACCAAGAGCGCTTTGCCCCAGCGCGGCATATCCCTGATCGTTGTCATGGTCATGCTGCTGCTCGGCAGCATGCTGGCGCTGGGGGCCACGCGCACGAACTGGCTCAACGAATCGCTGGTCAGCAACGAGAGCGATTACCAGCGCGCCTATTCGGCCGCGGAAGCCCTGATTGCCGACGCCGAGACCGATATCCGCGGCGTGCTGGCCGGTGGTTTTCCGTGCAGGACCAATGCCAACTTCTACGGTTGTCGCAATCGTTACGGTGCTGGGGCTCCATTCATTCCCGTGATCAGCCAGGATGTGGACGACTTGCGTGCCAGCATCCCCAACTTCGCCACGTTGCCGTGCCTGCAAGGCATCTGTCTGCTTACCGAAGAAGACGCTCTGGGCAACACCTGGTGGAACCTCGGGGCCGGCTTCGACGCCATGACCGCGAACACGCGCACGGCCACCGCCATTGCCGCCACCTACGGCGAGTTCACCGGCATCGCCGACGCCGACATCGACAACCCCCTGCTGCTGGCACGGGACGGTGGTGCATACGGCGCCTGGTACTGGATCGAAGTGATGGAGTTCCAGAACACCGGGGCCATGGCGCCCATTGCCGGCAACCTGCCCGTTCCCGCCGTGGACGCCCCATTCATCTTCCGCATCACTGCTGTGGCCACTGGCCTGAAGCCGGGCACCCGCGTGGTGTTGCGCACCATCTTTGTTCCTGCCTTGGCCGATCCCGCGGCCTGATTGAATGGGAGATCCAACAATGAAAACATCCACCAAGCTCAATACCGCTCAAGCCATCTTGCTGGGTGGCTGCTTGCTGGCGTCTGCCCAGACGATGGCTGCCCCGATGACCTTCAGCCAGGTCCCGCCGGGTGCAGGAGCGAGGGAGCCAGCACCCAACGTCATCGTCTCGGTCGATGATTCGGGCAGCATGGGCGCAACCGGTATGACGACGCTGCGCCAGGCCCTGCGAGACACGTTCGGTTCGTCGTCCAGTCTTGCTGAAAACCGCATTCGCATGGCCTGGCAATCGATGAACCAGTGTCCTTCCTTGGGTACCTCTTCAACGGCCTGCGGCACCTACAACGGGATGCGCTACCTGGGAGGTACCCACCGAACCCGCTTTGACTCTTGGGTCAACAGTCTCGTCCACAACGGAGGTACCCCGGGGCACCTGATGATGGACAACGCAGGCAAGTATCTGACGGACCCCATTTCAGGAGTGAACAGCCCTTGGGCAGCCAACCCGGGCACCACACAGGCGCCCATCCTCTCCTGCCGCAAGAACTACCACATCTTCATGACCGACGGCGGCTGGAACAGCGGCACGTCAGATACAAACCAGCACATCGACACGTCTGCCACCAACAACGGCTCCCGCATTGTCCGCGGTGGAGGCACAACCCTCACCGGCAACGCAGACGGTTTCACCAAAAACCTGCCTTCCGGGCGGTCCTATGACACCACCAGCAACCAGACTCGCCTCTACCGGGACAACTGGGGTGGTCCCACCACGACATCGTCTGGAGCCCAGACCAACCTCAGTACGCTGGCCGATCTCGCCTTTCACTACTGGTCCACTGACCTGCAAACCAGTCTGACGAACGATGTCCGCCCAACCAACGAACGTTCGACGCCTGAGAGCTTTGTCGCGACGAACGGCACGACGACAACGCTGGACCCTTTCTGGAACCCCAGGAACAACCCGGCCACCTGGCAAAACATGGTGACCTACACCATCGGATTCAACACGGCAGCTTCGTGGGCCGGCGACCCCTCTTGGGGCACCGACACTTTTTCGGGTGACCTGCCCAACCTCATCAATGGTGTGAATACATGGGTATCACCGTTTTGCGCAGGAAGCAACACTGGCACGGGGAACCGCCCTTGTGATGGGGGTACTGGCTATTCAAGTGCGGGAGCATCCCCTCGGATCGATGGCCGAAGAATGGATCTGTGGCATGCGGCCCTCAATGGCCGCGGCCGGTTCGTACCGGCGCCCGACAGCCAGGCCCTGGTGGATGCGTTTCAGATCATCCTGAGCGACATCCTGGCCCAGACCGCCAAGCCACTGGTCTCCATCGCGAGCAACTCGACCCGACTGGCCAGGAACGGCCTGGCCTATGTGGCCAGCTACAACTCGGAGCGCTGGAGCGGAGACGTCAAGGCGTACACGATCGACAACGACTCGGGTCTGCCTTCCACCACCGAAGCCTGGAAAGTCAGCACCCAACTGGACTCGACCGACACCAGCGTGTTCTCGCACTCCAACCGCGTTGTACTCACCCACAACGGGACCAACGGAACCGGCTTCTGGTGGAATAGGCTTTCGACCGCTCAACAGGCCCTGCTGTCCACCACAAGCACGGACGGTGACGACCGGATCAACTACCTACGCGGTGACCGCTCCAAGGAGATACCGGCAACGGGAGGAACGATGCGCCAGCGCGACTCGCGGCTGGGTGACATCGTCAACTCGAACCTCTGGTATGTGGGCAAACCGGTGCGCATGGACACCGACTACCCGGGCCACGTCGGCTTCCGGTCGTCTTACGCCAGCCGCACCCCGGTGCTGTATGTGGGCGCAAACGACGGCATGCTGCACGGCTTCAATGCCAACACGGGCAAAGAGGTGCTGGCCTATGTGCCGAGGGGGGTTTACGCCAATCTGCGCAACTACACGCTGCCAACCTACACACACAAGTATTTTGTAGACGGCAATCCGTTTGCCGGCGACGCCGATCTGGACGAATCCACCTCGGGCACCAACTGGCGCACCGTTCTGGTGAGCCCCTTGGGTGCAGGGGGCAAGGGCTATTTCGCCCTGGATGTCACCAACCCGGCCACGTTCAGCGACCCCGGCGCCAGCGCCAGCTCGGTGGTGTTGATGGACAACACCGAAAGCGTCGACGCTGACATCGGTCACATCTTCGCGACGCCCTCGCTGGACAACCAGACTGGCTCTCTGTCGCAGCAGATCGTCAAGCTCAACAACGGCCGCTGGGCCGCGATCATGGGCAACGGCTACAACAGCGCCAACGAGCGCCCGGTGTTGTTGATCCAGTACCTGGATGGCACGCGTGGCCTCAAGAAGATCATTGCCAACAGCACTGCCGGTGAGACCAACGGACTCGGTGCCCCTGCGACGTTTGACGTGAATGGCAACGGCACGGTAGACGTTGTGTACGCCGGCGACCTCAAGGGCAATATGTGGAAGTTCAACCTGGTGAGCACCAGCGACTCGAACTGGGGCGTGAGCACCTGGTCGGGATCGGGCAGCACCTGCGACAACGCCACCACCTGCGCTCCCTTCTTCGTGGCCAAGACGTCTGGTGGTGCCACCCGCCCCATCACCGCAGCGCCAACCCTGATGATCCATCCGCAAGGCGGTCTGCAGGTTATCTTTGGCACTGGCAAAGATCTGGAAGCCAGCGACCGTGGTGCCACCACGCCCCCGACAGAAACCATCTTCAGTGTTTGGGACCTGAGCACCTACAAGATTGAATCAGCCAGACTGGTCGCTGAAGAGACCGGCGCCATCACAGCGACCAATGGTCGGAGCAGACTGGTAGAGCAGACGGTAACTGGAAGCGGCGCCTCCGGCGTGATCGAGACCTCGGCGAATGCGATTGAGTATTCGCGTACCGACAGCGACGCGAAACGTGGCTGGTTCTTTGACCTGCCTGTCAGCGACGAACGTCTGCTGATCGCACCCCGTGTCTTTGACGCCAACACGCTGCTGTTCGGTACCATCGCACCCAAGAAGGCCATCGAAGGAGAGACTTGCGACCTGTCGTCTGCGCAAGACAAAGGCTTCCTCACGTTCCTGAACGCCATCAGTGGCGCTCCACCCAAGAACTCCGTGTTTGGTGACGAAATGGATCCCACTGGGAACGCCAGTCGCTTGGCCTATGGATCGGGCGAATTCATCACATTGGTTGGCCCCGGGAGCACCACATTCATTCCGCCTACCTTCGCCTGCGACGGCAACGATTGCGAGCAATCACCCAACGACACCTGCATCGGCCCCACCTGTGCCAGTTGCACAGGCCCCGATTGTCCGGACACCACCTGTGTGGGTGCAGATTGCCGTTGCACGGGCAAGCTTTGCCGCTGCGTGGGCGCTGACTGCGCCTGCGAGGGCTCCTGCGGTGGCGGGTTCAAATGTGGTCTCGTCGCGGATCTGCTGGATGCCTGCCGCAGTGGCCGATTTGGTGCCCGGACCGACTGGCGTGAACTGCGTTGAAGGGCCAAGCAATGACATATCTTCAAACCAGCCTCAGTTCAAACGTTGGCAACAAGCAAAAGGGCTTCACGCTGATCGAGCTGATGGTCGTCGTGGCGGTGATTGGCATTCTGTCCGCCATCGCCTTGCCGAGCTACGACGCCTACATCAGGCGAACCCATCGCGCCAACGCCAAGTCCGCCCTGATGCAAGTGGCTCAATGGATGGAGCGTGCAGCGACCGCACAGGGCCGCTATCCACTCACAGCGGATGTACCTGACGATCTCCGGGACGTGGAGGGCGACCGTTATGCACTGACCGTTGCATCAGCCAACGGCACCACCTACACCTTGACGGCCACGGCCCAAGGGCCCCAAGTCGTTGATGAATGTGGCAACTTCACCTTGACTCAGGCGGGTACCCGTGCGGTCACCGGCTCGCTTCCCGTAGACGAGTGCTGGGGTCGATAAATATTGCAGCGCCAGCGCTGCCGGATGGTATGAACGAAGCGCTGACCCTGGCTCACCAGGCCCTCCACCTATCCAACCCCAACCCGCGCGTCGGCTGCCTCCTCACCGCCCCAGATGGTCGCGTGATCGGCCAAGGCCACACCCAGCAAGCCGGTGGCCCGCACGCCGAAGTCATGGCCTTGCGCGACGCGCAGGCTCGCGGCGAGTCGGTCGTCGGGGCAACAGCCTTTGTCACACTGGAACCCTGCTCCCACCACGGCCGCACGCCGCCCTGCTGTGATGCACTGATCACCGCGCAAATCGCCAAAGTGGTGGTGGCCACGAGCGATCCGAACCCCTTGGTGGCCGGACGTGGTCTGGACCGCCTTCGCGCCGCGGGCATCGCGGTGGAGCTTCTACCGCCCGACAGCGAAGCCGCCCGCGCCTCACGCGAACTCAACATCGGTTTCTTCAGCCGCATGATCCGGAAAACGCCCTGGGTGCGCATGAAGGTTGCGGCCTCGCTGGACGGCAGCACGGCACTGGGCAATGGGGTGAGTCAGTGGATCACCGGGGAAGCTGCGCGCACCGATGGCCATGCCTGGCGCGCCCGGGCCTGCGCGGTGTTGACGGGCATCGGCACCGTGCTGGAAGACGACCCGATGCTGGACGTGCGACTCGTGGACACGCCACGGCAGCCGCGCCTGGTGATCGTGGACAGCCGGCTGGAAACGCCGCTGACCGCCCGCCTCTTTGGCCAGCCGGCCCACGGGCTGACGCGCAAAATCCTCATCTATTGCGCCACCACCGAACCGCAAAAGCAGGCTGCGCTGGAAGCCCTGAGTGCCACGGTGGTCTGCCTGCCCGGCCCGCAGG
>Ga0209262_10000623_pt1 | contig 15504 bp, 13 predicted proteins | sample Lowcelwee11metaG_FD_187171 | JGI IMG/M metagenome (GOLD analysis project Ga0209262, IMG submission 187171) | Freshwater pond sediment microbial communities from the University of Edinburgh, under environmental carbon perturbations - Low... | ecosystem: Environmental > Aquatic > Freshwater >...
ACGCCAGGCCGACCTGCGCCACCAGGTCGTTCAGCGTGTTGCCGCTCTGCAGGTCCCACCGGCTGCGGACTTCCGGTCGCAACTGCACGGTACGCGAGCCGTCCGCGCTGCGCGCCAGGTCCCACATCAGGCCGAGGCCCAGCGAAGCGGAGACGTTGCTGTCGCCCTCGGTGCCTTCGTAGTCCGAGGTCTGGTAGCCGGCGCCGCCGAGCAGGTAAGGCGAAATCCGGCTGTCGCGCGCGAAGACGCGCATCAAGTCGAACGACACGCCGGAGATCGAGCCATCGAACGTCGCCGGCCAGGTCCACTCGGGCCGCAGGCCGTCATTGTCGAAGTCGCTCGAATAGCCGGTCAGCTGGGCGCTCCAGCGCTCGTCGAGGTGCTTACCGACCGAAGCGCCGTAGATCAGGTCGTCGTCGAGCAGGCGATCGTCGTCGACGAAGGTCATGCCGACGAACGGCGCGACGAACCACTGGCCGACCTCGTCGTTCCACGGCAGGCTCGAATCGGCCCGCGCGGGCGCCGCGGCGAGCAGTGCCGCGCCGACGGCGGAAAGGAGCAGTACGGATCTGTTCATCGTTGTTTCCTGTGTGGTTCCGCGCGCGCTGGATGGTAGCGGAATTCAGGGCCTCGGGGTACACGGCCGCGCCTCTCGCGGCCAGTTGACCGCCGGTCGAACCACGCGATCACCGGCGCGCAGGCCGAGGCTGGTCGCGACGCCGCCCGCGAGTTCGACGACCAGCACGACCGGGGCCTCCGACGCGATGGTCTCGAGCGCGCCGGGCTCCGCCCGCTCGTGCACCTTGACGACGCAACCGTCTACATCGACGAACAGCATGTCGAGCGGAATCAGCGTGTTCTTCATCCACATGCCGACGTGCTGCGGCGACGAGTAGACGAAGATCATCGCCTGCTCCGGCTGCAGGCTGCGGACGAACATGAGTCCCTGCGCGCGGGTTTGCGCCGTGTCCGCGCGCCACGCATCGAACGTGTGGCGGCGCGCACTGCGGGTTTCGATCGCGATGCGCTCGCGAGGAAATGCCGAGAGCGGCAGCAGTGATTCGCGTTCCTGTGCGGTCGCGTCGGGTGACGCTGCGGCGCTGAGCAGAATCACCGCCAGCGCGGCCACGAAACCGCGGGTCGTCACGTGCCGGCTCCGGAGATCGGCGCGTCGACGATGGCCACGACGTCGAAGCGCGAAATGAGCACGGCGCCGTCGCCGGCCAGCGCGCGCGCGGGCTGCGTGCAATAGCCGCGACCCTCGAGACGAAAAAGGTTCGGCGCCGCATCGACCGGCGTCTGGCGGACCTCGTCGAACGCACATTTGTCCTGGCCGCGCGTGGCGTAGAACTGTCCCGTGCCTTCGCGCACGATCGTCAGGTTCGCCGGTACGTTACGCGCAGACTCGCCCGCCCTGAGCGGTGCGAGCCCGAAGACGATCAGCAGCGGTCCGGTGGCGTCGGTGGTGCCTTTGTAGATCAGGCGCACGCCGTCGCCCTGCGGGCGCACACCGCCGCGGCAGTGCGTGGTTTCGGTGCCCCAATCGATCTCGACGTCGATTTCGCCCTGCAGTCGAGCGCTCAGCGCGCCTTCCTCCGCTGGAACGCAGCTCGCCGGATCCATGGGGGGTGCCGCTTGCCCGGCCGCCTTTTCCTTCGCGTGTCCGCAGGCCGTTGCGGAGAGCGCAATCAGCAATGCGGCCAGCGGCGCGCGGCTGCCGGGTTCATGAGGGAGCGCGAGCGGATACGAGCAGCGTCTTCGCCAGTTGGCCATGCAGGTAACCGAGTCCTCGCGCCAGGTGCATCGTGATCGTGAGCAGCAAGAGTCCGAGGATCGAGATGAGCGGCAGCAATGCCGGGTGAGGCGACTGCACGGTGCCTTCGATCTGGATGAGGCCGGCATGGTAGAGCAGCGCGCCGATCGGCGCGAGGAACATCGCGAGCGAGACGACGATGCCGACGACCGTGAACGTGAAGTAGAAGACGCCGAGCGGCAGCATCGCCACCTGGTAGAGCAGCGTGCCCCAGGTGCGCGGGTCCTTGAGCATCTCGCCGATGCGCTGCAGCAGCGGCGTGTCGCGGTCTGGATACGTCGGCCGGCGCGGCATGCGCGTGCCGAGCATCGACTCGACAAGGCGGCCCTCGGCGAGCGCGATGACGCGCGCGACGCCGATGAAGACCAGGAAGAACGGCACGCCGATGATCAGGATCGCGAGCCCGATCGACAGCGAGAGTCCGGTCACCGCAAACGTGAAGTAGACGATTCCGGTCACCAGCGTGAGCAGCAGGTAAAGCAACGACAGGTAGGCGCGCGGGTCGGCATAGATGCCGAAGAAGCGCCCGAGCGCAGAGCTGCGCGCCCGGGGTGGTGGCGTGCGCAGGGCCTTCTGGATCGTCGCCTCGTTGGCGCGATACGCGTCCGCGACCTCGTCGGGCGCGCCGTAGCTCGTGACGATCCGGGCGAGCACGTCGCCCTCGGCGTCACCCGGATGCTGGGCCAGCTCGGCGCGCAGGTGCTCCTCGGCATCATAGAGCGCGTCCTGCGCCAGCGCCGGGTCGGCCCCCTTCAGCGCCTGTCGCAAGGCGTCGAGGTACTGCTCGACGGTGCGTGGAGTGACGGCCGTCATGTCGAAGTCTCCTGGGCAGCGGCACGATTGAGTGTGGCATCGACGAAGTCGCGCGTGGCCGTCCAGGTCGAGCGCCAGGCCTCGAGCGCGTCGCGCCCGGGCGGGGTGATCCGGTAGTAACGCCGGGGCGGCCCCGAATACGAGGGGACGACACGGCTCGAGAGCAGGCCGGCGGCACTCATGTTGCGCAGTACCGGATACAGCGCCCCCTGCTTGAACGGGCCGGCGCCGTCGTGTTCGCCGGCCAGGCGCCGCGCGATTTCGTAGCCGTAGAGGTCCTCGTCCGCATCGGCGAGAACCGACAGCAGCACCAGGGACGTCAGCCCGGCGCTCAGCTCGCGCTGGAACTTGCGTCGCTGTGCTTCCGTGGCGTCGGCGGGGTCCAGCGTGTCGTCGAGTTCAGGCATTGCCGTCCGCTGACTCATGCTGTTGATTGGATAATATTAAACGGCAACCACTATAGTTAAGTCAAGAGTACCAAGTCGGACCAAGCCACAGCCGGTCGGGCCGCGGGCGTGGTGCTGTGCGGATGACGTTCGTCGCGGGCAATCTGTAACATCGAGGGAGGCCGGCCGACGGGAGAGCGGAGAAAGGATGTCCACGGAACAGCACCGATTGTTCGCACCACGTCGTTACCTGAGCCGGCTGACCCGCGGCACCCTTGCGGTGATCATGGCGGGCGGCCGCGGCGAGCGGCTCAAGCACCTCACCGAGGACCGCTGCAAACCGGCGACGCCGTTCGGCGGCAAGTTCCGCATCATCGACTTCGCGCTGTCCAACTGCGTCAATTCCGGGATCCGGCAGATCTCGGTGCTGACGCAATACAAGGCGCATTCGCTGATCCAGCACATCCAGCGCGGCTGGGGCTACCTGCGGGGCGAGTTCGGCGAGTTCGTCGAACTGATTCCGGCGCAGCAGCGCCGCGGCGGTGACTGGTACCAGGGCACCGCGGATGCGCTCTGGCAGAACATGGACCTGATCCGAGCGCACCGGCCGCTGCACGTGCTGGTGCTCGCAGGCGACCACATCTACAAGATGGATTACGGCCCGATGATCGGCTTCCACGTCGAAAAGGAAGCGGACATCACCGTCGGCGTCGTCGAGGTGCCGATCGACCGCTCGCGCGAATTCGGCGTGCTGACCGTCGACGAATCGAATCGCGTGCTGCGGTTCCAGGAGAAACCCACGGACCCGACCCCGATTCCGGGCCGTCCGGACACCGTGCTCGCGTCGATGGGCATCTACGTGTTCAACCCGCGGCTGCTCGAGCGGCTGCTGCGCGCGGACGCCGAGGATCCGAACTCCGCCCACGATTTCGGTCGCAACATCGTTCCCGACTCGATCGACAAGCTGCGCGTCTTCGCCTATCCGTTCGAGGACGTGCGCACCAAGGCGCAGAACTACTGGCGCGACGTCGGCACCGTGGACGCCTATTACGAGGCGAACATGGAACTCGTCCAGGTGTCGCCCGAGCTCAACATCTACGACGAGCAGTGGCCGATCTGGACCTACCAGGAACAATTGCCGCCGGCGAAGTTCGTCTTCGACGACGACGACCGCCGCGGCGCCGCGATCGATTCGATGGTCTCGGGCGGCTGCATCATCTCGGGCTCGCGCGTCAAGAATTCGCTGCTGTTCTCGCAGGTCCGCGTGCACGATTATTCGTCGATCGACAGCTCGGTGCTGCTGCCGCGGGTGCGGGTCGGCGAACGTTGCGTGATCCGCCGCGCGATCATCGACAGCGGTGCGCTGATTCCCGATGGCATGCAGATCGGTGTCGATCCCGCGGCCGATGCCGAACGCTTCTACGTGACCGAAAGCGGCGTCGTGCTGGTCACCGCCGCGATGCTGCGCAGCAGCCCGCATTCCTGAGGACCCCATGCTGAAACGTCTTGCCCGGCCGTTCGTCCTGCTGCTCACGGCGGCGCTGCTCACCGGCTGCACGACGCTGGGTTCGGAACTCGTCGCGCCGAGCCTCGAGGTGACCGGCGTGCAGATGCTCTCGAGCGACATGTTCGCGCAGCGCTTCAAGGTGCGCGTGCTGGTCAAGAACCCGAACGACCTCGAGTTGCCGATCAAGGGCCTCGACTACCAGATCATCCTGATGGGTGACAGCTTTGCCGAGGGCGTGGCCAGCAACAGCTTCCTGCTGCCGGCGCTCGGCGAGGCGGAGTTCGACATGCTCGTGTCGACGAACTTCGTAAGCGGCTTCGCGCGGCTGTTGAGCCGCGTGGGCGGCGGCAAGCTCGAGAACCTCGACTACGAGATCGTCGGCAAGGTCTACGTCGAGAAGGGCATGATCCGCAAGATTCCGTTCAGCCATCGCGGCACGGTCGATTTCTCGAAGACGCTGCCGCCGCTCAAGCCGGCGGGCAAGTCACTGTAAAATAGGGGACATTCTCCTTTTTCCAGACGGAAAAAGGAGAATGTCCCCTATTTTACGAGTTGCGCGTAGAGCCGCTCGTATTCGGCGACTTGCGCGTCCCACGAGAAATCCTCGCGCATGCCGTTCAGCATCAGGCGTCGCCACACGCTCGGCCAGCCGAACCACTCGAGCGCGGTTGCGAGCGCCCAGCGCACGCCGTTCGGGTCGAAGTCGTTGAACACGACGCCGGTGCCCTGGCCAGTCGCCGGGTCGAAGTGACGCACGGAGTCCGCGAGGCCGCCGGTGCGGCGCACGATCGGCACGGTGCCGTACTTCAGGCTGTACATCTGGTTGAGGCCGCAGGGCTCGTACATCGACGGCATCAGGAACATGTCGGCGGCGGCTTCGATGAAGTGCGCGAGTTCCTCGCTGTAGCCGCTGTAGAAAACGGCCCGCCCCGGGAAGCGTTCCTGCAGGCCGTGCATGAAGCGCTCGTAGTGGTGCTCACCGCTGCCGAGCGCGACGAAACGCACGCGACCCGATTCGAGTACTTCCGGCAGCGCGTCGAACAGCAGGTCGATGCCTTTCTGGTGCGTGAGCCGCGTGACCATGCCGATCAGCGGCGTCGTCGTCGCCGTGGGCATGCGCAGCAGGTCGAGCAGCGCCTCCTTGTTGCGGGCCTTGCCGGACAGGTCGCTCGGGTCGAAGCGATGCGGCACGTAGCGGTCCGTCGCGGGGTTCCACTCCTCGTAGTCCACGCCGTTCAGGATCCCGACCACGGCCGCGCCGCGTGAGCGCAAATCGTCGTCGAGTCCATGGCCGCCCTCCGGTGTGCGGATCTCCTCGGCGTAGGTGGGGCTCACCGTCGTGACCGCGTCCGCGTACATGATCGCGTGCCGCATCGGATTCAGCCGGCCCGCGGCGAGATCGGCCTGGTGCAGCATCTCGACGCCGACCCCCGGCGCGAGCTCGCCGGCCCGGGCTGCGGAGAACACGCCCTGGTAGCCGATGTTGTGGATCGTGAACACGCTCTTCGCCGCACCGAAGATCCCGCGGTCCCACGCGTAGGCGGTGCGCAGCAGCAGCGGTGCGAACGCCGTGTGCCAGTCGTTCGAGTGCAGGATTTCCGGGGCGAAGCCCATGCGCTGGCAACACTCGAAGGCTGCGCGTGTCAGCATCAGGTAGCGCACGTGCTCATCGGGCGCGTCGGAGTAGATTCGCGGCCGATCGAAGATCGCCGGGCAGTCCACCAGGTGCACCCAGAGGTCCGACCCGGGCACGCGGGCGGTATCGACGCCATAGTGAAATTCGTGCGGACCGACGCGCACGCTGAGCCCCTGCAGGAAGTCCACCGGATGGCGATCGACGCCGCGCAGGTCCATCTGGCCGTGCAGCGGGATGAAGACCCGCAGATCGTGGTCGCGGCGAGCGAGGTGGCGGGTCAGCGCGGCCGACACGTCGCCCAGACCACCGGTCTTGGCGAATGGAGAGTACTCGGCGGACAGAAAGCAGATGCGCATCAGGAGCGCTTGTCGTCCTCTTCGCGTCCCTTGTCCTTGTCCCGCTTCGGCAGCAGGGCGTTCAACATGGACTCCTGCATCTTCGCCAGCGATTCCAGGTTCTGGCGGGTCAGGTCGGCCACGGTCGCGAGCGGCGTGTGGGCGACGATCTTCGAGATCTGCGCCTGCAACGCCTCCTGTTGCTTGAGGAACGTCTCGATGCTCTTCTCGAGGAAGCTGGCCAGCAGGCCCTGCATCGCGTTGCCGTAGAAGCGGATGATCGCCTCGAGCACCTTGGTGCTCAGGATCGGCCGGCCGAACTGCTCCTGCTCGGCGATCACCTGCAACAGGATGTGGCGTGTAATGTCGTGGCCGGTCTTGTCCTCGACGACCTTGATCCGCTCGCCTTTGACGATCAAGCCGCGGATGTCGTCGAGCGTGATGTGCCGGCTCTGCGACGAGTCGTACAGACGACGGTTGGCGTATTTTTTTATCAGGCGTTCCTGGCTCATGGCCTGCAGTGTACCTCAGGGTTAATGCGCCGCAAGAAAGAGGCGGCGGGTAGCCTGGACGGGGCGCAGACCCTAGACTGACGAGTCAGACGCCGGCATTTGACCTACGGCACCCGGCAAGGAAGACGAAATCATGTCGCAGCAACTGGTCCTGGAGCGGATGCAGCAGCAGATCGGGCAGGAAATCCACTGCAGCGAGTGGCTCGAGGTAACGCAGCAGCGCATCGACGCGTTTGCGGCAGCGACGGGCGACCACCAGTGGATCCACGTCGATCCGGAGCGGGCGGCCCGCGAGTCGCCGTGGAAGGCGACCATTGCGCACGGTTACCTGACCTTGTCGCTGTACCCGCTGCTGCGCGGCCTCGTGGACGGCGAGCGCCCGGTCTTCGAGGGCGTCCGCCAGGTCATCAACTACGGGCTCGACAAGTTGCGCTTTCCCGCTGCCGTGATCTCCGGCAGCCGGGTGCGCGCGCGCTGCGTGCTGCTCGAGGTCGAGACGGTCGAGGGCGGGCTGCAGGTCTGTGAGCAGTACACGGTGGAAGTCGAGGGCCAGGCGAAGCCCGCGTGCGTGGCCCGGGCGATCATGCGGCTGTATTTCTAGGGGATGGGGGATAGGGGATGGGGGATCGTTAAGAAGGTTCCGCCGTACGTTCCGGCGCCACTCTGACTATCCCCCATCCCCTATCCCCTATCCCCTCATTCCTGATCGGCATGAGCCGCCGCGCTTTCCTCGGCTATAGTCGGTTCCACACATAACGCGCTCTGGGGGAGGGTCCAATGATCTACGACAGCATCCTGAACACCATCGGGCGCACGCCGATCGTGCGCGTCAATCGCATCGCCCCTGCGCACGTCACGATGTATGTGAAGTGCGAATACTTCAACCCGCTATCGTCGGTGAAGGACCGGCTCGCGATCGCGATCATCGAGGACGCCGAGCGCAGCGGCGCCCTGCAACCCGGGCAGACGGTCATCGAGGCGACGTCGGGCAACACCGGCATTGCGCTCGCGATGGTCTGCGCCGCGAAGGGCTATCCGTTCGTGGCCGTCATGGTCGAGACGTTCTCGATCGAGCGCCGCAAGATCATGCGCATGCTCGGCGCCAAGGTGATCCTGACGCCGGCGGCTGAACGCGGCAGCGGCATGGTGCGCAAGGCCGAGGAACTCGCGAAGAAGCACGGTTGGTTCCTCGCGCGCCAGTTCGAGAACCCGGCGAATCCGGCCTACCATCGCCAGACCACGGGGCCCGAGATCCTCGGTGACTTCGCGGGGAGGCGGCTCGACTTCTTCGTCACCGGCTGGGGCACGGGCGGCACGCTGACGGGCGTGGGCGAGATGATTCGCCTCGCGCGTCCGGAGGTGCAGGTGATTGCGACGGAGCCAACCAGCGCCTCGCTGCTCGCGGGTGCCGAGTTCAAGCCGCACAAGATCCAGGGCTGGACGCCCGACTTCGTGCCGAAAGTGCTGAATCGATCCGTGCCCCATCGGATCGTGCCGGTGACCGACGAGGAATCGATCGCGGCGTCGCGCTCACTGGCGCGCAACGAGGGAATCTTCTGTGGCATTTCGTCCGGAGGCACGTTCGCTGCCGCACTGAAGGTGGCCGAGACCGCGCCCGAGGGATCGGTCCTGCTGGCGATATTGCCGGATACGGCCGAGCGCTACATGTCGACGCCGCTCTTCGAGGGTATCGCCGAGGGGTCGGACCCGGAGCCCTGACGCGGAGCCGCTGGGGCTGCATCCTTTCTCATGTCCGACGCGAAAGGGTGGGATAATCCGCGGCCGAATCGCGACTCTCCGGCGCCGGGGCGGCGTCCACCCAAATCATGACGGACACGTTAAAAAAGGTGCTGCTCGGCGCCATCGTCGGCGCGCTGCTGGTCGTTTTCTACTCGCACCTGACCGGCGAGCGTGCCAAGCGCAACCCCGCCGCCAAGGCGGGGCCCCCGGCGAGCGGCGCGGCTCAACCTGCTGCGCGACCCGGGGCGGGCACGGGCGGCGCGCCTGCACGCGGCGGTGCCAGCCAGATGCCCGTGTCCGTGGTCGCGGCACCAGCTCGCGTCGAGACGCTCGCATTCGAGCTCGAGGCGCTCGGCACCGCGCTCGCCAACGAATCGGTGGACGTGACCGCCAAGGTGGCGAACCAGGTGACCAAGGTGAGCTTCGCGGAGGGCCAGCAGGTGCGGCGCGGCGACGTGCTGGTCGAACTCGACGGAGAGCAAGCCCGCGCCGACCTCGCGGTGGCCGAGGCCGCGCTCGCCGAGAGCCGCAGCCAGTACCAGCGCAGCCGCGAGCTCTACACGACCAAGGTGCTGTCGGACGCGCAGATCGAGCAGATCGAGGCTACGTTCAAGGCTAACGAGGCGCGCGTCGCCTCCGCTCGCTCGAGGCTCGGCGACACCGTGGTTCGCGCGCCGTTTGCCGGCCGGGTCGGGCTGCGCCGCATCAGCGTCGGGTCGCTGATCAGTCCCGGCACGGTGATCACCACGCTCGACGACACCAGCGCGATCAAGCTCGACTTCACGATTCCCGAAACCTTCGTGTCGGCGGTCGAGACCGGACTCAAGATCGTCGCGCGCAGCGTTTCTTACCCCGATGAGAGCTTCGAAGGCACGGTGTCGAGCATCGACACGCGCGTGGATCCCGCAACGCGTTCGGTCACCGTGCGCGCGCTGGTGCCGAACCCGAAGGGGCTGCTGAAGCCAGGCATGTTCCTGACGGTCCGCCTGTCGCGGGGCGCCATGGACGCGGTGATGGTGCCCGAGGAGGCACTGGTTCCGGAGCAGGGCAACATGTTCGTGTTCGTCGTCGAGGACGGCGTCGCAGAGAAGCGCCAGGTGCGGATCGGGCAGCGCCGGGTCGGTGACGTGCAGGTCGCCGAGGGCCTGGCCGCGGGCGAACTCGTCGTCACCGAAGGCACGCAGAAGCTGCGCGACGGCGTCGCCGTCACGCTGCAGACGCCGCAGGCCGCGACCGCGTCATGAAGATTGCGACGATCTCGGTGCAGCGGCCGGTCTTCGCGACCGTCGTCAGCCTGCTGCTGGTCATCCTCGGCCTGTTGGCGTTGACGCGACTCGCCGTGCGCGAGCTGCCCGAGGTGGAGTCGCCGATCGTCTCGATCGAGACCACGTACCTCGGCGCCTCCGCCGACGTCGTCGAAACCAAGATCACGCAGGTCATCGAGGACCGCGTCTCCGGCCTCGAGGGCATCACCAAGATCACGTCGCAGAGCGTGGACGGCCGCTCGAGCATCAACCTCGAGTTCGATCCGGCGCGCAGCGTCGACGACGCCGCCAACGACGTCCGCGACCGCGTTGCGCGCGTCGCGTCGAACCTGCCGCCGGAAGCGGATCCGCCGGAGATCGGCAAGGTCGACTTGAACGCCGATCCCGTCATCTGGGTCAATCTCTCGAGCAGCACGCTGGACGTGCTCGAACTCACCGACTACGCCGAGCGCGTGATCGCCGAGCGCCTCGGCGTGCTGCCGGGCGTGGCGCGCGTGCGCTTCGGCGGCGCGCGCCGCTATGCAATGCGCGTCTGGCTCGACCGCGAAGCGCTCGCGGCGCGGCAGCTCACGGTCGCCGACATCGAGAGCGCGCTGCGCCGCGAGAACGTGCAGCTGCCCGCGGGGCGGCTCGAGTCGTCGCAGCGCGAGCTCACGCTGCGCACCGAGACCGGGCTCAACACCGAGCAGGATTTCCGCGAGCTCGTGATCGGGCGTGGCGCAGATGGCTACCTCGTGCGCCTGAGCGAGGTCGCCGACGTGCGTCTCGCGGCGGAGAACGAGCGCAGCCTTTCGCGCTCGAATACGGTGCCCGGCATCAGTGTCGGCGTCGAGCAGATCTCCAAGGCGAACACGCTCGAAGTGGCGGCCGCGGTCCGCGCGGAACTCGAGCGGCTGCGTCCGCAGCTGCCCGCAGGCACGGTCCTGGAGGTGAACCTCGATCGCTCCGTGTTCATCGAGGAGTCGATGCGCGAGGTCGTGATCGCGCTCGTGATCGCGCTGCTGCTCGTGTTGCTGGTCATCTACCTGTTCCTCGGCAACGTCCGGGCGACCTTGATCCCGGCCGTGACGATCCCGGTGTCGATCATCGCGTCGTTCCTGGTCATGGCGGCGCTCGGCTTCTCGATCAACGTGCTGACGCTGCTCGGCCTGGTGCTCGCGATCGGCCTGGTCGTCGACGATTCGATCGTGGTGCTCGAGAACATCTACCGACGCATGGAACTCGGCGAGCCGCCGTTGATCGCGGCCGTGGACGGCAGCCGCGAGATCGGTTTCGCGGTGATCGCCACGACGCTGGTGCTGACGGCCGTGTTTGTGCCGATCTCGTTCCTGCAGGGCAACGTCGGCAAGCTGTTCCGCGAGTTCGGCTTCACGATCGCGGCCGCGGTGCTGTTCTCCTCGCTGGTCGCGCTGACGCTCACGCCGATGATGGCGTCGAAGCTGCTCGCCGGCGGTGCCACGCGCTCGCGCCTCTCGGACGCCGTGGACCGTTTCTTCCGCGCGCTCGCGGCGAGCTACGACCGGTTGCTGCGGCGCCTGATGCGACGGCCGTGGCTGGTGATCGGCGCGACCTTCGGCGCCATGGCGATCGCGGCCCTCCTGTTCCGTGTGCTGCCGAGCGAGCTCACGCCGGCGGAGGATCGCGGCATGCTGTTCATCGGCATGACCGGGCCCGAGGGCGCGTCGCTCGATTACATGGATCGCCACGCGCGCATGGTCGAGGACATCATGATGCGCGAAGTCGAGGGCGGCGAGGTCGTGCGCGCCAACGTGCGCATCCCGGGTGGCTTCGGCGGTGCCAACGAGATGAACCAGGCGCGCGGCTTCGTCGTGCTGGCGCCCTGGGGCGAGCGCGAGCGCAGCGCCGACCAGATCGCGCAAGCCGTGCGGATGGAGATGAACAAGATCGCCGGCGTCCGCGCCTTCGTCGGCGCCCCGGGTGGCTGGGTGCGTGGCGGCGGCTCCCCGGTGCAGGTGGTGCTCGGGGGCACCGATTATGCCGAGCTCACGCAGTGGCGCGACGTGCTGATGGAACGCATGCAGGCGAACCCCGGATTGTCGAACGTGCTGTCGAACTACGAGGAGCGTAAGCCACAGGTGCGGGTGACCGTGGACCGCGACCGGGCGGCGGACCTCGGCATTTCGCTGCAGACGGTCGGCCGTACGCTGGAGACCGTGCTCGGTTCGCGCATCGTGACGACGTTCATCGACCGTGACCGCGAGTACAACGTGATCCTGCAGGGCCGCGCCGAGGATCGCGCGACGCCCCAGGACCTCGATAACCTGTACGTGCGCTCGGACCGCACCGCCGAGCTGATCCCGCTGTCGAACCTCGTGCAGCTCACCGAGGTTGCGGGCCCGACGCAGCTCAACCGCTTCGACCGGCTGCGCTCGATCACGATCAGCGCCGCGCTCACCCCGGGCTACACGCTCGGCGCCGCGCTCGAGTTCGTCGAGGGCGTGGTGGCCGAAGAGCTGCCGTCGTCGGCGCGACTCAATTTCGACGGTGAATCGCGCGAGTTCAAGAATTCCGGGGGGCAGCTCTACTTCATGTTCCTGCTCGCGCTGGTGGTCGTCTTCCTGGTGCTGGCCGCGCAGTTCGAGAGCTTCCTGCACCCGTTCGTGATCATGACGACGGTGCCGCTCGCCGTGATCGGCGGGCTGGTCGGGCTGTGGATGTATGGCATGTCGATCAACGTTTTCAGTCAGATTGCCGCGATCATGCTGGTCGGCCTCGCCGCGAAGAACGGCATCCTGATCGTCGAGTTCGCGAACCAGCTGCGCGACCGCGGCATCGAGTTCCGCGAGGCCGTGATCGAGGCTGCAGTGATTCGCCTGCGCCCGGTGCTGATGACCAGCTTCTGCAGTGCGTTCGGCGCCGTGCCGCTGCTGCTCTCGACCGGCGCCGGCGCGGAGTCGCGCCAGGCGATCGGCGTCGTGGTGTTCTACGGCGTGATGATCTCGGTGTTCCTGACACTGGCCGTCGTGCCGGCCGTCTACACGCTCGTGGCGCGCAATACGCAGTCGCCACAGACCATCGCCCGGTTGCTGGAGAAGCTCCGCTCGACCACGCCGACGGCTGCGCCGGAGCCGGCCGCCGGCACGGAGCAGGGCGGCGGGGCCTGAGTGTCATGTAGAGCGTTTGAGATAAATTACATAATCTATTGATATATAAATTAAAAATGTCCTAAAGAGCGGTATTCACGCGGCGCTCCGCGCTGGCCTGTTGCTAGAATGCCCAGACCGTGACCGTTGCCCCCTGGCGGCGGCCGGCAGCCCGACCCAGCCATGGCGCAGACTCCCTACCAACAACTCGAACAGGAGTTCCGCCGCCTGCATGCATTTCGCGGCGCGGCGAGCGTATTACGATGGGATGCAGCCGTGATGATGCCGCGCGGCAGCGCGAGCGTGCGCGGCGAGCAACTGGCCGCGCTGGCCTCCGAGTGCCACGCGCTGCTCACGGCCCCCAGGGTGTCGCGGCTGATCGAGCGGGCGCAGGCCAGCGAGTCGCAGCTCGAGGACTGGCAACTGGCGAACCTGCGCGAGATGCGCCGCGAGCGCGACCACGCGATCGCGACACCGTCGTCGCTGGTCGGCCGTCTCGCGCGCGCGACGGCCGTCGCCGAAGTGCGCTGGCTCGAGGCCAAGCAGGAAAGCAACTTCGCGCTCTTTGCACCGCACCTCGAAGAGGTCATCGCGCTCACGCGGGACAAGGCCCAGATCCTGTCGCAGGCGCTGGGCCTGTCGCCCTACGATGCACTGATCGACGGCTTCAGCCCGGGATTCCTCAGCGCCGAGATCGAGCAGCTGTTCCGCGTGGTGTCGCGGCGCCTGCCGAACCTGATCCGTGATGCGATCGAATTGCAGGCCGAGCGGCCGCCGCTGCCGATCACCGGCAAGGTCAGCACGGCAAAACAGCGCTCGCTCGCCGTCGACGTGATGCGCGCGCTCGGCTTCCCGTTCGACCGCGGTCGGCTCGACGAGAGCGATCATCCGTTCACCGAGGGCGTCAACGGCGACGTGCGCGTGACGACGCGCTTCGTGCCGCAGGAGCCTTTCACCGGCCTGATGGGCGTGCTGCACGAGACCGGGCAGGCGATGTACGACCTCGGCCTTCCCGAGGCCTGGCGCGACCAGCCGGTGGGACGCGACCGCGGCATGGCGCTCGAGGAGAGCCAGTCGCTGCTGCTCGAGATGATCATCGGCCGCAGCCGGGCGTTCCTGACCTACCTGCGGCCGCTGCTCGAGAAGCATTACGGCGCCGTCGGGCCCGAGTGGGAAATCGAGAACCTCTACCGGACGCTGATTCGCGTGCGGCGCGGCGCGATCCGCGTGGACGCGGACGAGCTCACCTATCCGGTGCACATCATGGTGCGCTTCGATCTCGAGAAGCGCATCTTCGACGGCACGTTGCCGGTCGGGGACCTGCCGCAGGCGTGGAGCCAAAGCCTCGAGGAACGGCTCGGCCTGCGGCCCGCCAACGACGCCGAAGGGTGCCTGCAGGACGTGCACTGGGCCGTGGGGTCGTTCGGCTATTTCCCCTCGTACGCGCTCGGCGGCTTCATTGCCGCCCAGCTCTACGAGACACTGCGCAACGACCTGAGCGACTTCGACGCGGAGATCGCGGCGGGACGTTTCGGTGGGCTGTTCGAATGGCTGCGCCAGAACGTGCACGGCGTCGGCGCCAGCCTGAGCGCGCAGCAGCTGATCACCAAGGCGACCGGCAAGCCGTTGACCGCGGCGCCGTGGCTCCGCTACGCGGAAGGCAAGTACCTGGAGGACGGCGGGTAGCCACGCGCGATGTCCGCCGTCCCGGTCATCCGCACGTCGAGCACGTTCAAGCGCCTGCAGGCCCGACTGCGTGGCCTCGTGGGCAAGGCGATCGAAGACTACGCGATGATCGCGGACGGCGACCGCGTCATGGTCTGCCTCTCGGGCGGCAAGGACTCCTACACGCTGCTCGACGTGCTGCTGTCGCTGCAGCGCAGCGCGCCGATCCGGTTCGACCTGGTGGCGGTGAATCTCGACCAGAAGCAGCCCGGATTTCCCGCGCACGTACTCCCCGAGTACCTCAGTGCACTCGGCGTGCCATTCGACATCCTCGAGCAGGACACCTACAGCGTCGTCAAGCGCGTGGTGCCGGAGGGTCGCACGATGTGCGGGCTCTGCTCTAGGCTGCGGCGCGGACGCCTGTACCGGTATGCGGCCGAGAACGGCATCACGAAGATCGCGCTGGGCCATCACCGCGACGACATCGTCGAGACGCTGTTCCTCAACCTGTTCTTTGGCGGGCGGATGAAATCGATGCCGCCCAAGCTGCTGTCGGAAGACGGCCGTCACGTCGTGATCCGTCCGCTCGCCTACGTGCCCGAGCGCGAGATCGACCGCTATGCGCGGGCTCGCGAGTTCCCGATCATTCCCTGCAAGTTGTGCGGGTCGCAGGACAACCTGCAGCGCGTCGCCGTGAAGCGGATGCTGGCCGAGTGGGAGCGTGAATT
>Ga0209262_10000624_pt1 | contig 15482 bp, 13 predicted proteins | sample Lowcelwee11metaG_FD_187171 | JGI IMG/M metagenome (GOLD analysis project Ga0209262, IMG submission 187171) | Freshwater pond sediment microbial communities from the University of Edinburgh, under environmental carbon perturbations - Low... | ecosystem: Environmental > Aquatic > Freshwater >...
CTCGGGCTCGTGCTCGGCGGCGGCGCGGCGCGCGGCTTCGCACACCTCGGCGTCTACAAGGCGCTGGTCGAGGCGGGACACGCGATCGACTGGGTCGGCGGTTCGAGCATCGGTTCGGTGATGGGCGCCGCGATTGCGCTCGACCTGCCCGCAGACGAGGCCATCGCGCGAGCCCGCGCCGCGTTCGTCGGCGGCAAGCCGTTCGGCGACCTGACGCTGCCCGTGGTGTCGCTGCTACGGGGCCGCCGCATGGAGCGGCTGATTGGCGAGTACCTGCCGGGAGAAATCGAGGACCTGCCGCTGCCGTACTTCTGCCTTTCGAGCGACCTCGGCTCCGGCCAGACCCGCGTCCACGATCGCGGGTCGCTGCCGCTCGCGCTGCGCGCCAGCGTGTCGCTGCCCGGGGTGTTCCCGCCCGCCGTGATCGACGGGCAACTGAGCATCGACGGCGGGATTCTCGACAACCTGCCGGTGGACCGCATGCGTGACCGCCCCGTGGGTCAAGTCATCGCCGTGGACGTGACTGCGCGGCAGAACTACGCCGTGGATTACGCGTCCGCGCCGTCTCCGTGGGCCGTGCTCGCCGGTCGCTACCTGCCGTTCAGGCGCCGCTACCGCGTGCCGGGCTTCCTGTCGGTCATGCTCAAAGCGGCGGAGATCGGCACGATGGCGGCGGCGCGCGAGGCGGGGCGCCGCGCCGACCTGTTGATCCGGCCCGAGGTGAGCCGCTTCAGCCTCACCGACGTGCGAGCTTTCGATGCAATCGTCGCCGCCGGCTATGCCAGCGGCCGCGAGGCGGCTGCCACCCGGTGGCCGGACTGATGCTGGAACGACGACGAGGGTTACCCATGATTCGCAGTGCCCGGAACAGACCCATTGCCTTGACGGCCAGCCTCGTGGCACTCGCCACGGTCGCCGCGGCCCTCCTCGTCGGGTCGGCGGCCTCGGTCGTCAGGGCCCAAGCCGCAACCGCGAACCAGGGGGCTGCAGCGACGAAGAGCGTGGCCGCGCTGGGCCGCTTGGAGCCTGCCGGCGGCATCGTGCGGCTCGGTCTGCCGTCGACACCGGAAGCGATCTCGGGCGCCGTCATCACGAGAGTCCACGTGGAGCGCGGAGCGGACGTCAAGGCAGGCCAGATCCTGGCCGAGGCCGACACAGTCAGCGTATTGAAGGCCCGCCTGGCCGAAGCGCGCGCCGATCTCGAGACTGCGCGGCGCGACGCCGTCGCGTCCGTGAGCCTGGCCGAAGAGGCCTGTGTGCTGGCCGACGTCGCGGCACGGCAGTCCCGCCGGCAGGACGAACTGCTCCAGCGTCGCCTCACGTCGGACGACGTGGCCGAGCAGTCCAAGGGCAATGCCGCAGCGGGCGCCGCGACCTGCAAGGCGCGCCGGGCGGCGGCCAGCGTGGCCCAGTCACGGATCGCTTCCGCGGACACGGTGGTGACGCGCCAGCAGGCCGAACTCGATCGTGCCTACGTTCGCGCGCCGTTCGCCGGGCGGATCCTCGACGTCCACGCTCATGTGGGCGAGCTCGTTGGCGCGCACGGCGTCTTCGAGCTCGGTCGCGTCGACCAGATGGTCGCGATCGCCGAGGTCTACGAGACCGACATCCGCCACGTGCGCGTCGGCCAGAAGGCACGCATCAAGAGCGATGCGCTCGCCGCGGACCTGACGGGCACCGTCGCCCGCATCCGGCCCAAGGTGCAGAAGCTCGACGAGATCGGCACCGACCCCGCCGCCCGCAAGGACGCGCGCATCATCGAGGTCGAGATCAAGCTCGACGACTCCGCGCCGGCGGCCTCGCTCAGCCTGCTGCAGGTCGAAGTCGAGATTCGGCGTTGAATGGCACGGCGTCCGGCTGGCTCAGCGCCCCGCTCGGCTGGAAGCAGCTGCGGCACCGGCCGCTGCGCCTGCTGGTCGCCATCGCCGGCATCTCGTTCGCGGTGCTGCTGATCATGATGCAGCTCGGCTTCCGCTCCGCGCTGTTCGAGAGCACGCTGCGCTTCCACGAGCGCTTCGAGTACGACATCGCGCTGTTCAGCCCGGACAGCGTGTTCATCGTGCGGCCTGCGGCGTTTTCGATCCGCCGGCTCTACCAGGCGCTCGGCGCGGACGCGGTTGCCGAGGTCTCGCCGGTCTACATCTTCCCCGCGGTCTGGAAGAATCCCTGGGGCACGGACCGCCGCGCGATCCAGTCGATCGGCCTCAACCCGGAGCACGACCAGTTCGACACGCCGGGGTTCTCCGCAGGGCGCGAGCTGCTGCGCCAGCAGGACGTCGTGCTGTTCGACGCCGCGTCCCGCCCCGAGTTCGGCGAGATCCGCGCACGCTTCGACGCCGACGGCTCGATCACCACCGAGGTCAACAACCGTACGGTGAAGGTCGTGGGGTTGGTCGAGATCGGGCCGTCGTTCGGCATCGACGGCACCGTGATCACCAGCATCGACAACTGGCTGCGGCTGTTTCCCGATCGGCCGCGCGAGGAAATCCAGCTCGGACTGATCCGGCTGCGGGACGGCGCCGACCCGGTCGCGGCGCGCGACGAGCTGCGCGGGCTGCTGCCGAAGGACGTGCTGGTGCTCACCAAGCAGGACTTCATCGACCGCGAGCGCGCGTACTGGAATGGCGCCACGCCGATCGGGTTCGTGTTCGCGTTCGGCGCGATCATGGGCCTCGTCGTCGGCGCGATCATCGTCTACCAGATCCTGTTCGCCGACGTCTCGGAGCACTTGAACGAATACGCGACGCTGCGCGCGATCGGCTACGGCAATGGCTTCGTGTCCGGCATCGTGCTGCAGCAGGCCGCGATCCTGGCGGTGCTGGGTTTCGTGCCCGGCGCCGCGGCGTCAGCGTACCTGTACCGCGTCGCCGCCGGCGCCACCCGACTGCCATTGCACATGACGGTCGACCGCTCGCTGCTCGTGTTCGGCATCATGCTGGCAGTCTGCGCGCTGTCCGGTTTCCTCGCATTGCGCAAGGTGCGCAAGCTCGACCCGGCCGAGGTGTTCGGATGAGCACCGCGCAGCCCGTCGTCGTCGAGCGACTCGAGCACCACTACGGCAAGGGCGCGCTGCGCCGCCAGATCCTGTTCGACGTGTCGGCCACGATCCCGGCCGGCGAGATCATCATCGTCACGGGACCGTCGGGCTCGGGCAAGACGACGCTGTTGACGCTGATCGGCGCATTGCGCGCCGCGCAGTCGGGCAGCGTGCGGGTGCTCGGCCAGGAACTGAACGGCGCCAACGCAGGCACGCTCGAGCGCGTGCGCCGCCGCATCGGCTTCATCTTCCAGCAGCACAACCTGCTCGCCGCGCTCACGGCGACCGAGAACGTCGAGCTCGGACTCAGGGCCACCGGCCGTTTCCCGCGCGGCGAGCTGCGGCGCCGCGCGCACTCGATGCTCGAGGCGGTCGGCCTCGGCGCGCACGTCGACAAGCGGGCGCACGAACTGTCGGGTGGCCAGCGGCAGCGTGTCGCGATCGCGCGGGCGCTCGTGGGCGACCCGGCCATCGTGCTCGCCGACGAGCCCACCGCCTCGCTCGACCGCGTCTCGGGCCGCGAGGTCGTCGACCGGATGCAGGCGCTGGCGAAGGAACAAGGGGCGACCATCCTGCTGGTGACCCACGACAACCGGATCCTCGACGTCGCGGATCGCATCCTGCACCTCGAGGATGGACGCATCTCGACGTTCACCGAGGCCGTGATCGCCAACACGCAGCACATGATGAACCTGCTGGCGGACAGCACGAGCAAGCAGCCGCTCGAGCAGCTGGTCGCAGAGATGGACGAGCCGACGTTCCGGCGAACGCTGGCGGACTTGACGCAGCAGTCACAACGGTTCCTGGAGGCCACCGCGCTCGCGCGCGACCAGGCCTACCAGAGTCTGCTCGAGCAGGCGTTGCGGGTCTTCACGCGCCGCGTCAGCGAGTTGCTCGACGCCGAGCGCGCGTCACTGTTCCTCGTGGATCGCCGTCGCGGCGAGCTGGTGCTGCGCGTCGCGCAGGACGTCGAGAAGGGCGACAGCGTGCGCATTCCGCTCGGCAGCGGCATCGCGGGCGCCGCCGCGACCTCGGGCCAGCCGGTGCGGGTGGCCGATGCCTACCAGGATCCGCGCTTCAATCGCGACGTGGACCTGCGCACCGGGTTCCGCACGCGCTCGGTGCTGTGCCTGCCGCTGCACGACCGGTCGGGCGAAGTCTTTGCGGTCACGCAACTGCTCAACCGCCGTGACGGCCAGCCGTTCGACGCCGCGGACGAAAGGCGCTACGCGGATTTCGCCGCGTCGCTCGGCGTGCTGCTCGAGTCACTGATCGAAATGGACCGCAGCCCGTCGCCCTGACGCGTCACGACGCCCGCTGGACGTGGTAGAGCGCCAGCGTGCCGCTGCCCTTGGCGAGCGGGGTTCGGCCGACGTAGCGCATCACGATCTCATCGGCGCCACTCGCTGCCGCGACTGCCGCGAAGGCACTGCTCGCGTAAACCTGTCCCGGCGGCGTGATCGGTTCGATCCGCGCCGCGCGGCTGGTGTGCGGGCCGGTGTAGATCCGCGTCTCGGTAACCGGATCCCAGCCGCAATAGACGGGGCCGCTGTGCAGCGCGATGCGCAGGTTGAAGCTGGGCGGCAATCCCAGCGCGCCCCAGTCGGTCGTCGTGGCAAGCGCGCTCAGCTCGAGCGCGTAGTGCGCTGCATCCACGACGTTGCCGAACACGATGTAGAGCCCGGCGCCCGCCGTTTCGACGTGCTCGAAGCGATGCCGCGTGCGCCGGTTGAGCTCGGCCACGGCGCCGAGGAAACCCGTGACGTAGCGCGGGATCTGGTCTTCGGTGAGCTTGCTGTAGCCGACCGCATCCGCAAAGAGCAGCGCCTTGAGTTCGTGGCTCGCGACGCTGGGCGGCTGCGAAGGATCGGCATCGGGCCGGTCGCGCGCCGTCGATGGCACGTCGCCGCGCGGCCTCAGGCGCGACAGATCCACGTGCTCGGTCGGAATGCCGCGCTGCTCCCAGACCGACACGAGGGACGCCGAGCCGCCGCGCTCGCGGCCGCGGCCGTTGCCGTTGCCGCGATCCCAGACCGCGAGGCCCCGCAACGCGGTGTCGAGCACCTGGGCCCGCAGCCGGCCGAGACCCGTCAGCACCAGGTTCGCGTATTCGAACGGGGCCGTGCTGCCGCTCGCGCGGTGGTCGCTGGTGATGGTCACGCTGTCCGCCTGCTCGAGCAGTCGGTCGAAGCGTGCGCCCCAGTCGCCCGCGGCGATCCCGACGCTGGTGCGACGGAACTCCTCGGCCGGGAACGGCAGCACGACGTGAGTCTCACCGCCGAGCTCGCGGACCGCCTCGAGGCACAGTATGTCGGCGCCGCAGGCGGCCGATCCGTACGCTGCGAGCGGTCGTATCGCGGCGATCGCCTCGCGGATGACAGGCTGCACGGCACCCTCGAGAGCAGCCGGAAAGCGCGCAGTCTCGCGTCCCGCCTGATCGACCATGTGCCCCGTGACGACCAGCACCGGCGGAATGCTCAGCGCCTCGTCGAGCCATTCGTCGTCGATCGGCAGGTGCTGCGCGAGCAGCCGCGACTGACGGCGCGTCGTGCTGAGATCGCCGTAGCGACCCTGCGCCAATGCCATCGCAGCGGCGTAGTGGCGCGCCGCCGCCGGCGCGTCGCCGAGGATCAAGGCCGCCTCGCCGAGCGTCGCCTGGCGCCAGTACTCGGTCGCCGGATCGGCCATCACGCCGGCCGCGGCGTTGCAGACGTCGGCGACTTCTGCCGCAATCCAGCGAGCCTCGTCGAGCTCGCCGCGCAGCACGGCGACCGTCGCGGCGTTGATCCCGGTGTAGTAGGCGCTGGCCGCGGCGCCACGCTGTCGCGACGACGCATAGGCTCGCTCGTAGAGGCGGAACGCGGCTTCGAGGTGCTTTGCGCGCAGCGCAGGATCCCCGGCGCGCAGGCCGAGGTCCTTGTGAGTGCGCGCGAGCACACCGAGGGTCTCGGCGTCGTCGATTCCTCCGGCAGCGAGTTCGGCGAGGATCCGGTTGGCGCGCTCGATGTCCCCGGTCCGCGCAAGCGACAGGGCCTGCAGCTGGCGCAGGCGCACGTGACCGGGCCAGCGTTGCAGCCCGGTGCCTGCCACGTTATAGGCCAGCAACGGCTCGCCCTGGTGCAGGAACCCCTCGGCCTGCTCGACCAGAGCGGCCTCCGTCGGCAGGTCGGGCGGCGGGGTCATTGCGCGTGTTGCGGTCATCCCGCTGCGTTTACCATAGCCGTCACCTCCCCGCCCGGATCATAGTGGCGCAATGCCGGCCTTCCAGTTGCTCCAGGTCACCGACCCACACCTGTTCGGCGACGCGACACGCGAGTTGTACGGCCTCAACACGGCCTTGTCGCTGCGCCTAGTGCTGGAGGCTGCGCTCGGCGCAGGCCGGCGCCCCGACGCGGTCGTTGTGACGGGGGACATCGGCGACGACTTCAGCGCAGCCGCGTATGCCAACTTCCGCCGCGCGCTCGCCGTTTGCGACGCCCCGGTCTTCTGTTTGCCGGGAAACCACGACGACCCGGCGCTGATGGCTGCGATGCTCGACGATCGCGGGTTCCAGTATTGCGGGTGCGCGCGGCTCGGCGGCTGGGGCGTCGTGCTGCTCGACACGCACATCGACGGGGACGCGTCCGGCCGGGTCGCGTCGCAGGAACTCGCGCGTCTCGACGCAGACCTGCGCGCACTCGCGGACGTGCCCGTGCTGGTCTGCCTGCACCACCTGCCGGTGCCGGTCGGCAGCGCCTGGCTCGATGCGGTGGGGCTGCAGAACGGCCCGGAGCTGCTGGCCGTGATCGACCGTCACCCCCAGGTGCGCGCGGTGCTGGCCGGCCACGTGCACCAGGAGTTCGATGGCCAGCGCGGCGCGTTGCGGCTGCTCGCGACGCCGTCCACCTGCGCCCAGTTCGCTCCCCGCACGCGAGGCTGCGTCATGGACCGCCGGCCGCCGGGTTACCGCTGGCTCAGCCTGTTCGAGGACGGCACGCTCGAGACCGAGGTCGAATGGCTGCCCGCCCTGGTTGCCGAACCGCGGGCCGAGGACGAGACGCGCCGCTAGCGTCCGAACACCCAGTTCACGAGCGCCGCCTGCACGGCCTCGCCGGCGCCCGAATCGGCGCCCGGGTGGTTCAGCATGATCACGGTCACGTAGCTGCGGCCGGACGCCGCGTTCACGTAGCCGGCGAGCGCGCTCACGTCCTGCAGGCTGCCCGTCTTCATGCGCAGGCGGCCTTCCATGTCCGGGGAGCGGAAGCGGCGGCGCAGCGTCCCGTCGATCGCGGAGAGCGGCAATGACGCCGCGAACTCCGGCATGAAGGGGCTGCGCCAGGCTTCGCGCAGCACGTCGGCCAGCCCCTGCGCGGTGATGCGCTCGTCGCGGGACAGGCCGGCGCCATTCTCGATCACCAGGTCGGGAATCACGATGCCGCGCGAGGCGAGGAACTCCGCGATCACGCGCTCGCCCGCGGCCGCCGTGGCCGGGCGCCCGGATTTCTCCGCCGCGAGCGTGAGCAGCAGGTGCCGCGCCATCACGTTGCTCGAGAACTTGTTGACGAGGCGGATCACCTCCGACAGCGTCAACGACTCGTGCGTGTAGAGCAGTTTCGCATCCGCCGGCACGGGCCCCAGGCGCAGGCCGCCGTTCAGCGTGCCGCCCGACTGCTGCCAGAAGGTCTTGAACGTGCCGAAGGCGAAGTCCGGCGCCCGCATCACCGCGCGGGTGACCGACGTCGGTCCGCAGCCCGACGCGTAACGTCCGCTCACGCTCAAGACGTTTCCTGCGTGCCCCTCGGGCATCGCGACGACGACGCCACCGGCACCGCGCCGGCACGGCCCCCTCTCGAGCTGCACGGAGTTGTCGACCGTGAGATTGGCCGGCCAGGGGTTGACCCGCGCGCGCACCGCGCCCGCCGCGGCGTCGGGCACGACGGAGACGCTGACGGTCTGGAAGTTGACCATCAGCGCGTCGGGCAGCACGTTGTAGGTGCGGTAAGGACGATTGTCGAACGCGGCGCGATCGTCACCCTGCGGGGAGAACAGCGTGTTGTCGATGACGACGTCGCCGGCGATGCGCTCGATGCCGACCTGGCGCAGGCCGTTGACGAAACCCCACCAGCGATCCGCATTCATGAACGGATCGCCGCCGCCCTCGAGCACGAGGTGGCCGTCGAGCACCTGGTCGCGCACCGGCCCGGTCGCGTAGGCGCGCGTGCGCCAGGTGTAGGCCGGCCCGAGCAGCTCGAGCGCGGCGAACGTCGTCACGACCTTCATCGTCGACGCCGGGTTGCGTGGCACGCCGGCGTTGTAGCTCACCAGCGGCTCGTCGCGACCGATCTCGCGCACGAAGACACTCAGGCTGGTGCCCGGGATGCGCCGCTGCGCGAGCACCCGCTCCACTTCGGGTGGCAGGTAGGGACGTTCGGCCGCGGGCAGCGCCGCCGGCGCGCCGAGGAACAGCAACAGGCTGGCGAAGAGTCGAGTTCGCAGGTGCATCGCGTGGAGTCCAGGGAATCCGCGCGATGATACGTGATCGCAGTGGCGTGGTGACGCCCGCCTCTGCATACTCTGCGGCCGCGGCGGAATTCCTCATGCGCAAGATCTGGAACACGATCCTCAAGGGGCTGGTGGCGTTGCTGCCGGTCGGCCTCACGATCTACCTGGTGTACTGGCTTGCGCTGGCCGCCGAGCGGCTGTTCGCGCCGGCGATCAAGCTCATCGTGCCGGCGGGCTTCTACTGGCCCGGCCTCGGTCTGCTCGCGGGGCTCGCGGCGCTGTACGTTGCCGGACTGGCGGTCAACGCCTACGCGGTGCGCAGCGCGCTGCGCTTCAGCGACGGCCTGTTCGGCCGTATCCCGGTCGTGAAGACGATCTACGTCGCGATCCGCGACTTCATGCGCTTCTTCCCGTCTTCCGGCCACGACAGCGAACTCAAGCGCGTGGTGCTCGTGCCGTTCGGGTCGGGCAAGATCATCGGCTTCGTGACGGCCGAGTCGGGTGCAGCCGTCGGCCTCGAGGGGGAGGCCGCCGACGCCGTCGCGGTGTACCTGCCGATGAGCTACATGGTCGGCGGCTACACGGTATTCATGCCGCGCGAGCTGCTCGAACCGACCTCGCTGTCGATCGAGGCCGGCATGCGCCTCGCGCTGATGGGCGGCGTGCAGGGCGCGCACCCGCCGGGCATCACGCCGCGAGCGGAGGGCTGACTTGCTGCGTGCCTCGATCCTGCCGGTGACGCCGTTCGCCCAGAACTGCTCGCTCGTCTGGTGCGAACGAACCGGGTCCGGTGCCGTGATCGACCCGGGCGGCGACCTCGAACGGATCCTCGCGGCGGTCCGCGACGAGAACGTGCGCCTCGAGAAGATTCTGCTCACGCACGCCCACATCGATCATGCGGGCGGCACGGCAGAGCTGGCACGCAACCTCAAGCTGCCGATCGAAGGTCCGCATCGCGGCGACCAGTTCTGGATCGACGGGTTGCCCGAGCAGTCGCGGATGTTCGGTTTCCCGCCGAGCGAGACGTTCACCCCCGACCGCTGGCTCGACGATGGCGATCGCGTGCAGGTGGGCGAAGTCGAGTTCGAGGTGCTGCACTGCCCGGGCCACACGCCGGGGCACGTCGTGTTCTTCTCGCCTGCCGACCGGCTCGCGTTCGTCGGCGACGTGCTGTTCGCGGGATCGATCGGGCGGACGGATTTTCCGGGTGGCGATTACGACACGCTGATCGGCGCGATCCGCGGCAAGCTGCTGCCGCTCGGCGACGACGTGCGCTTCGTGCCCGGGCACGGGCCGATGTCGACGTTTGGCGAGGAACGGCGCAGTAATCCGTTCGTCAAGGAAACATAGGGAAAATAGGGGACATTCACCTTTTTCCGTCTGGAAATAGGTGAATGTCCCCTATTTTCCCTATGTTTCATTTGTCGGACTTGCGGCGGCCGCGCTTGGCACTGCCGCGCTTTTCGTTTTCGGTGTAGCCGTCGAGCGAAACACCGAGGTCGCGCGCGCGGCGGCCCGTCTTGCGCCGATCGTCGTAGTGCTCGTAGTGGCACTCGCACTTCGCGCAGGAACAGCCCTTGAGCGGCAGCGGCGGGGCGTCGCGCGACAGAAAGCGCTGGTCGCGCAGCGTCAGCGCAGCTGCGCAGGCGCGCGGCCCCGCGGCGATGGTCACGGCATGAAAGCGCTGCACCGCTTTCTTCGGCGCGACCGGGGCCGGCTCAGGCTCGGTGCGCCCGAACAGTGACCTGGCCCGGTTGAAAAAGTCGCTCGCCATCGGACACCTCGCCCGGATTCAGCCGAGGCTACCGCCGTTCGTCGCACCGGGGGCGTGACACGGTTCTCAACCCAGGGGCGGCCAGACCTTGCCGGGCCGCTCCCGGGAGCCGAAACTGACGCAATCCACATCGCGCAAGGTCCCGCATGGCCAGTTCCCGCCGCCCGGCAAGCCAACCGCCGTTCGAATCGATCTACCGGCACGGGTTCGCGCGAGTGGCCATCGCCACGCCGCGCGTGGAGGTTGCCTCCCCGGCCATCAACGTCGCCGGCACGCTCGAGCTGGCGGGGCGCGCCGCCGATCAGCACGCCGTCCTCGCGGTTTTTCCAGAACTCGGCCTGTCCGCGTACTCGAACGAGGACCTGTTCCAGCAGGACGCGCTGCTCGACGCTTCCCTCGCTGCGCTGCAGACGCTGGTCGCGGCGAGCCGCGAGCTGCCGCTGGCGCTGGCCGTGGGCCTGCCGCTCCGCGCCGACGACCGTCTCTTCAACTGCGGCGTGCTGGTGCACCGCGGCCGGATCCTCGGTGCCGTGCCGAAGAGTTACCTGCCGAACTATCGCGAGTTCTACGAGAAGCGGCATTTCGCGCCGGCCGCGCAGGCGATCTCGGGTTCCCTGCAACTGCTGGGCCAGGAAGTGCCGTTCGGCGCCGGGCTGCTGTTCGAGACCCGCGACCTGCCCGGCTTCGTGCTGCACCTCGAAGTCTGCGAGGACGCCTGGGTGCCACTGCCGCCGAGCACGCTCGCCGCGCTAGCCGGCGCCACGGTGCTCGCGAACCTCTCGGCGAGCGACATCACCGTGGGCAAGGCGGACTACCGCCGCCTGCTCTGCGCGTCGCAGTCCGCGAAATGCGTCGCGGCCAGCCTCTACTCGGCTGCCGGGCCGGGCGAATCGACGACGGACCTGGCCTGGGACGGCCATGCACTGATCTACGAGAACGGCGAGAAGCTCGCGGAGTCGATGCGCTTTCCGCCCGAGCCTGGGCTGATCACTGCGGATCTCGACCTCGACCACCTGCGCCAGGAGCGCGCGCGGCTGACGAGCTTCGGCGACAACGCGCAGGCCCACGCCGTCCGGCTGCGCGAGTTTCGCCGCATCGAATTCGCCGTCGGCGTGCCCGGCGGGCGCATCCCGCTGCGCCGGCGCGTCGAACGCTTCCCGTACGTTCCTGCAGATCCGTCCCGCCGCGACGAGCGCTGCGCCGAGGTCTATGACATCCAGGTCCAGGGGCTGATGAAGCGCCTCATCGCAACCGGGCTGACGAAAGTCGTCATCGGCATCTCCGGCGGACTCGATTCGACGCAGGCCGCGCTGGTGGCGGTGCGAGCGTTCGACCGGCTCGGGCTGCCACGCAGGAACATCCTCGGCTACACGCTGCCCGGATTCGGCACGAGCCGGCACACGTTCGACAGTGCGCACGCCTTGATGAAGGCATTGAAGATCTCGGCCGGCGAGATCGACATCCGTGCGGCGTCGGGGCTGATGCTGGAGCGTATCGGTCACCCGGCCGCCACGGGGAAGCCCGTCCACGACGTGACCTACGAGAACGTGCAGGCGGGCGAACGCACCTCGCACCTGTTCCGGCTCGCCAACCTGCACGGCGGCCTCGTGCTGGGCACGGGCGACCTCTCGGAGCTCGCGCTCGGTTTCACGACCTACGGCGTCGGCGACCACATGTCGCACTACAACGTGAACGCCTCGGTGCCGAAGACGCTGATCCAGCACCTGATCCGCTGGCTGGTGCGCACTCGCCAGTTCGAGGCTGCGACGCTCGAGGTGCTCGAGCGGATCGTGACCACGCGCATCTCGCCCGAGCTCGTGCCCGGCTCCGGCGAGGAGCCCGAGCAGACGTCCGAGGCCGTCGTCGGTCCGTACGAGCTGCAGGATTTCAACCTGTATTACCTGAGCCGCTTCGGTTACCGGCCGAGCAAGGTCGCGTTCCTCGCGCATGCGGCGTGGAGTGATCGCACGGCCGGCGCCTGGCCCGACACGGTGCCGGAGAACGAGCGGCGCGACTACGACCTCGCGACGATCCGGCGCTGGCTGGAGGTGTTCCTGCAGCGCTTCTTCCAGGGCAGCCAGTTCAAGCGCTCGGCGATGCCGAACGGACCGAAGGTGGGCTCGGGCGGATCGCTGTCGCCGCGCAGCGACTGGCGCGCGCCGAGCGATTCACCGGCGACGGTCTGGCTCGACGAGTTGCGGGCCAACGTGCCCGCAGGCGGGCGCGGCAAGCGCTGAGCATCGCGAATCAGTGCCGGTGCAGGCTCACCGGCAAGCGACGCCCTCCCCACTGGCCCGGCTGCGCGGCGAACACGCCCGGAATCGCGAGCCCGCAAGCCGCGCAGCAGCCATCCGGCGCCAGGCCCCAGCGGCCGAGATCGTACCAGTCGCGTTCAATCAGCAGCGCGTCGCAGCCCGGGCACCACGTGCTGCCCCCGACCGCGTCGTGCACATTGCCCGTGTAGACGTAGTGCAGCCCGTTGCGCATCGCGAGGTTGCGGGCGCGGGTCAGCGTCGCGGGCGGTGTCGCCGGACGGTCGGTCATTTTCCAGTCCGGGTGGAACGCGGAGAAGTGCAGCGGCACGTCGGGCCCGAGCTCTGCGGCAATCCAGCGCGTCATCGCGTCGAGTTCCGCGTCGGAGTCGTTCTCACCCGGAATCAGCAGCGTCGTGATCTCGAGCCAGACCCGCGTTTCGCGCTTGAGATAGACCAGCGTGTCGAGCACGGGCGCGAGCTCCGCGCCACAGATGCGCCGGTAGAAGCGCTCGGTGAACGCCTTGAGGTCCACGTTGGCGGCGTCGATGCCGGCGAAGAATTCCTCGCGTGGTTGCGGGCAGATGTAGCCCGCCGTCACCGCGACCGTGCGGACGTCCGCCTCGCGACAGGCCTGCGCGACGTCGATCGCATATTCCATGAACACGGTCGGGTCGTTGTAGGTGAACGCGACGCTCGCGCAGTCGAGCCGCCGTGCCGTCGCCGCGAGCTCGGCCGGCGAGGCCGCGTCGGCAAGCGTGTCCATCTCGCGCGATTTGCTCATGTCCCAGTTCTGGCAGAACTTGCAGGCGAGGTTGCAGCCGGCGGTGCCGAACGAGAGCACCGCCGAGCCGGGCAGGAAATGATTGAGCGGCTTCTTCTCGATCGGGTCCACGCAGAAACCGCTGGACCGTCCATAGGTATAAAGCTCTATGCCGTTGCGGCCGCGGCCGCGCACGAAACAGAGTCCACGCTGGCCCTCGTGCAGCTTGCAGTAGCGCGGACAGACGTCGCACTGCACGCGGCCATCGTCCAGCCGGCGCCAGTGGCGCGTAGGAATGGCGGAAAAATCGGTATTCATACGATTGGCACCCGCGAGCGGCCGGCGGGATATTGACCCGCAATCACACTGGACCACGAGCGGGAGCACGCGCTCCCGGACGACACCGATGTTGAGCCTCGTCAGGGACATGTCAAGGGTGCGGGCTCCGGCGGTCGCCGGCCTCTTCTATCCGCAGGACGAGGCGGAACTGCGCCGCCTGGTCACCACCTACATCGGGGCCCGCCCGAAGGCCGGGCCGGCCCGACAGCCGAAAGCGTTGATCGTCCCGCACGCCGGCTACCTGTACTCGGGCGCGGTCGCCGGCTGCGCGTACCGGGTGCTGCGTGATTGCGCCGCGTCGATCCGCCACGTCGTGCTCGTGGGGCCGAGCCATCGGGTGCCGATGCGCGGCCTCGCGGTGACCTCGCTCGACTATTTCGCCACGCCGCTGGGCGAGGTGCCGATCGACGGACTCGGCCGGCAACGGCTGCGCGAGCTCGGGCTGGTCGGCATTGCGGATGCGCCGCACGCGACCGAGCACTCGCTCGAGGTGCAGTTGCCGTTCCTGCAGGTCGTGCTCGGCGAGTTCGACCTGCTGCCGATCGCGACCGGTCACGTGCCGCGTGGCCTGGTGGCGCGCGCCCTCGAAGCGGCCTGGAATGGACCGGAGACCCTCATCGTCGTGAGCAGCGACCTGAGCCACCACCACACGTCCGCTGAAGCGCAGAAGCTCGACGACGCGACGACACGATCCATCCTCGAACGACGCGGCGACCTGACCGACGAACAGGCCTGCGGCGCGCGCGGCATCAACGGCCTCATCCAGCTTGCGCAGCGACGCGGCCTTGCGGTCGAGCTGCTGGACCAGCGCAACTCGGGCGACACCGCCGGTGATCGCTCACGGGTCGTCGGCTATGGCAGCTACGCCGTCTACGAGGCTTGACCCGGCCGCGCGTCTCGAGCTGCCGCGGATCGCAGCCTCGGCCATCGAGTGCGGCCTCGGCCTGGTCGCTGCCGCACCCCCCGACACCGCCGCCCTGCCGGAGAACCTGCGCAGCGCTCGCGCGAGCTTCGTCACGTTGACGATCGAGGGCGAATTGCGCGGCTGCTGCGGCACGCTCGATCCGGCGCGCCCGCTCGCGCTCGACGTGTGGCGCAATGCCCAGGCGACCGCTTTCCGCGATCCGCGGTTCGCGCCCCTGACGCGAGCGGAATGGCTGCGAGTCGATCTCGAGATCTCGGTACTGTCGCCGCGCGAGCCCATGGCCGTGCGCAGCGAGGCCGAGTTGCTGAGCCGGCTCGTGCCCGGCCGCGACGGGCTGGTTCTGGCCTGGCGTGGCGCGAGTGCGACGTTCCTGCCCAAGGTGTGGGACCAGCTCAGCGAGCCGCGCGACTTCGTGCGGCACCTCAAGCTCAAGGCCGGCTGGGACGCCGGGTTCTGGAGCGAAGGGATCGAGGTGTGGCGCTACGATACCGAGCTGATCTCGCAGTCGCGCCCGGCGCAGCGGACCAGCGGCAAGGGGACCTGAGCGAATCCGCCGCGGCCGCCGGCACGAACGAGCGGCCATGTCCTCGCGCCTCGCCCTCAAGCTGCTGTTCGGCGGCATCCTCGCCGGCATGCTCGTCGTGACGACCACGGCGAGCCTGAAGCAACCGCTCTGGGAATGGACCGGCCTCGTCGCCGAGCCCGACCGGTGGTGGACCTATGCGACGCTCGCCGACGCCTATTTCGGCTTCCTGACGTTCTACGCCTGGGTGTTCTACAAGGAGGCCACGGCGACGGCCCGCACCGGCTGGTTCGTCGCGATCATGCTGCTCGGCAACATGGCGATGGCCGTGTACGTGCTGCTGCAGTTGCGGCGGCTGGATGCCGGCCAGCCGGCCGCCTCGATCCTG
>Ga0209262_10000626_pt1 | contig 15460 bp, 14 predicted proteins | sample Lowcelwee11metaG_FD_187171 | JGI IMG/M metagenome (GOLD analysis project Ga0209262, IMG submission 187171) | Freshwater pond sediment microbial communities from the University of Edinburgh, under environmental carbon perturbations - Low... | ecosystem: Environmental > Aquatic > Freshwater >...
CTGAAATATGTGATCTGCGAAGATCCGGGACCTCTTATCTGATCTATGATCATATCGTATTTCAGCTTTCTGACCTTAAAAATTGTCCTGATCCTCTCCATGTAGTAGCCGAAAGTCTTACCTTTCTTTTTTTCCATCAGGATCAGATTGTTGAGGTTAGGATTATCTTCAAGTATTGTCCTGAAAGGTTTCTGGATCAGATAATCTATGACTGCATCAGGAAATTTCTTTCTTAAAGCAGGCATATAAGCGGTATTTAATAAAATATCCCCGAACGGTTTATACTGAATTATCAGAATTCGTTTTATCTCTTTAAGCTGAGTATCGGTCAGCTTTAGTCCGGTTATGGTCATAAATTCCTATCCTTGTTGAAATATAATTTAAGTACAGCCAGTAGAGTAAGTACCTGTGTTTTCTCAATACATTTACCTTTCATATACATATACTCACAATCATTTTTTAATTCTTCATCAAAACAAAGTCTTATTATGTTGCTTTCATAATAATTGTCGAGAAATTTTTTCAGGTCATGATTATGTTTATACCAGTAATCGAGAGGATTCATATGGTAGCTTGAAGAGAATCCGGTTTTTCTAAGTCCGAGTTTTTTAAGAATTGAATTTTTAGGATTAGAAAAGATATGTTTATATAATACTCTCATCAATATTACTAATTTGTTATCAGAAATTCTAGTGTTTTGTTTTCCCCATTTGAATTTGGCAGCTCCTGGGTATTTAGTCAGTATCCACTTTATATATATTTTATGTTTGAATCTGTACTTGAGCGGTATTTTTAGGCAGAATTCAAGTAAATCGATGTCGTAAAATGGTGAGTAGGTCTCAGAAAATTCCTGAGCTACAAGCAGACCTTGGTTCGCTCCTGAAAATCCTCTTGTGTAGAACTTGAATATTTCTTCGTTTTCATAATGAAGTTTAAGTTTCTGGTCAGCAACTTTGTGCTTTAAAAGCTTTGAGTATGAACCTTGAGATAAAGAATATTTTTTATTTTTGTCCATTGTACTGTAGAAAGTTGAAATAACAACATCACCCAGCATTCCGGTGTGGATTATTCCAAAAGGCTTTGTATTTAAAAGATCAAAACAGCTTTTCCCGTGTGCCATTCCGTAATAAAGCGCACCGCCAGCTGAAATTCTGACCACATCTTCGATCTTTTTCATAAATAGGCCATTATCAAGTGATTTGAAAATCCATTCATGTTTCAGATGTTCAGTGATTTTTTTTGGTATGACTTCATCAAGATAGCCTGATTTCGAAAAAGTGAAATTTACAATTTCATTTCCATATCCCAGATCATTTGCGACCCAAGTGGTCATTCTTGAATCCAAGCCTCCGCTTAATCCTACAAGATGCTTGTATCCGTACTCTCTGTCTTTTTCAAAAGATCTTTTAACTGCGTTTCTGAATAAAGCATCGATATTTTCAATTATGCTTTCTTCAGTTTGATTTTCATCAGGTTCATTATCGAGGCGATAATATCGTATTATTTCGGGTTTGCCTGAATTTATGAACAGATAATGGCCTGCCATCAGTTTCTTGATCTCGATAAAGAATGTGTCTTCTTCAAGCAGAAATCCGAAAGTTAATAGGTTGTAGGCTGATTTTTTATTGAAAGAATATTTAAGTCCAATTTTATTGAAATAATCAGTTATGAAATTAATTTCTGAACCTAATATTATGATGTTGTCTGTTATGCTATAAAAAACCTGCTTATCACCGATTTGATCGGTAAATAATATCTTTAAATCTTTTTCTTTATCGAAAAATAAACCCGAAAAACTGCCTCTAAATTCTTTGAAAAACTCTCTTCCTTTAGCTTCGTACATAACCGGAATTGTCTCGGATAGGTTGTTGCAATTGTATTTCCTAATAAGTTCTTTGGAATTCAAGACAACACCTTCGATCAGGTAAATGTAAGAATTGTTTTCAATAAAGACTTTATCGTTCAGGAATTTATTGACGGTTCTCTGCTCAATGCAAAAATCGGGAGTTGAAATGGATTTAATGATCAGATCACCTTTAAAGGATTCTTTGAGTTCTGGTCTATCAACTAAATTGCCTATTGCACAGAAAAAACCGGGCATTTACTGTTCCTAACTATTTTTTTTTATAATCGACATATTCTTTTTCTTCAACGAGATCGGATTTATATTTCAGATTGATCTCTTTTTTAATCGCGGCTCGGTCATCATTTATAAAATAAACAGACCTTGCAAGCTCAATGAATTCTTTGTCGAATTCTTTTTTAGATTCTTTAATCCTGATGTCGTCTTCAATATGCCACAGCTTCAGATTAACTTCTTTAAGAGCTTTGAACTCTTTTGAATCCACATTAATACCTGCAGAATTCATAGGAACTGTCAAAACATCGAATTCTTTTTTGACATTAGCTTTCTTAGCCTCATCTTTGAATTTTTCGATCTTGATCGCAAGAATAGTCACTTTATCAACCAGTTCGCCTGTAGAAATTTCAATCTTCATGTTCTGTCTCCGCTTTTTAAAATATCTTCTAATTTAATCACAATATTTCTATAATCAAATTTATTTATTTCTGAAATATCCGGACTGAATCTGATATTTCCTGTTTTTGACCATTCGTCGTAATACTCAAACAGTTTATTTTTAATTTCGGTTTTATCATCAATGTTCACGCACGATCCCGAACTGGTTATTTTTACTAGTTCCGCAATGTCGCTCGTATGATTATTTAAAAGCAAAATCGGGCGGTTTATCTTAAAGTATTCGAAAACCTTACCGGGATAGCTTCCTTCAGTTGCGGGAGAGTTCGCGAATACCATAGCAAGAATGTGCGATCTTGAAAGATTGTTCAGACTTTTTTTGTGTGGCAGAAAGCCAAGAAATTCAATGTATCCGGCTTCGTAGCATTTTTTATGCGAAGCGATAACTTTTTTCAGCGGCTGATTAGTCGTGATCGAGAATTTTATATTTGTTTTTAATTCAGTGTTCAATTCATAAACAGCTTCAAGAAGCTGATCCAGCGGTGCAAGCGAACTGAAAGAACCGCTGTAACCTATCTTGAAAAACGCTTTTTCAGGCTGAATGGTATTGTCTATATCAAAATCATCGTTATCGAATCCGTTGGTCACCAGGCTGAATTTGGATTTTAATTCGGGAAAAAGATCAGTATAATTATTCTGATGGCTCGGAGTTACAGTTATTATTCCGTCGATTTTTTCAAATGCTTTTTTTTCGATCTCTTGAGCTTTCGACTTTTTCAGGTTGTTCTCTTTGAGGATATTATAGTTGTTAAATGAATAAGGATCTCTCAGATTCAAAAATACCTTTACATCAAAAGAACATTTAATTTTATCAGCAAGCTCAACACCCGAGAACGGGGGAGCGTTTATTAGAATGAAATCATATTTTTTTTCAGAAAGAAGTTTTCGAAGAGTTCTAACGCAGAAATAATTCCACATTCTGAATCTGTCAGGAAACAAATATTTTCTTTCGAACGGTTTAAGAAGCTTTGCGAGTTCGCCCGGAATTATCTTTTTGTAATCAAAAAAGAATGGTCTAATGATCTTAACTGATTTTGGTATATCATTGAGCATAGAGGGATCTTTTTGCAGTCTGGTTGACCATTCCGGTACGGTTAGCACAGTAATGTTATAACCCATAGGCTCAAGGTATTTAATAATCTTGGTTATTCTCTGAACTCCGACTCCGCCTATCGGAGGAAAATTAGGTGATATAATAATGCAGTTCTTCATGCTTTTCCCGCTACTGATTTGAAAAGTTCAATTGTTTTGCCGTACATGATATCCTCAGTAAAGCCATTCCTCACAGTTTCAAGGGCATTTCCGGAAAACTCATTTCTTAAGTTTTTATCTGAAATAAGTTTTCTTAGTGCGGTAATAAGCTGAGCTTCATCATTTTTCTCTATCAGAAAACCGTTATAATTGTTTTTAACTATTTCAGAAACGCCGCCCACTCTGGTACAAATGACCGGTTTTCCGCACGCCATGTATTCAACGACTGTGTTTGGAAATGATTCAAAAAAAGAAGCTAGAACCGCGATATCATACGAAGCTGCCGTCAGCATAACTTCGGTGGTAAAGCCTGCGAAATGAACGAGTAAACCCAAATCAAGTGTTGAAACGATCTTTCTCAGATCTTCCTCATAATTTCCTTTGCCTGTAATTACCAGTCTGATGTTATCGAATTCTTTATGCAGCTCGGAAAAAGCTTTTATAAGAATGTGAATTCCTTTTGCTTCGCTCAATCTGTCGGAAATACCGATAACAATATCATCGGCGGAAACTTTCCATGAACTTCTCTTTGCTGTAATCTCTTCCTGTGAAAATCCGGGATAATGCTTGCCTGTATGGATAACGGCCGCTTTATCGGGATGAAGCCATTTATAATCAGAGAGCGCTTTAGATCTTGTGAAATCACATACGAATATCTCTTTTGATACATATTTCTTTTCAAGATTTTCACAGTTAATAAAATCTCTTTCATTGCCTATTCTTCGTATAACCGGAATTCCCAGAAGTTTTGCGGGTATTCCGCCGAAGATAACTTCTCTTTTAATATTTGTGACTACAAGATCAATTTTGTGCTTTTTCATAAAACTGTAAAAGAAAAAAAGTGTCCACGGGTTATAGTTAAATCCGAATTTCAAGGGAATAAGTCTGATTTCATCAGGACAAAGCCGGGTAAAAGCTGAATTTTTGGCGGATACAATATAACACTTATGTCCGTCAGCTTCAAGTTTTTTTGAAATGCTCACATACCAGGTCAGGACGCCCGCCCATCTTTTTTTTGCGCTGATAAATAGCACATTCACGATTAGATCCGCCTCCATTGAAGTAGTAATTACATGCGCACTCAAGATAAGTTATTTTAGTATGATTTGCAATAATATAGTTGCGGTAAAAAGTATAATGTGTTAAATTTTAAACAGGAAAATTATGGTTGGATCTATGACTGTTCTTCATGTTTTTAATAATAGTATTTACACAGCTCCTTATATTGAATTCATCAACAGGAATTTTAATTCCTCAGATCACACCTTCTTTATGATAAAATCTCCATCCAAAATGAAAATTCAAGAAGCTGATAATCTTCTTAATTTTACAGTTGATAAAAGAAGGTCAAAACTGACTGCCGCATTTTTAAAAACATATACATACATATCGCTTATTTTTGAATGTTTAAAAGCTGATAAAATAATTATACATGCACTTTTCGATTCATCCATCATAAAATTTTTCTATTACAACAAATATTTTCTAAAGAAATCCTACTGGGCTATCTGGGGGGCTGACCTCTATGATTCTCAAAAATCGAAAAATAAAAAGAAAAATGAACATAAAGAGTTTATGAAACGCAGTATAATAAAAAAAATGGCCGGTCTTATAGGACTGCCGGGAGACAGATTGATCGCAAAGGAAAAGTACGGTGCTTCCGGAAAAGAATTTGATATAATATATGCAAATGCGATCAAAGCGGAGTTTCTTGATAAGCTCAAACATAACGGGAAAGAAATTGTCTTTATCCAGATAGGCAACTCAGCTGATCCTTCAAATCTTCATATCGAGCTGCTCGACATTCTAGCAGGATACAGGGATGAAAAAATTCAGATATTTGCTCCGCTTTCATACGGGGACGAAATCTATGCGCAGAAAGTAAAAGAATACGGAGAAAAAATATTCGGTAAAAAATTCACTGCAATGATGACTTATCTGACACCGGAAGAATATTCGGAATATCTGGGTGATATTGACATCATGGTTTTCAACCATAAAAGACAGCAGGGTCTTGGAAATATTTTTCCGCTTATTTATCTGGGAAAAAAAGTGTTTATCAGAGAAGATACTTCAAGCTGGAGTTTTTTCCAGAACGAACTTAATGTAAAACTTTTCGATACTAATAAAATCAATAGGATCGGTTTCAAAGATTTTATCGGATTCAGTACCGAAGATAGAAACTCGAATATCAGAAGAGCGAAAGAGACTATTTATTCAGAAGAGTATATTAAAAATTTATGGCTGAAAGTTTTCTCGGGATAATTTTCTTGCCAGTCTATTTTCATTTCCTTCCTTGATGTCTTCACAAATAGTCTCAACATTATTATGAGTTATGATAAGATCGCTTTCAGTTCTTTTGATTCTTTGTAGCCAATCAAGCGGGAAAGATTTAATTCTGTAAATCAATAAATCCGGGTCACAAACTGCTTTTTTATTGGCGACTTGGATTACTTCACTCCAATCGAATGATTCATTGAACGCGATGCAGAATAGGTCAAAAAAGTCTTTTTCCTCATCTCTGCTCATGATAGCTGAAATTTTATTCGTCAGGATGTTAGTGATGTTATCAATTCTGAAGTTGTTTCTTGTAATTGAAAGTCCTTCACGGAAAACTCTGTCGTTTATAAAATCTATCTGCAGAATACTCTTAATTAGAAATCTGTTGAAATCCCGGGTCTGAACGATGTGGCTATATTCAATGTTCACTGATTTGAATTTATCGCATATCTGTTTTATATATTCCGGGTAAAGATCGTCGCCGGGAGAGAAGAAATCCAGATCGTCCGAGTACCGGTAATTATAATGGAATCTGTGAAGGGCTGTACCTCCGGTAAGGTAGAATGAATTATCAAGATCAAATATAATTTTAAGAATTTCATCCTGAACATTATACAAAACGGTATAGTCTATCTTTTTTTCCATTCAAGCGCCTCAATTCTATTGTTTTCTTCAAAAAGAAGATTTCTAAGTACAAGCACAGACCTTTCAATGTAAGTGAGATTATAAGCAGGTTTGAATTCGTCAAACATCCTTCTAAGCGTAACTTTATCGAATAAGATGCCGAGATCAAATAGCTTCCGCGTAGAGTTGTACATTATTTTCTCAAAAAGTTTTTTCTTTAATCTGTAGTCATGGCCTTCAACTATTTTAATTATATCATCAGAAGTAATATAATAATCCCAATAACATTCTTTTAATATTCTTTCAATATGATCATTCCGTGTCATCATTTAAGCATTATTTCCGGTTTCATTAAACTGAATCTCATAAAGTTTCTTATATTTTTCATTATTTTCGAGAAGTTCTTTATGAGTTCCTACCCCAAGTATCTCTCCCTTGTCAACAACGACTATCCTGTCTGAATTTAGAATGGTTGAAAGTCTGTGGGCGATAACTATAACAGTTCTGTCTTTAGTAGCCATTTCAATAGCCTTCTGCACATTCTGTTCAGCTTCGGAATCCAGTGAACTAGTCGCTTCGTCGAAAATCAAAATAGGCGGATTCCCTACAATAGCTCTCGCTATGCACAATCTCTGCCTTTGCCCGCCTGAAAGATTTGATGCCTTCGGGCTTAACATCGTGTGATAGCCGTTGTCAAGATTCTGAATAAACTCGTCTGCGTAAGCTATCTCGGCTGCTTTTTTAACATCTTCAAAAGTGAGTGCTTTATTTGAACCGTACATGATATTGTTTTCCACAGTATCATTGAAAAGGATAGATTCCTGCGTAACTGTTCCGAAAAGGTCGTGAAGGTCTTTAAGCCTGATATCTTTTATATCTGTTCCGTCTATCGAGATTGATCCTTCATTCGGGTCATAGAACCTTTCTATAAGATTAACAAGAGTTGTCTTGCCTCCGCCACTTACTCCCACGATCGCGATTTTTTCTCCTTTGCTGATCTCAATGTTGACATTTTTCAGTATTTTCTTACTATCATAACAAAAGCTTAGATCTTTTATAACAAGAGATTGGTTGAAATCATTTTTTCCCACGGCTGCGGGTGATTCCTTTATCGTCGGTTCAAGATTTAAGATATCGAATACTCTGTTCAGCGATACAAGCGCTCTTCTGATCTCTGTATAGTATTTTGTAAGCTCTTTCATAGGGTGAAGGATCGAGAATATCGCAAAGAGAAAAGCTGTAAATCCTCCGAAAGTAAGGCCTGAATCGCCGTCAAGAACCATTTTTCCGCCTATGATCAGAACGACCACTCCCGTAACTGTGCCGTTAAACTCCGAAAGCGGAATGTTAAGTGACTGATATAAGTGAGATTTCAGCCATGAAACATAAAAGTTATGGTTCTCTTCGCTGAATCTTTTTAGCTCGTAATCTTCTTTTGAATATGATTTAACGATCTTTATACCGTTAAAAACCTCTTCTATTTTGGAATAAATTGCTGAATATGTTTTCTGTATTCGCTTGGAATATTTCTTGATCTTTCCGCCGATATATGAAATCGAAAGAGCAAAAACAGGAACGATAATGATGACATAAATGAAAAGTCTCGGATTTATAAATAAAGCTATTGATATGTAAATAATGACAAGTGCGAAATCGCGCATTCCGCCGAAAAATGACTGGATGAAAAGATCGCTGACTATGCTGACATCTGATGTAAGCCTGACCTGAAGATCTCCTATTTTGTGGTCTTTGTAAAAGTTCATTGATAGGTCGAGATATTTTCTGAACATAAGGTTACGGATATGTTCTATAGTTCTTCCCCTGAGAGACACGAAGATGATCTTATTTAAATAGAAAAATAAGTTTTTAAGTACGATCAGGATTATCATTCCGAATCCTATCATCATAAGAAGAAGGTATGGATCCGTAACGGAGAGTAAGCTTTTTAATGCTTCCAGAAAGGAATTATAAATAGAAGAATCAAAGATGTTGGAGAAATTCAGTTTCGAAATAAAATCCGAAAGTGCGCTTCCAAGCTTATCGGAAAAAACTGAGAATTTATTGATTTCGCCTGATACGCGCTTGGTGCCGAACACATAATCAAAAAGAGGCACAGCCATAGTAACGCTTATTCCGCTGAGCAGCGCAAATATCATCATCGTAAACAATCCGGCGATCATCAGTTTCCACTGTATGAGCATGATCTTTGTTAGCTTTTTTATATTTTCCATGCGAAACTGTGTCCTACATTTAATAATTGTCTAAATATAATCTCAGTTAAGAGTTTTATCAATAAAATTAAATTGATAATCTTAAGAGGTTCAAGTATATTTAGAAGATTATTAGAAAGGGATCCGGTGATTAAAACCAATTATCATATGCATTCCAATTATTCGGACGGAAAAGCCGAACCTGAAGTGTATGTCAAGACGGCAATAGAGCGCGGTTTCGGCTCGATCGGATTTTCTGAACACGGACCTACCAAATTCAACAAGCACTGGGAGCTTAAAGCGGAAAAAGCCGGCGAATATATAAGCGAGATCAGACGGCTTAAAATTTTATACTCCGATAAAATTGAAATATACTGCGGAATGGAGCTCGATTACTTTCCCGGGATAGATGAAAATGCTTTCTCCAAGCATGATATCGATTATGTAATAGGCTCGATCCATTACTTTCCCGGTGGGGACGGCGAAATTTATGGTGTTGACTGCAAATTTGAAGAGTTCAAAAAAACGATATTCGATTACTTTGAAGGCGATATTAAAGCGATGGTGCACGAATACTATGACAGGATAATTCAGATGATCGGCAAATTCAATCCTGAAATGATAGGACATTTCGACCTTATCAAGATCAATAACTGCGATGAACAGTTTTTTAAAGAGAGTGAAAGCTGGTATAAGAATGAGGTATTGAAAGTACTTAAATTTATGGCTGAAAAAGGAACGATGTTCGATGTAAATACAGGCGGAATCACAAGGGGATTTCTTACTGATCCTTATCCGAGCCCGTGGATATTAAAAGAGGGTGCCGCGCTGAAAATACCTGCCGTGCTTAATTCCGATGCGCATATTCCAGAAAATATTGAAGGGAATTTTGAGAATGTCCGTGAGATCATGAAATCATCGGGATATAAAACCAAAATGATACTATCCAAGGGCAAATGGATAGAAACGGCTTTACAATGAATTCAGTACTTCTATTTTTGATATCCGGAGGCATCCTCGGCTATTATATCAGAGAGAAAAAAAGCTTTCTTCATCATCTTGACAAGCTGACTTTCTGGTCGGTTCTGACACTTTTATTTCTTCTTGGATTATCAGTCGGCAGAAATCAGACAATAATGCAGAATCTTCATAAACTAGGTATTCAGGCGCTGATTCTGAGCGTTTCAGCCGTTTCGGGAAGTGTGATTTTATCATGGCTGGTGTATAAATATTTTTTTAAAGGTATCAAAGCTGATGAAAAGTAGCGTAATGATCTTAATATTTTTTACTGCAGGGATTTTTACCGGTCTAATACTTAATGAGAATGTATTATCAATGAATATGAATTTAAGTTCTTACGCGCTTCATTTTCTGCTTTTCCTGATAGGCGTATCTATCGGGTGTGATCTCAAAATTTTCAAAATTTTAAAAAAACTGCATTATAAAGTATTATTTGTGCCTGTATCGGTCATTTTAGGAACGATGGCAGGAGTTGCGGCTGTTTCGTTTTTTCTTGAAAACTTAACTTTGAACGACTGCCTTGCGGTCGGTTCAGGATTCGGATATTACAGTCTTTCAAGCATTTATATTACTGAACTGAGAGGAGAAACACTCGGAGTTTTAGCCCTTCTGTCAAATATTGTCAGGGAGGTTATTACGCTTATCAGTGCACCTGTACTTGTTAAATATTTCGGTAAACTTGCACCCATAGCTTCAGGCGGAGCAACATCAATGGATACAACTCTTCCGATCATTACCCGGTATTCAGGGAAGGAATTCGTCGTAATCGCCGTATTTTCAGGCACGATCCTGACTGTTCTTGTTCCTTTTATGGTAACCGCTTTTTTATAATATAAATTAAATTCCGAATAAAGCTTTTATGAACTGATCACCTTCGATAAGACCGTAAGTGCCTTTCTCAACGCTGAATTCATTATATTCCGAAACCGCGTCAGGTTCATCATCCGGTCTGTAAATTATAAAAGGAACGGGATCATGAGTATGCGTTCTTACCTTACAAGGCGTCGCGTGATCAGGCGTGACAGCTATGGCAACAGGTTCGTCAAATTTCGCCGTTTCTTCCATTATATACTTAACAGCGCGGCTGTCAAGGTACTCAAGTGATTTTATTTTAAGCGCTGCATTTCCTTCGTGGCCGGCTTCATCTGTAGCCTCAATATGAAGATAGACAAGATCATGCCTTTTTAAAGCCTCGACAGCTGCTTTAGCTTTGCCTTCATAATTTGTCGTGTACAATCCCGTAGCGCCTTCAACATGGATTACTTCCATTCCGGCATAAACACCTATTCCGTAAAGAAGATCGACAGCCGATATGACCGCGCCTGTCTTTCCGTACAGTTCTTTTAAGGTTTTCATTTCAGGTTTGTATCCTGCCGACCAGAACCATACAGAATTTGCGGGATCTTTACCGTCAGCAACTCTTTTTTTATTTACCGGATGTTCAGCAAGAACTTTCTGAGATCTTAAAATTAGCCCGGTCAATATAGTGCAAGTCTTGTCAGCTTCAGGTAATAATGATTTAGGCATAACATCAGCGAAAGGCGTTCCCGGCACATCGTGAGGCGGTGTCAATACAAGTTCTTTCCTCCCGTTCTTCATCACGAACAGATGTCTGTAGCTGACTCCTTTATGGAATTTTATTTCATTATCCGCAAATTCATTATTAAGCGCATCAATTAATTCGTGAGCTTCTTCGGAGCTGATATGCCCGGCTGAATGATTTTTTATTTTTCCGTCTTTTATGCATATCAGATTGCATCTCATCGCGAGATCGTCTGAATTCAGCTTTACGCCCATGCTTGCCGCTTCAAGAACTCCCCGTCCCTGATATAGTTTTCTGACATCATAACCGAGAACCGCCATATTTGCGACTTCGCTTCCCGGCGGAAGTTCATCAGGCACTGTTTTAAAAAGCCCGCACCGGCCCATTTTTGCAAGTTTATCAATATTAGGTATATTTGCGGCTTGAAGTGGAGTTTTTCCGCCCAGTTCTTCTATAGGATAATCGCTCATTCCGTCGCCGAGTATAATAATGTATTTCATGGATCACCTGTTATATGCTATTTATAATTTTTCTTCAGAAAGGCTTTGAAAGATTTATAATCAGTTTTGATCTTATCATACTGTTCTTCCCTGCTTTCTAATCCTTCGAGGCTCGGCGGCAGATCAGGATCAAATCCGAGCAGTTTAATTATCTGTTCAGGGAACTTGGCAGGATGAGCGGTCTCAAGAGAAACATAGACCTGATCGGGATCGTTGCCGAATTCTTTAATGTAATCATGCAGTCCCGCCCATCCGACAGAACCGTGAGGTTCAAGCAGTAATTCATGCTCTTTCCACGCTTCAATGATCGTCTTTTTGGTACGCGCATCCGTTACACTTGACGACCAGATGTTGTTTCTTAATTTATTCATGTCAGCTTCTTTTATAACATCACCCTTCTCGTTCATGACTCCTCCATAGAGTGCGACCAGTCTTGACATATTGCTCGGGTGACCGACATTCATCGCGCTTGAGATACAATTTTTTGAAGGCACGATTATTTTATATTTACCTGTTTTAACATATTTCGGGAATTCATCATTTGAGTTTGTAGCTATAATGAATTTTTTAACAGGCAGTCCCATTTTCATGGCGAGAACGCCGCCCATCATATCTCCGAAATTTCCGGACGGGACTGAAAAAACTATTTTTCCGCCGGATTTTTTTATCAGCCTAGAATAAGAATAAAAATAATAGACGGATTGAGGTATAAGACGACCGATGTTAATCGAGTTTGCGGAAGAAAGATCAAGATAGTCGAGATCATGATCTGAAAAAGCTTCTTTTACAAGTGCCTGACAGTCATCGAATTTTCCGTCAAGAGAAAGGATCTGCACATTCTTTCCAAGCGTAGTCATCTGTTTACGCTGCCTGTTCGTGACTTCCTTTTCCGGAAACAGAATCACAATTTTTATATTGTCAAGACCGTAGAAAGCGTTAGCTATAGCTGAACCGGTATCTCCGGATGTGGCTGTAAGAATAAGCAGCCTTCTGTTCTGTTTTTTTAGGTAATACTGCATCAGACGGCCCATCATTCTTGCCGCGAAATCTTTAAAAGACGCAGTCGGACCCTGATCCAGCCTCATAACATATTTATTTTCATAACCTTTTTCAAGAGGAACATCAAAATTATAAGCGCTTTTTACCATTTTTTTCAATTCAGCGGCAGGGATTTCGTCTTTAAGAAATTTATGCAACACTTCAAACGCGATCTCATGATATTTCATCTTTGAGAATTTTCCGATCTCGTCTTTTGTGAATTTCGGAATTTTATCCGGCATAAAAAGACCTCTGTCCGGAGCGAGTCCTTTAAGCAAAGCTTCACCGAAAGTTACTTTTTCGGCTTTAAGATTCGTCGAGTAGTAGTTAATTTCTGACATCATAGATCCTTATGATTTTTTTAGCGTTTTACTGAACAACTACAAAATTAGCAACAAGTTGAATAATTCGCAAGAAGATTATTATTCCGTTAAATTAAGTTATAGAAAAAAAATCTGATTAAATTTTTCTTGATATTTATGATATTTATTCTTAAAATAAATTTGTGTGAAGAACAGAACAGAAAAAATTTAAATAAATTCAATTAAAAACAAAGCGGAGGAACGGCATGAAGTATCAATTATTATCTGAAAGAGACATGAAGGCCATGGATGCGCTGAAGAAATTTCACGGTGGCGCAAAGAAGATCAACGATACGATAGCGTTTATGAAAAAATTCGAGAACCGCAAAAAGATACTTAAGGAAAAAGGTTTCGGCGAAATGATTGCCGATGCCGAAAAGCTGATAAAGAAATTCCCTAAGCTTGCTGATTTTGAAAAAACAGGCAAGATAAAGTACAACAGCAAATTCGGAACGGCCAGAAGCCAGGTATCCGGATTCCAGGGTGCGTATGTGACTCACAACTTCATGAAAAAAGTTGTAAAAACAGCAAAGACTCACCCATGCTTTGTTCCCGCCGAAATGATAGCTGTAGTACCGATGACCGATCATTATGTTTATTCCGGTGATCTGATGGCGACATTATGTATGGCTGAAAATATCATGGGGGCACAGAAGTACTGCAGTACGAACCTTATCGGAATTCCGCAGCCTGAAAAAAGATTTAAAGAACTTGAAAAAGTAACCGGCGAGAAATTTGAAAGAGCAAAAGTTGACAAACTGAATTCAGCTTTAATCCTAAAAAATCAGGGTACATTCTTTGGAAACTTCGGCGGGATTGAAGTTGCCAACAGCAATTACCTTGTATATCTTGACGGAGTAACAAGGTTTGCAAAAGAAACCGGCGGAGATTTCTATCTTAATCCCAGCTGGAGCACGATCGTAGCGGCATGTTACTATGCAAAAGATATTCCGAACCTGACTTTCAAAGTGTCCATGCTTCTTTCCACGCAGACTACAATGCAGTTCAGAATGCTCTTAAATATTATAAATGAATATATCCGTAAAGACGGAACCACTCCGATATATGAGATTAATATCGGAAACGGAGCTGATCCTGATACTTTCATTACATGCGCAAAAGAATTGAAAAAAAGCGGCATAAAAGGCGTCAGCCTTGCAGCTCACATGAGAATAAATCCTGATCTCGGCATAGCCGGTTTCGACTGGACCAAGAACGCATATAAAGTGCTTGAAAGCGGAACGGATATCACTTACAAATATGAAAGCGACGGAACTGCGAGAGAGCTCGATACAATGGCTGCCTATTTTATGTCTGATGCGGATAGGGATGCAAATGCAGGCAAGATCGGCGATGTGATATATTATAAATCGCTGAAAGCTACTACCGACGGTATAGATTTTATGAAAACAGGGATAAAGACCCAATTTGGAAGGGGTTCATTATAAACCGAGGCTAAAATGATAAAGAACTGGAAAGAAAGATTCTCTGAGAACGCGGTAAATTATGAGGGTTATCCGATAGGGAAGACCCTCAAACTTCTGGCAGGAAATCCGGATATAATCTCGCTCGCGGGCGGTCTGCCTTCGCCTGATGTGTTCCAGAAAAGCGAAGTCAGGATCGCGACAGAGAAAAGTCTGTCAGGGAGCAATATTGATAAAGTAATGCAGTACGCATCGATCCCCGGTGAAAAATCCCTTTTTGACGCGATAATAGAATACCTTAAGCGCGACAAGATCAAAGTCGCGGAAGAAAATATTCTCATAACTACTTCAGGCCAGCACGGGCTTGATCTTGCAGGGAGATTATTCTTGAATCCGGGCGACACTGTAATGCTGGACAGACCTACTTTTGCAGGCGCTATAGTGGCTTTTGATCTGAACAGACCGAAATATATCGGCGTTGACATTGAACCGGACGGTTCAAATGTAAAAGGATTCCGCAAGAAGCTGGAAGCGATCAGGAAAAAGGGCGGTAAGATGCCTAAATTCATTTATGTCGTTCCTGATTTTCAAAATCCGACAGGGATATCCATGAGCATGGAAAAAAGGGAAGCTCTTCTTGATCTCAGCTACGATTTTGACATTCCTATAATA
>Ga0209262_10000627_pt1 | contig 15456 bp, 13 predicted proteins | sample Lowcelwee11metaG_FD_187171 | JGI IMG/M metagenome (GOLD analysis project Ga0209262, IMG submission 187171) | Freshwater pond sediment microbial communities from the University of Edinburgh, under environmental carbon perturbations - Low... | ecosystem: Environmental > Aquatic > Freshwater >...
TCCTGCTGCGGACTCGGGTGAGGCGCGGGGCTTGTGCCGGGCTCAGGCCTTGTGCTTGGCGGCGCCCAGGTAGGTGTCGATCACGCGCGGGTCCTGGGCCAGCTGGGCGGCGGGCCCCTGCAGCGCCAGTTCGCCCATCTCCAGCACATAACCGTGGTCGGCCACGGACAGCGCGGCGCGTGCGTTCTGTTCGACCAGCACGATGGTCACGCCGGTCTGGCGCAGTTGCTCGATGATGGCGAAGATCTCGCGCACGATCAGCGGCGCCAGGCCCAGGCTGGGCTCGTCAAGCATCAGCAGTTTGGGGCCCGCCATCAGCGAGCGGCCCACGGCCAGCATCTGCCGCTCGCCGCCGGACAGCGTGCCGGCCAGCTGGCTGCGGCGCTCCTGCAGGCGCGGGAAGAGGGTGTAGACCTCGTCGAGCCGGTCGCGCCAGCGGGCATTGCCCAGGCGCTTCTGGCGGTAGCCGCCGAGGATCAGGTTGTCCTCGACGGGCATGCTGGAGAACAGTTCGCGTTTTTCCGGCACCAGCGAGATGCCGCACATCACCCGCTCTTCCAGTGTCAGGCGGGCGATGTCCTGGCCGTCGAATGTGACCGTGCCCTGGCCGGGCAGGATGCCCATCAGGGTGTTGAGCAGGGTGGATTTGCCGGCGCCGTTGGGGCCGATCACGGTGATCACGCTGCCCTTGTCGGCCTGCAGGTTCAGGCCGTGCAGCACTTCGGCGCGGCCGTAGCCGGAGCGCAGGTCTTGCACCTGCAACAGGGGGGTACTCATGTTCGTCATGCTCAGTGCTCCGTGCCCAGGTAGGCGGCACGCACCTTGGGGTCCTGCTGGATCTGCGCCGGCGGGCCCTGGGTCAGCAGGGTGCCGAACTCCATCACGACCAGGTGGTCACAGACCTCCATCACCAGGTCCATGTCGTGTTCCACCAGCAGGATGCTCATGCCCTCGCCTTGCAGCTGGCGCAGGACACCGATGAGGTCCTGCTTTTCCTTGTGGCGCAGGCCGGCGGCGGGCTCGTCGAGCAGCAGCAGGGTCGGGTCGCTGCACAGGGCGCGGGCGATCTCCATCAGGCGCTGCAGGCCCATGGCCAGGTTGCCGGCCTGCTCGTGCAGGTAGTCGCCCATGCCGATGCGCTCGAGCTGGCGCTGTGCTTCGCGGTAGAGCTGGCGCTCTTCGTCGCGGTTGAGCCGGGTCATGGCGCTCACCACACCCTTGCGGCCGCGCAGGTGGGCGCCCAGCGCCACGTTCTCCAGCACCGTCATGTCCGGGATCATCTTCACGTGCTGGAAGGTGCGGCCCATGCCGCGGCGGGCGATTTCGCGCGAGGGCAGACCGTCGAGCTTTTCACCCGCAAACACCACGTGGCCGCGGGTCATCTTGAGCACGCCGGTCACCAGGTTGAAGGTGGTGGACTTGCCGGCGCCGTTGGGGCCGATCAGGCCGACGATCTGGCCGGCACGGATCTGGAAGCTGATGTCGTTGACGGCCACCAGGCCGCCGAATTCCTTGCGGATGGCCTGCACGTCCAGCAGCAGTTCGCCGGTGGCGGGTTTGCTGCGTTCCGGCAGGGGGGCGGCGTCGCCCCAGTCGTTCCTGCGCTGGCGGCGCGGCAGTTTCTTCTCCACCATGGACCACAGGCCGTCGGGCAGGTACTTCAGCACCAGCACCAGGGCGACGCCGAAGACGATGATCTCGTAGCTGCCGCTGGTGCCGATCAGCCGCGGCAGCAGCACCTGCAACTGGTCGTCCAGCAGCTTGACCAGGCCGGCGCCCACCAGCGCTCCCCAGACATGGCCGACACCGCCGACCACGGCCATGAACAGGTACTCGATGCCCATCTTCAGGCCGAAGGCCGTCGGACTGACCGAGCGCTGGAAGTGCGCGAACAGCCAGCCCGAGACCGCGGCGAGCAAGGCGGCGAGCACGAAGATGGTGACCTTGTAGCGGAAGGTGTTCACGCCCATGGCCTCGGCCATCTGCGAGCCGTTCTTCAGGGCCCGGATGGCGCGGCCGGCGCGCGAGTCCAGCAGGTTGAGCACGGCCACTGCGGCCAGCAGAACGATGGCCCAGAGGAATACGAATAAACCGCGGCCCTCGCCGAAATCGAAACCGGCCAGCCCCAGGGTCTTGATCCCGGTGATGCCGTCGTATTTGCCCAGCGCCTCGAGGTTGCCCATCAGGTAGTAGAGCGACAGGCCCCAGGCAATGGTGGCCAGCGGCAGGTAATGGCCCGACATGCGCAGCGTGATCAGGGCCAGCAGCAGCGCGCAGGCGGCGGTCAGCGCCAGGCCGATGGGAAGGGTCAGCCAGGGCGAGGCCCCCAGCTGCACCGTCAGCACGGCGGTGGTGTAGGCGCCGATGCCGACAAAGGCCGCCTGGCCGAAGGAGGTCAGGCCACCCACACCGGTGAGCAGTACCAGGCCCAGGCAGGTCAGGCTGTACAGGCCGATGGTGTTGAGCTGGGTGAACCAGAAGTCCGGCAGCGGCAGCACGGTCAGCAGGGGGATGGCGACGGCAAAGGCCAGCAGGCCCAGGGTACGAGGCGACTTCATATCAGTGGTCCTCGTCCGAATGGCCGCTGGTGAGCGAGCGCACCAGCAGGACGGGCAGGATGACGGTGAACACGATGACTTCCTTGAAGGCGCTGGCCCAGAAGGAGCCGAAGGACTCGATGACGCCCACGAACATGGCGCCGATCAGCGCGCCCGGGTAGCTCGACAGGCCGGCCACGACGGCGGCCACGAAACCCTTGAGGCCGATGATGAAACCCGAATCGTAGAAGATGGTGGTGGTGGGCCCGATCAGCAGGCCCGAGAGCGCGCCGATCAGCGCCGCCATGGTGAAGCTCAGCTGGCCGGCTGCGTGGCTGGAGATTCCCATCAGGCGCGCGCCCAGGCGGTTGACGGCGGTTGCGCGCAGCGCCTTGCCGAACAGCGAGCGCTCGAAGAACAGCCACAGCAACACGATGAGCGCCAGCGAAGCCACACCGATGATGATGGTCTGGCCCGACAGCATGACGGGGCCCAGGTTCAGGCGCAGGTCCCAGAAGGCGGGGTTGCGGAAACCCTCGGCGCCGAAGAACAGCAGGCCCAGGCCGGTCAGGGCGAAGTGCACACCCACCGAGACGATCAGCAGCACCAGCGGCGTGGCCGATTCCAGCGACTGGTAGGCCACGCGGTAGACCAGCGGGCCGAAGGCGGTGACGACGGCGACCGACAGCAGCGCCTGCACCAGCAGGTGGAACTGCTGGGGCGCGGCCCAGATGGTGACGAGCGATACGAGGACGGGCGCGATCAGGGTCTTGAGCGCGGCGTAGGCAGCCGCTCCGAGGTCGCGGTGGTGCAACCAGCGGGCATGGAGCTCCATGAGCGCGGCCACACCGGCCAGCAGCAGCAGCAGCCAGACCGTGCCGGGCACCTGGCCGGTCTGCAGGATGGCCAGGGTCAGGGCGCCGTAGGCGACGAACTCGCCCTGCGGGATGAAGATGACGCGCGTGACGGCGAACACCAGCACGGTGGACGAGTTCGTCGGCGCATAGATGGCGCCGTTGGTCAGGCCGTCGAGCAGGAGGATGCTCGCGATAGTCGAATCCATGGGTTGGGGGTCCGGACAGTGGAGGGGAAAGGAGCCGGGGCAGGCGCACCGCCTGCCCCGGGGCCGTCACGCCCAAAGACGTGACGGGAACGAACCAGACTTACTGAACGACGACGAACTTGCCGTCCTTGACCTGCAGCAGCACGGCGGTCTCGTTGGTGTAGCCCCAGTGGTCCGTGGCGCTCCAGTTCATCACGCCGTGCGAGAACACGGTGCGGCCCATGGTTTCCATGGCGTCACGCAGCGCGGCGCGGAACTCGGGTGTGCCCGGCTTGGCCTTCTTCAGAGCCATCGGCACGACCTTCTGCAGCACGATGGCCGCGTCGTAGGAGTGGGCGGCAAACTGGTTGCGGCTGCCAGCGCCGTAGGCCTTCTCGTAGTTGGTGACGAAATCCACCGCGGCCTTCTTGGACGGGTGGTTGTCAGGCAACTGCTCGGCGACCACGGCCGGACCGGAAGACACGTAACCGCCTTCGACGTCCTTGCCGCCGATGCGCATCAGGTCCGGGGTGGCGGCGGCGTGGGTCTGGTAGATCTTGCCCTTGTAGCCGCGCTCGATCAGGGCCTTGTGCGGCATGGCCGCGCCCGAGCCGGAGGCCACCACGAGGATGGCATCCGGATGCGCCGAGGTCAGCTTCAGCGCCTGGGGCGTGACGCTGGTGTCGGTGCGCGCAAAGCGTTCGACGGCCACCTGCTTGATGCCGGCCTTTTCCAGCGCGGGCGTCATGGCCTTGAGCCAGATTTCTCCGTAGGCGTCGGCATAACCGAGGAAGCCCACGGTCTTGATACCGGTCTTTTTCATGTGCTCGACGATGGGGTAGGCGATCACGTCGGCGCCCTGCGGCAGGCGGAACAGCCAGCGCTCCTGATCGGGCGGTCCGCCCACCGGAGAGACCGCGAGCTGCACGGTCTTGGCTTCGGCGGCCAGCGGAATCATGGCGGCCGACACCGGCGTGATGGACGAGCCGATGATCATGTCGACCTTGTCCTCGGTGATGAAGCGGCGCGCATTGTTCGCGCCCTTGCCCGGGTCGGAGGCGTCGTCCAGGATGATCAGGTTGACCTTCTCGCCGGCGATGGTCTTGGGAAAGAGCTTGAACTGGTTGTTCACCGGGATGCCCAGGCCGGAGCCGGGGCCGGTCAGCGAGAGGCTGACGCCGATGTTGATGTCGGCCAGCGCAGTGCCGCAGGCCAGTGCGACCAGGGTGGCCAGCAGGGTAGAGCGTAGTTTCATGGTTGTCTCCTCGTTGGGGTTGGGATTGAGAAACGCGGGTGGAAAACAGTATCGAGTACGGCCTGGGAATTCTGCTTGGGGTTTACGCTCAGCGCGGCGCCATGCGCAGCGCGCCGTCCAGGCGGATCACCTCGCCGTTGAGGTGGCCGTTGGTGACGACGTGGCAGGCCAGCTGGGCGAATTCCTCGGGGTGGCCCAGTCGTTTGGGGAAGGGGATGGACGCGGCCAGGGTGGCCTGGACCTCCTCGGGCAGCTCCTTCATGAGGGGCGTGGCGAACAGGCCCGGCGCCACGGTGCACACGCGGATGCCGTGCTGGGCCAGGTCGCGCGCCATGGGCAGGGTCATGCCGACCAGGCCGCCCTTGGAGGCGCTGTAGGCCTGCTGGCCGACCTGGCCGTCGAAGGCGGCCACCGAGGCGGTGAACATCATGACGCCGCGCTCGCCGTCGTCCAGCGGCGGCAGCTTCACGCACTCAGCGGCGAAGAGACGGCTGACGTTGTAGCTGCCGATGAGGTTGACGTTGATCACGCGCGTGAAATCTTCCAGCGGTGCGGGCGAGCCGTCGCGCCCGACGATGCGCTTGGCCGTGCCGATGCCGGCGATGTTCATGAGGATGCGCGCCGGGCCGTGGGCGGCGGTCGCCTTGGCCAGCGCGGCGTTGATGCTGTCGGTGTTGGTGATGTCGCAGGCGCACGCGACGCCGCCGATCTCTGCTGCCACCTTCTCGGCCAGTGCGGCGTTCACGTCGAGCACCGCGACTTTGGCGCCCAGGCGGGCCAGTTCACGCGCCGTGGCTTCGCCCAGGCCGGAGGCGCCGCCGGTCACGAGAGCTGCTTGTCCCTGGATATTCACGTGTTGTTTCCTCAGGCTTGTGGTTGGAGGATGCCGGGCGCACTGCCGTCGTGCAGGGCCTGCACCAGGGCGTCGCGGTGCTTGAGCACGGCGCGCTGGTTGATCGAGCCCTTGTCGGTGACCTCGCCCTTGTCGATGGACGGCGGCTCGGTCAGCAGCAGGGCGCGCGCGATGCGGTTGGCGCTGCCGGTGGCCTGGCGGGCCAGTTCGTCAAGGACGGCCTGCATGCGCTGGCGCACCGGTGCGCTGGCCAGCACCTCGGACCAGGGGGCATCGGCCGGCAGGCCGCTGACGGCACGGCAGGCCGGGGAGGGGAAGATCAGCGCGCCGACTTCCTTCATGTTCAGGCCGGTGAGCACCACGTCCTGCACATAGGGCGCGCCGGTGACGATGACCTTGGCGCGCATGGGGCCGACGCTGACGAAGGTGCCGGTGGCGAGCTTGAAGTCCTCGGCGATGCGGCCGTCGAATTTCAGGCCGCGATGGATGTCGTTCGGGTCGATCCACTGCACGGCGTCGCCGGTACACAGATAACCTTCCTCATCGAAGGCCTCGCGCGTGGCCTGCTCCGAGCGCCAGTAGCCCGGGGTGACGTTGGGGCCCTTGTAGCGCACCTCGGTCTTGCCGTCCACGTCGACCAGCTTGAGCGTCATGCCTGGCACGGGGGTGCCGATGTCGCCGGCCTTCACATTGGGGCTGTTGGTGAACATGGCCGAGGGGGCGGACTCGGTCATGCCCAGGCCTGTACTCATGACGATGCGCTCGCCGACTTCGGCTTCGGCGGTGGCGTGCAGGCTGTCCCACACGGGTTGGGCCAGGCCGGCGCCGGAGTAGAAAAACAAACGCACGCGCGACAGCAGCTTCTTGCGCAGCACCTCGTCGGTCTTCATGGCCTGGGCGATCATCTCGAAGCCGGTAGGCACGTTGAAGTAGAGCGTGGGGGCGATCTCGCGCAGATTGCGCAGGGTCTCGCCGATCAGGGCCGCGGTGGGCTTGCCGTCGTCGATGTAGAGCGTGCCGCCATGCATCAGCGTCAGGCCCACGTTGTGGTTGCCGCCGAAGGTGTGGTTCCAGGGCAGCCAGTCGACGAAGACGGGCGGGGCCTCGGCGATCACCGGCATGGACAGCGTGATCTGCTGCAGGTTGGCGCACCACATGCGGTGCGTGTTGATCACCGGCTTGGGCATCTTGGTCGAGCCCGAGGTGAAGAGGAACTTGGCGATGGTGTCCGGGCGCACGGCGTGCATGGCGGCGTCCACGGCGGGTGTGGCCGTGGTGTGGCGCAGGGTGTCGAAGGGCGTGGTGCTGCGGCCTTCGATGCCGCCCTGGGCCAGCACCACCTCGACATCGCCGCCCACGGTGGCGGTGATGGCGCGACCGTAGCGCGCGCCGTCCGCGGCAAACACCAGGCCGGGTGTCAGCGTGGTGAGGACGTGCTGGAGCTTGTCGTAATCCTGGCTGATCGTGGCGTAGGCCGGCGAGACCGGGCAGTAGGGCACGCCGGCGTAGATGCAACCCAGCGACATGAGCGCATGCTCCAGCGTGTTCTCGCTCAGGATCACCACGGGACGTTCGGCCGAGAGCTTGCGGTCCAGCAGGGCCTGGCCGATGCGGCGCGCCGCGTCCAGCGCCTGGGCATAGCTGATGTGCTGCCAGTCGCCGGTTCGGCCTTCGCCGAGCTGCTCGCGGCGCGCCATGAAGCTGCGCTCGGGCTCGGCTTCGGCCCAGTGCACCAGGAAATCGCTCAGGCGACGGGCATAAGCGCCCAGCGGCAGTTCGGCCTGCAGATAACGCGTGCCGGGTGCGCCGTCGCGCACCGAAACGCGGGTCACGCCAAAGGGCACCGGCCGGTAGCGCGGGGGGGTCGTGGGGGTCTCGCTCATGGGTCTGGTTTCGTTCGCGGTGACTGGGGGTCAGCCCTTGCTGACCTTGGCGGCCTTGCCGTCGAGGAAGGCGCGCACGCGTTGTTTGGCTTCCGGGGCGCTCTGGGCGATGGCGGCCATCATGGCTTCGGTCAGGAAGCCCTGGTCTGCCGGTTGTTCGGCGATGCGGGGCAGGGCGTGGATCAGGGCGTAGTTGGTCAGCGGGGCGTTCTGCGCCACGCGCACGGCCAGCTCGAAGGCCTTGTCGAAGGCGCTGCCCTGCGGCACAAGATACTGCGCCATGCCGATCTTTTCGCCGTCCTGCGCGTTGTAGACGCGGCCGGTCAGCATCATGTCGGCCATGCGCGAAGCACCGATCAGGCGCGGGATGCGCACCGCACCGCCGCCGCCCACGAAGATGCCGCGCGAACCCTCGGGCAGGGCATAGAAGGTGGATGCGTCGGCCACGCGGATGTGGCAGGCGGCCGCCAGCTCCAGGCCGCCGCCGACCACGGCGCCATGCAGGGCGGCGATCACCGGCACCGGGCCGTACTGCACGCGCTCCAGGGCAGCATGCCACATGCGTGAGTGGTACAGGCCCTGGCCGGCGTCGCGCTCCTTGAGCTCGCTGAGGTCCAGGCCGGCGCAGAAGTGCTCGCCCTCGCCATCGATGACGGCCGCACGCACACCCTCGGGCATGTTTTCAAACAGCTCGCGCAGGGCCAGAATGAGGCCGTCGTTGAGCGCGTTGCGCTTGGCCGGGCGTGTCAGGCGGATGACGGCAACTTCCTGCTGCTCGCCGCGGCGCTCGAAATGGATGGGGGGCTTGCTCATATTGCGTTTCTTTCTGGAATCGATTATGGTTATGAAATATAACCAATTCAAGCAAGCGAAGCCCGCTTTTCATCGGTATTTACCCTAGGTCAGGAGACCGCCATGGACCACAAGAACCTCGTCGCCATCGACATCCATACGCATGCTGAAGTCAGCTGCTGGAACCCTTTCGACAACTACGGTGAGGAGTACGACCGCGCGGCGGACAAGTACTTCCGCTCCAACCGGCGCCCGACCATCGCCGAGACCATCGCCTATTACCGCGAGCGCAAGATCGGCCTGGTGATGTTCACGGTGGACAGCGAATCCCAGCTGGGGCGCCGGCGCATCCCGAACGAGGAGATCGCGGAGGCGGCCAAGGCCAACAGCGACATGATGATGGCCTTCGCCAGCATCGATCCGCACAAGGGCAAGATGGGCGCGCGCGAGGCACGCCGCCTGATCGCCGAGCACGGCATCAGGGGTTTCAAGTTCCATCCGACGGTGCAGGGCTACCACCCCTACGACAGGATGGCCTGGCCGATCTACGAGGTGATTGCCGAGCACAAGCTGCCGGCCATCTTCCACACCGGGCACAGCGGCATCGGCAGCGGCATGCGCTGCGGCGGCGGTCTGCGCCTGGAGTACAGCAACCCCATGCACCTGGACGACGTGGCGATCGCCTTCCCTGACATGCAGATCGTCATGGCGCACCCCAGCTTCCCCTGGCAGGACGAGGCGCTGAGCGTGGCCACGCACAAGCCCAATGTCTGGATCGACCTCTCGGGCTGGAGCCCCAAGTATTTCCCGAAGCAGCTGGTGCAGTACGCCAACACCCTGCTCAAGGACCGCATCCTGTTCGGCTCGGACTATCCGCTGATCACGCCCGAGCGCTGGATGAAGGATTTCGAGGAGGCCGGCTTCAAGCCCGAGGTGATGCCCGGCATCCTCAAGGGCAATGCGGTGCGCCTGTTGGGCCTGACTTGAGGGTGAAGCGGCCTTGTCAGGCCGAACGGGAACTGCTAAGGTCACTTGCAGTTCCCTGGAGACCTACATGATCAGCAATTTCGAGCAGGTCCACAACTACTACGAACGCTTGGTGTTCGAGGAAGTTCTGCGCCGTGCCCAGCGCTGGCCCAACATGACGCCCGACATGCTGGCCGACGTGGCCTGCGTGGCCCTGAACCGCCTGCCCGCGCGTTATGTGCGGCATGACGTCGACCTCATGTTCTACCTGACCGAACACGAACGCCATGCCATCGAGCTCTCGCTCGAGGCGGCGCTGGACTTCGGCTACAACTTCGTCAAGGACCGCTCGGCCAAGGGCGGCGCATAAAAAAGGGCGGCCCGTTGGCCGCCCTTGTCCGCTGAGCAGGCCGGCTCAGGCCTTGCCCCAGACTTCCTGGGCAGTTTCCACCACCAGGCGCAGCTTGGCGCGCTGGTCTTCGACGGCGATATCGTTGCCGTGCACCGTGCTGGAGAAGCCGCACTGCGGCGACAGGCAGAGCTGGTCGAGTGCCACGTACTTGGAGGCCTCGTCGATGCGGCGCTTGAGTTCGTCCTTGGTCTCGAGCTTGCCGAACTTGGTGGTCACCAGGCCCAGCACCACGATCTTGCCCGGCGCCAGGAAACGCAGGGGGCGGAAGTCGCCGCTGCGGTCGTCGTCGTACTCCAGGAAGTAGGCGTCAAGGTTCATTTCCTTGAGCAGGGCCTCGGCCACCGGCTCGTAGTTGCCCGAGGCCGCGTGCGTACTCTTGAAGTTGCCGCGGCACAGGTGCATGGCCAGCGTCATGCCGGCGGGCTTCTGCGCCACCACCTTGTTGATGAACATGGCATACCGGTGCGGGAGTTCGTTGGGATCGTCACCGCGCTGGCGGGCGGCTTCGCGCATTTTGTCGTCGCACAGGTAGGCCAGGTTGGTGTCGTCCATCTGCACATAAGTGCAGCCGGCGGCGGCCAGGGAGCGCAGTTCGTCGCCGTAGGCTTTCGCTACGTCGTCGTAGAACACCGGATCCAGCTCCGGGTAATGTTCCTTGCTGATGCCGGCGCGTCCGCCGCGGAAGTGCAGCATGGTGGGCGAGGGGATGGTCACCTTGGCCACGCTGCCGCGGCCCGGGGCGATCTGGCTCTTGAGGTACTGGAAGTCGGCAAGCTGGATGTCCTTGACGTGGCGCACCTTGTCAATCACGCGCATCACGGGCGGGGCCAGCTCCTTGGTGCCGTCAGGCTTGACGACGGTCACCGGCACGTCGGTGCGCACGCCGCCGATCTGCTCCAGGAAGTCGATATGGAAATAGGTGCGGCGGAATTCGCCGTCGGTGATGCTCTGCAGGCCCACGTCCTCCTGGAACTTGACGATCTCGGTGATGGCCTTGTCTTCCACCTTGCGCAGCTGCTCGGCGGTGATCTCGCCCTTGGCTTTCTGCTCGCGGGCTTCCAGCAGGTACTTGGGGCGCAGGAAGCTGCCGACGTGGTCGGCACGGAAGGGCGGGGTGGTGCGTAGGGTCATCGGTGTTCTCCTCTTCGGGTGCGGGGTGAAAGGTTGTGTGCCGGGCACATTCAGGATACGGATTATTAAACAGTTGTCGGACATATATACCGGCATGGGTGTCAGAAATTCGCACTGAAGACACGCCAGAACGGCATAAAGGTCCCCATCATCCTGGCAAATGCCTTATCTTGTAGGGTGGAACCTGGAATCATCTGGAGGAAAGTAAGAATGAGAGCCACGCTAACGATCTCCCGGCGTCTTGTCGCCCTGTTGCTGGGGGGGGCAGGCGTGCTGGCTGCGCCCTTGCTCGCACAGGCGCAGGACATCGTGATCGGTCAGATCGGGCCTTTCTCCGGTCTGCCGGCGCCCGATGCGCCCCAGATCAACCAGGGTGCCAAGGCCTACTTTGCACAGCTCAACAAGGCCGGCGGCATCAACGGGCGCAAGGTCTCCTTCTTCGAGCTGGATGACACCTACAAGCCGGATGGCTTTGTGGCGCGCTTTGGTGAAGCCATGCAGCGCAAGCCGGTGGCTCTGATTTCTCCTGTCGGCTCGGCGTCCTTGCAGCGCATGTTCGCTGACAAGCTGCTGGACAAGCACGATGTCGTCATCATGAATGCCGTTCCGGGGGCGGAGCCCTTCCGCAATCCCGGTCACCCGCGCCTGTTTCACGTGCGGGCCGGCGACAAGCAGCAGATCGAGAAGATCGTGAACCACGCCCGCACCCTGGGCATCGTCAAGCTGGCGGTCCTGCATCAGGACATCCCGATGGGAACGGGGGGGATCAAGGTGGTGGCCGACGAGGCGGCCCGACTCACGGGCATGGAGGTCAAAGGCTACCAATCCGTCTTCAAGCCAGAAGAGCAGGCCAAGGCGGCCCAGGAGGTCTTCAAGTCCAACCCCCAGGGCGTCATCGTGATCGGTGCGCCGCCTTTCACCGCAGGGGGGGTGGCGGCCTTGCGCAAGGCCGGGGTCACGCAATCCATCTTCATCCTGGCCGATACCGCGCCTGGCATGCTGGCCAAGGTGGCGGGCGTCGAGCTGGCGCGCGGTGTCGGCATCGCCCAGATCTATCCGAATCCCAATGGCCGCACCAAGACCCTGGTGCGCGAGTTCCAGGCAGCGATGCTGGCCGCCCACCCCGATCTCAAGGCGTATGCGGCTTTCCATATGGAGGGCTATCTGTCGGCGCGCATCCTGGGCGACGGGATGCGACGGATCAAGGGTGAGATCACGCCCGCGGCCCTGGCCAAGAGCCTGCAGGCCATGGGTGAGATCGACTTCGACGGGTACCGGATTGATTTTTCGAAGGGCAATGCAGGCAGCCGCTTTGTCGACATCGCCGTGATGGATCAGGAAGGCAAGCTGCGCTATTGAGCACCACCGCGCGCCGGTTCAAACCTCAGCCCCGCCCGACCCCGGTCAGCTGGGTTGATGTTTGATACGAGCGGTTAAGATATTTCAAACTGTTATATCTATCAGTCTGAAATTTGACTTGCGCATGATCCGGTTTGAGGCGAAAGTAATGCACCTTCGCGAACATTGGTCGCGCCTGTGCGCAGCCGGACCGCGTGCGTGAAGTGATAACACCTATTTAGGAGTCTTCCATGAAAAAACGTGTGTTTCTGAGCGCATCCGTGCTGGCGATGGCAGTGGTTTCCTCCTCGGCCGTGCTGGCCCAGGACAACACCTTCAAGATCGGCCTGATCCTGCCCATGACCGGTCAGCAGGCCTCCACCGGCCGCCAGATCGAGGCCGCGGCCAAGCTCTACATGGCCCAGCATGGCGACACGGTCGCCGGCAAGAAAGTCCAGCTGATCGTCAAGGACGACACCAGCGTGCCGGACGTCACCAAGCGCCTGGCCCAGGAACTGGTGGTGAACGACAAGGTCAACGTGCTGGCCGGCTTCGGCATCACGCCGTCGGCCTTTGCCACGGCGCCGATCGCCACCCAGTCCAAGACCCCGATGGTGGTGATGGCGGCAGGCACGTCCAGCATCACCCAGTCCTCGCCCTACATCGTGCGCACCAGCTTCACGCTGGCGCAGTCCTCGGTCGCGATGGCCGACTGGACCACGAGCAAGGGCGGCATCAAGAAGGTGGTGACCCTGGTCAGCGACTACGGTCCGGGCCACGACGCCGAGAAATTCTTCAAGGACCGATTCATCTTCAACGGCGGCACTGTGATGGAGTCGCTGCGCGTGCCCATGCGCAACCCCGACTTCGCCCCCTTCCTGCAGAAGGTGCGTGATGCCAAGCCCGACGCCCTGTTCGTCTTTGTGCCCTCGGGTGCCGGCGCGGCGGTCATGAAGCAGTTCCTCGAACGCGGCATGGACAAGGCCGGCATCAAGCTGATCGGCCCCGGCGACATCACCGACGACGACCAGCTCAACGAGATGGGCGATGGTGCCCTGGGCGTGGTGACGGCGCACTTCTATTCGGCCGCCCATCCGTCGGCTGTCAACAAGAAGTTCGTCGAAGCCTTCAAGAAGGCCAACAAGGGCATGCGCCCGAACTTCATGGCCGTCGGTGGCTATGACGGCATGCGCGTGATCTACGAAGCACTCAAGGCCTCCAAGGGCCAGGGTGGCGGCGACGGCCTGCTGGCTGCCATGAAGGGCCAGGTCTGGGAAAGCCCGCGCGGCCCCATGTTCATCGACGCGCAGACCCGTGACGTGGTGCACAACATCTACCTGCGCAAGGTGGAGAAGCAGGGCGGCGAGCTTTTCAACATTGAGTTCGATGCCATCAAGGACGTCAAGGACCCCGGCAAGACCAAATGACGACGCGCCCATGGACGCCTCCGGTGGGGGTGTCCGTGGGCTTTTTTTTTGCCCTGACCCGACCGGGTTTGCACTTCCCGAGAATAGTGTGAACAGAATCTACCCATGCTGACGATACTTTTTGACGGCATTGCCTACGGCATGCTGCTCTTCATCCTGGCGGTCGGCCTGTCCGTGACCATGGGCTTGATGAACTTCATCAACCTGGCGCACGGCGCCTTTGCCATGGTGGGTGGTTACGCCACCGTGCTGCTGATGCAGCGCTACGACGTCCCCTTTCTCCTGTGCCTGCCCATCGCCTTCCTTGGCGTGGCCCTGCTGGGGGCCGTGCTGGAGCGCACCCTGTATCGCCCCATGTATCACAAGCCGCACCTGGACCAGGTGCTGTTTTCCATCGGCCTGACCTTCATGGCGGTGGCGGCCATGGACTTTTTCATGACCTCCAGCCAGCAGATCATCCAGTTGCCCGAGTGGCTCAAGGGGCGCACCGAGATCGGCGACAGCCCCTGGATGCTGGGCATGGGGCATTACCGACTGTTCATCATCGCCATCTGCGCTGCACTCACCGTCGGCTTGCAGTACATCCTGGCGAAGACCCGTTTCGGCAGCCGCCTGCGCGCCTCGGTCGATGACCAGCGCGTGGCTGCCGGCCTGGGCATCAATGTCAATGTGGTGTTCCTGCTGACCTTCGCGGTCGGTTCCGGCCTGGCCGGCCTGGGCGGCGCGCTCGGGGCCGAGGTGCTGGGCATGGACCCGAGCTTCCCGCTCAAGAACATGATCTATTTCCTGATCGTCGTGGCGGTCGGCGGCACCTCGTCCATCACCGGTCCGCTGCTGGCGGCGTTGCTGCTGGGCATCGCCGACGTGGCCGGCAAGTACTACATTCCGCGCTTCGGCGCTTTCATCGTCTACTTCCTGATGATCGTCATCCTGATCTGGCGTCCGCAAGGCCTCTTTGTGCGCAAGGGGGGCAAGGCATGAAAAACGCTGCTCAATCCCTGCACGACCTGCAGCGCTGGAAACCCTGGGAGCCCGTGTTCTGGCTGCTGGCCCTGGCCTCGCCCTGGCTGCTGTCTACCCACGCCCTCATCATCAACGAGATCGCCATCGTTGCGCTGTTCGCCGTCTCGCTGGACCTGATCCTGGGATATGCTGGCATCGTCTCGCTAGGCCACGCCGCCTTCTTCGGCATGGGGGCCTATGCCGCGGCCCTGTTCGCCAAGCTGGTCATGCCCGACCCCTTGGTCGGACTGGCTTTTGCCGTCGTGATTTCGACGGCGCTGGGCGCCGTATGTTCGCTGACCATCATGCGCGGCACCGACCTCACGCGCCTGATGGTGACCATGGGCGTGGCCATGCTCCTGATGGAGCTGGCCAACAAGCTGGACATCACCGGCGGCGCCGACGGCCTGCAGGGTGTGGTCATGGGGCCGCTGCTCGGCCGCTTCGAATTCGACCTGCAGGGCCAGACTGCCGCCTGGTATTCGATCTGCGTGCTGTTGCTGCTGTTCGTGCTGGCGCGCCGCTTGGTGCACTCCCCGTTGGGCGGCACGCTCAAGGCCCTGCGCGACAACCGCCTGCGCGCCATGGCCATCGGCATTCCTGTGACAGCGCGTCTGGCCGTGATCTATACCATCGCGGCGGGCGTGGCCGGCGCGGCCGGTGGCCTGATGGCGCAGACCACGAGTTTTGCCTCGGTGGATCTGTTCGCTTTCGACCGCTCGGCCGACCTCATGCTGCTGGTGGTCATCGGCGGCACCGGCTGGTTATATGGCGGCGTGGCCGGTGCCATCGTGTTCAAGCTCTTGCAGGACTGGATT
>Ga0209262_10000629_pt1 | contig 15401 bp, 19 predicted proteins | sample Lowcelwee11metaG_FD_187171 | JGI IMG/M metagenome (GOLD analysis project Ga0209262, IMG submission 187171) | Freshwater pond sediment microbial communities from the University of Edinburgh, under environmental carbon perturbations - Low... | ecosystem: Environmental > Aquatic > Freshwater >...
TGTCACAAGATACCTGAGGTTCATGATGTCAGTTATTTTATCCTGTTATGTTAATGTTATAATGACGGCTTTTCAAAAAGCGCATCATCAAGTTCAATATTCAACTCTACTTTTTCGATGACCAGAGTCCCCATAAGCTGACCTTTCATCTTTGTATCGATCTTACCGGGGACAGCGATACCTTCAACCATTGAGTAATTACTGAAGTATGTATCAGATTCCGTTTCATTGCCCATGATTTTAATCTTTGTGTTTGTTCGCAGCAGGATATAAGAATCTGAATCGATATAGTAGGTGAACGTATCTCCCTCTTTTGTCTCAAGCTTCAGTTTAAAGCATGATGTCCCTTCCATATCCTCCTTTCCGTCAAAAGTGACGGTATAACCTTTTTCATTCCAGTTCCAGAGCATACCGTCCATATCTGCCTGATAATGCATGCCCTTAAGGTCATCGTCAGTCATCTGCTGAGGATCTGTAACACCTGCAAACGGGTTGATGCTCCATCCTTCCTTCCCGTTGAAGGTCTGAATAAAGGTTAAATCCTGGAAAGTACCTTCGACCCTGACTTTTGCAGGACGTTTACCCATCTGAATGAACGGTATCTCGAGGCCACTCTGGACCATCTTACCGGATAATCTCTGTGTATTCAGCTTCAGCATATTATCCTGGCCGATTGCCGAAAAGTGCTCCTTCAGTATCTCTTCGACAGACTGGGCGGGCAATGTGGTTCCAAGAACCAGAAAGAAAACCGTAAATAAAGCTGTAGACTTTTTCATTATAATTTGGGATTAGTTGATTTTATTATAGCAAGTTATTCATTTTTCAGAAATCATATCATTTAAATTGAATCTCTCCGGAACTTTCGCCGGGACTCTCTTCATCTTAGTCTCTGTGTCCCTGTGTCTCTGTGTCCCTATAATCCCTGTATCTCTGAGCCCCTGGGCCTCTGAGCCTCTGAGTCATTATTTTTCTGATGCCCTGATGGTCTTCCTCCTTCTGAGCCATATCATGAAACCGGTTACCGTGAAGAGTAAGAGTGACAGACCCGCGATACTTGTGTAGATAAGCTTGACGGTCTCACCGCTGATTCCCAGTAACCGGTCAATAAAAGACATGTCATGCAGATCCTCAATGATATCAGACCTTCTTCTTTCGAGATGAAGCACACGGCCGGTAGCACCGTCGAGCTGAATGCCGTGGTAATGATAGGCAAACACAAACTTCACCATACCCTTGTCCGGACGTATGTCTATCCTGTCCAGGTCTGTGCGCAGGTCCGGATTGACTGAGTCATGCAGCGTACGGAATGCGATTGTCTTCAGCGAGTCGAGCGGCAGCCAGTTGCTGAGGTCACTGGTCGTGCCGGCATATGAGTCAGGATGTATATATCCCCCGCTGTTCTTTTTCCATCCCAGGAGTATGCCTGTTGTCGCTACAAATACAAAAATCAGGGAGATAACCCCGGCAGCGAACCTGTGCAGGCTCCTGAGACCCTTGTCCGACAATACTCTGTTGCTTTTTCTTATGCTCCCGTTCATGGCGCTGAACAGCTCTCCTTTTTCAGATTGTTACGGTATTGTTTAAGCGGCATCTTCTCTGCAACTGCAAATGCCCTGTAGAGTGAGTTGACTGATCCGAAGCCTGACATGTCGGCTATCTCTTCAATGGCATAATGTTTTGGTGATGCCAGCAGTTTTTTTGCATGGCCCACACGGTACCTGTTTACGAACCCGCAGAAGTTAAGTCCAAACTCGTTGTTGATTATCCGTGACACATAAGTGCGGTTGGTTGCCAGACGCCCGGTGATGTCCCATATCTTCAGATCCTTGTTAAGATAGAGATGCTCTTTCTCGAACAGTGAGACAAGCTCTTCGACCAGACGGTCAGGTATCCTGTCATCTGCCGCCGGTGTTGCGGAAGGTTCGGTCTCCGCCATATGTACAGACTGTTGCATATGACCCAGAAGGCCAATGGTGAAGAGGACCAGGGAAAATACAAGAGAGGGTAAAAGCAGGTACAGCGGGTTACCGTCAAACCTGTGCCTTCCGATGGCAGCTACTGTTATGCTGGCGGCAGACGCCATCAGCAGGACGACATTAGACACCTGTACCCAGTTAAGGTTTCTAAGCTCGGGGGCAGAGAAGTAATTACCAATGGAGCGGTTATGATCTCTGATCTTTCTGTATGACAGGTTAACAAAGAAGATTATCTGTATTACGAGAGTTATACGAGCCATAAGTGCAATGGTCTTTGTGAAACCGATCCCATTTCCCTCTGCTTCTAACCCGTACATCACCCTGGACACATACAGACTCTCGGCGGTATTATCCATAATCAGGTAACCTATTGATATCAGGATGAAGACTATCAACGGGACTATGAAATATCTTCCGTGTTTGCGGACCGAGAAGGTTTCGTCGCGGGTAAGAAGCAATACATATATATAATACAAAGGGTAGACAGACTGGGATGCAAGGTTGTAAAAGCTGTCAAGCCAGATATAGATGCCATGTTTCTGAGTAAAATAGAAAAGGTGCGAAATAAAAAGCACAAAGGCTGTAAACATAAGGGTTCCGAGGAACCTCTTTGGTTCATTCCCTTTTCCGGACTGCAGTTTCAAAACTATTGCCCAGAAGAGTGTGACATAAACCGGATTTAGAAGCAGGACTTCTGTAATCATTTCAGACAGATCTTCAAAACCAGAATCGAAATGCAAGATAACAAATGATTTCAAAATCAATAATAGTCAGCCTTCCAGGCTTCTGCTTTTATTGATATTTAACCATTAATGTATTTTATCTTTTGAAAGAATCATTTTATGATTTGACAATTCCGGTGAGTCAACTTATCCCAAATTTGCAATATGCAGTTTCGCCGGGTCAGTAAAGCCCGGATGTCTGAAAAGAAACAAAAAGGTATAGATTTTCCCCTTTCTTTCCCCAGGGCAGAAGCAAGACCCCCCGTCAAAATCTTCTGCCCTCTTTTTATTATATGGGGCTGTTGAAGGTATCACCCTGTTCCATGTCGCCGGTGACCCATCCTTTGCGGAGCCACGCTGAGCGTTGCTCAGCTGTGCCATGCGTAAAGGCGTCTGGCACCACCCGTCCCTGGTATTTTTTCTGCAGCACATCATCACCGATTGCTGAAGCGGCACGGAGGGCTTCCTCAATGTCGCCGCTTTCAATTGTGTTAAGCATCCTGTCGGCGTGGTGGGCCCAAACACCTGCAAGAAAATCAGCCTGCAGTTCCAGTCTTACAGTAAGCTGATTGGCCCTGATCTCGCTGAGCCCTGACCTCTGCTGTTGTACCTCCTCCAGTATGCCAAGCAGGTTCTGCACATGATGACCCACTTCATGTGCTATTACATATGCAACAGCAAAGTCGCCGTAGGCACCGTACTTCTGTTGCAGATCGTCACAGAAGCTCAGGTCGATATATACCTTCTCATCAGAGGGACAATAGAATGGACCGCTTGCTGCGGTGGCATAGCCGCAGGCGCTCTGAACCTCATCACGGAACAGCACTAGTTTGGGCTGCCGGTATGTCATTCCCGATTGCTGAAAAATATTTCCCCATATCTCCTCTGTATCTGCCAGAACGACGGAGACAAACTGTGCCATCTCATCTTCTTCGGGAGTGGGGGTGTACTCCTCTGTCGTTCCCCCTCCCGCCTGGTCAAGGACGCTGAGCGGGTTGCCACCCAGGAGCCAGACGATAAGTGCTATAACTATCAAACCTATGCCTCCGCCGGCAAACCTTTTGCCCGAGCTCATCCCTCTCCGGTCCTCAACATTGCTGCTTCCGCGTCTTCCCTGCCATTTCATTGCCTTATAATTTAGATTAATAAACTGCCATTACGAAAGTTACAAATCATTTTGGAAGAAAAGAATCTGAGGTGAACAAAATAACCGGGAGTATGTTACTGATTAAAAAGCAAAACAATGAAAACAAAAGCATTATTGTTAATCACATTCTTTATTGCACTAACATCATTAAACCACAAAATCATGGCACAGGAATATACTTTCCCTCAGCTCCCGTACGCATATAATGCACTGGAGCCTTACATTGACGCCCAGACAATGGAGATTCATTACTCAAAGCATCACAGGGCATATTTTGACAATTTTGTAAAGGGGGCTGCTGAAAACAAAATCGATAATCTGTCCCTGGAGGATATCTTTTCGAAGGTGAGCGCCTTCCCGGCCGTCATCAGGAACAACGGGGGCGGGCTTTACAACCATACCCTTTTCTGGAATATCATGGGTCAGAACGGAGGGGGTCAGCCTTCAGGTGCACTGCTTGAGGCCATCAACAAGACCTTTGGTTCATTTGATAAATTCAAGGCCGACTTCGAGACTGCTGCAAAGACGCAGTTCGGCAGCGGATGGGCATGGCTGGCAGTTGACAGCGACGGAAAGCTTTTTGTATCGCAGACCCCGAACCAGGATAATCCGCTTATGGATGTAGCAGCAAAGCGCGGTACTCCTATTCTTGGACTTGATGTATGGGAGCATGCATATTACCTGAAGTACCAGAACCGCAGGCCTGAATATGTCTCAAACTTCTGGAACGTTGTGAACTGGAGCAAGGTTGCTGAACTTTATACAAAGGCAGTTAAGTAGGCCGCAGGCCTTTTGCTTATCTTGCATCATGTTTCCGAAGAAACATGGATAAAGAACTGCTTATAAGTGCAAAAGGCCTTCACAAGAACTTCAAAAAGGTAAAGGCTGTCGACGGGGTGGATTTCACACTCGTAGCCGGCGAATATGTCGCTCTTCTGGGTCCCAACGGAGCAGGAAAGACGACACTCGTTGAAATGATAGAAGGAATAAGGACCCCTGACAGAGGTGAGATACTGGTCAGGGGTCTTTCCATTAAGGATGACAGATCAGAACTGTATGCCAGGCTCGGCATCTCGTTTCAGGAGACCAGGTTTCTCGAAAAGATAACAACCCTTGAGACCGTCAGGCTATTTGCCAGCTTCTACAGTCAGCCTGAGGAAAGGATTGAGGAGGTGATACACCTTGTAGGGCTCGAGGAGAAAAGGGACGCCTATACGAAAAACCTGTCAGGAGGACAGCGGCAGCGCCTTGCCCTCGGCATTGCGCTTCTCAATGATCCTGAGATACTTATCCTTGATGAACCCACCACGGGACTTGACCCTGCCGCAAGAAGGGAGATATGGGACATTCTCATGAAACTAAGGAAGGAACGGGGCACCTCTCTTATTCTCACTACTCATTACATGGAGGAGGCGACTCACCTGTGCGACAGGATCATCATCATGGACAAAGGCCGTTTTCTTGCTGAGGGTTCACTGGGGAGCCTCCTCACTCAAATGAAAATGGCTGATGTCGCTCACTTCGCCGTTGCCGGGCCGCTGCCGGATGATCTTCCGCAAAGACCGGCAGGGCCTGCCATTGAGTGGGACAGGGCTACCGGCAGGGGAAGATGTGAGATGCATAACGTTTCAGTCGAGTTGCCGGCTCTGTTTGCCTTCCTGGAGAAGCATGGTCTCAGACTGTCAGACTTTGAGCATATCAGGCCGACCCTTGATGATCTCTTTCTGGCAATGACGGGACGAAGACTGACTGAGGAGACAGAATGATGATAAAGAGGAGTGAACTCTGGCAGCTTATCATAATTCATTTCAAGGAATTGCTCCGTGAACCGGGCGTCCTGTTCTGGGGTATAGGGTTCCCTATTCTGATGGCATGGGGTCTTGGGATTGCCTTTGCCGGAGAGAAGGAAACGAAGAAAGATATTGCCATCGTAAACTTCGGTGAAGAAAACAACCTGTCGCGCTTTCTCAGGGAACATACCGAAATGGATGCTGACGGGAGATACCTGTTTACAATAAATGACCCGGTCTTTGGTAAAAACATTTTCAGGTTTGCGCCGCTTGATTCGCTTGATGCAACATTGGGGGTCAAGCGTGGTATTTATCAGCTGATGATTGATAACCAGGGTGACAGCACGGTTTTTTATCTTGATCCGGCCAATCCCGAGGCAAGGCTGCTGCAGCTTCAGCTGGCAACGCTCATAGGCGAAAGACACGAGGATGATACCTTTTCGGGTGCAAACACCATTACCCTTGAGGTGAAAGGAACCCGGTACATAGATTTTCTTGTACCCGGACTTATTGCAATGAATATAATGATGGCGTGCATGTGGGGCATGAGCTGGACCATCATTGAGCGAAGGAAAGGCAACATGCTGAGGCGGATGATAGTGACACCCGTCCGCCGTCAGAATATCCTCCTGGGACTGATGACCGCCCGTGTCACGATGAACTTTGTCGAAGCCGCCCTGCTGATGCTGTTTGCGTGGATCTATTTTGACATCGACATCCAGGGGAGTGTGCCGGCTCTGATAATGGTTTTCATGGCGGGAAATATCGCTTTCACTGGGATAGCTATAATAACATCCTCCCGGACATCAAATACAGAGGTAGGAAACGGTATCATCAACTTCGTCAATATGCCGATGATGATCCTGTCAGGCATCTTTTTCAGCTATCAAAACTTCCCGGAGTGGAGCATTCCGTTTATTCAGAATCTGCCGCTCACACTGCTTGCAGACAGCATGAGGAGTATCATCAATGAAGGAGCCGGAGTGGCCGCCGTTCTTGATAAGACAATAATAATGAGCCTTATAGGCTTTGCGACCTTTGGCATCGGCCTGAGAATGTTCAAGTGGTACTGATGGCGGAGCGCCGACAGTACCCCGATAATATAAATCAGGAGGCTTCAAATGTGAACAGTGGAATACCCTTCTGGGCCTTCTCTTTTATAGCCTGAATTTCGGACTTCTTCAGCGGCTTAAGGTTGCCTGAGACACTCAGTGCCTGTCTGAACAGCTTCTCCTCCCCTGGCGGTATCGCTGCCGTCACAGGGTGAGAGAGGGTAAACCGCAATCCCATGGTAATATCTTCCGTTGACATGAGCGGCTCATACCAGCACTTGGGATATCCGGTTCGGTCAGCTCCTTCCTTCCAGGGTCCTTTTGCCATTGCCTTAAGAGCCAGTATACCCATGTTTTTCTCCTTTGCTTTTGCCATCACCTGAGGACCGAAATTACCTGCATTCCAGGTAGCATAGTTGAACGGGAACAGTATGGTGTCAAAATCAAATCTTTCCATCAGAGCCATCGCTGCCTCAACTGTGTGGGCAGAGAATCCTATGAACCGTATCTTGCCCTCATTCCTGGCTTCAACAAATGTCTCCATCGACCCGCCCGGGCCGAGCAAAGTGTCAACCTCCGCAAGTGTTATGACTGCATGATGCTGGTACAGGTCGAAATGGTCAGTGCGGAGGTTCTTCAACGACTGCTCCAGCTCTTGTCGTGCTTCGTCTTTTGTTCTCTTTCCGGTCTTGCAGGCAAGGAAGACATCCTGTCTGTATGGCTCCAGGGCCGGGCCGAGTTTTATCTCGGCATCGCCATATGAAGGGGCAACATCGAAATAGTTCACCCCACAATCGATCGCATGTCTGACAGCTGCCGAGGCCTCTTCGGGTGTTGCGTTCATGACAACGATACCGCCGAAGCCGATCATGGAAAGCATCTCTCCCGTTTTTCCAAGGGATCTCTTTTCAAGTTTGCCCGGGTTCTTCTTTCTGTCAATACCTGAAAGGTCAGGCGGGAAAAGAGTTATTGCCGGCACAGCACAGGCTGTCGAGAGAATAAAGCTTCGCCTTTTCATGTCACTATTTTTTTAAAGGAGACCCAGCCCTGTCATAAAATTCATTTTGCAGCCGCTCAATTTCGTTGTTGCTCTTAAGATACTTTATGAGCTCAATCAGCTGGTCAGCATCTTTTGACACGAGAAGCTCGCCCATCCTCCGGTCAGGCTGTGCCGGGTCACCGGCATAATGGTTAGGGTACCTGGCGTACCACCAGATACCAGTATAACCGTTCTTCATCTGACCCAGCCGGGCCTGGTTTGCTCCTGACTCTGAACCTATTGACTGACGGTTGACAAGATCCGGGCGAATATAGAACATCATCGATGTCTCCTCTTCGCCTGCATGCCCGTCAACTGCGGCTTTCTTGAGAGACTCTATCTCCCTGTCAAGCTCCGGGTCTGCAGCCCCCTGGAACAGCACAACAATATAATCCCTCTCCTGCGAGAGCTGTGACTGGCAGAAGTACTGAAGGAAGCTTGTGTTACCGCCGTGGCCGTTGAAAAGGATGATCTTCTTAAGTCCGTTCCTGGCGAGCTCCCTGCAAGTCTCATCAAGCATCTGCCATAAAAGGTCATTGCTGTATGCAATAGTGCCAGGCTGATGACGGGCTTCAAATATCTGCCCGGCGAAATAGGGAGGGAACACGACGGCATACTCCTTCTCTGCGGCCTGTGTCACGCTCTCCCTGGCCTCGAACATGTCGGTGCCGAGAGGCAAATGCGTTCCATGCTTCTCAATCACCCCCATAGGTATCACGCACACACCGCCTGACTTCTCAACGGCGACTGAAAACTGCGGAGAGGAGAGCTCTTCCAGCCTGACGGGCAGAGTTTTTCCCGGATCCGCCTGAGAGAATGACAGCAGCGTTGTCAGCATCACTGCAGAGACAAGGATAAGTCTTTTCATAGCTTTTTTATTTAAACATACAGCATTTTATTATAATTCAGCCAATCCCCTGACGATCTCTTTCCCGCAATTTGACATGACCGACTCGGGATGAAACTGTATCCCGTGCAATGGAAGCGTTCTGTGGCAGAACGACAATATGGCTCCGGTGTCATCGACCGATGTGATGACAAGCTCTTCAGGAACGGAATCGGGGTCAGCCGTCCAGGAATTATACATACCAGCCGTGGCATCAGAAGGGATGAATCTGAGGAGGGCATCATTAACACCTGTCAGCCTCACTGAGGTTTTATGACCGTGTCTGATACGGTCGAGCTGGATCAGCCTTCCTCCAAAATATTCGTACAGGGCCTGGTGCCCGAGACATATCCCAATAATCTTGTGTGACATTGAACAGTGATCGATGCATTTCATGAGAGAACCGGCACTGTAAGGCAGCCCCGGGCCAGGAGACAGTACCAGAGTATCATATTCACCCAGCCTTTTAAAATCTATCTGATCATTGCATACTCTTTCCACAGCAAGGCCGCTGTTCTCCCTTATGAGGTGAATGATATTATTCACGAAAGAGTCGTAATTGTCAATGACCAGGATTCTCTTCATAGGATTGTGCCGGATTCAGCAAATTTATAAAAAGAGTACTTTTGCAGCACCAGTAACATAAGCAGATTTACATGGCCGGAGTGTCAGAAGTGAAGGATTTGATGAACAGGTACGGTGCAAAACACAAGCCGTTTCTTTTTGGTTTTGACTTTGAACTTAAGAATGCCTTCTTCGTCACCGATCCACTGATGCAGGATGGCATACTGTTCCGCACCCCTTCAGTAAGTAATTACGTGAAATCCGATACTCTTCATGTGGCAACATTGCCGGAACTGATTACAGAAGGGTTCATAAGTGAAGAGGAGTACGGCAGAAAATTCAATAAAGTTCACGAAGCCATAGCCTTCGGCAACAGTTATCTGTGCAACCTGACTGTCAGTACGCCTGTCAGGCTTAATCTGCCTCTGCGGGAAGTTTTCATGCATACAAAGTCGCAGTATGGCATCTGTTACCACAACAAATTCATGTCATTTTCACCCGAGAGGTTCGTGCTGATACGGAACGGAGTCATCAGCTCCAATCCCATGAAGGGAACCATAGATGCAACCCTTCCTGACGCAGAAAAAAAACTGACGGATGATTACAAGGAGGATTGTGAGCACAACACCATCGTCGACCTGATAAGGAATGATCTTGGTTCGGTTGCCGAACGAATCAGCGTTAAAAGGTTCAAATACCTTGACCGGGTGAGAACGGACCGGGGGGTGTTGCTTCAGATGAGTTCTGAAATAAGCGGGTATCTTGCCGGCGAGTATAACAGCCGGCTGGGTGAAATCATAGTATCGATGCTGCCTGCCGGATCAGTGTCAGGTGCCCCAAAACCATCAACCCTCCGCATCATAATGGAGAGTGAGGGTATAAAGAGGGGGTTCTATACAGGTGTGTTCGGATATTACGACGGAGAGGTTCTCGACTCGGCAGTGATGATCAGGTTTATTGAAGATACTGATGACGGCACATTCTACCGCAGCGGCGGAGGAATAACAATCAACAGCCGGTGCCGGGATGAGTGGAACGAAGCCAGGGATAAGATTTATCTGCCGCTGGACTGATGTTTGGGTCCGGAAGGCAATCCGCAAAGTCAGACTATTTTGTAACAACGATCAGTCCTTCACGCGGGATGGCACGGTAGACGATCTTGGCCTCGGCCTTGGGTATCCAGATTTTGATATATGGTGTGTAGTGGGGTGTATTGAACTTTACGACAGAGTGCATGGTTGACCTGGCATTCCTGTACCGCTCTTCCAGATCAAAAAAGAACCTGGCACGCTTGTCGGCAGTAATTGTATCTTCCTGTTGTTCGAAGAAAAACCTGATGTTACGGTCAGTTTCGAGTGTAAAGAAGACAGCCTCATAATCAGTAGTGTCAGGCTTGACATCTATGACGGCCTCGGAGGTGTCTCTCGGGGCTATCTTGACACTGACCGGATCTTTCATGAAGGTAGCCTGCATACTGGTGATCACGAGCGGTGCGGAGAGCATGCTGTATACTGCCTCCTGGTTTGCCCGCTGGAAGAATGGTGAGAGGTCATATTCAGATATCCTTACGGTCCTGACAGATACTCCCTTGATCATCAGATTTATAAGGCTGTCGCGTACATTAACGACAAGCCCTATGGAGTCGGAGTCTGCCATTTTTACCTGTGCGCCGAGGTATGATTTCTCACGCAGCAGATCGATATACCCGGGGATGGAGCACTGGTTGATGGTATCGCTCTCCTTCTGTTCAAGAGAGGCGAAGTATGCATCGTCAAATGACCTTACGGCATGGCTGACAGCAGAGACGCTCCTTACCAGATAAAAGATGATGACAATCAGCAGGACTGTGCCTGTTATCAGAAACCATTTATATCTGGCAAAATTCATATCCATCCCTTTATGTCAGTAAATATATACTTTTGATCCTATGCTGAGTGAGGTATACACAGCCTCAAGGTCATCATCATTCAGTCTGATGCATCCGTGAGTCACCGGCATGCCGAGGAATCTCTTATAGATTGTCCCGTGGATGAGATATCCGTCCCCGAGGCTAAGGGCGTAGTCACCGAGGACACCATACTCAAAGCGCGACTGATGTGACGGTCCGGGTACCGGGAGCCCTTCCTCGACAAAGGCCCAGTCAGGCTTGCGCCATACCGGGTCAGCCACCTTCCCCTGTATTGTAAACCGGCCGCGCGGGGTCTTGAAGATCCATTCCTTCTCTCCGTCAACGGTTCTCAGGAGGGTATAACTGCCTGACGAGCAGTAACCATCACGGACCAGCTTGCGACTCTTGTACAGGAAGAACCTGTTATCAGTGGTATTGATTACAAGGTAAGTCTGGGTAGGTATGAATGAGGCTAGTTTTCGCTCGAGCCGTATAATATCTGCCTCAGTGCGGGCTATCTGTCTCTTGATGTTTTTATCTGCAAGAAGGGTTGAATCAACCCTGCATTCTGCCCTGCTGGTGCCCCATGAATGCTGAAAGGCAGGGGCCAGATAGAGTGGAACCGAAAGAAGCATGATGAAAAGTAACAGCACCGCGGCTGAAATAAGGATAACCCTTACGTAGCGATGTGACGCAACATATTCCTTTATTGCTGTGCTAAAGCCCTTCAACGTTTGGGCAGTCTCACTGACAGGATTTTCTTTCTGCTCTTCCATACGTCTTATTTTCCGGTGGAGAGATACTCCTCGAGTGTTATGGTTGATCCGATAATAGTGACCGGGGTACCTGGCTTTGAATGCCTGAATACAACATCCATATCGTTATTCCTGAGTGCCACGCATCCCTCTGTCCAGTTTCCTCCCTTCCCTCCGTCACCATGCACCTCTATCATTCCACCTATGCGTGCATCAGAAGGCAGGTGGCCGTTCTCTACCCTGTATTTGAACTCCTCAATATCCTGCTTGTTGGGGTAGTTTATAAGGAGGGCCTTGTGGTATTTGGTTGACGCGCCCGACAGTTTCTTTGTCACCTCATATTGTCCCTCAGGAGTAGCCATGTCTCCCCCGTTGATCTTGTCGCCAATCCAGTTACTTCCGAATTCAGCTTCAAAGGTATATCTCTTTTTGCCTGCATGGTAAAGATGACACAGTCCGGGAATCTTCTCTATTACAATGACATAAGATCCCGATCTGCGGCTTTCATCCACCGTTGCCCTGACAAGCTCCTGCCACCGGTTGTACCCGGTATAATAGTCCTCAAGGATTTTGCGGGCATAGGTATAAGAGGAAGTGATGTACTCATTGGCTTCGGTGACTTTCACATTGCCGCTGACGTACTGCCCTTTGTTAAGGTCTATCTCCGCCTCCCTCAGCAGCAGCTTGCCCCTGGCATGCTTCTTTACCGTCTCCGGCGGAAGAGGAAGTGAGAGAAACACCTTTTCAAAGGCTGCTATTTCTGCATTCAGTCTGGCTGTCTCCGTCTCAAGGCTCAGCCGCATGCCGTTTGCCCTGACGATGGTATTCTTTCTGGCCTCAGCAGCTTTTTTCTGGGATAGGGCAGCAAACATCTTTACCCGCTCATAGTCGCGGAACAGGATAAAGCGGTTGTTTTCCGTCTGCCAGGAAGTCATGGCGGAGTCATAATAGCTCTCTGCCTCCCTGAAGAGCCTGGCTGAATAGATGACTGAATTATTGTCTCTTGCCTGGGATACAGCCCTGCTTGCCTGTTCAAGCTCCGTAACAGGAGGTTCAGGAATGAGCGCGATAAAAAGCCACCCCAGGAATCCCAGGAAGACTGAAATCAAAATGATGTATATCAGTTTTTTTATCAGTGGGCCTCTCATCTGAGCTGTAAAATTAAAAAAATCCCCGGGAGATTACCCGGGGATTGTTTTCATCCAATCAGTTGAAATTATCTCCTGACTTTTGCGATAGCATCTTTCAGCTCGGTGTTGATAGCGGTAAGAGCCTCGTTGGCTGCTTTTACCTTATCAAGAACCTGCATGTAGTTGGTGCCGGCATCGAATATTGTCTGAGCTTCGGTAAGTGAAGTTTCGATAACTGTCACTTCACCCTTGATCTCGTCAAGAACTGCTTTGCCTTCTTTGCCTTTGGGTGCTTTTGCGATCAGGGTCTTGTTCTCTTCAAGGAGAGCTTTTGCCTGTGTCATGAGAGTCTCAGCTTCGGCTTTAACCTCATCCTTCTTAACAACTGCCTTACCAGCCAGTTCACCTGCAACAACTGCAAGAGCATCAGCTTTTACTTTCACATCTTTGAAATTCTTGAAAAGCTTTGATTTCTGAGCCTCAACTGCCTGGTTGATTACGGTAAGTGAGTCATTGAGAGCAGCAAAATCACCGGGAAGATAGATGTCTGCCTGCATTGTCTTGGCTGAATCGATAGCTGCAACGGCAGCGTCAATGTTAGCCTGAGGAACTTTACCGCAGCTTGTCATGAGAGCAACTGCAGCAACTGTAGCAACTACTAAAAAGAATCTGTTTTTCATTTTTGTTTTAATTTGGTTCTGTTATCAATTATCCGTTAAACTATTATGCATCAGGTTTTAAAATCCGCGCAAAGTTACGAATTTTTGTAATTATGACGTGCACAATTTAAAAAGTAACACACATTTCAAAAATTTTTTTGTGAATTCCCCCTGAACCGGTACGGATAAATCAGATAATTTTAATTTTGCATCGGTGTGAAGATCGCATCAGATGAGCCGCAACGCTGACCAATTAAGTGACGAGGAGATAGTAAAAAAAATCCGCCAGGGAAACGAGACTGAGCTCTTCTCACTGCTTTTCAACAGGTATTATGCAAAGGTGCTGGACAAATGTTACAGCCTGACCCACAGCCGTGAGCTTGCTGAGGAGCTCACCGGTGACATACTTTCAAAGTCATATGAGAAGCTTGGTAGCTACAGGGGCAAGTCATCCTTCTCCTCGTGGCTGTACTCAGTTACTTATAATCACTGTATCGATTACCTGAGGGAGAAGAAGAAGCTTCACTATCCCGAGTGGAACAGTTCGAATGAGCTTCCCGAGATAATTGACGACACATATGAGGATGAGTCGGAGGAGATAAGCTATGACATTCTTATGGATCTGCTTAACAGGCTTCACACGGAAGAGAAGGCACTTATAATGATGAGGTATTTTGATGAGATGCCGCTGCAGCAGATAGCCGAGGCTCTCAGGGTCACTGAGAGCGCTGCCAAAATGAGGCTCAAGCGTGCCAAGGCGCGGCTGTTGTTTCTTCATAAATCACGTCGCTGATGTTACTTTTCGGTTTTTGTCCGTCTTTATATTATCATGAGCATTAAACTTAACATCCTCGACAAAATACTGAAAGGCAGGCCTGTCCGCATACCGGGAGTTGTCATGGAGAGTTTTCGCAACAATTTCAGCGGAGCCAGGAACATAGAATGGAGCCGTTACAAGGGACTCTTCGAGGTAATTTTCTATCATGATGAAAAGGAAAAGATTGCCAGGTTTGATCAGGATGGGATACTGCTCGAATACCGCATCAACCTGCAGCTTGACGCCATTTCGCCGGGAATAAAGAGCAGGGCGGCCGCAGAGGGAGAGATAATGAACTGCATTGAGTTTCATTCCGTTGACACCATCAGGTATGAGTTTATTGTACGCGATGAGAAGCTTGTGAGATACCTCCTTCTGACCGATATAGCCGGCAACAAGATCAGGAAAGAGGCACTCTGAGCCGCCTCCCCCTTGCATTATCAGGAATTGTTGTACCTTCTGCTCATAAAATAAAAGTGAACATTATGAAAAGAGTACTTTTTGTTTTGATCGCCGCGACCCTGTTGATCAATGCACATGGTCAGGATGATCAGGCCCTGGTCAGGCAGGTGATTATGAACGCTTATGTAGATGGCATTCACAATCATGGTGATGCAGCAGAAATTGACAAGGGGTTTCATCCCTGTTTTGTCCTTTTAGGCATAGGTGCTGACAGCACTACTGTCACACTTCTTCCCATCTATAACTGGAAGGAGAGCGTCAGGGCCGCCAAGGCAAAGGCGATGGGTGTCAAGCCCCCGGTGACGGAGTGCAAGTTCATTTCTGTTGATGTTACCGGCAATGCCGCCATGGCAAAGATTGAGCTGTGGCGTGGCAACAAGCTTATCTTCACAGATTACCTTGGTCTTTACAAATTCAGGGAAGGCTGGAGGATTGTAAACAAGATCTATCACAGGCACTGAGGGTGCAGGGGATTATCTGCGGTGATCCCCGGAAGAGAATCCTATCCCGACAT
>Ga0209262_10000632_pt1 | contig 15347 bp, 13 predicted proteins | sample Lowcelwee11metaG_FD_187171 | JGI IMG/M metagenome (GOLD analysis project Ga0209262, IMG submission 187171) | Freshwater pond sediment microbial communities from the University of Edinburgh, under environmental carbon perturbations - Low... | ecosystem: Environmental > Aquatic > Freshwater >...
CGGCATCGCCATCCTGACGTCGGTCTTCCCGCCGCACCGACGCGGCTGGGTCCTGGGTATCAATGTGGCCGCCACCTATACGGGTTTGTCGCTGGGGCCGTTCATCGGCGGCTTGCTGACCCAATACCTGGGCTGGCGTTCGGTGTTTTTGCTCAACGTTCCCCTGGGGGCCTTGATCCTGGCTGCGGTCTGGCTGAAAATGCCCCAGGAATGGGCCGATTCCCGCGGGGAACCCTTTGATTGGAAAGGCTCCCTGGTTTACCTCCTGATGCTGACCGCCTTCATGCTCGGCTTTACCTGGCTGCCGCGCTGGAGCGGACTGGTGCTGCTCGTGGCCGCCGCCGGGGTAGCGCCCCTGTTCGTGAGCTGGGAGATCCGCCATGCGCATCCCATCTTTCAGTTCCGCCTGATACGGGGCAATTCGGTTTTCGCCTTTTCCAATCTGGCGGCGCTGGTCAACTACAGCGCCACCTTCGCCATCACCTTTTTATTGAGCCTCTACCTGCAGTACATCAAGGGATTCACTCCCCGAGCGGCCGGATTGGTGCTGATCGCCCAGCCCGTGGTCATGGCTGTTTTTTCGCCGCTGGCCGGGAGGCTTTCCGACCGGATGGAACCCAGGCTGGTGGCTTCTGCCGGCATGGGCCTTTCCGCCGCCGGTCTGTTTTTATTCGTCTGGCTGAATTCCCAGAGTGGTTTGTGGTACATTGTCCCCGCCCTGATGCTGGTGGGGTTTGGCTTCGCCCTTTTTTCCTCCCCCAACACCAACGCCGTCATGGGCTCTGTCGAAAAAAAATATTACGGCGTGGCCTCGGCGACCCTGGGAACCATGCGCATGGTCGGGCAGATGCTGAGCATGGCCATCGCCACCCTGGTCTTTTCCCTGTTCATCGGCAGGGTGCGCATCACGCCGGCCGGTTATCCGCTGTTCCTCACCAGCATGAGAGTGTCATTCCTCATTTTTTTTGTCTTGTGCGGCTGCGGAGTTTTTTTGTCCCTGGCCCGGGGACGGATGCGCTGACGGTCGACCCCGATGCGGATTGTCCCCCGTTATGATTTGTTCTTCATCGCCTTCTACGGCCTGCTGATACCCGGGGTCGGTATCCTGGTTTTTGGGCTGACCGGCCAGGCCGTGGTTCTGCCCTTCCTGCCATTGATGCTGGCCGCCTATTTGCTGCTGGCCCTCAGAAAACCTTGGCGCTATCGGCGGGCGCTGAACTCCCCCTTCCCCGGCGAATGGCGTGAATATTTGCTTTCTCATTCGGCCTATTTTCGCGCTCTGGACCAGGACGGCCGGTTGCGATTCGAGCGCGACGCCCGACTGTTCCTTGCCGGCGTCCGCATCACCGGCATCGGCGGGCAGGCCGCGGCTTGGCAGACCCGGCTATTGATCGCTGCCGGGGCAGCGATCATGCTGCACGGCCGTCCCGACTGGCAACCGCCGCTCGCCGACGGGGTCACGGTGTATCCCGGGTACAGCTTCGACCGCAACTACCGCGTGGAGAGGGGCAATATCGCCGGCCAGGCCCCCGCCGGTGGTCCGCTGCTGATCGCCGAAGAAAGCTTAAAACAGGGATTTGCCGACGCCGGCGACGGCACCAATGTATTGCTTCATGAACTGGCCCATTTTTTTGATCGTGAAATGCGAAAAAACGGGCTGAAATTGCGGCTGCGGTCCGGAGGAGCGGTTGCCTGGTCGGAGATCATTGCCCGGGAATGGGGGCGGCACGACCATGGGAAGTCGGTACTTCCCGCTTACGCCGCCCAGAATGAGGTCGAGTTCTTTGCCGTGGCCAGTGAAATTTTTTTTGAAAATCCCTGGCCGCTCCATGCCGCCCATCCGGAACTTTTTGAGATACTGCAGGAGTTTTACCAGCAGGACCCCCGCACCATTCTGAATGGCAGCGAGCTAGGTGCGGGACATCGGCAGGGACTTCCTCGCCCCGCATCCCCCTGAAAAGAACTTCGACTCTTGCAAAGACCTCGCCGCCAGGTGAGGGGCCAGGGGCAAGTCAGCCGCTCATTTGTTTTTTCCCCGGCCTATTTGTGCTATGATTTCCTTCCATGGCAAAAGGAGGACCGGATGACCAGGAAAAAAAGGTTGTGGTTCGGGTCGGTTTTCCTTATGGTCTGGTCGCTAACGGCCGCAGAATGGCAAAAGGAAACCGCCGAGCGCATCGTGAGGCAAGCGGAATACCCGCTGCTGATCGAAGCCCTGCAGCAATATTATCCGAATCTGGCTGATGGCGAAAAGGCCGCGGTTAGCCTGATCATCGGCTATTGCCAGTCCCTCTTGAACAATCCCCAGGCCGAGCTGTTCTGGATGAAGAAATACCTTGAAGAATTCAGGGCGGCGGATGTCAGGATCGGGTTTGTCCCCGCCGCCATCAGGCAGAAGATTATCCACTTCCGGGCGTCGTGGCTGAAGGATTTTCCGGTCCTCTGGGAACTGACGCTCGCGGCGGCAGATTCAGAATTCGCCTACTTCACCCCCCCGGGCGAACTTGGGCTGCGCCTCCAGGTTTCACTTCCCTGCGATTTCCAACTCTTCGACCGGGATGGAGTGGCGCTGGCAAAGGGCAGGCTGGGCGGCTCGGTTCGCAGCGTGGCCGTTCCGCTCGCGGCTGATTTTTGCAAGGCACCCAGCCATGGTTTCCGCCTGCTGCTGACCTTGAGCCATGCCCCGGAAAAAACCGTCGAAAAATATTTTGCCGTTGAGCTGGAGTATCTCTACCCTGAGGATGTGACCTTCGATCCGCTGAACGGCGAAATAAAACTCAAGGGGCGGGGATTTCAGCCCGAAAGCAAAAATGAAACCATCGTCATTTCCCAGAGCACTCATTTTGACAAAAAATTGTTTAAAAAGTCCGTATTGAAAAATCTCCTGATCGGCGCCGCTTTTTTTATCGTCAGGTCCACCCTGCTCACCTCCACCATGGACAACTCCGAAACGTCTTTGTTCGCGAAATCCGCCCTTTACGGCACGCGCAGGGTGTTCCAGATGGCCGGCTTCGGCTTCAGCCTGCTGGCTTTGAACCAATTGCCCAAGGTTTTCAGGCGGGATAGAATCATTGAAGAAAAAACCGTGGATCTGCCCGCAGCCCGGGCGGCCAATGAAAATTTGAGGCGGGATCTGGCGTTAAACCGGGACAAGATCAGGGTCAAATTGTCGGTCAAGGCGATTTGATCAGGGGAAACCGATGAACAAAAAAACGCTTTTGCTGATCCTGGGGCTTGCTTTGGCCAGCATGGCTTTCGCTGATCTGGGTTTTTTTGCCTCCTTCAATTCCCGTGAAACCCTCAAGGTCTTTACCAGCCAGTACATCGCCGACAAACCGCCGGCGCCCGATTTTTGGGACACGCTCATCGTGTTGACCTCTTTCCAGCCCAACCGCCAGGAATTCCTTGTCTTCGGTAACATCATCAAGGGCGAGAATGTTTTGATCGAAAACGGCATGTGGCAGACGAAGAAGTACACTCTGGGCATGGGATTCGGCAAGGTGCTGACCATTCCGGTCCGCCTGACCAGGATCGGCCTGGATTTCAGCCTGGATTTTTCAGCCGGGCCTTACTTTCATATGTTCTTGAGCAACCATTATACCCATGTCAGCGGCCAGTACACAAAGGAAGTTGAAGAGGCCAGCATTTTGCAGCGCGTCCAATACGGCCTGTATTCTACCGTACGCCTGCGCTTGACCCATTATAAAAAATATTTCAATGTCGTGGACTTCAACCTGGGGCTCCATTTCTTCATGCCCTTCAGCAACCATGAATTTAACAACGACATCGCGGCCCGCTACCACTTGTTCAAGACCTTCGCTTTTGCCGGCATCTCGTTTTAATTCAGAAAACCCCCTGGCGCACTGAATTGTTTTTTGGCTTATTGAAACCATTCCGGATCGGCAAAGTCGGGTCCATCTTGACCAGGTCGCAGCCTGCTTGTTTGCCGTAGTCGAATCATGATGAAAATTCCAAAAAAATGCTTGCCAATGAGATTTTTACAAAAGAGTTTTATTTATTATTCAGTAAGATTGGGTATTGGTTTTTCGGGGAGGGAAAAATGAAAAAAAGAGGTTCATGGCTTAGGGGGATGGGTTTGATCGCGGCGGCAGGGCTGCTATTTTTTTTCAATCCTGTGCCTGTGACGGCCGATGAAGGCTGGTGCTGCAAGGACGGCGTGGTGTTCGCGGCCACGCCCGAGCAGTGCAAGGAAAGGGAGGGTACTTATTTCGCCACCCAGCTGGAAGCCGATCGTTTTTGCAAGCAGACACCTCCCGGCGGCTGGTGCTGCAAGGACGGCGTGGTGTTCGCGGCCACGCCCGGGCAGTGCAAGGAAAGGGGGGGTACTTATTTTGCCACCCAGCTGGAAGCCGATCGTTTTTGCAAGCAGACACCCCCCGGCGGCTGGTGCTGCAAGAACGGCATGGTGTTCGCGGCCACGCCCGAGCAGTGCAAGGAGAAAGGCGGCGTATATTTCATCATTAAAGCGAAAGCGGAACGTTATTGTAGACAAATGCCCGCCAGCGGCTGGTGCTGCCTGGATGGCGTGGTTGTTGCGACCACGGCTGAGGAATGCAAAGCGAAAGGCGGCGCGTATTTCGCCACGAAACTGGAAGCCGAACAGCATTGCCGGCAGGACGGAATCCAATAAAACCCATCATCGCCGTCGAGATCGTGGTCACGGCCGGCATCGACCGCAATGATGAGGTTAATGAAAGCGAAGAGACCTGAAAAAGAAGGTCAAAAAGTTGAAATGCGAGTCGGAGAAAATCAATCAGAGCGGATAATTTGACCCGATCTGAAAGCCAAGCCGAAGATCACCATTTCGGTTAAGGATTAAAATCAGAAACGTTCTTGCCGGTGATCCGGTCAATGGCTGTGGCGAACGTTCTGCCGAAGCAGGATGCGCTCAACAATAAAAGCGCTGAACAGGCCGAAGCCGCCATACAGGAACGGCTTGGCGTTGCCGCCCATCCACAGGAAGAGCTGCTTCATTTGAGCGGCCAGGGGAAAGAAAGCCGTTTTGAATATTTCGAAGACCTGCAGGGCGCCGTTGGCCAGCGGCCGCATATTTACAAAAATGAGCAATCCGGCCAGGGTGATGGCGGAGGCCGTGATCGCCAGGGCGATCTTTGCTGCCGGTCGCTGCCAAAAAAGCGGCCGGAAAGTGGGGATTCTATCCAGCACGGAGTCGGCGAAAGTCGGAGCGAGAGCAAAGCCGGGATCGGTGGCCAGGGCGGCATACAATTGCTGGAAGGCTTCCAGGCGCTTTTGGCAGCTGGCGCAGGTTCCCAGATGCATGGGCAGGATCGGACCGGAATGGAGAATCCCCGTGTCCAGGATTTCCTGGAGTTGTTCGTCGGTCAAATGTCCGTTTTTCATGCTTCCTCCCGAGCCGCCGGCAGCAGCCGCTCCCGCAATTTTTGCCGGGCGCGGAACAGGTGGCTCTTGACCGTTCCCGCCGGCAGCTTCAGCGCTTTGCCGATTTCATCGTAGTTCATTTCCGAAAAATGAAAAAGCGTCAGGATGAGCCGATGATGAGCGGGCAGCCGGTTGATCTCCCGCTGCAGGTTCCGGTGGCTGTCGTCCTGCTCGTTCAGGCACTCCGGAGTGAGGCTGTCGCCGGCGACATTTTCCAGCGTTTGCCCGGCGGCACTGACGTCAGCGAACAGGGGCAGGCGCTTCTTGCGCAGGTGGTTGATGCAGGTGTTGCTGGCGATGCGGCCGATCCAGCTTGAAATTTTTGCGCTTCCCTGAAAATCCTTGATGTTTTCAAAAATTTTCAGAAAAATTTCCTGGCTTAATTCTTCGCGATCGGCGGCATTGTAAACCATGCGGAATACGATGGCCGCCACCAGGCGCTTGTATTTTTCGATGAAGACGCGGAAAGCCTGGCGGTCTCCGGCCTGGACGCGTCCGACCAGCAGACCGGTTTCATCAACGGGTTCGTTCATCTGTTCCCCTGGCGTTCGAAAATGGCTCAATGTTACCTGCTTCATTTGTATTATATTAAACATCTGGGGCCGATGGAAGTTGCAGAGAAATTAATTATTTTGCCTGCAACATTCCTGTCCGCGGCTTGTTAGTTTTCTCGAAGGGGGCGGTCGCAACCGCCCTTAAAACGCCATGGAGGTGAATCGTGAGCGAGAATTTGGTACCTATCTTTGTGTTGGGTGTGATCGGCTATTTTGTCCTGGAATTGGTCAAGGTGGTCTCGGAAAACCGCCTGCGCCATAAACTGATCGAAAAAGGCATGGTGGATGAGAAGGTCAAGCTCCTGTTCCAGCCGCAGCTGCTGAACCAGTCGGCCTCGGCCCTGAAATGGGGCCTGGTGTTGATCGCGGTGGGCCTGGCGTTCCTGTTCACTTACGGGATCCACAGCTGGGTGCCTGCCGGACTCCGCGAAGAAATGACCGCCGGGGCGGTTTTCTTCATGGCCGGCCTGGGCATGATCATTTACTACGCCATCGCCCGCAGCCAGGAGAAGAAAAGTTAGGCAAGCGAAATACAAGTTTCTAAAAAGTGCAGGTTCGACCGGGACTCTCGGCATGAACTGGGCCCGGTCGAACTGTTTCTTTTCATAGTGAATTGTGCTATTTTGCTGGCGTGAAGAAAGATTTTATTGGCGGAGTATCCCAGCGCGTAAGAATCGGGATGGCCCTGATGCCGGCAATTTTCTATCTGCTCTTCCGGGGGATATGGCCGCGACAGGGATCCTGGGGGATTCGGTTTGGCAGCGAGCTGGCGCTTTTCGCCGTGCTGGCCGCCTGGACCTGGGCGGGCAGCGGTTTCTTTAACAAAAAAAAAGAAAAGCCGCTGGCCATTGTTTTCATAATAACCATTCTTGACTTATGGATCGTCATTCTTTTTGTGCTTTGGCACAGCTGGGATTTCCAGTCTGCGGCCAGGAGCCAAGCGGTTTTTCTTGCTCGCCTGGCCGCCGTTTTGCTGCTCGTTCTTCTGACCGCAACCCTGGGCCTGATTTTTTCCGCCTTGCGGGGATTGTTTTTTTTGAAAAAGACACGCCAGCCTGTCAGGTACTTCAAGGTCATGTTGGGCTGCTTCGTCCTTTCCTTTTTCGCTCCGGTCGTGGCGCCCGTAACCGTTCCTTTTTTCATGAGCATCACCATTTGTTTCATGGTGCTGAATTCATTCAGGGTGAAATGGATCGCCTTCCTGATAAAAAAGCAAAAGAAGCAGCTGATTGTCCTGGCCGGCTTGTCGCTGGGCGTTTTTATAGCCAACGCCATCCTGATCTTCAACAGCCCGTCCTTGGGCAAGATGATTCCGGCCTTGTCTCCTGGGCTTTTCCAGCTTGCGAAAATCATCCTGCTCTATGGGGCATGCTATTCCGGGGTCATCCTGTTTGCCACTCTCTTTCATTTGCCCACGGCCGACGCCTATGACCGCAAGTCCGAAGAACTTGCCTCGCTGGTTGATTTGAGCCAGTCGATCACCGGCGCGATGGAATTCAAGGAATTAGCTGAAAAAATCACCGCGGTCACCGCCGGCGTTTGCCATGGTGATTTTTCCTGGCTGCTGATCAGTCAAAACGACGCTTTCAGTGTCCCGGCTGCCTTCAATATCGGCAACCGCGAGGCGCGCGAGCTCGGCCTTGCTCTTTTGGGTGAGATCGCTCGGGACGATCGGACGGTGAGGTCTTTCCGTGATAAAAAGCTGAAGATTCACATCCAGAATGATGTCCTTAATTTTTCATTCAGTTCACTGGTGATCGCTCCCCTGCGCGTCAAAAACCGGACCACCGGGTATTTGTTCGTGGCCATCAAAAAGGATTCTTTTTTTGAAGAAGATGATATCCATACTATCGAGGCTTTTGCCAATTCCGCGGCCATGGCCTTGGAAAACGCGCGCATGCTGGAAACCAGACTGGATAAGGAGCGACTGCTCAAGGAACTGGAGGTGGCCAGGGTGATGCAACACCGCTTGCTGCCCCAGTCCGTCCCCAGCGCGGCCTGCGCCGATATTGCCGTCTATTTTTCGCCGGCCTACGAAGTCGGCGGCGATTACTACGATTTTTTTCTGCTGGACGACCGGCGCCTGGGATTCGTCATTGCCGATGTGTCAGGAAAGGGCCTGGCCGCCGCCTTCATCATGGCGGAGTTGAAGGGGATTTTTGAATCCCTGGCCGGCGTGGTCAATGATCCCGGCCAACTGCTGGCCAAGGCCAACGGCGTTTTGAGAAAAAGTCTGGAAAAGAACCGCTTTGTATCCGCCAGTTATGGCCTGATCGATCCGCAGGCCATGATCCTGCGCGTGGCCCGGGCCGGACACATGCCTTTTTTCCTGAGTTCCGGAGGCAGGATCGAATCCCATGTGCCGCCGGGGTTGGTTTTGGGGGCGGCCGATGAGCCGCTTTTCAGCGAGAAACTCAAGGAAATGACCATCCCCCTGCGCAGCGGGGACGTGATTGTTTTCATTACCGACGGCATTTCCGAGGCCAAGAACCTGATCGGCAGCGAATTCGGTTACGAGCGTTTGCAGAGCGTCATGCAGTCCCATCGGGACGCCAGCGCCAAAGAATTGACGAAGTTCATCATGGAAGAGGTCAAGGCCTTTGCCAATCAGCCGGTGCAATATGATGATATAACCCTGCTGGTCATTAGAATAAAGTAAGCGGTCTCCCTGCTGCTGCCGTTTTTCAACGGATGGCCGGGGTTTGCTCTTGCGAAAATTCAATCTGCCTGGTTTGCAGGCTGGTTCCGGAAATTTTTTCCAGCCGGGCCAGGGCCAGGCTGTAATCGCACAGGGCCCGCAGCTCGGTATTCATGGCTTGGGTGAAATCACGCTGGTACTGCAAAACCATATAGCTGGTGCTCAGGCCGGCGGCCTGGCGCTTTTCCTCGGCAGCCAGCTTTTTTTCGGCCAGTTCACGGGCGGAACGGGTGGCCTGGATGCGCTGGAAACTGCTGGTCACGGAACGGGCAACGGTGGAAACTTCCAGGCCGATTTGCCGTTCCAGATCCAGGCGGCGCAATTGCGCTTCGCGGCGCTCCATCCTGGCCGCGGTGTAGGCTCCGCGCGAAAGCAAGGCATTCAGCGGAATGTCCAGCGAAAGGTACAGCGACCAGTTTTTATAGTTGAAGCCCATGGCGTTTTTAAAAGCATCGGCTACCGCTCCGGGGATCAGTCCGATCACTTCACCGGTGAAGGGGTCGTTATCCCGATAAATGATCTGGGTTCCGGACAAGCCGGGGCTCCAGTATTGGAAGTTGAGATTCAACGCAGGCAGCAGCTGGTTTTTGGCATATCCCAGTTCCAGATTCTTGCTTTTAAGGGTGATGCCCGTATTCGCGTAATCGGGCCGGCTGGCCAGCGCCTGGCGCAAGGCCTCCTCCGTGTCCACGGTTCTTTCCTCGCGGCGCGGATCGTCGCCCGGACGGATAATGACGCCGGACCCTCCATTTTCAGCCCCCAGGTTTATCGTGGAATGCAGCTCTTCTCGGCTGTTTTCCAGCAAGGCCAGGGCTTCCAGGATTTCCGCCCGGCGGCTGGCCGTTTCGGCTTCGGCGCTGAGGATTTCAATTTCGGCGATGACTCCCAGCTCAGCCATTTTCTTGTTTTTTTTCAGCAAATCCTCTGCCAGCCGCAGGGCTTGCTTCCTCGCTTCCAAATTGCGTTCGGCATAAACCAGATTCCAATAAAGTTCCTCGACACGGTAAACGGTGTCCAGCAGAGCCGTCTTCAATTCGTTGGCCGAGATATTGCGGTTGTGCCCGGCGATGATGATGCTCTTGCGGCTGATGCGGTTTCCCATGTCGCGCAGCAGGGGCTGAACCAGTTGAAACATCACCGTTCCCTCGTAACGGGGGTTGATGGTCTGGAAGCGCTGGTTGCTTTCATACTGGCTGGTGTCGACTTGAAGCGAAAATCTGCCGCCCAGCCAAAGCGCCTGGGTGAGCTGACCGGAAAGCTGCTGGCTCTCGGCGCTGATGGCGCCTTCGGCTTCGATCCAGGAATAAGATGGGGTATTGGTCTTGGCCTTGCCGATCTGGAAAGCCAATGCCGGCAGGAACTTCTCTTTTGTCTGCTTGAGCAAACCTTCCTGGCGTTCGACCTGAACGACCTTGATGCCCAGGGCGAGGTTGTTTTTCAAGGCGATGGCCAGGCATTCCTGCAGCGAAAATGTTTTTTCCTCGGCTCCAAAAGAGAATACGCTCAATAAAACAAAAAGCAGCAATAAAATGAGAAGCAGCCTTTTCATGCTTTCTCCATGCTTTTATTTTTTCTGTCTCCGGCCTCCGGTTTCCCGCCTCCGGCAATTGATTTGCTTTCTTTTTCCATCCAGCCGTCCAGGAGATGGATGACGCGGTCGGAATAGGAGGCGTTCTTTTCCGAGTGGGTGACCTGGATGATGGTGGTTCCTTCGCGGTTGAGCTTTTTAAACAACTCCATGATTTCTTCGCCCTGCTTGGAATTCAGGTTGCCGGTCGGCTCATCGGCCAGGATCAGTTTCGGGTTGATGATCACGGCCCGGGCCACGGCCACCAGTTGCTGCTGGCCGCCGGACAGCTGGCTGGGGAAAAGGTTTTTCTTGGCCACAATGCGGAAACGGTCCAGGGTATCGGCCACCAGGCTCTTGCGTTCGTCGGCCTTGACTTTTTTATAGAGCAGGGGTGTCTCCAGGTTTTCGTAAACCGTGAGTTCATCGATCAGGTGGTAGCTTTGGAAGACAAAGCCGATATTTTGCTGGTGGATCTGGGTGCGTTTCTTTTCGTTCAGCGAGTGGATCGCCTGGTCATAGAAGTAATATTCCCCTTCCGATGCGTCATCGAGCATGCCGATGATGTACAGCAAGGTCGATTTTCCTGCACCGGAGGGGCCCATGACGGTCAGGAATTCGCCCTCGCGCACGTCCAGGTCAATATTCCTGAGCACAAATGTCTTGACGAAACCACTGCTGTAAAATTTGGTGATGTCCCTCAATTTGATCATGACTGGATCTCCCTATTTGGTTCTTGCCGAAATCGGCAGGTTCTTCATCTATCAGTTCTGGGGGCCATATTCCTCGGCATCAACGCGTCGGAACATGACCGGGATATTATTTTCTGTCGGCGAACCGATGGTCACCAGCTGCCAGTCGCGGTCGTGCTCGCGGATGATTTTTCTCAGGACTCTCACTTTCTCCTCGGAAGTGGGATCGGCGTTTTCCCAATTGACGATCTCCACCCGGTAATGCATGGTCTTTTTCCTGCCGTTGATGCGGACCTCGATTTCGATGTTTTGTTCGGCCTCCATGGTCGGTATCTGCAAAACCACTTCTTTCATGGTAACCTCCGTTGCTTTCCTCTGTTGATCTTATCTTTCCACGGTTTTGAGCTTGTAAAGCACCCGGCCGAGATAGCCGGCTTCGTTGATTTCGGCGATGTAGAGCCCGGGCTGCATGTGGGCGCTCGTCTCGAGGCGGGTGTGGGAAAGTTTTTCCAAAAGGGCCGCCGCCTCCCATTCGCTCTGGTTGTCGGCGAGCAAAACCGGTGTTTTTTCGCTGACCAGCTTCTGCAAAATGTCCTTCAAACTCATGCTTCCTCCCAAATGATTCCTGAATACTCGATTCACAAAACAATATGCAAAAATGGTGCCAAGTATAGAGAGAAACAATCCGCTGAAACCATTATGGGAAAAGCATTTCCGGGGGTAGGCCGGCCGCGGTTTCTTTTTCGGTCGTCCCGCTGTCCGCTATTGATACAGCCATGTCCGCTGGCGGACACAATGGAACGGAGACCGCAGACCGGAGACCGAAAGATAAAAACAGTGGAAAAAGGAAAAAAATGCTGTTTTTCTTCCGGTTTCCGGTCTGCGGACTGCTGTTTCCGGTTTTCATCATTCGTATCTCAGGCTGTCCACCGGGTTGGCCCGGGCGGCGCGGTAAGTCTGAAAGCCAACGGCGGTAAGAGCGAATAAAACGCTCAAGCCCCCAGTGAGGGCAAAAATCATCGGGTTGATTGGCGTCCGATAGAAATAGCCCTGTAGCCAACGTGACATCAGATAATAGCCCAAAGGCCAGGCGATGGCATTGGCGATAGCCACCCATTTGAAGAAATTGCACATAAACAAGGTCGTAATGTTTTGCGGGGAAGCCCCAAGTATTTTGCGGATGCCAATCTCCTTGGTTTTTTCCTCGGCCATGAAGGATGACAGGCTAACTAGACCCAGGCAGCAGATTAAGACGGCAATCAGGGTGAAGGCTAGGAATATTCGCCCCTGCTTTTTATCCTTGAGATAAAGGCTGTTGAAATCTTCGTCAAAGAAATGATGTTCGAAACTGAAATTGGGATTGACCCTGCGCCATGCAGCCTTGAAATATTCAAGGGCCGACGAAAATCTTCCCGGCCTTATTTTTACTACCAGCAGCCCGCGGCTGCCGCCCACTTCTCGTGAAGTTATAATCAGCGGCAAGATGGGTTCGTTAAGAGGCCGGTGATTGAAATTATTGACTATACCTATAATGATTCCTTTCTGCCTCCAGAAATTGACGGTTTTTCCGACGGGATCCTTGATCCCCATTTGCCGGACAGCTTCTTCATTGATGATAATGTTGCTTCCATCGGTTGAAAATTTTTCGGAAAAATTTCTGCCCTGGATCATTTTCATCCCGAAGGTCGGAATGTAATCGTAATCGCCGGAAGCAAAAGCCACGGGCAATTCCTTTCCTTTTGGTTTACCTTCCCAATCCAACCCATCCCATTGCACGAAAATCTGGGAGGGTAGAAAACGGCAGGTCGTGGCGCTGGCGATGTCTGGGCTGTTGAGCAGTTCTTTCTTGACCATTTCCGCGCGCCGGCGACTATCGCCATGCATATGAATATAGACCAGATTAGTTCTATCCATGCCCATATCTTTTTCTTTGATGAAATTGATTTGATCATTGATGATCAATGTACCGATGATTAAAAAGGCGGATATGGCGAACTGGAAAATCACCAGTCCTTTGCGCAGAATTTCATTCCGGGCACGAAAAAAAGATCGCCTGATAGCCCCGGCGGTTGGAGATTTGGTCAGGATGAGGGCCGGATAGCTACCGGCAATTAATCCTACCAGCAGCGTCAGCGCAAACAGTTTTATTAATAGTGCAGGATTGCTTAAATCAGGGTTCAGTTTGCTTTGCGCCAATTCCCTGAAATGCGGTAATAAGACTTTGATAAGCCCCAAAGATCCTAAAAAAGCAATCGTGGAGTTGAGCAAGGACTCGCTGAAAAATTGGCGGGCTATCTGCACACGCGTCCCGCCCAATGTTTTTCTTATTCCCACCTCCTTGCTGCGCCGGTCAAAGCGTGCCGTGGCAAGGTTCATGAAGTTGATGGCCGCGATAATCAGGATCAGGCCGGCGATGATGGAAAAAATCCGTACGATTTTCATCTGGCCATCCGTGCCGTCGGGCCGGAACAAATGAATCCGATCGAGTCTTTGCAATTTCAATTTGCTTTTGCGATCCGGAGTAAATTCCTTCATTAAATCGACGATTTTTTTCTCAAGCCTTGCGGGCGAACAATTTTTGGCAAGCTGGATATAGGTGGGATAATTGTTGCCGCGCCAATTGGCCTCCAATGCCGCCAGATCCGCGTTGAAGCGGGAGTAGGATTGGAAGCTGAGGAAAAAATCGTATTGAAAATCGGAAGCGACCGGAATGTGGACGACTCCGGAAATGCTGAAATCTGCCCTGTTGCTGAGAGATAGAGTTTTCCCCAACGGATTTTCTTTTCCGAAATACTTCTCGGCCATGCGGTCGGTGATCACAATGGCGGCCGGATCGTTCAGTGCCTGAGCCGAAGTTCCCTGCACGAAAGGGAAAGAGAATATGGAAAAAAAGGATGGATCCACGAACAGAAAACCCAACTCACTGTGAATCTTTTCCTTGTAGCGCACCATGAAATCATCACTTGCCGTCCGGGTCGCAGAAACGATTTCAGGGTAGCGCTCAACCATGGTTTTCCCCAGGGGAAAGGGCAGCCAGGGATGCGCATCAGCCCCATCCGGTTGGGCTTCTTCCATGATCACCCGGTAGATATAATTGGCATTTCGATGAAAACGGTCGAAGCTCATTTCGTGCTGCACCCAGAGCAGGATCAGAAACGAGCAAGCCATGCCGATGGTCAGGCCAGCGATATTGAGAAACGAATAGCCTTTCTGCCGCTTGATGTTGCGCCAGGCTACTTTCAGATAATTTTTAAACATGGTTCACTTCAGACTACTCATACCTTAGACTGTCCACCGGGTTGGCGCGGGCGGCGCGGACGGCCTGGTAACCGACGGTCAGCAGGGCGATGGCCAATCCCATCAGCCCGGAAAACATGAATACGGCAACTCCTATTGAAGTACGGTAGGCGTAATTCTGCAGCCAACGGTGCATTAAGTAATAGGCGATCGGCCAGGCAATAAGGTTGGCCAGGCCGACCAACAGGACATAATCCTTGATTAGCAGAAGGGCCATTTCATGAATGGTTGCTCCGAGAACCTTGCGAACGCCGATTTCTTTTATTCGTTTGGCGGCCGCAAAGGAAGCCAGTCCGAAAAGTCCCAGGCAGGCGATAAAAACTGCCAAAACAGCAAAAATCGCGTAGATGCGGCCGGTTCTAAGTTCGGATTGATATATCTCGTTGAAGCTTTCATCCAGGAAAGCATATTCAAAAGGCTCTCCCGGCACCAGGGATGTCCATTTATTTTTCAGTACCTTGACAACTGCTGCGATATGACCGGCTTTTATACGGACGGCCATGGTCCCCCTGCTTTGTCCTTTGAGCAGCACCAAAGGCGCGATGGATTCACGCAGCGATTCGAAATGAAAATCCTCGACTACGCCGATAATCGTCCCGGGAACGGTGACAATATGGCCTGGCTTCTGGGGATCATCCACTACCCTGATCAATTTTTCCCCCAATGGAGATTTGAAACCGAAATAAGCAGCGGCGGCTTGATTAATGATCATGTCTTGTGCATCCCCGGCAAACTGGCGTGAGAAATTGCGGCCGGAGACAATCTTCATGCCTAGCGTGTCGATGTAATCTTCATCGATTTCCCAAGAGGAAATCGGAAAAGCCTGCTTGGGATTCGGATCGTCTTCACGGGCGATCGGCCCTCTGTTGCTTGATGAGGGGACGGGGAGATAGCTGGAAAGGGTGGCATGGATCACTTGAGGGTACTTTAATAATTCTTGCTTTAATGTTTCGGCGCGGTTTTCAAGTTGTCGGGTATTATGCAAAATTAGTACCTGTTCTTTGTTGAAACCGAGCTTCTTGTTTTGGATGTAATGCAATTGCTGGAAAATGACGATGGTGCCGATGATCATTACCGCCGAAACGGCGAACTGGAAAACGACCAGCCCGCGTCGCAGC
>Ga0209262_10000633_pt1 | contig 15345 bp, 8 predicted proteins | sample Lowcelwee11metaG_FD_187171 | JGI IMG/M metagenome (GOLD analysis project Ga0209262, IMG submission 187171) | Freshwater pond sediment microbial communities from the University of Edinburgh, under environmental carbon perturbations - Low... | ecosystem: Environmental > Aquatic > Freshwater > Pond...
CCTACAGCGTCGCGCGCTCGAACCTGCAGGCGGCGCAGTTCAATGCCCGCTTCGCGCGCATCGAAGCGCCGGCGGACGGCATCGTGCTGCAGCGGCTCGCCAAGGCGGACGAGCTCGTGCAGGGTGGGCAGCCGGTGCTCGTGATCGGCTCGACCGGTGCGGGCTGGGTGGTACGCGCCGCGCTCGTGGACCGGGACGTCGTGCGCGCGAACATCGACGACGACGCCAGCGTGACCTTCGACGCCTTTCCCGGGCGCGAGTTCGCCGGGCGCGTCGCGCGCATCGCCTCCAGCGCCGACCCGCAGACCGGCACGTTCGAGGTCGAAGTGGAGATCGCGCACGGCGATGCCCGCTTCGCGCGCGGGCTGGTCGCGAAGGTGGCGATCAAGCTCGCGGCCGTGGCGGGCGACACCGAGCGCACCGTCGTGCCGCTGACGGCCGTCGTCGAAGCGAACGGCGCGTCGGCGACGATCTATGTGCTCGACGCCACCGCCGGAGTCGCACGCCGCAGGCAGGTGACGGTGGGTGCCATCGTCGGCGAGCGCGTGATCGTGATCGCCGGCCTGGAGCCGGGCGAACAGGTGATCACCGACGGCGCGGCCTGGCTCACCGACGGTCGCGCCGTCCGCGTGACCGGTGACGCCGGCTGAGGTCGGACCGTTGCGCATCTGGAAATTCAGCGTCGAGCACTGGCAGTTCACGCTGGTGCTGTTCGGCCTGCTGATCGCGGTGGGCGTGAGCTCGCTGCTCAACATCCCGCGTTCCGAGGATCCCGAGTTCCACGCGCCGATCGCGACGGTCATCGCGGTGTACCCCGGTGCCGACCCCGTCGACATCGAGCGCCTGGTCGTCGATCCGATCGAGGACGCGGTCAACGAGCTCGACGACATCAAGCGCATTGACAGCCGCTCGCTCGACGGCGTGGGGGTCGTGCAGATCGAGTTCCAGTGGCACACCGACCCCGACGACACCTACGACGACGTCGTGCGCGAACTGAACCGGATCCGCGCGCTGCTGCCGGCGGACCTCGCGTCGCTCGAGATCCGCAAGGCGAGCTCCGGGCTCGTCAACATCGTGCAGTTCGCGCTGGTCAGCGCGGACGCCAGTTACCGCGACCTGAAAGACAACGGCGAGCGGCTGCGCGACGGCATCGAGACGGTGCCCGGCGTGCGGCGCAGCGAGGTGTGGGCCTATCCGATGCCCGAGGTCCGCGTCGCCGTGGACCTCGAACGCATGGGCCGCGCGGGCATCACGCTCGGGCAGGTCGAGATGGCGATTCGCGGCGAGAACGCCGCGATCCCGGGCGGTGCCGTGGACGTCGGCTTGCGCAAGTACAACCTGAAGACCTCCGGCAGCTACGACTCGCTCGACGAGATCGGCGAGACCGTGGTCGCGAGCCGCGGCGGCCGCATCGTCCGCTTGCGGGACATCGCGACGGTGGGTTGGGATTCCTCCGAGGAGCGCTACACCGGTCGCTTCAACGGTGAGCGCGCCATCTTCATCACCGCGAACGCGAAGGATCGCGTCGACGTGTTCACGGTGCGCAACGCGATCTACGAGCGCCTCGACGCGTTCGAGCCGCAGCTGCCGGCCGGCATCCGCCTCGAGCGCGGCTTCGACCAGACCCGCAACGTCGAGCGCCGGCTCAACCGGCTCGGGCTCGATTTCGCGATCGCGATCGGCCTCGTGCTGCTCACGCTGCTGCCGCTCGGCCTGCGCGCCGCGCTGGTCGTGATGATCTCGATCCCGCTGTCGCTCGCGATCGGGCTCGCGATGCTGTATTTCAGCGGCTTCTCGCTCAACCAGCTGTCGATCGCGGGCTTCGTGCTGGCGCTCGGCCTGCTGGTCGACGACTCGATCGTCGTCGTCGAGAACATCTCGCGGTACCTGCGCGCCGGATACTCGCGGGTCGAGGCGGCGATCGCGGCGACCGACCAGATCGCGCTGGCCGTCGTCGGCTGCACGGTGACGCTGCTGTTCGCGTTCCTGCCGTTGCTGTTCCTGCCGGAAGGCGCCGGCATCTTCATCCGCTCGCTGCCGGCGTCCGTGCTGTACACGGTGCTCGCGTCGCTGTTCGTGGCGTTCACGGTGATCCCCTTCCTCGCGAGCCGCCTGTTGAAGCGGGATGCCGAAGCCGGCGAAGGCAACCGGGCGCTGAAGGCGCTGACGGGCGCGATCCGTCGCTATTACGTGCCGACGCTGACGCGGGCGCTCGCGGGGCCACGGCGGACGATGCTCGCCGCGACGGCGTTCATCGCCGGATCGCTCGCGCTCGTGCCGCTGATCGGCTTCAGCCTGTTCCCGGATGCCGACATTCCGCAGTTCCGCATCACGGTCGAGACGCCGGACGGGGCGAGCCTCGCGGACACCGACCGGGCCTTGCGCCACGTCGAGGAAGAACTCGCGCTGCGTCCGGAGGTGAAGCACTGGTTCGCCAACCTCGGCCGCGGCAACCCGCGCGTCTACTACAACATCTACCCGGCCGAGACCAACGCGAACGTCGCCGAGGTGTTTGCGGAGCTCGAGCACTTCGATCCGCGCCGCAGTCCCGTGCTTTACGAGGAGCTGCGGGCGAAGTTCGCCGAGTACCCCGGTGCGCGGATCATGGTCGAATCCTTCCAGAACGGACCGCCGATCGACGCACCGATCGAAGTCGCGATCGTCGGGCCGGATCTCGAGCAGCTGCGCGCGCTGGCTGCGCAGGCCGAGACCCTGATCGAAGCCGTGCCCGGCACGCGCGACGTCGATAACCCGGTGCGGCGCCTGCGCACCGACCTCGACCTCAACATCGACTCGCAGAAAGCGGCGCTGCTCGGCGTGGCGCCGGTCGACGTGGACCGGACGGTGCGCGCTGCGGTCGCGGGACTGAGCGCCGGCAAGTTCCGCGAGCCCGACGGCGACGAGTACGACATCACGCTGCGGCTGCCGATGCAGGGGCGGCCGACGCTCGACGCGCTCGGCATGATCGAGGTGGCGTCGGCTTCCGGGCGTTCCGTGCCGCTGCGGCAGGTCGCCGACCCGCAGTTCTCGTCGGCCGCGAGCCTGGTGCGGCGACACGACCGCGAGCGCGAGGTGCTGATCAGCGCCTACCCGGAAGCGGGCTACAACACGGGCAAGGTCACGCAGGCCGTGTTCGAGCGCCTCGGCGAGCTCGAGCTGCCAACCGGCTACGGCCTGCGCGCAGGAGGCGAGATCGAGGCGCGGCAGGAAAGCTTCGGTGGCATCGGCACGGCGGTGCTGGTGGCCGTGTTCGGCATCCTCGCGGTGCTGGTGCTGGAGTTCGGCAGCTTCCGCTCGATGCTGATCGTCGCGGGCGTGATCCCGCTCGGCGTGGCCGGCGGGCTGATCGCGCTGCTGGTCACCGGGTACACGCTGTCGTTCACGGCGACGATCGGGCTCGTGGCATTGATCGGCATCCAGATCAAGAACTCGATCCTGCTCGTGGACTTCAGCAACCAGCTGCGCGAGCAGGGCGTGGCGCTCGAGGAAGCGATCTTGCGCGCGGGCGAGATCCGCTTCCTGCCGATCCTGCTCACCTCTGCGACCGCGATCGGCGGACTGATGCCGCTCGCCGTGCAGGGATCCGGGCTCTATTCGCCGCTTGCGATCGTGATCATCGGCGGCCTGATTTCCTCGACGCTGCTCGGCGGCATCGTGACGCCGGTGATGTACCGGCTGCTGCCGCCGAAGATCGAGCCGCAGGGGCCGGAGCCTCGGGATGCGGCGCTGGCTTGATTAGCGGATAGAGAATAGCGGATAGCGGATTGTGAAGAGGTGCCGCCGAACGATCGGGTACAACCTCTGACTATCCGCTATCCGCTATTCTCTATCCGCTTTCTTCCGCAGCAGTTCCTCCGCATCGAGCCCCAACCGCTCGATCGTCGCGACCACGCGCGGCCACTCCTGCTCGAGGAAACGCTGTCGTTCACCCTTCGTGAGCTGCGCGCGGGCGCCCGGCGTGACGAACATGCCGCGGCCGCGTCGTTTCTCGACGAGGCCCTCGTCGACGAGCTGCTGGTAACCCTTCAGGACCGTGAGCGGATTGAGCGTGAATTCCGCGGCGACGTTGCGCACGGACGGGAGGGCGTCACCGTCGGCCAGTGTCCCTTCCAGGATCATGTCCACCACTTTGTCGCGAAGCTGGCGGTAGATCGGTTGACTGTCGTTCCAGTGTGAGTCCATGCGGCCTGGCGGCACGGTGCTGCGCTGCTCTACTGTAGCAGAACACCTGCGGCGGCTTCCCGTGTCAGTCGATCGCAGCCAGCGCGCAGGACGCGGCCACATCGAGGACCGTTGGCGTGATGGCCTGTTGCGCCAACGGCCTCGATGCAACCGACATTCCGGCGTAAATCCAGACAGCCGATGCGACGATGACCGCCAAGAGCCTGCTTCCCGTGCGCATTGTCTCGTCCCCTGAGCCTGTCCATAACTTTTCAGATGGTGTTGTAGTTAACTACAACACCAGCACGATTGCAAGCCCCCCCCCCTCGCCTTTGGTCGCGCGCAACAGCGGCAGACCCTTACCCGGGCCCCCGGGCGGCGGCTGATAACATTGGACGTTCGGCAAAACCAGCGGAGACCCTCCATGAAGACCCCTGTCAACGTCGCGATCACCGGCGGCGCGGGCCAGATCGGCTACGCCCTCGCGTTCCGGGTGGCCTCCGGCCAGATGCTCGGCCCGGACCAGCCCGTCAACCTGCACCTGCTCGAGATCACGCCCGCGCTCGGCGCGCTGCAGGGCGTCGTGATGGAGCTCAACGATTGCGCGTTCCCGACCCTGAACCGGATCGTCGCGACCGACGACGCGAAAGTCGCGTTCAAGGACTGCCACTGCGCATTGCTGGTCGGCGCGCGACCGCGCGGCCCGGGCATGGAGCGCAAGGACCTGCTGCTCGCCAACGCGCAGATCTTCTCCGCGCAAGGCAAGGCGCTCGATGCAGTCGCCGATCGCAACGTTCGCGTGCTCGTCGTCGGTAATCCGGCGAACACCAATTCGCTGATCGCGATGAAGAACGCGCCGGGCCTGAATCCGCGTAATTTCACCGCGATGGTGCGCCTCGACCACAATCGCGCGCTGTCGCAGCTCGCGGAGAAGACCCGTACCCACGTCAACGACCTGCGCAAGGTCATCATCTGGGGAAACCACTCCGCGACGCAGTATCCCGACCTGCACCACGCGACGGTCGGCGGCAAGCCCGCGCTCTCGCTGGTGGATGAAGCCTGGTACCGGGAACAGTTCATCCCGATCGTGCAGCAGCGCGGCGCGGCGATCATCAAGGCGCGCGGCGCCTCGTCAGCGGCCTCGGCGGCCTCGTCGGCGATCGACCACATCCGCGACTGGGTGCTGGGCACGCCCGCGGGTGACTGGGTCAGCATGGCCGTGCCCTCCGATGGCAGCTATGGCATCCCGGCCGGCGTGATCTATGGCTACCCGGTCACCTGCAGCAACGGCGACTACCAGATCGTGCAGGGCCTCGCGGTGAGCGATTTCAGCCGCAGCCGGATGGACGCGACCTACAAGGAGCTGACCGAAGAGCGCGACGGAGTGAAGGAACTCCTTTAGCGATCAGCCCGCTCCTGGCGCGAAGGACGGCGGCCCCGGGGCCGCCGTTTTTCGTGGTGCTCGAATCAGTCATTGACAGCAAAAGAATGATCGTTCATTCTCACGCGAATAAACGTTCATCCAGACGCCGGCCACCGCGTCTGCGCAACACGCATCGAGGCCCCATGTCATCGCCCAGACCCGCGAATCGCCGAGCTGTTCTCGGCTTGTTGGCATCCGCGAGCCTCGTCACCGCCTGCGGCGGCGAGCAGGCACCTCCGCAAGGTCCCGGCGCCGTCCCCGTCACCGTCGTGACCCTGGCGCCGCAGACCGTCACGCTGACCCGCGAATTGCCGGGACGCACCCACGCGTTTCTCGTCGCCGAGGTGCGGCCGCAGGTGGATGGCATCGTCAAGGATCGCCTGTTCACGGAGGGCGGGATGGTCAAGGCCGGCCAGCCGCTCTACCAGCTCGACGACGCGACCTACCGCGCCGAGCATGCAAGTGCGAAGGCAGCGCTGGCGCGTGCCGAGGCCACGCTGAACACCGCACGCCTCAATGCGCGCCGATCCGCGGAACTCGTCGCGATCAACGCCGTCAGCAAGCAGGAAGATGAGAATGCCGTCGCCGCGCTCAAGCAAGCCGAGGCGGACGTCGCGGCTGCGCAAGCCGCCCTGCAGCGCGCCGGCGTGGTCCTCGGCTACGCGCGCATCACCTCGCCCATCACCGGGCGGATCGGCAAGTCGTCGGTCACGCAGGGCGCGCTCGTGACCGCGAACCAGGCGGAGCCGCTCGCGACGGTCCAACAGCTCGATCCGGTCTACGTCGACCTTGCACAATCGAGTGCCGAATTCCTGGAACTGCGCAGGAGCATCTCGGCCGGCCGCCTCGAGGGCGCCGGGGACCTGCCCGTCAAGATCCTGCTCGAGGATGGCACGCCACACGCGGCGGACGGCAAGCTCGCGTTCTCCGACGTCACGGTCGATCCGGGCACGGGCAGCGTGGCGCTGCGCGTCCTGGTACCGAATCCGCAGAACATGCTGCTGCCGGGAATGTACGTCCGCGCGCTGGTCGGCAGCGGCGTGCGCGACAACGCGATCCTCGTGCCGCAACAGGGCATCGCCCGCGATCCGAAGGGCGACACCAGTGCGATGGTGGTCGGCGCGGACGGCACGGCCCAGGTGCGGCCGGTGAAGGTCAGCGTCGCGATCGGCGACAAATGGCTGGTCGAGGACGGCCTCGCGGCCGGCGACCAGGTCATCGTGGAAGGCCTGCAGAAGATCCAGCCGGGAGCACCCGTCGCGGCCGTGGAAGCCGGGGCTCCGGCGCCAGCCGCGCAGCCCGAGCCGGCGCCGCAGCAGTAGGCCGCGACACAGATGTCACGCTTCTTCATCGACCGGCCGATCTTCGCCTGGGTCATCGCGATCATCATCATGCTCGCGGGTGGCCTCGCGATCACGCAGCTGCCGATCTCGATGTACCCGGACATCGCGCCGCCCTCGGTGACGATCAACGCGAACTATCCCGGCGCGTCGGCGCAGGTCGTCGAGGACTCGGTGACGCAGATCATCGAGCAGAACATGAAGGGCCTCGACGGCCTGATCTACATGTCGGCGACCAGCGAGGCCACGGGCAGCGCCACGATCACGCTGACGTTCGAGTCGGGCACCGATCCGGACATCGCGCAGGTGCAGGTGCAGAACAAGCTGCAGCTCGCGATGCCGCTGCTGCCGCAGGAAGTCCAGCGCCAGGGCGTCAACGTCACCAAGTCCCAGACCGGTTTCCTGATGGTGATCGCCTTCGTCTCCGAAGACGGCAGCATGAACCGCGACGACATCTCGGACTACGTCAGCACCAACCTGCTCGACCCGCTCGCGCGCGTCCCGGGCGTGGGCAGCGTGCAGGTGTTCGGCGCCCCGTACGCGATGCGGATCTGGCTCGACCCGCACAAGCTCGAGACCTACGGCCTCGCCATCAACGACCTCGTCGCCGCGGTGCGCGCGCAGAACGCGCAGGTCACCATTGGGCAGCTCGGCGGCGCGCCGGCCGTCCCCGGCCAGCAGTTGAATGCCACGATCAGCGCGCAGGAGCGGCTGCAGACGCCACAGCAGTTCCGCGACATCGTCGTGCGCAGCAACCCCGACGGATCGATCCTCAGGCTCGGCGACGTCGCCCGCGTCGAGCTCGGCGCGGAGACCTACGAGTTCATCAGCCGCTTCAACGGGCAACCGGCGAGCGGCATGGCGATCTCGCTTGCCACCGGCGCCAACGCGCTGCAGACGTCGATCGCGGTCGAGGAGGCACTCGACGAGCTGCGGCCCTTCTTCCCGCCCGGCCTGAACGCCATCGTGCCGTTCGACACGACGCCGTTCGTCCGCGTGTCGATCCAGGGCGTCGTGACGACGCTGGTCGAGGCGGTCGTGCTCGTGTTCCTGGTGATGTACCTGTTCCTGCAGAACTTCCGCGCGACGCTGATCCCGACGATCGCGGTGCCGATCGTGCTGCTCGGCACGTTCGGCGTGCTCGCGGCGCTCGGCTTCTCGATCAACATGTTGACGATGTTCGCGATGGTGCTGGCCATCGGGCTGCTCGTCGACGACGCGATCGTCGTCGTCGAGAACGTCGAGCGGCTGATGCGGGAAGAAGGCCTCTCGCCGGTCGAGGCGACGCGCAAGTCCATGGACCAGATCACCGGCGCGCTGGTCGGCATCGGGCTCGTGCTCTCGGCGGTGTTCGTGCCGATGGCGTTCCTGGGCGGCTCGATCGGCGTCATCTACCGGCAGTTCTCGGCCACGATCGTCTCAGCGATGGCGCTGTCGGTGCTGGTCGCGATCGTGCTGACGCCCGCCCTGTGCGCGACGATGTTGAAGCCGCTGAAGAAGGGCGAGCAACACGCCGAGCGCGGATTTTTCGGCTGGTTCAACCGGAAGTTCGAATCGGGCAGCTTGCGGTACCAGGCCGGCGTGCGGGGCATCCTGGCGCGCAGCGGCCGCTTCATGGCGATCTTCGCCGCGCTGGTCGTGGTGATGGGCGTGCTGTTCACGCGCCTGCCGAGCTCGTTCCTGCCCGCCGAGGACCAGGGGTACCTGTTGAGCCAGGTGCTCGCACCGGTCGGCGCGACGCAGGAGCGCACGATGCAGTCGATCGAGCGGCTGGAGAAGCACTTCCTCGAGAACGAGCAGGACGCGGTCAAGGCCGTATTCAGCGTGCAGGGCTTCAGCTTCGGCGGCAGCGGGCAGAACAACGGCCTCGCGTTCGTGAATCTCAAGCACTGGAGCGAGCGCGAGTCCCCCGAGCTGCACGCCGACGCAGTCGCCGGGCGCGCAATGGGCGCGCTGATGCAGATCAAGGACGCGTTCGCGTTTGCGTTCGCGCCGCCGGCGATGCCCGAGCTCGGCATCGCGACCGGCTTTGCCTTCTTCCTCAAGGACAACGCAGGCCTCGGCCACGACGCGCTCGTGGCCGCCCGCAACCAGTTCCTCGGCGCCGCGGCGCAGAGCCCGTTGCTGGTCAACGTCCGGCCGAACGGCCAGGAAGACACGCCGCAGTTCCGCATCGAGGTCGACAAGGAGAAAGCGGCTGCGCTCGGGCTGTCGATCGCAGACATCAACGACACGCTCTCCGCGGCGTGGGGCGGCAGCTACATCGACGACTTCGTCGATCGCGGCCGCGTCAAGCGCGTCTACATCCAGGCGGATGCGCCGTTCCGGATGACGCCCGAGGACCTCAAGATCTGGTCGGTGCGCAACGACGCCGGGCAGATGGTGCCGTTTCCGGCCTTCGCGACGTCGCGCTGGGAATTCGGTTCGCCGCGCCTCGAGCGCTACAACGGCGTGCCGGCCATGGAGATCAACGGCGAAGGCGCGCCCGGCGTCAGCACCGGCGCCGCCATGGACGAGGTCGAGCGACTGGTCGGAGAATTGCCGACGGGTTTCGGCCTCGAGTGGACGGCGGTCTCGTACCAGGAGCGCGAGGCGGGCGCGCAGACGCCCCTGCTCTATTCGTTGTCGTTGCTGATCGTGTTCCTGTGCCTCGCGGCCCTCTACGAGAGCTGGAGCATCCCGACTGCGGTGCTGCTCGTCGCGCCGATCGGCATCCTCGGCGCGGCGCTGGCCAACACGTTGTTCGGCCTCGACCGCGACGTCTACTTCCAGGTGGCGATGCTCACCACGGTGGGCCTGACCAGCAAGAATGCGATCCTGATCATCGAGTTTGCGAAGTCCAACTTCGAGAGCGGCATGGATCTCATCGACGCCACGATGCAGGCGGTGCGCGTCCGGTTGCGCCCGATCCTGATGACCTCGCTCGCGTTCGGCTTCGGCGTGCTGCCGCTCGCGATCGCAAGTGGCGCCGGCTCCGGCGCCCAGCGTGCAATCGGCACCGGCGTGCTCGGCGGGATGATCGCCGGCGTGGCGATCGGCATCTTCTTCATTCCGTTGTTCTTCGTGGTCGTCGAGCGCCTGCTCGTCCGAGGCAAGGCCCATGGCTGAGCGCTGCCTGAAGTCCCTGCTGCTCGCGGCCGTCGTGCTCGCGAGCGGTTGTGCCGTGCTGGAGCCGCCCGTGCCGGCGGCCGAACCGTCGATCCCCGCCGAGTGGCCGCTGCCAGCGACGACGACCGCAGCGGCGGCGGCTGGAGCGACGGCCGACATCGGTTGGCGGGATTTCTTCACGGACCCGAGGCTCGAGTCGGTGATCGAGCTGGCGCTCGCGAACAACCGCGACCTGCGCGTGGCCGTGCTCAACATCGAGCGCGCACGGGCTCAGTACGGCATCCAGCGCGCCGACCGGCTGCCCTCGCTCAGCGCGAATGCGGCGCTGGCACGCACCGGCGGCAGTGACCGGCCGGTCACCGATGTCTATACCGCCGACCTGGCCGTCACCGAATTCGAGCTCGACCTGTTTGGCCGGGTGCGCAACCTGAGCGAGTCTGCGCTGCAGCGCTACTTCGCGCAGGAAGAGGCGCGTCGCAGCGCGCAGCTCGCGCTGATCGCCGCGGTCGCCAACGCTTACCTGAACCTCGCCGCGAACCAGGAACAGGTGTGGATCGCGCAGGAGACGCTGCGCACGCGCGAGGAGTACTACGCGTTGACGGCGAAGCGCTACGAGCTCGGCGCCGAGTCTGCGCTGGAACTCAGCCTGGCGCGCACCCAGGTCGAGACCGCGCGTGCCGAGGTAGCACGCTACGCCGGGCTGGTCGCGCAGGACAAGAACGCGCTCAACCTGCTCGTGGGTGCACCGCTGGCAACCGAACTGCTGCCCGAGGCCTTCGATGCGTCAGTCACGGGCCTCGGCCCGCTGCCGGCGGGGCTGCCGTCGGAGGTGCTGCTGCGCCGCCCGGACGTGCTGGCGGCCGAGCACCAGCTGCTGGCGGCGAACGCCAACATCGGCGCCGCGCGTGCGGCCTTTTTTCCGAAGATCACCTTGACGGGCGCCGTCGGCACGACCAGCGACGAACTGTCCGGCCTGTTCGATTCCGGCACCGGGATCTGGAGCTTCGTGCCGAAGGTCGAGGTGCCGATCTTCGCGGGCGGCCGCCTGCGGTCCAATCTCGGCGTGGCCACCGCCGAGCGCGACATCGCACTCGCGCAGTACGAGCAGACCATCCAGGTCGGCTTCCAGGAAGTGGCCGACGCGCTCGCGCTGACCGGCACGCTCGCCGACCAGCGAGCGGCCCGGCAAGCGGCCGTCGAGGCCGCGGCGGAAGGCGATCGCCTGTCCCGGGCCCGTTACCGCGCCGGCCGCGACAATTACCTCGTGCTGCTCGAGGCACAGCGGACCCTGTACCTGGCCCAGCAGAGCCTGGTCGCGACACAGCTCGCCGAGCAGGCGAACCGCGTGGCGCTCTACAAGGTTCTCGGCGGCGGTTGGCAACAGGGCGGGCCATGAACGCGGGCATCGCGCGCACCACGAAGGACACGCCCCGCGCCGAGGCGCAGCGCGAGCGCATCCTCTGCGCGGCGCAACGGTGTTTCATCGAATACGGCTTTCACGCGGCCAGCATGGCCAGCATCGCCGAGACCGCGCAGATGAGCGCGGGGTTGATGTATCGCTATTTCGAGAACAAGAGCGCGATCGTGCTGGCGATCATCGAGCGCCAGTTGCAGGAGGGCCGGACCCAGATCGCACAACTGCATTCGTCGAGCGAACTGGCCGCGGCCCTGTACGACGTGTTCACCCGCTGGCAGGCCCGCGATCCGAGCGTGATGAACGCAGCGCTGTTCCTCGAGATGAGCGCCGAGGCCACGCGTGATCCGCAGATCGCCGCGGCGCTGCGCGGCTCGGACGCCTTGATCCTGTCGGACCTCGCCGGGTGGATGAACCGTGCCCGCGAGGACGGGGGCCTCGGGCTGCCGGCCGAGTCCGTGGCGACCCGCGCGTTCCTGCTCGAGTGCTTCATCCGGGGCCTGGCGCTCACCGCAGTGCGCCAGCCCGACCTGCCTCCGGGCACGATCAAGGACGCGATCGACAGCGTCGTGAGCCGACTGCTGTCGCCCTGAGACCGCGCTCGTCCGCGTATGTCATTGAATGCGCTGCCTTACTGCAGCGCACAAAAACGCGCCGGGCGGGACTGCATCCATCGCCGCTTGATCCCCGAACCAAGTCTTTGCCCCGATTGAAGAATTTGCTATTGCGGCAGCGCAGCATCCGAGGGCATATTGGTCATTGAATCGGGGCACACCGCCCCGCCTCACTGCGGGAGATCAAGGCAGTGCTGATGTTCCTGATGTGGCTCCTGATTTTCTTCGGCGGCGCGCTCTACCTGGCGTACAACCGCGTGTCGTTGCGCGCGGCCACGATTGCGGTCGCCGTCGTGCTGGTCGCTTACAGTATGTTCGGCAGCGGCTCGCTGCCGTGGACCATCGCCCTCTGGACTGCGTTCGCCGCGCTGGTGTTGTTGAACATCGACGCCATCCGGCTGCGCTACGTCACCAAGCCATTCCTGATGGTGTACCGGCGCATGCTGCCGACGATGTCGGATACCGAGCGCGAGGCGCTCGAGGCCGGCACCGTCTGGTGGGACGGCGAGCTCTTCACGGGCAAGCCCGACTGGCCGAAGCTGCTGTCGGCGAAGGCGCCGCAGCTCACCGCCGAGGAACAGGCGTTCATCGACGGCCCGTGTGAGGAGCTGTGCCGCATGATCGACGACTGGGACATCACCCATCGTCGCGCGGACCTGCCGCCGCAGGTCTGGGATTACCTGAAGAAGAAAGGCTTCTTCGCGATGATCATCCCGAAGTCCTACGGCGGCCTCGGGTTCTCGGCCTACGCGCATTCCTGCGTGCTCGTGAAGCTCGCGAGCCGCAGCGCCACGTGCTCATCGACGGTCGCGGTGCCGAACTCGCTCGGGCCCGCCGAACTGCTGCTGCACTACGGCACCGAGGAACAGAAGAACCACTACCTGCCACGGCTCGCGCGCGGCGAGGACGTGCCCTGCTTCGCGCTGACCGGCCCACGGGCGGGTTCGGATGCCGCCTCGATTCCCGACACTGGCGTCGTCTGCCGCGGCACCTGGAACGGCAAGGAAGTCGTCGGCGTGCGGCTCAATTTCTCCAAGCGCTACATCACGCTCGCGCCGATCGCGACCGTCATCGGCCTCGCGTTCAAGCTCTACGATCCCGACAAGCTGCTCGGAGGCGACAAGACCGACTACGGCATCACCTGCGCGCTGATCCCGCGCCACACGCCCGGTGTCACGATCGGCCGCCGCCACTTCCCGCTCAACGTACCGTTCCAGAATGGCCCGCTGTCCGGCAAGGACGTGTTCGTGCCACTCGACGCGATCATCGGCGGGCCGAAGATGGCCGGCCAGGGCTGGCGCATGCTCGTCGAGCAGTTGTCAGTGGGCCGCTGCATCTCGCTGCCGTCGAACTCGGCGGGCGGCGCCAAGGCGGGCGTCTATGCCTCCACGGCCTACGCGCGCATCCGCAAGCAGTTCGCGCAATCCGTGGGCAAGTTCGAGGGCGTCGAGGCCGCGCTGACACGCATGGCGGGTGCGGCCTACATCATCGACGCGGCCCGCTCGGTGACGAGCGGCGCGATCGACGGCGGCGAGAAGCCTTCGGTGCCATCGGCGATGCTCAAATACCACTGCACGGAACTCGGCCGCAAGGTCGCGAACGACGCGATGGACGTGCACGGCGGCAAGGGCATCTGCCTCGGCCCGAAGAACTATCTCGGCCGCGGCTACCAGGTGGTGCCGGTCGCGATCACGGTCGAAGGCGCCAACATCCTGACGCGCAGCCTGATGATCCTCGGCCAGGGCGCGATCCGCTGCCATCCGTACGTGCTCAAGGAGATGAACGCGGCCAAGGTCAAGGACAAGGCCCGCAGCCTGCGCGAGTTCGACGAGGCGCTGTTCGGCCATGCGGGCTACACGATCTCGAACGCCGCCCGTTCGCTGGTCATGGCCACGACCCTCGCGCGCTTCTCCGACGCGCCCACCGAGGGGGCGACGCAGCGCTACTACCAGCACATCAACAAGTTCAGCGCGGCGTTCGCGTTCGCGACGGACATGGCGATGCTGACGCTCGGCGGGTACCTGAAGCAGAAGGAGCACCTGTCGGCGCGCCTCGGCGACGTGCTGTCCGCCCTCTACATGGCCTCGATGGTGCTCAAGCACTACGAGAACCAGGGCCGGCCCGAGGCGGACCTGCCGCTCGTCGAGTGGAGCTGCCGGACGCTGCTCTACGAGGCCCAGGAGCAGCTGCACGGCTTCCTGCGCAATTTCCCGAATCGCTGGGTTGCGGGACTGATGCGCGTGGTGATTTTCCCGCGCGGCCGCACCTACTTTGCGCCGAGCGACCGTCTCGGCCGCAAGATCGTCGAGCCGCTGATGATGCCTTCTGAAACTCGCGAGCGCCTGTCCCACGGCATCTACAAGACCGTCGAGCCGGGCAACCCGATCGGGCTGCTGCAGGAGGCGCTGGTGCTCTCGATGAGCGCCGAGCCGCTCGAGAAGCGGCTGCGGGTCGAGGGCGTCAAGACCGGCCGCATCACAGCGCTCGACCTGCCCGGCCAGATCGAGCAGGCAGTGTCGATCGGGCTGCTGAACGCGGCCGAGGCGCAGCTGCTGCGGGACTACGACCGCAAGGTCATGGACATCGTCAACGTGGACGACTTCTCGACCGAGGAACTGATGGCCGGCGTCCAGGCAGAATCGACGGCACAGCCGTTGCGCCAGATCGCCTGAGCGGCGCCTGTGGCACAGCGAGCCGGACGGGCCGTTCGCCGTCCGGCTCGTGACTTTTGCTACCCTCCGTCCCGTGCAGCCACCCCCGGAAAGCAAGAGCGTCCTCTACGAGGTGAGCCTCGAGGCCGACGCGGAGATCGCGGGGCCATTCGACACCTGGCTGCGCGACCACATCGCGGACATGCTGCAGTTCGACGGATTCCGCTCCGCGGAGATCCTCGACGATCCCGCGGCACCGCCCGGACGCATCCGTCGCGTCGTGCAGTACCGGCTGCGGGATGCGCTCGCGCTCGACGATTACCTGGCGAATCACGCGCCACGCATGCGTGCGCAGGGCGTCGCGCGCTTCGGCGAGCGCTTCACGGCCGAACGTCGCGTGCTGCCACACCGCGAGGAATTCGTGCGCGGCGCGGTTTCCACCGAGAACTGCCTCAACTGCGGCGAGGTGCTGACCGGCCAGCACTGCTCGCACTGCGGCCAGCACTCGCGGGTGCGGGTGCTGTCGCTGTGGGGACTGACCCGGGACGTGATCGGCGACCTGCTCGACGCGGATTCGCGCGTGTGGCGGACGCTGTGGCCGCTCGCGTTTCGGCCTGGGCTGCTGACGCAGGAA
>Ga0209262_10000634_pt1 | contig 15330 bp, 17 predicted proteins | sample Lowcelwee11metaG_FD_187171 | JGI IMG/M metagenome (GOLD analysis project Ga0209262, IMG submission 187171) | Freshwater pond sediment microbial communities from the University of Edinburgh, under environmental carbon perturbations - Low... | ecosystem: Environmental > Aquatic > Freshwater >...
GAGTTGGGCTACTGCGAAGCGTATGTGGGTGAGCATGTCACGGACATTGCTGAGAACGTGACGTCCTGTCTCATGTTCTTGTCTTCTCTCGCGCACGACACCCGCAACATTGTTCTGGGTACCGGGACCATCAATCTCCCGAACACCCACCCTGCAGCAGTTGCGGCTCAGGTGGCGATGTTGGACCACATTCTCAAGGGACGATTCATCATGGGCATCAGCCCTGGTGGCCTGATGTCGGACGCAGAGGTCTTTGGCAACCACCAAAAGAATCGCAATGCCATCTTCGTCGAGAGCATCAATCAAATTCTAAAAATCTGGGAGACCGACGGCCCGCTTGATTTGGAAGGTGAGTTCTTCAAGGTGTCCACCATGAACACCGCCATTCCCGAAATCGGACAAGGTCTGATTCTCAAGCCTTATCAAAGACCTCATCCCCGAATCGTGGGCACCGCAGTCGCGCCTTTTTCACAAGGTGTGACGGAGATGGCAAAACGAGGCTGGCAACCCATATCTGCCAACTTTTTGTTGCCCGAATGGGTCAAGACCCATTGGCCAAAGTATGTGGAAGGTCGTGAGGCAGTAGGTGCCAAAGCCTCTGCATCAGAGTGGCGCGTTGCCAAATCCATCTTCGTGGCCGACAACGAAAACACTGCACAGCGCTACGGCAAAAGTGTGGAAGGGCCCTACCACTTCTACTTCAAGCAGCTGGTGCGCAAACTGGTCGGCTTCTCCGGTCGCTCCAACCTTTTCAAGTTGGACCAAAGTCAGCCAGACAGTGAAATCACGCCCGAGTATGTCACCGACAAACTGGTCATCGCAGGCACTGTGGATAGTGTCGTCGAGCAAATCTTGAACTTCCGAGAACAGATTGGTGACTTCGGCACGCTGCTGTACGCATGCCACGACTGGGTCGACCCAGTCCTCTCAAAGCGCTCCATGACGCTGATGGCTGAAGAGGTGATGCCCAGGGTCAACGCAGCCATTGCCCGTTCGGAACACCAGGAACAGGCCGTGGTGGCTTGAGATGAACGGGCTTCAAACAGTTCGAGTCCGGGACCTCGATGTCCGATTTCGGATGGACGGGCCCGAGGCCTCCCCTGTTGTCATGTTGGCACACGGGATTCTGACCTCTCATGTCATGTGGGACGGCGTTGCCGAACTCTTGTCGCAGCGTTGGCGGGTACTGCGATATGACCTCCGGGGGCACGGGTCGACGACCGTTGGTCAACTTCCGTATGCGATGCCAGAGCTCGCTCTGGACGCCATTGCCCTTCTAGACGAGTTGAACATTGAGCGGGTTCATTTTGTCGGCTCATCGTTAGGAGGGATGCTTGGCCAATGGGTAGGCGCCCACCACAGCGCACGCCTTCACTCGCTAACGCTGGCCAACACAACGGCAGTGCAAGGTACCCCCCCGGCTTGGGAGGAGCGCGTGACCGCAGCACGTGGGACAGGCCTTCTTCCGCTGGTCGAACCCACCCTGAAGCGATGGTTCACGCCGGGCTTCTTGGGGTCGAATTCGCTTGAAGTGTCGAAGATGCGTTCAATCGCGACGACAACATCCGTGGATGGTTTTATCGGATGCGCCGCTGTGGTGAGAGACCTTTCTCAGTTGCATCTTCTGCATCGCATCCACGTGCCGACACTCGTGGTCGCTGGAGAGCAGGACTCTGCCACTACTCCGATGGAGGCTCAGCAACTCGTTTCCAGCATCAGTGGAGCCAAGTTGGTTCTGCTTCCGGCCGCGCATCAATCAGCGGTTGAATGCCCAAAAGCATTTTCTGCTGCATGGAGTTCATTTGCGGAAAACATTCCCCACTCATCGCGCGATTGACCGCGATATTTTCTCGTTCACATAACCACTAGGAGACGACATGAAAAAGCTAATCACCCTGGCCACAGCTGTAGCGCTGGGCATCGCAACAACATTGGCAAGCGCGGAGGACAACTTCCCAAGCAAGCCGGTCAAAATCATTGTTCCCTTTGCACCTGGAGGTGCGAGCGACGCCATCGCACGGCCCCTGGCACTGGCCATGAGCCAAATCCTCGGTCAACCGGTCGTGGTCGAGAACAAGCCCGGCGCAGCTGGCAACATCGCTCTGACCCATGTCGTGCGCTCGACTGCGGACGGTTACACGCTTCTGCTCGGAAACATTTCCACGAACGCAATGAACCAGACCAGTTATGCAGACCGACTTCAGGTGGTGCCGAGCAAAGAGTTGACAGCCTTCGGGCTGATAGGACTGACACCATCAGTCCTGGTTGCAAGTACGAACTTTGCGCCTAAGACCGGGCGCGAGTTCGTTGCCTTCTCCAAGGCCAATCCAGAGAGAGTGACCTATTGGTTGCCTGGTGTTGCCAGTGGTCCTCATTTCGATATGGTGGAACTCGAACGATTTGCCGGCATCAAGATGCTCGCTGTACCCTTCAGTGGGGGAGCAGGCCCCGGCTTCGCGGCGCTGATTGGCGGGCAAGTCGACTTGGGACTGGTCAATCTGGGAGGTGCACTGCCATTGGTCACCAGCGGCAAGCTTCGCGCTTACGCGGTTTCCACACCCCACCGTCTTCCCGAGCTTCCCGATGTCCCCACGGCTGCCGAAGCGGGATTGGGGAATCTGACGAGTTCCTGGCAAGCGCTTTTTGTGCCGTCGGGAACACCTGTTCAAGTCGTGCAAAAGCTCCACAAGGCCTTGAATGATTCCCTCAAGCGCGACGACGTCAAGGAGGCCTTGGCCAAATCCTCCACCATCATCACCCCCAGTAAATCACCAGACGATGCACAGGCATGGGTCGTCGGAGAGACGGAGCGTTGGGCAAAAATCATCAACGCTTCAGGCGTGAAACCTCAATGACGACGACTTGCAAAGTGTCAGCTGAAGGCCTCCCATGAAGTCTCGTCTTAAGCTTCCTGAGCCGGGTCATTTGACTCCTGCGCAGCAACCAATCTTCGAGGACATCCTACGTACTCGTGGCAACGTGGACGGTCCTTTTTTGGCTTGGTTGCTCAGCCCAGGCTTTGCGGACCCAGCTCAAAAGCTGGGTGCCTTCTGCCGGTTCGGTACCTCTTTGTCACATGCAGAAACTGAACTGCTCATCCTGTTCGTTGCGGCTCACTACGCATGTACTGCGGAGCAACAGATTCACGAACCAATCGCACAGAAAGCAGGCATACCGAGCGAGGTGATAGCAGCCATTCGAACCGGCAGAGCGCCGCCCTTGGCTACGGCACGGCAGAGATTGCTTGCAGAAGTGACCAGCGAGCTACTGGTCACAAAGGTGTTGAAAGAGACCACCTATTCAAGAGCATCTGCTCAGTTGGGAGAGGTAACGCTGGTGGAGGTTGTCGGTGTCATCGGGTACTACGCGATGGTTGCCTACACACTCAATGCGTTTTCATTTTGTGTGTCTTGAGAAGACCCATTCGGTGTTGCGTACTTGCCTCTGCGCAACACCGTCTAGGTAGTTGAGCAGAGCACCTGGCTAAAAGCGTTCACAGGTCACGCTCAAGCGTAAGTACATTGGACGTTTCGCGGCCGAGCCTGGGCAGCCTGCCGGCGGTCCTTTTGAATTTGTGAGCTCCACCTGGTCGTCCTGCAGTAAGCGTCCGGCCAACCCATCTTGAGATTGGCCATCGTTGCGCCGACGATGGTGTCCACCAAGAAAATCTAAGTGGACACCATGGAAGACACCAAGCGGGCGGCACGGCGGCGCCACGACACCGAACTGAAGACGCTGGTGCTCGACCAGTGCAAGCAGCCCGGCGCCTCGGTGGCGCGCATCGCGCTCTCGCATGGCTTGAATGCGAACCTGGTCCATAAGTGGCGGCGCGAAGCTCGGCAAGGCGAAGCGCCGGTCGTTGCCGGGTCTGAGTTCATCTCGGTGCAACTGGCAGCGCCGGCACCGGCGGCGCGTCACGAGGTCCGCATCGAACTGCGCCGTGGTTCCATCGCGGTCAACGTGGACTGGCCACTGTCGGCGATGCCCGAGTGCGCGGCCTGGTTGCGGGAGATTCTGCGTTGATTCGCGTCGATGCGGTGTGGCTCGCGGTCGAGCCACTGGACATGCGTGCCGGCACGGAGTCTGCGCTGGCTCGCGTGGTGAAGGTATTCGGCGCCGCGCACCCTCACACCGCCTACCTGTTCGCCAACCGCCGCGCCAACCGCATGAAGGTCCTGGTGCATGACGGCGTCGGCGTGTGGCTCGCGGCCCGGCGCCTGCATCGAGGCAGGTTCGCATGGCCGACCAACCAGGACGGCACTTTGCGCTTGACGCGAGAGCAGCTCGACGCGCTCGTGCTCGGCCTGCCGTGGCAACTCGTCGGCGAGGCCGGCATCATCCGCGTGTTGTAGCGCAATTGCCGAAACTGCCGATGTCGGCGAGCGCGGCCAAGGGCAACATCCTGCTTCGTGACGACACCTTTTGAACTGCACGAACTCGACGCGCCCCAGCTGCGCGAGATGGTGCAGTCGCTGCGGGCAAAGGTCGAGGCTCGCGACCGCGAGCTTGCGTTCAAGCAAGCCACCATCGACAAAATCACCCACGAGATGGCGGTGCTCAAGAGGCTCAAGTTCGCCACCAAATCCGAGCACTTCAACGCCGAGCAGCGGAACCTCATCGAGGAGGCCGTCGAGGCGGACCTGGAGGCGCTTGCGCAGGCGCTGGACAAGCTGACGCCCGAGAAGAACGCCGATGGCCAGCGGCAGCAGCCCCGCCGGCAGCCGCTGCCGGCGCACCTGCCGCGCCGCGAGATTCGCCACGAACCGCACAGCACAACTTGCCGCTGCGGCTGCTCGATGAAGCGCATCGGCGAGGATGTGGCCGAGAAGCTCGACTACCAACCGGGTCTCTTCACCGTCGAGCGCCATGTGCGCGGCAAGTGGGTGTGCGCGCAATGCGAGACGCTGGTGCAGGCACCCGTGGCCCCGCACATCATCGACAAGGGCATGCCGACCACGGGCCTGCTGGCCCAGGTACTGGTGGCTAAGTACGCTGAACACCTGCCGCTGTACCGCCAGGAGGGCATCTTCGCGCGGGCCGGCATGGCGCTGTCGCGCTCGACCTTGGCACAGTGGGTGGGCGCCTGTGGCGTGCAACTGCAGCCCCTGGTGGATGCGCTAAAGCAGGAGTTGTTCAGCCAGCCCGTCCTGCACGCCGATGAAACGCCGGTGGCTATGCTCAAGCCCGGCAAGGGCAAGACGCATCGGGCCTACCTGTGGAGCTACTGCACGACCAACATCGCCGACGTGAAGGCCGTGGTCTTCGACTTCGCCGACAGCCGCGCCGGCCAGCATGCTCGCGACTTCCTCGGCGTGAGCTCGGATGCCGGTTGGCGCGGTACGCTGGTGTGCGACGACTTCAGCGGTTACAAGGCGATGTTCGAGATGGGCGTCACCGAGGCGGGCTGTCTGGCGCACGCACGGCGCAAGTTCCACGAGCTCTGGGTCCATCACCAGAGTGCCGTGGCGGAAGAGGCGCTGAAGTTCTTCGGCAGGCTCTACGACATCGAGCGCGAGCTGCAGGGCCTGGGTATCGAGGAGCGCCGGCAAGGCCGCCAGCACCAGGCCAGGCCGGTGGCAGACCTGATGCGGGAGTGGCTCACGAAGCAGCGCTCACTCGTGCCCAGCGGCTCGGCGACGGCCAAGGCCATCGACTACAGCCTCGGGCGCTGGGCGGCGTTGACGCGCTACCTGGATGATGGCCGCCTGCCGCCCGACAACAACTGGGTGGAGAACCAAATCCGGCCCATCGCGCTCGGACGCTCGAACTGGCTGTTCGCCGGGAGCTTGCGCGCTGGCCAGCGGGCCGCAGCGGTAATGAGCCTGGTGCACTCGGCGCGGCTCAACGGGCACGACCCGTATGCGTATCTCAGGGACGCTCTGGAGCGCCTACCCACGCAGCCCGCCAGCCGGATTGCCGAACTGCTGCCGCATCACTGGCGTCCGGTCATCTGACTCGCCCCAGCTCAGCGGACTCGCAGCAGCGATGCTGGGCGATAGGTTCGACCCGATACGAACGCCGGCCCTAGTGTCGCCGTCATCGGCGCGGAACTCTGGGAGCTCCTACAGGTGCGAACGCAGCCAAAACCAGGCCGCTGCGCCTACGGCCAGCCACAGCAAGACGATGAGAACGGCACCGACTCGACTGATTGGCTTCGCGCCCTTCGTCTGCATCCAGTCGTCCGCCTGGACGCGGCATTCTGCAAGGACTTCGGGTGGCAAGAGCTTGATGGCTAGCCATATCAGGCCTGGAAGCAGAAGAACATCGTCGACATAGCCCAGCACTGGGATGAAGTCTGGAATCAAGTCGATGGGACTGAGGGCGTAGGCCACCACAAACACCCCCAGCGCCTTCGCGTACCAAGGTGTCCGAGGGTTCTTGCCGGCGAACCAAAGCGTCACGCCATCGCGTTTGATGCGCTTGGCCCACACCTTCATGCTGCCACTGATGCTCATAGTCTCAAGCATGCCACGGCCGCGCGTTGTGGCTCGGACATACGCAGCGTGCAGCGGACATCAACGACATGTCCCCGACGTTGGCCGCTTTGCCCCCGGACAACAACTTGGTAGAGAACCAAATCCGGCCCATTGCGCTCGGGCGCTCGAACTGGCTGTTCGCCGGGAGCCTGCGGGTCGGCCAACGGGCTGCAACGGTGATGACGTTGGTGCACTCTGCGCGGCTCAACGGGCACCACCCATATGCGAATCTGCGCGATGTGCTGGAGCGCATGCCCACTCAACCCGCCAGCCGGATTGCCGAGCCGCTGCCGCATCGTTGGCATTCAAGTCACCCAGGGTGCCGCCCGCTGGCAGGTCTGCCAGCATTGCCCGGTGCCGGCTCTAGGCTTGCATAGCCATCAACGGCAGCACGCGCTTGCTTGAGTGTTCGGCGCCGCCGATGCAGACAGCAGGGGTGTGGCGCCCGGCGAGGCCAGGTCTTCAAGAATGGTGCAATCGACAGCCGTCCCCCCGGCGCAAGCCGTGTCGCAGCTACAGACGAAGGCCGCCATGTTTCGTTCCAGCGTTTGCAGCTCAGCCAGCTTGTCTCGTACCTGAGCCAAGTGCTTGGCGGCCACCTCGCGCACTTCAACACAGGGCCGGTTGGGCTCATCAACCAGCGATACCAGCTCTCGTACCTGCTCGATGGAGAAGCCGAAGTCCCGGCAGCGCCGAATGAAGCTGAGCCGCCGAACGGTCGCCCTGCCGTAGACCCTGCGTCCACCCTCGGTGCGTGGCACCGCCGGCAACAGCCCGATTTCCTCGTAGTAGCGGATGGTCGGTACGGTGCAGCCGGCTTGCCGGGCCAGCAGGCCGATGGAGATGGATGCCGTGGTGTTCATGGGCTAAAGCTTAGCCCTTTACGGCAGGCGCACCCGGGCGGCTGTGCCGCCGACGTGCTTTCTGGCAAGAACTGCGAGAGGAGCCGCTGTGCGTCGCTGCCTGGCTGCTCTGGCCCCACGATGGTCAGTTCCACGTCATCACCTCGCCGGCTCAACTCGAAGTCGAGAAACGCACAGCATTCGCGCTCCAGCTTCACGATGTGCTCGACCTCGTAAGCGGCGGCACCGTCATAGCTCAGGTGGAGAGAACTGCCTTCCAGCCGGTGCGAGCGCAGATGTTGCTTCGTCAATTGGCGGGTGCGAGCCAGCCGTGGGCCCATGTCGGCTGGCCCGAGGGTGCAGACGATAGGCGCGTGTTCAGTTGCTGACATGTGGAACTTTCGTGGGACAGGTGTCGGCGCAGCCGCACGCTGCGCTTCGGGATGCTTGGCGCCGCCGCCACCACCACACCGTGGTCACGGCCAGCGCAATGGCCAGGAGTGCCGCCGCCGGAGGCAGCAAATCGTCGGCACAGGCCAGCAAGGCCGAGCCAGTTGCGGCAAGCCCTCCGGCTATGCCCAGCAGTGGGATGGCACAGCAGACCGCACATGCGGTGCCGAGGCCCAGCGCAGCTTTCCATGATTTCATGAGGTGTCCCGTGAGTGGTGAGACCCAGAAGGTAGAACCTCAAGCTACTTGAGGAGCAAGCATTTTCTGTCGGAGCGGCAAGGGACAATGTTGCCCATGGAGTTCAAGACATTCGGATTGTTGTTCGTGGTGACGGCGCTGGCGGAAATCGTCGGGTGCTACTTGCCGTACCTCTGGTTGAAGCAGGGCAAGTCCGCCTGGCTTCTCGTGCCGGCCGTCATCAGCTTGGCGCTGTTCGCGTGGTTGCTGTCTTTGCATCCGACGGCGGCGGGCCGCGTCTATGCCGCCTACGGCGGCGTGTACATCGGCGTTGCCATTCTTTGGCTGTGGCTGGTGGACAAGGTCACCCCGACCACCACCGACTGGGTCGGTGTCGGTCTTTGCTTTCTCGGCATGGCTGTCATCATGTTCGGCTCCAGAGCCGAGGGCTGACTGCAGTCCGCAGAGACCTGCCGTTTCCTAGCGGCAGAGCTTACTGCCCAAGCCATCTAGGGCCGGTCAAGATGCCTTCACCGGACGCTTACGTCCTGCATGTGATTGGGCTTGATGCTCAAATCCCCCTTTTTCGGTTCGGTCCAGGTGGGTACGTCAGCCCACACTCATGCGAGCAAGTGCAAGCCGACTCCATGAGTTAGCTTGCTCAATCTCCATCCAGCACTGCGCCGGAGCTGGCACTTGAAGCATTCCTCGCAAACTTGGAAAGTACCCCCCTCTTGTACCGTGGTTCAGGCTGCTTCCAGTTGGCCCTTCGCTCGCACAGCTCCGTGTCAGAAACATGCAACTGCAGCGTCAACGTGTGCGCATTGATGGTTATCGAATCACCCTCTTGCACAAGCGCAATGGCTCCGCCCTCATAGGCCTCGGGCGCAACGTGTCCAACTACCATTCCCCAGGTCCCGCCTGAAAAGCGGCCATCGGTGATGAGGCCAACAGTTTCGCCAAGCCCCTGCCCGATGAGTGCACTGGTGGGAGCAAGCATCTCGGGCATGCCTGGGCCACCCTTTGGTCCCAGGTACCGAAGAACCATGACGTCTCCTGGATTGATGTTCTTGGCCATGATGGATTCAAGCGCAGCTTGCTCATCATCAAACACCCTTGCTGGTCCAGTAATCACTGGATTCTTCAATCCCGAAATCTTCGCCACGCTTCCCTCTGGTGACAGATTCCCGCGCAAGATGGCCAAGTGCCCTTCTGCATACATCGGATTGGCGATTGGACGAATGACGTCTTGGTCGGACCGAAGAGGCGGGATGTTGGCAAGGTTCTCTGCAACGGTTTTCCCCGTGATGGTTATGCAGTCCCCGTTGAGCAGTCCGGCTTCAAGCAACACTTTCATCACGGCTGGGATACCACCCGCCGTGTGCAAATCAACTGCCAAAAATCTCCCGCTGGGCTTGAGGTCGCAAAGCACAGGAATCTTCTTCCGCATGCGCTCGAAGTCATCGATGGACCACTCAACCTGAGCCGCGTGGGCGATTGCCAGGAAATGAAGAACAGCGTTGGTGGAGCCACCTGTGGCCATGATGACCGCAACCGCGTTTTCTATGCTTTTACGGGTTACGATGTCTCTCGGCTTGAGGTCACGTTTCACCGCTTCGACCAACGTCTTTGCTGCAAGTTTTGTCGCCTCAACAATCTCGTCGTGCACATTCGCCATGGTCGAGCTGTAGGGCATGCTGACCCCCAGAGCTTCAAAAGCTGAGGACATGGTGTTGGCGGTGTACATACCACCACACGAACCACTTCCGGGGATTGCACGACGTTCGATTTGACAGAAGTCCTCCTCCGTCATCTTCCCGGCTGTGAACTGACCCACGGCCTCAAACACACTGACAATGTTCAAGTCTTCCCCCTTGTACTTGCCAGGGAGAATCGTTCCACCGTAGACATAGATTGCTGGCACGTTTGCCCTGAGCATCCCCATCAGTCCACCCGGCATGTTCTTGTCACATCCGCCGATGACAAGCACTCCATCCATCCACTGTCCACCGACACAAGTCTCCACACAGTCGGAAATTACTTCGCGCGAGACCAGTGAGTACTTCATCCCTTCGGTCCCCATCGCCATGCCGTCGCTGATGGTCGGTGTGCCGAAGACCTGCGGATTTGCGTTGCAGGCAATCAGAGCATCGATGGCCGCATCCGCGAGCTTTTGGAGCCCGGAGTTGCAGGGGGTAATGGTCGAGTGGCCGTTGGCCACACCAATCATTGGTTTGCCGAAGTCACTTGATGTGTACCCCATGGCGTAGTACATCGAACGGTTGGGGGCCCGTGCAATGCCCTCGGTGATGTTTTTGGAGCGGCGGTTAATGTTCATGAGATGACCTCTTTGTCGTTGCGATGTAGACGCTTGGCAAGATGAGTGAAGCGCCTAGGGCGTGAAACCACTGGGGGGCCTCATTGAGGAACCACCAAGCTGTGAAAGCGGCGTAGATGGGGCTTAGATACATCACCACTCCCGCCTTCGAAGCTCCCAATTCACGCACCATCAATGTGTAGGCTTGATACGAGAGGAAGCCAGGAAGAACCCCGGCGAGCGCCACCAGGAAGATGGCTTTGGCAGACAGAGGAGGCGGTGGCACCAAGAAGTACTCAAAGATGGTGAACGGAAGAAGGATGACCAGCCCTCCAAGAGTGATGCACAAGAGGCGCGATTGGGATGAGAGCTCTGAAGACCAACGCTGCTGAAGCACCGTGTAGGCCACCCACGAAACTGCAGCGACCAGAATCCAGATATCACCCCATGCAAAACGAACGAGAAGTAGGTTGAGCGGATTCCCTTGACCAATCACGACCAACACACCGAGCAAAGCCATTGCTAGTGAGGCCTGCTGCGCGCCGCTCGAGCTCTCTTTGAGAACCCATTTGCTCATGAGAGCAATCCCCACGGGAGTTGCTGCGTATATCAATCCGATGTTGGTCGCCGATGTCCCCTGTGCGCCGATATACACAAAAGCGCCACAGACCCACATACCGAGGCCGCCAAGAATCAACATCCGCCGCCATTCTGTCTTCCATGCAACATGGATGCTCGCTCTGTCGGTCCATACGAACGGAAGCAGCAGCAGAAAGACCAACAGCCATCTACCAAGCGCCAAAGTGTGTGGTGAGACCACCCCTGAAGCAGCTCGAGCGATGATGTAGTTTGAAGACCAAATGGCCGGCGTCAGCCATAGCAGCGCCAGAGCCAGTCGATGCTGGGAGAGTCCCATAGAACGTTCCTGGCACTGCAAGGAGTTTGGAAACAGCAGCAGCACCATGGCCCCGCGTTAGAGGTCTGCGCGCGCAGACTGCAGACATGCCTTCGCGCCTCGCACGAGGAGTGCGAGAGCGCTCTAGCTTGTTACCACGGGACCTTCACAGCATGGGTTTTACGGTTCTCTGCGATGAACAGCGAAGGCAGGAATCGCGAGAGGAACGTGAACTCGTTGTAGCAATGCTGGAGCAAGGCGATACCCAACGCATCAGGCACCATCTCTTCAACTTCTTTGGCTGACTTCCCAACTGCAGGCAGGTCTTGACCGAGATAAAAATGACTTCGAAGTGCACACCCCCATGGCGTATCTCGTGTGATGTGCAGTAGTCGACCTCCAAGAATTCTCTCGTCCGGAAGACGTGGAGCCTCCCAGCTCATACCAACACGACCGCACACTGAACCCGTCACTCGACCGTCCTTGCGTGCAGCAGCGTAGGCTGCTGCATCGAAGAACTCGTCGTTTGAGCGGAACTGAATGAGCAGCTTCTCAGCGGGCAAACCGGTGAAGTACTCCTCCACCTTGTGGATTGAGCCGACATGCGTGTCCTCACTCCCACCAATCCAGTCGCTGAACACATGGTCTACCGGATGCCACCACACGTATTGCTGAGTGTCGGGACGTGACCGGAACCACCACTCAAACATCTCGCCGGTGCATCCATGCAGGTCCGTGCGGCACGCCACGTGCAAAACGCCATCGGGCAGGCGCTCGTATCCGGTCTCGAGTGGTAGCGGGGCGGGGTCGAGCAAACGATTCACTTCGTTGAGTTGCATAGCTATCTCCTTGTTTAATCTGCTGTACCAATGTAGAGATGCCTCAGGCGCGGGTCTTCCCGAATCGCCTTGGCTGTCCCAGAAAGTGCGAAGTGCCCATGCTCCATCACATGAACATCGTCTGCGAGCTCCAATGCACGCTCAACATCTTGCTCAACAATCAGCATGGTCAGTCCTGCCTGACGTAGCTCGAAAAGCGCTTCATAAAGTCGGTCCATCATGATGGGAGCCAACCCGAGGCTGATTTCATCAAACAGGACCATACGAGGGCGTGACATCAGGGCGCGACCAATGGCCAACATCTGTTGCTGCCCGCCCGACATGGACGTACCGCCGTTTGAACGCATCTTCTTCAGGTCAGGAAAGAGTGTGTAGACGCGTTCCAGGCGCTCTGCCCGGTCGTGTGCAGCGACACTGCGTGCGGGCAGCAACAAGTTTTCCTCAACAGTCAGTGGAGCGAAGATGCGTCGCCCCTCCATGCATTGCGCCAATCCCAGGCGAGCGAACTTGTGTGACGGAGCGCCCGTGACATCAATTCCGTCCACCAAAATCTGCCCTTCTGTGGGACGAATGGTTCCGCTGATGACGTGGGACAAAGTTGTTTTGCCTGCACCGTTGGTTCCGAGAATTGCAACCACCTGACCAGGACGAACCTGCAGGTCAATTCCGTTCAAGACTCGCGCCTGTCCATATCCCGCATGCACGCCACGTAACTCAAGAATTGGCTGTGTTGCCGCACCTGCTTCCACGCCGGTTGCACCAACGAGCCCCGAAACAGCGCCAGCATGCGATGGCTTAGCTGCGCCTAGGCCTCCCGAATCCTTGCCTATGGGCTGAGCCGGCTTTTTGTCACTATGAGCAGTCCCCAAGTACACAGCGGCAACCTCGTCACTGGCCATCACCTCCGACGTCGCACCCTCTGCAAATTTCTTGCCAAAGTTGATGACAAGAAGCCGCTCGCAGCACTCGCGAACCACACGCAGGACGTGCTCAATGATGATGATTCCATCAACATCATGTCGCAGCGACTTAATCAACTCTATGAGCTCGCTCACCTCAGAGTCAACCAGGCCTGCCCCAACTTCATCAAGAAGGAGTAGCTTGGGCTCGAGTGCCAAGGCGCGTGCGACCTCAAGCCGCTTGCGACGCAGCAAAGGCATATCCCGACCGTTGAGGTCGGCCACATCGGCAAGGCCGCATCGCGCCAGGATTGCGTTGCAAGCCAGGTGTGCCTTGGCACCCGCTTCGAATGGGTGCAATGAAAAACGGGCAGCCAGAAGGTTCTCGCGGACGGTCATGTCGAGGAACGGTCGTGGTATCTGGTACGTGCGGCCGATGCCTAGCCGAGCCCGGTGGGAGGCCGACAGCCCGGTCACATCCTCGCCATTGAAAACGATGCGACCTTGGCTCGGCGTCAGCGCGCCGCCCAGCAAACCAATCAGGGTCGACTTTCCCGCTCCATTGGGACCAATGATTCCCATGACTTGACCTCGGCCAAGCTCGAGCGATACGTTGTCTGTCGCAACAACGCCTCCATACTTTTTGACCAAGCCTTCAGCAACGATAAGGGGGCTGTTCATTGTGTGCCTCCGAGTGCACGTTGACGACGTTGGAACAACCCAACCAGTCCCTTGGGTGCATAGCGAATCACGACAATCAGAATGAGACCCGTGATGGCCAGATGCAAGGCCGGGTAATCGGCCAGGAGTTCCGAGAGGAGCACGACAAACAGGGCGCCCACTATGGGTCCGGCACGCAGTCCCTGACCGCCGATGATGACGATGGAGAGCACGTTGACTGTCCACTGGATACCGAACATGCCATAGGGCTCAACAGCTCCCACCTTGAGACCCTGAAGCGCGCCTGCCATACCCATTAGGAAGCTGGCTACCAGGAAGGCGATGAGCTTGATTCGAAATGGGCGAACCCCGATTTGCGCCGCGGCATCCTCGTCATCACGCACAGCCCTGAGCAATATCGAGAAGCGGGAACTGGTGGCAGCTGTCATCGCAAGGGATGTCACTGCAAAAATGGCCAGTGCAATCCAGAACAAGTCGAGCAATCCTGGTGGGTCAACGCTCAGGAACAAACCAGAGGCTCCGCCGAAGCCGCTGTAGTTCACCATGAACATGCGCAGCGCTTCTGCAAGTGCCAGCGTTCCCACCGTGAAGTAGAGACCGCGAAGACGGAAAACCGCTCGCGACACGGTCAACGCAAGCAGGGCAGCTGCAAGGCCGGCGGCGGGTATCGCTAGATAGAACGGGACACCGGCTTTGTTCATCAAGCCAGTGAGTGCGTAGGCACCGATGCCGACAAACGATGCTGTCCCCAGGGAAACCAGCCCGCCATAGCCAGCGAGCAGGTTCCATGCTTCGGCCAAGGTGATGAGCAAGAGCAGCCTGAAGCCAATTTCCAGCGCGTAATCCGACATCGCAGGTGCGCTGACCGCAAGTGCGACCAAGCACGCTGGCAAAAACAGGTACGCAGAAAAACGAGACATTTTTGCCAGTTCAAACGGAGAAGGTGTTGGTTCGATATTTGAGACGAGCATCACCGACCTCCCGACATTGAAATACCCTGTGGCCGAAGAGCCAATGCCAGCAGGAACAACACGAGACCGACCAGGTCGCGGTAGCCGTCACCCAGGACAACGGCCCCCAGGCTTTGCAGCAACCCCATGGCTACACCTGCAATCAATGTTCCAAAAATGTTTCCGACGCCTCCCAAGACCACAACCGCAAAGCTGATGAGGAGGTAGGTTGCACCGGTGCTTGGCGTGAATGAGAAGGCTGTGCCGATGAGTACGCCACCCATTGCCGCGCAGGCTGCACCAAGGGCAAAAGTCAGAGCGTGTACTCGCTTGACATCCACACCCATTACGGACGCGGCCGTTGCATCGGCTGAACTCGCCCGGAGTTCACGACCGAAGGCTGTCCTCGTGACAAGCAGATGAACGCACCCGACCAAGAGCACTGAGACAACGAATCCAATCACATAGATTTCTGAAACTGTGATGGGACCGATGCTCAGCGGCCGCGCAGCGTAAGGGGCTTCGATGGCTCGTGTATCTGCCGAGAAGGCCAGGAGGAGCAAGTTCTGCAAGATGATGGAAACACCGAACATGGTCATCATTGGAGCCTCCATGCCCTTGCCTGCCAACGGTGCTATCAACAGCCGCTGGAAGGGCAAGGCAATGGCCGCCATGATGGCGCCCACCAGCAGCAAACCGATGATGGGGTCGATGCCGACGTAGCTCAACAGAAAATAGCTCAGGTACGCACCGCACACCAGGAGCTCGCCATGCGCCAGGTTTACCAACCGCATGACGCCTAGG
>Ga0209262_10000635_pt1 | contig 15329 bp, 12 predicted proteins | sample Lowcelwee11metaG_FD_187171 | JGI IMG/M metagenome (GOLD analysis project Ga0209262, IMG submission 187171) | Freshwater pond sediment microbial communities from the University of Edinburgh, under environmental carbon perturbations - Low... | ecosystem: Environmental > Aquatic > Freshwater >...
GTAAAAATATTGATCAAGTTTGTTTTGTGGATCATGTTTCTGTTTACTGTTTTGATCCTGACGATCAAGAAAAAAGTCAGCCCGCGTTTAAAAAAACTGCTTTATTTTTTATCTTTGACAATATTCGGTGTAATCTTAAGTTCGGATCCGAGTCCGATGGGAACTGTAAAAGATGCGATTGTTCTTTTCAGCTCAAAAGGAGTGATATTCCCTCCGAGAATGATAGCTTTCACCGTGTTTATTCTGCTTGTGGTCATAGCGAATAAATTCATCTGTTCATGGGGATGCCAGATCGGTACTCTTCAAGACATTATATTCAGGCTAAACAGGACAGGCGATGACGCTCAGGGAATTGTCAAACAGTATAAACCTTCATTCGCGCTGACAAATACGGTAAGGATAATATTTATAATTTCTCTTATCATATTCGCGTCCGCATGGTCTTATGACATTGTCGAATCAATAGATCCTTTCAAAATATATAAGCCGGAATCTGTTCTGCTGATAGGATGGATATTCATATCGGTTGTGATAGTATTGAGCCTGTTTATCTATCGCCCGTGGTGCCATTTTTTCTGCCCTTTCGGGCTTGTCGGTTGGATGTTTGAAAAATTGAGCGTTTATAAAATAAAAGTCAATTACAAGACATGTATTTCATGCGAAAAATGTTCTAAAGCCTGCCCTTCAAATGTGATGGATGCTATTTTAAAGCAGGATAAAGTAATCCCTGATTGTTTTTCATGTTCGACATGCGTAAATGTCTGCCCGACGAATTCAATCAGTTTCGATAAAGGCAAAAGAGAGAAAGTACCTGAAAATAGAAAGTTCAAATGAACAGTATTATCAAAATTATCGCAAGTGAAAATAACTGGTCTGAAAATTCTGTAAGCACTGTACTGAAGCTGCTTTCTGAAGGTTCAACGATCCCGTTCATTGCACGATACAGAAAGGAAATGACAGGCGGGCTTGATGAAACTCAATTGAGGCTCATTGATGAACGGGCGGGATATTTAAAATCGCTGAATGAACGAAAAGTGACAGTTGTTAATACCATCACCGAATTGGGTAAAATGACTCCCGATCTGTCTCAAAAGATCACTGACTGTCTCTCGCAAACCGAACTTGAAGACCTTTATCTGCCGTTTAAGCCGAAAAAGAAAACAAGAGCTTCCGCAGCCAGAGAAAAAGGACTGGAGCCGTTAGCTCTCTTCATTCTGAATAATCCAAGATTTTCAGGAGATTTCGATTCAGCGTGCAGTTCTTATATCAATGTTGAAAAGGGCGTAAATGATATCGAATCCGCATTGAACGGCGCGATGGATATTCTGGCTGAAATGATATCGGAGGATGCTCCGATACGAAAATACTGCCGCGAATATCTGCAGAATATGAGTACTTTAATTTCTGCGAAAGCTAAAGAAAAAGTCAAGAAAACATCTTCAGACGAAGAGGATCCTCAGAAAAGCTCAAACTACTCTCAGCAGGCGGATAAAACGGCTAAGGATGTCTATCAGATTTATCACAATTTTAAAGCTATGATCAGAAGTATAAAACCTCATCAGGTACTTGCAGTCAACAGGGGAGAGGATGAGGGTATTTTAAAAGTCAGCCTCGATTATGATCAGGATTTTATAAATAATGCGGTTCGGAGGATATTCTTCAAGACTGAAAGATCATTTTTTAATGAAATGATCGTTGATATCATATCGGACAGCTGGAAAAGGTTATTATTCCCATCGCTCGAAAGGGAGGTGAGGAACTCACTGACTGAAAAAGCTGAACTTCATGCCGCTGAAGTTTTTGCGGCCAATCTGCGCCAACTTCTGCTGCAGCCGCCGTTAACCGGCAGTGTGATAATGGGTATTGATCCCGGATTCATATCGGGCTGCAAACTAGCCGTAATTGATCCGACGGGCAAATATTTATATGGGAATACGATCTACCCTCATCCGCCTAAGAACAGAGCTGCTGAAGCTGTTGAAATAATGCTCAAAACTATCGGAGATTATAAAGTTAAGATAATTGCAATAGGCAACGGCACAGCAGGCAGAGAAACCGAGGCAATAGTTGCAGAAATGATCAAAGCGAATAAAATTGACTGCAGATACTTGCTTGTAAGTGAAGCAGGCGCATCAGTTTATTCCGCATCTGAGACCGCACAGGAAGAGTTTCCTGATTTGGAAGCTTCACAAAGGGGCAATATATCAATAGCCCGCAGAGCACTTGATCCTCTGGCTGAACTGGTTAAAATAGATCCCAAGGCTATAGGCGTCGGGCTGTATCAGCATGATGTGAATCAGAAAGTGCTGGCTTCAAAGCTTGATACCGTAGTTGAATCGGTAGTCAATTATGTAGGCGTTGACATAAATACGGCTTCTTCGCCGCTCTTATGCCGCGTATCGGGACTGAATAAAAGATATGCCGATAAAGTTATCGGACTCAGAAACAGTCACGGAAGTTTTAAAAGCAGAGCAGAGCTTAAAAAAGTTACAGGCATGTCTGCGAAAGTATTTGAACAGTGCGCGGGATTTTTAAAGATAAACAACGGAACAAATCCTCTTGATAATACCGCTATCCATCCTGAAAGCTATTGCGCAGTTGATAAACTGCTTTCCGAATATAAACTACAGGCAGCAGATATTAATAAAACTGAAACAAGAGAAGTGTTCAGTAATATCAAGCCTGTTAATGAACTTGCGGAAAAGATAGGTGTGGGGTTTCCAACTTTATGCGATATTCTGGATAATCTTCAGAAACCCGGGCGCGACCCAAGAGAAGATCTGTCAAAACCCATACTCCGCAGTGATGTACTTAAGACGGATGACTTGAGCATTGGAATGAAGCTGAAAGGGACAGTGAGGAATATAGTTGATTTCGGAGCCTTCATTGATATCGGCATCAAACAGGATGCGCTCGTTCATGTCTCGCAGATGGCTGACAGGTTCGTAAAGAATCCGCTGGAAATAGTCAAAGTCGGTGAAATTGTAGATGTGACCGTAATTTCAATTGATAAAGAAAAAGGGCGAGTCGCCCTGAGTATGAAAAGAATTAATTAAAAATTTATTTTTCAGTTTCCTTTACCCTTTCTTTCGCTTTTTTCACGAATATCATTCCGATAACAACGAAAATTATTCCGGCAGGAAAATGTGTTCTGCCTACATCAATTCCGAAAATATAATCCAATGCGTGCAATAATATTAAAATTAAACCGATAACGACAATAATATAACCCGCTACCGGTTTTTGAAAAAATGAATTTGCCATTTTGTTTTCCTTTTATTCAGGGAACAGCTTGTCTTTCGAATTCCTGCTTACGGGTATCTCTGTTTTCTTTTTATCCTTCATAACCGCCACATATTTGCCGCCGAACCATTTTTTAAGCTTGTTCAAATGGTCCATATTTATTATAAATCCCCGGTGGATCCTGATGAAGTTATCAGGCAGTTTTTCTTCAAGCGAAGCTAAAGTGTCATTTATGATATACTCATCGTCATGAGTGCAGATAGATGTATATTTATTGTCGGCTTTAAAAAAGTAAATATCTGCAGTATTTACGAATAAAACCTCATCGCCTATTTTTATATGGATCCTTGAAAGTTTATCCTGTTTGTTTCTAAGCTCGCTTAAGAGTGAATTGATATTACTGTCGTAATCGCTTTTTTCCTGCGCGGTGAATTTCTTAAGCTTCTCCATGGCTTTCTGGAGCCTTTCTTCCTCAACAGGTTTTAGCAGGTAATCAATAGAATTTGTCTCGAATGCTTTGAGGGCGTATTCATCGAATGCCGTAGTAAATATCACAATAGGCATAAAAGTAAGATTCTGAAGAACTTCAAAACCGTTCATTCCCGGCATCTGAATGTCCAGAAATATCAGATCTGGTTTAAGCCTGTTGATCTTTTCAACTGCTTCTATCCCGTTCTCGGCCATATCAATTATTTCGATCTCATCGAACTCTTCAAGTTTTTTCTTTAATCCCAGCCTTGTCAGTTCCTCATCTTCAACCAGAATAGTTTTGTAGTACATTTTAACCGCCTATATTTTTTTTGGAATAGTCATCATTACTGTAAATCCGTTCTCTTTTTCGATTTTGAAGCTGTGATCGCCGTTGTAAACAAGATGAAGTCTGTCTTTTACGCTCGAAAGACCTATACCGTTACCTTCAGGTTTGGTTCCGTCATCTTTCGAAACGCCATTGTCCTCAACCACTATCGTTACTTTACCCGGTATTTTTTCGTAAGCTGATATTGATACTTTACCGCCTTCAAGCCTGTTTGACAGACCGTGCTTTATGCTGTTTTCAACCAAAGGCTGGATCAGAAGAGGAGGTACAAGCATATTTGAAAGAGTATCCGGAATGTCTATAGTATATTCAAGCCTTTTACCGAATCTGATCTTTTCGATCTCAAGATATTTTCTGACCATCATGATCTCTTCTTCCAGCTGAACGAATTCATTTTTTGATGTTCTTAAAGTATATCTTAAAAGTCCGGAAATATTCTGAAGCATCTTCTTTGCTGAATCGGGATCGAAGTTAATCAGCTCTGAGATCGAACTTATCGCGTTAAACAGAAAGTGAGGGTTGATCTTTGACTGAAGCGATGACAGCTCAGCTCTAACCCTTTTTTCGTCCAGTTTCAGTTCATTGATCTTTTTCTGCTTAAGCTTTCTGTAGAACAAAAAGTATGTGACAGCTAGAAGAAGGGAGAAGACTCCCGCGTAAATATATCTGATGTTCTTTTCCTGTTTCAATTTCAGATTAAGAAGTTCCTTATTCATTTCGTTCTTTGAAATCTCATAATCTATCTCGATCTTGGTTATTGGAGCATTTATTGAATCATTCTGAGCTGAATATGAATTATACAACATATAATATTTATTCGCGTTCTTAAAGTCTTTCAGGAGATTGAACATACCGTACAGGCCCATATAGTTTTCTTTGATCATATATTCACTGTTCAGTTCAAGAGACAGGTTAAGACTTTTATTCATATAATCAAGAGATTTTATATAATCGCCTTTTACTTTATACATTGACGCGAGATTAAAATAAGCAATCGCCAGTCCTGAAGGGACATTAAATTCCTCATATATTTTCTCGGCTTTCTGGTAATTTTCGAAAGCTGTATCAAAATTCCCCATCATTTCGTTTAAGTCACCGATCGCGTTGTAGCAGTTGCCGGATAGATATTTATTCTCGGTTTTTTCTGATAATTCAAGTGCTTTATAAGTAAATTCCAATGCTTTTTCATACTCAAATTTACCTCTGTAGGCGAGAGTTATATAATAGTATGATTGAGCAAGCAGATCGTTGTCTTTAAGCTTTTCAGCGTCACTTATGGCCATGTTTATGTAAAAGACCGATCTGTCGAAATTTTTTGCTTCAAGACTTACATCGGACATTCTGAGATATGTCGCAACCAAATCTCTGTCCTTTCCGATAAGTTTCTGCACCTGAGCCTGTTTGCCGTAATAATCGAGCGCCTGGCTTGAATTATCGGTTACTTTATATATATCACCCAGAGCCCTGTACGATTTGATCAAGCCTTCAGAGTTATTTAATTCTAGGGAAAGGTCTCTTGCCTGAAGCAGAAGTCCGATTCCTTTAGTAATATCATTATATTTGTCAATATAGAATCCGGACAAATTCAGAAGCACTTCAATTTTCTCTTCCCCGTGAGCATTGGCAAGCACTTCATCTATGGAATTGATCTTATAAGTAAACTTGTATCTGTCATCCGCGTAAAGACTTAAAAAGATCAAGAGAGCAGTTATAATTAGTTTACTGTTTTTCATGATATTCACCTGTGCCCTTTGAAAAAGAATATGCCGTAACAACTGATCTTATCGGTTCAATTTTGAATATGTTACTACCGCTGATAACTATGCTTCCCGATCTCGGAGAATCGTCTAATTCAATTGTTTTAATATATTTGCCGTTCTTATCGAATATATCATGCAATGAAACCGTAATTCCGTATTTATCGGCGTCTGACGCTCTTTTTACCCATAAATTCCCTTCAATGTCTACTGACATGCCTTCAATAAAATCTTTATACTCCTGCTTATGTCCGGAAGTGATCTTAAATTTTCTGGCCATTTCATTTCTCATTTCCAGTTCTTTTAATGTAAATTTAACCTGCAGGATTTTGTTTTCAATTACAGCAATCAGATTGAGGTTTGTATCGTAAACAAATATTTTATAAACTTTTTTTGAACTGTATCCCGTATAAATACGGTTGTTTGCCGGATCTGATGCGAAAGGGAAGACCGGGGTTTCCGTATCAATATTTCCTGTATAAAAAGAATCAAAAAGACTGCTTAAAAGTTTTACGCTTTTAAAACTTCTGTCCGCGATCTTCAGCTCCATTTCAGTAAACATCTGATCTTTTTCGACCGTATTTGTAATAAAGCATCCGATTATCCTGCCGTCGGGGAGAAATTCGAAAGCATGCGGTATCTCGTTTTTTATTGAAATCTCTCCGACCAATCTGGCAGTTGTATCGAATTTCCTTATTTTATTATCTTTTGCGTATGCGATAAAAATCGTGTCTCTGTCAATACCGAAAGAAGTAATTCTCAGACTGTCAGAATCTGTGCTAAACTCATTGATGTATTTTCCGTATTTATCAAATATTTTAATATAACGGGATTTATACTCAAGTACATAAATATTGCCTTTACTGTCTGACTGTAAATCTACGGGATGAAGAACTGCTGAACTGTCCAGTTTAAAAATCTCTTTTAATTCAAGTTTTACCGGTTCGCTGAAAACGCTGTTGACAACAGTTAGAGCGGTATTGTTTTTCTGTTCTTTTGAAGTGCATCCGGCAAGGACTATTATTAGAATTAAAACAGAAAGAAGGCTTTTAAATATTTTCGGACAGATTTCCCTGTAAGAGCACAAATATTCGTTAGTGGTCAACGAGAATGATTCGCTTTGAGGGGGCATATAATCCTTTTTATAAATGAAAATATTTCTTAAACTGTTTTCCGGATTATTCTTTTCATCCCTTGATTTCGAATTTTTATTTACATTGCAGACTGACATTTTTACTTCCGTTTTTTTATTTCTCATCTGAATTATAAAGAATAATTTTAATAATTCCGCTTTAATTCCGACGAAACGGCAATATGTTTTGATGAAAAGAGCAAAAATAAGTTTAAATCACATGATCTGAAAAGTTTTTTTCTTAAAAAGCCCTTTTAACTGGGAAAGAACGATCCCTGAAATCACAACCAGAATACCTGATATTTTCCTTGCGTCAAAGTGTTCATCAAGTACAAAGTATGACAGCACGGCTGTAAAAACAGGTATAAGATTAGTGAAAACATTCGTCTTTGATATTCCGATCTCCCTTATAGGTTTAATGATAAGCACAAACGCCAGTACTGAAGCGAAAAACGACATGTAGATCAAAGTTGAAATAAGCGTGAGAAAGGTACCGTTATCAAAGGATTTTCCGATGTTTATTATTGTTGAATTGTAATCGACAATAATAAAAAGCGGAAGGAAAAGAAATGTTCCGAAAATGCACTGGTATTTTGTTATTGTAATTGACGAGTAATTCGCGGATAGTTTTTTAACTACAATTCCGTAGCTGACAGCTCCGAGAACCGCTACAAAAAGAAGAAGAAGTCCTTTTATCGTGAAATCGGCTGAAGAATTAGGATTTACGATCATAATTACTACTCCGGCAAATGAAAGTATCAGCCCTAAAATATTGAAACTGTTCAGTTTTTCATTCAGGATCTTAAAAGCAAAGATCGGAGTCATGACGGGAATCAGTGAAATTATAACTGAGGCTAAAGTAGGGGATACGGAAAGCATGCCGTACGATTCGCTGAGAAAATAAATGAACGGTTCAAATATAGCCAGAATAAAAATATTTACATAATCTTTCTTGACCAGTTTTTCTTTTGTTCTGATAATGAATTTTGTGAAGATAATCAGAATTAATGAGGCTATTATCAGTCTGAAGAAAATAACGGATATCGGATCCAGCAGTTCAAGTATTGTTTTATACCAGATGAATGTCAGAGCCCAGAAAACCATCGGGAGAACAGCGAAGGAATATAAAGTGAATTTTTTCATCGGGCGACTCATGTCAGAATATATAAAAAAGGGCAGACTGAGATCTGCCCTAAAAAGTTTAATTCAAGCTTACAATTTAGCCAGTTTTTCCAGCAGATCAACTACTCTGTTCGAATATCCGAATTCATTGTCGTACCATGAAACGATTTTTATAAAATTACCATTAATGACTTTAGTAAGTCCGGCGTCGAACACCGATGAGCAGGGATTTCCGACGATATCAATACTTACTACAGGGTCAGTGCAGTATTCAAGTATGCCTTTCATACTTCCTTCCGCCGCTTCTTTTACTGCCGCGTTGATCTCTTCGGCGGTAGCTGAAATGTTTAGTTCGCATGTCAGATCTACAACTGAACCGTCGGGAGTTGGAACGCGCATCGCAAAACCATCCAGTTTGCCTTTTAATTCAGGTATCACGAGGCCTACGGCTTTTGCGGCGCCTGTACTTGTCGGAATAATTGACACGGCTGCGGCGCGGGCTCTGCGGAGATCCTTGTGCGGTGCATCGAGTATTATCTGATCGTTGGTGTAAGAGTGAATAGTATTCATAAGACCGCATTTGATGCCGAATTTGTCATTTAGAACTTTTGCGACAGGTGCTAAACAGTTGGTAGTACAGGATGCGTTTGAAATGAACTGAAGATCTTTTGTAAGCACATTATCATTCACTCCCATCACAACTGTAGCGTCAACATCTTCAGCTTTGTCGGCCGGTACAGTAAGGATAACTTTTTTTGCTCCGGCTTTGATGTGTTTACCCATTTTTTCTCTGTTGCGGAAAATTCCTGTAGCCTCAATTATTATCTCCGCACCCAAGCTTGCCCACGGCAGATTTTCCGGATCTTTTTCCGCATGAATTTTAATTGATTTGCCGTTAACTACAAGCATATCTCCTTCTGCTTTCACTTCGCCTTTAAATTTTCCGTGCACAGAATCGTATTTAAGAAGATGGGCCAGTGTTTTTGCGTCTGTAAGATCGTTGATGCCTACAACCTCAATATCCTTTTTTTCCAGAATGATCCTGAAAACCATTCTGCCGATCCTTCCGAACCCGTTGATGCCTACCTTTACAGCCATTTTCTTACCTCTTTGATTTTTTTTATTTTTTCATCATACAAAAATTATAATTAAATGCAATTGAAGTCAAGAATAATATTTAAGACTTAATGTTTTGAAAATCTGATTTAAAGAAAGAAATTATCCTGGTCAGCTCCGGCATATAAATCAATGCTTTATTTTTCAGATTCCTGAATGTGATAAGAGATTCTTCGAAATTGTCTGAACATACCTGATTATCCAGCTTTATACACAGTTCATTAAATTCAGGCGCTTTAAAATTAGTCGCGATACCTTTCAGGCTGTGTGATTCAAATTTTATCGCCTCGAAATCATTTTTTTCATAACCAGACTGAAGCAGTTCGATCTTCTTATGTATGTCTTTTACCAAAAGTTCCAGAATATCAATCAAAACCTGTTTTCCGAATGTTTTTGATTTTATTAGAAAATCATTAAAATCAAGTATTTCATACGAAGCATCCGTTTTTCCGGCAGAGATTTCATTTTTTTGGGCAGTTTCGATAATATCCTCATCAAGACAGTATTTGAAAATCGTTCTGAACAGCTGATCCTGATCGATAGGTTTTGATAAATAATCATCCATACCGGCATCAAGAAATTTAATTTTATCGTCAAGTAAAGCGGACGCCGTAAGCGCAACGATCGGTATAGAGCTGTAATGCGAAGCGCTTTTCCTTATTGCCATTGCTGTACTGATACCGTCCATTTCCGGCATCTGACCGTCCATCAGAATTATATCATACTTATTTTTTTTCAGCTCGTTTAAGACTTCATATCCGTTTTCAACAATTTTAAAATTCGCTGATTTCTTTTTAAACAGGGCGGATATATATTTCTGATTCAGTACATTATCTTCCGCGACTAATATATTGATTTTTTTGAGTTTTTCAGCAAGGTATTCATTACTCATGACATTTTTATTTTCATTATGGCTGAAAGAAACTTTTTCAAGCTCAAGAATAAAGCTGAATACGCTTCCCTCATTTAATTTCGAAGCTACTTCTAACTTTCCTCCCAGTATTTCCACCAGCATTTTACTTATTGTTAATCCCAACCCGGTTCCGCCGTATTTTCTTGTTGTGCTGATATCGGCCTGACTGAACCTCTCAAATATTTTTTCCAGAGCGCTTTCGGGAATTCCGATGCCCGTATCTGAAACGCAGAACTTTATTTCTGCTGAATCTTGAGTTTCTTTTATAATCTCGGCTTTAAGCGTGATAGATCCCGCTCGGGTAAATTTTACAGCATTCCCGATCAGATTATTCAATATCTGTCCGATCTTGAGAGAATCTCCGAGATAATATTTATGAAAATCAGCCGGCAGCAGTTCAATGCAAAATTTTACTTTTTTATCCCTTAATTTTAAGTCAAAAGGCCGGGTTACTGTTTTAATCAGTGCGATAAGATCGAAATTGGTTTTTTCAATATTAATTGTTCCTGATTCGATCTTTGACAGATCGAGAATATCATTCAGAATTCTTAACAATATGTCTGATGAGGCTTTTATCGTATCCACGATTTCATGCTGATCTTTTGAAAGCTCTGTTTCACGAAGTATATTCGACATTCCGTAGATTGAATTCATCGGCGTTCTTATTTCATGGCTCATATTTGCGAGAAATCTTGATTTTTCGAAACTGGCCTGTTCCGCTTTTTCTTTTTCGGATTTAAGCTGTTTGTTTTTGTCTTCCAGATCGGACCGGTACTTTATAATAGTAGCCTGAACTCTTCTTGAGAAGCTTCTGAATATAAAGTAATATATCGTTAAGAATGTGCAGACAAGAAAAATTATTAACCCGACCCTGATATAAAAATCATTTCTGTATCTTTTTATGTCAGCCTGTATTATTTTGAGAATTTCATTATGGTAATATCCCTGAGATATTATCCAGTTCATTTCGGGATACAGCTTGAAGTAGGATGTTTTCAGATCTATTCTATCAGTTTTCGGGTCTTTATAATAATAACTTACAAGCGCTTCACCTTTAATTCCGATCTGCCGTAAAAATTCTTTTCTGAATTCAAAACCTGCAGAATCTTTATAATCATCGTCTATAAAATTCCCGATAAGGTCAGGCCTGTTCGGATTTATCAGCATTTTGGCAAACCCTTTTCCTCCTTCGGGGTTTATTAATTTATACACAAAAATATATTCCTGCGAGCCTTTTAAGTTAAGCTGTGACAATTCTTTCAGAATAATTTCTTCCAGCTTGATTTGAAAATATGTTTTCGGAATAATTATCCCGTAATAAATCTTATGTTTATCAGAATATCTGATCTGAATATAATTGCTGCCGTTTTTTATGATGCCTGAAAACACCGATTGAATTTTCTCGTCTGAACCTAAACTATCGGGAAACATATTCAAAGCCGTTTTCTTAAAAATGTCCGTGAAATCAGATTTGATTGTTTCCGAACGATTTTTTGAGGTAATTATTAAGAAATCATTGTCGGCTATAAAATAGTATTTTAATGAATCCGAACAGCAGTACCTGTTGAGAATTTTTGAAAATACAGCCTGTTTTCCTTTGGGATCGCGGCCGGTATAATCTTCGCTTATTTTCTCATAAAGTTTAAACAGTTCGCCTTCAAGTACTACAAGAGAATATTTTTCATATACCGCAGACCTGTACCTGATGTTTTTTTCGGTTTCGTTAACTTCGAATTTTAATCTTTCGGTGAACAAATTGTTGAGATGGTCCTCGGTGGAATTTATATTTTTTTTATATTCGTAATAATACTTTGGAGTATATATAGCGAATAAAAGCAAAGCCATCGCGGAAACCAGAATAAATGAGTTTTTGAGTATTACTTTCGAAATATTGTTCTCATCAAATTTTATAAATCTGTTCATAGCTTAATACCGGTTAACTTGAAGTTCAGTTGTTAACATATCAGCAAAATACATAATTTATTTCTGTTTTCAAACAAAAATAATCTTCATATAAGGTTTATTTTTATTGAAAAAGGCACATTACTTTATTATATTTGCAAGTTATATTGAATCACTACGCCGAATTAAATATACCGGGAGCAGATAATAAATCATGAAATTTAAAAAAGCGGAAAGAGATAAAACAGCTGAAATGATCTTTAAGAACGGCGGTAAATTATTTTTTATTGCCGGACCATGCGTCATTGAATCCGAAGAGATTGTTCTTCAGATCGCGGAGAGATTATTTAAAATTTCCAAAAGAACAAAAGCTGATATAATCTTTAAGGCTTCATATTCTAAAGCCAACCGGTCAAGCATAGATTCCTATACCGGACCGGGAATTATCAAAGGGCTCAGGATTCTGGCGGCAATAAAAAAAGAATTCGGTTTTCCGATACTTACTGATGTACATAGCGCAATAGAGGCTGAAATAGCCGGTAGAACCGCTGATATAATTCAAATTCCCGCGTTTTTATGCAGACAGACAGATCTTATAATAGCGGCTGCGAAAACCGGTAAGATAGTCAATATAAAGAAAGGTCAATTCGCTTCCGCAAAGGAAATGAAATTCGCCACAGAAAAAGTATTGTCCGCCAACAACAACAAAATTATGCTTACAGAAAGGGGAACAACTTTCGGATATAATAATCTAGTTGTAGATTTCAGGAATTTTATGGATATGAAAGCTTTCGGTTATCCGGTCGTTTATGATGTTACCCACTCTCTGCAGAAACCCGCCTCGGAAGGGAATATTTCCGGAGGACAGCCCGAATTTGCTTTACAGATGGCCTGCGCTGCCGTATCAACAGGCTGTGTTGACGGACTTTTTATAGAAACTCATACCGATCCGTCAAAAGCGCTGTCGGACGCAAAATCAATGCTCAAAATTGACCATTTAGAAGAGTTGATAAGAAAAGTGCAGAAATTTAAAAGGCTGAATTAAATTATGAATAAAGAAATAAAATTAGTAATACTGGATGTTGACGGAGCTCTAACCGACGGCAAAGTCTATTACAGCTCAAGCGGCGAGTTAATTAAACCTTTCTGCGTAAAAGACGGTTTCTTTTTAAAGCATGTCTGTCCTCAGATGGGATTAAAATTCGCTATTATCACAGGCGGATTTGCCGATATAGTTATAAAAAGAGCGGAAGTAATGGGCATTGAAGAAGTTCAGTTCGGTAATGTGGATAAAAAACAGGCTTATGAGAATTTAAAAATCAAATACGGTCTTGAAGACTCGGAAATCGCCTATTTCGGAGACGACTGGTTCGACTGGTCCGCAATGAAATATGCCGGGCTTAAAGGAGCTCCTTCCGATGCGGCTTCCGAAATCAAGGAAAGAGCGGATTTTGTTTCGATCTCAAAAGCAGGAAAAGGCGCTGTAAGGGAATTTCTGGAATTTATATTAAAAAGAGACGGCAAATTTGAACTGGCAAAAAAGAAATATCTTGATTAGAATATTTTTATTAGCCGCATTTATTTTAGTTATTTCATGCGAAAACAGCAAAAAACCTGTCGAAACAGCTTTTACTTCAGACAGCGGGGGTGAAATTCCGGATAACCGTATATGGAATATGGATGTGACTGTGACCAGCGAAGGAAATATCAGGGCAAAACTGAAAGCCGGTTATGTGGAAAGAGAAAATTTCGGAAATTCCAGATATACTTTGAGTCATATAGATTCCGGTCTTTTTATTGAATTTTATGAACATAATAAAATCACAGGCATCCTGAACAGCAGGAAAGGTACGATAAATGATCTTAGCGAAATATTTACCGCACTGGATGAGGTTGTTTTTAATTCGAACAACGGCTACACCTTATATACCGACACGCTGGTCTGGGACAGAAAGAAAGCTCAGATATATACCGAAAGCGATGTAATGATGGTTAAAGATAATCGCGATACTTTATACGGCAAGGGTTTTATTACCGATGATAAATTTGAGGCTTACGAGATCAAGAAACCCCGGGGAGAGACGATCATCGAGGAAAAAAAGTTTTAATAACGCGGAGGCATTTTGCTTAAATCAATGACCGGATACGGAAAGGGTACAAATTCATCTGCAAATCACGAGATTCAGGTGGAGATAAAAAGCGTTAATCACAGGTTTTTAGACATCAGTTTCAGAATGCCCGCTTTTTTAAATGAACTCGAGTTGAAATTAAGGGACAGGCTTAAGTCAGTGTTAAGCAGAGGAAGCCTTACTGTATTCGTGAACATTACAGCTAAACCCGGCGCAGAAAATATTAAAAAAATTGATTTCGAAGCGGCTAAAGCTTACAAGACTGCTTTAGAAAATTTAAAGTGTGAACTGGAATTAAAAGATGATATCAATTTAGATACAATCCTGAAATTTTCAGAAATTTTCAGTCAGGCTGACGACAGGGATACCGAAGACACTGTTGAAAAAGTATCAGAATGTTTCGAAACTGCCCTTGCAGACATGATCAGGTACAGAGAAAAAGAAGGCGGAAACATTATTGATGATCTCAATAAGCATCTCGGCAGTCTGGAGAAAATGGTCGGCGAGACAAAAGATCTTGCCGCCGGTGCCGCAAAAATTCAATATGATAAACTTTTAGAAAGACTTAAAAAATTCACAGATACGGATTCTTTTAATAAAGACAGGCTGGAACAGGAGCTTGTTCTTATCAGCGACAAGGTTGATATTTCTGAGGAGATCTCGAGACTGCTGTCCCATATTATTCTTTTTAAAGATTCTATGAAAGAAGACAGAGCCGTCGGGAAAATTCTGAACAATATCAGTCAGGAAATGCATAGAGAAGCCAGCACAATATCCGCAAAAACCAATTTAACGGAGATTTCGCATATTTCCGTCGGCATGAAGGAAACGATCGAAATAATCAGGGAGCAGGTGCAGAATGTCGAATAAAGGGCATCTTATAGTGTTTTCGGCTCCTTCAGGATCAGGCAAAAGCACTCTAATTTCAATGCTTAGAAAAGATTATCCCGAGCTGGAATTTTCCGTTTCGGCCACAACAAGGTCCCCCAGAGGCACAGAAAAGAACGGAGTGGAGTATTTTTTTCTTTCTAAAGAGGAATTTTTGAAAAAAATAAAGGAAAATCAATTTGTTGAGCACAAAATAGTTTTCGGCAATACGATGTACGGCACTTTACAAACTTTTGTGGATGATTCTTTAAAGGAAGGCAAGAATGTAATTTTCGACGTTGATGTTCAGGGCGGACTCGCGATAAAAGAA
>Ga0209262_10000638_pt1 | contig 15244 bp, 14 predicted proteins | sample Lowcelwee11metaG_FD_187171 | JGI IMG/M metagenome (GOLD analysis project Ga0209262, IMG submission 187171) | Freshwater pond sediment microbial communities from the University of Edinburgh, under environmental carbon perturbations - Low... | ecosystem: Environmental > Aquatic > Freshwater >...
CGTTCCTACTTTTTTGGCTATTTTTGGTTCTCAAGCGCCGCCGGCGGAAGAGAGTTCTGAACGTACCCTGAAGAAACGTACCGAATTCCAAAAACCGCCGGCCCCGCCGGCGGTTTTTTTTTGACCTGAACACCTATCAACCGAGCAGAAGGAGCAAGACGATGACGGCCCAAGCCCAACCCACCAGCACCGACGCCTGGTATGCGCATCCCGGTGACAAGACCAGCCGCACCGACGATCAACGCATCAAGGACATCACCGTGTTGCCCCCGCCCGAACACCTCATCCGTTTCTTCCCCATCAGCGGCACCCCTGTGGAGAGCCTGATCTCCCACACGCGCCACGCCATCCACAACATCATGGCCGGCAAGGACGACCGTCTGCTGGTCATCATCGGCCCCTGCTCCATCCACGACCCGGCCGCCGCAGTGGAGTACGCCCGCCGCCTCAGGGAGCAGCGCGAAAAGTACAAGGACACGCTGGAGATCGTGATGCGTGTCTACTTCGAGAAGCCGCGCACGACGGTGGGTTGGAAGGGCCTGATCAACGACCCCTACCTGGACGAGAGCTACCGCATCGACGAGGGCCTGCGCATCGCGCGCCAGCTGCTGATCGAGATCAACCGCCTGGGCCTGCCGGCCGGCAGCGAGTTCCTGGACGTGATCTCGCCGCAGTACATCGGTGACCTGATCTCCTGGGGCGCCATCGGTGCGCGCACGACGGAAAGCCAGGTGCACCGCGAGCTGGCCTCGGGCCTGTCGGCGCCGATCGGCTTCAAGAACGGCACCGACGGCAACATCCGGATCGCCACGGATGCCATCCAGGCGGCGGCACGCGGCCACCACTTCCTGTCGGTGCACAAGAACGGCAAGGTCGCCATCGTGCAGACCAACGGCAACAAGGATTGCCACGTCATCCTGCGCGGCGGCAAGGCGCCGAACTACGACGCGGCCAGCGTGGCGGCGGCCTGCAAGGAGCTGGAGGCGTCCAAGCTGCCGGCCACGCTGATGGTGGACTGCAGCCACGCCAACAGCAGCAAGCAGCATGAAAAGCAGCTGGACGTGGCGCGCGACATCGGCCTGCAGATCGCCGGCGGCTCGCGCAGCATCTTTGGTGTGATGGTGGAAAGCCACCTGCACGCCGGCGCCCAGAAGTTCACCCCCGGCAAGGACGACGCCGGCAAGCTGGAGTACGGCAAGAGCATCACCGACGCCTGCCTGGGCTGGGACGATTCCATCCAGGTCCTGCAGGTGCTGTCCGACGCGGTCAAGGTGCGCCGGGAGCGCTAAGGCGCGCCGGCCTTCCTGATCATGGCCTGGGCCCAGTCTTGGGCATCAGCCAGGGTTTCAAAGGTCTGGAACGGGCGGCCGGCGTCGGCAAACACCCTGGCGAAGTGCGGGGTCATCAGTTGGCCCCCTTCGACTTCGGGGGCGATCACATAGGCCGTAGCCACGGGACTGAATTCTGGCGGGGCCTGGCGGATCAATTCCGCATAACGCTGCAGGGCGTCCGGGGTTGCCAGAGCGCTTTTCTTGACGGTGCAGATACTGGCCCACTGACCGGTCGGTTTCAGGGCCTGCAGAAAATTCGACTGGGCAACCGCCAGGCAGTCCGCCAGCTCCTTGTTGAAGGGGCCGGTGGATTCGTAATGGAGCACATTGCCTTCCATCCAGATGTCAACCTGCCCGTGTGGGGCGAACTGGGTGACTTTCAGTTGGGTGGTGCTGCTTTTGATTGGTTGGTCGGAAGTCATGTCCGGTGCCATCTTATCGGGATGCTCGTGCGCAGGCGGTCTGGATGTCGTGGCAAGTGAAAACTATTGGTCTTGCAGCATTCCCAGTAGCTTGAGGTGGATGCCACCGAAACCGCCATTGCTCATGCACAAAATGTGATCACCCGCTTGCGCGCGGGCGACTACCTGTCTTGCCAGTTCGTCGATGTTGTCGGCCACCTGGGCGCGTGCGCCCATGGGGGCCAGCGCCTCGCGCGCATCCCATCCCAGCCCGCCGGCGTGGCAGAAGGCCAGATTGGCCTCCTCCAGGCTCCAGGGCAACTGGGCCTTCATGGTGCCCAGCTTCATGGTGTTGCTGCGCGGCTCGAACACGGCCAGGATGCGCGCCTGCGGCCCGACCTTGCGGCGCAGACCATCGATGGTCGTGCGGATGGCGGTCGGATGGTGGGCAAAGTCGTCGTAGACGGTAATGCCGTTGACCACGCCGCGCACCTCCATGCGCCGCTTCACGTTCTGGAACTCGGCCAGCGCACGTGCCGCCGAATCGGGCGCCACACCCACGTGTTCGGCCGCGGCGATGGCCGCCAGCGCGTTGAGCTGGTTGTGCACGCCGGTCAGCGCCCATTGCACGCGGGCCACCGCCCGGCCCTGCTGCAGCACCTCGAAGTCATGCGGTTCGCCCTGCGCGCTGAAGTCACTGACTGCGGCGCCAAAACTGCGTACCTCGCTCCAGCAGCCTGCATGCAGCACGCGCGCCAGGCTTTCCTCCAGCCCGTTGACCACGACGCGGCCCGAGCCGGGCACGGTTCGCACCAGGTGATGGAACTGGCGCTCGATGGCCGCCAGGTCGTCGAAGATGTCGGCGTGGTCGAACTCCAGGTTGTTGAGAACGGCCGTGCGCGGGCGGTAGTGCACGAACTTGCTGCGCTTGTCGAAAAAGGCGGTGTCGTACTCGTCGGCCTCGATCACGAACAGCGGCCGCTGGCCGGCAGTCGCCGGGCCGCCCAGCCGGGCCGAGATGCCGAAATTCATGGGCACGCCACCCACCAGGAAACCGGGTTGCCTGCCTGCGGCCTCCAGGATCCAGGCCAGCATGGAGGTGGTGGTGGTCTTGCCGTGCGTGCCGGCCACGGCCAGCACATGGCGGTCTTGCAGCACGTGCTCGGCCAGCCACTGCGGGCCGCTGGTGTAGGGGGCGCCGGCTTCCAGGATGGCCTCCATCAGCGCAAACTTCGGGCTGCCGTCGGCCGTGCGGGCTCGGCTGACCACGTTGCCGACCACGTACATATCGGGTTGGAGTGCCATCTGCCCGGCGTCATAGCCCTCGATCAGTTCGATGCCCAAGGCGCGCAGTTGCTCGCTCATGGGTGGGTAGACGCCGGCATCGCAGCCGGTGACCTGGTGGCCCGCTTCGCGGGCGAGGGCGGCCAGTCCTCCCATGAAGGTGCCGCAGATGCCGAGGATGTGGATATGCATCGGGCGATTCTAGGGTCTGGTCCTGCGGCAACTGCGGGGGAGGAGCACAATCCGGCTTGTGAGTGCTCAGGAAGAAATTGCTGCCACGGCGGCCCAGATGGTGGTGGAAGAAGGTCTGGAGTACGGCCCGGCCAAACGCCGCGCCGTGCGCCAGCTTGGCCTGCCGCCACGTACCCCCTTGCCGGGCAATGACCAAATCGAGGACGCGGTGCGCGAGTACATCGCCGTTTTCTGTGCCGACACCCAGCCGGCCGAACTGCAGGCCCTGCGACGCCTGGCCCTGCTCTGGATGGAGCGGCTGGAGCGCTTCCGGCCGCACCTGAGCGGGGCGGTCTGGCACGGGACCGCCACGCGCCTGTCCGATATCTATATCCAGCTGTTCTGTGAGGACGAGAAGTCGGCCGAGATCGCACTGATCGACCAAGGCGTGGTTTACGTACCCCGGACCGTGACGGGCTTGCACCGCGAACCGGTGGAGGCCTTGAGCTTCCATGCCCCCAGCCGGGAACTGGGTGAAACGATCGGGGTACATTTGATGGTCCACGATCTGGACGACCTGCGCGGCGCCCTGTTGCGGGATGGAAAGAACCGCGCACCACGCGGTGACTTGACGGCAGTAAGACGAATCTTGGATAACGTTGAAGACCATTGAGGCAACTTTTGACACAAGAAGACAGCAACTCCCCGAAGCGCAGGCGAGCACTTTATGCCATCGCCGCTGCCGTGGCGGGTCTGGCGGGCGCGGGCCTGGCCTGGTGGCGCTACACCCCCGCCCCCCTGAATGAAGGGGTCGCCCAGCAGCTCTGGACATTGGAATTCGACACTCCGACCGGGACGCGGTTTGCGCTGAGCAGCCTGCGCGGGCGCCCCCTCATGATCAATTTCTGGGCCACCTGGTGCCCGCCCTGCGTCGAGGAGCTTCCCTTATTAAACGGCTTCTTCCGGGAAAACAGCTCGAAAGGTTGGCAAGTTGTCGGAGTTGCCGTCGACAAGGCGGCGCCAGTGCAAGCTTTCCTGGCCCGTCAGCCCCTGGCATTCCCCATCGTGCTGGCGGGCATGGAGGGACTGGCCTTGAGTAAAACATTGGGTAATCAGGCCGGCGGATTGCCCTTCACGGTGCTGGTCGGTGCCGATGGCAACATCCTGAACCGTAAAATCGGCAAGCTTTCCGAGCGCGATCTGGCGCTCTGGCGTGAACTGAAATAACACCCCCCAAGATCGCTTATGATGGCGCCCGGCCATGAGCGGACGCATCGAGTTCGGCGTAGATGGCTGGAAATTGCTACCAATTGTTCTAAATTGGAGCCATATGGAATAACGACGTTGGAGATCCCATGGATTTGCGAAAACTCAAGACCCTGATCGATCTGGTGTCTGATTCGAACGTGTCGGAACTGGAGATCACCGAAGCCGAAGGCAAAGTGCGCATCGTCAAGGGCAGCACGGCCATGGTTCAGGCCTATCAGATGCCGGTGGCCCAGGCCATGCCCGCACCCGCAGCCCCGGCTGTTGCAGCGGCGCCTGTCGCTGCTCCGGCGGCAGAGCCGGCTCCCAGCGGCCATGCTGTCAAGTCACCCATGGTCGGTACTTTCTACCGATCGGCCTCGCCCGGCGCCAAGGCCTTCGTGGAAGTCGGCCAGGCCGTCAAGCAGGGTGAGACCGTGTGCATCATCGAGGCCATGAAAATCCTCAACGAGATCGAGGCCGACAAGGCCGGCACCGTGACGCAGATCCTGTGCGAGAACGGCCAGGCCGTGGAGTACGGGCAGCCCCTGTTCATCATCGAATAAGGCGGCCGCTTCATGTTCAAGAAGATCCTGGTCGCCAACCGCGGTGAAATCGCCTTGCGGATCCAGCGTGCCTGCCGTGAGTTGGGCATCAAGGCCGTGATGGTTTACTCCGAGGCCGACCGTGAGGCCAAGTACGTCAAGCTGGCCGAGGAGGCCGTCTGCATCGGCCCGGCCCCGTCCGGCCAGAGCTACCTCAGCATGCCGGCCATCATCTCGGCGGCCGAGGTGACCGATGCCGAGGCCATCCACCCCGGTTACGGCTTCCTGAGCGAGAACGCCGATTTCGCCGAACGCGTGGAGCAGAGCGGTTTCCAGTTCATCGGCCCGACGCCCGAGTCCATCCGCATCATGGGCGACAAGGTCTCGGCCAAACAGTCCATGATCAAGGCGGGCGTGCCCTGCGTGCCGGGCTCCGAGGGCGAGTTGCCCGACGATCCGACCCAGATCAAGCGCATCGCCAAGAGCGTGGGTTACCCGGTCATCATCAAGGCCGCCGGCGGCGGCGGCGGGCGCGGCATGCGCGTGGTGCACACGGAAGCGGCGCTGGTCAACGCGGTGCAGATGACCAAGGCCGAAGCCGGCGCGGCCTTCAACAATCCGGCCGTCTACATGGAGAAGTTCCTGGAGAACCCGCGCCATGTGGAGATCCAGATCCTGGCCGACAAGCACAAGAACGCCGTCTATCTGGGGGAGCGCGACTGCTCCATGCAGCGGCGTCACCAGAAGATCATCGAGGAGGCGCCCGCCCCGGGCATTCCGCGCAAGCTGATCGAGAAGGTGGGCGAGCGCTGTGTCGCAGCCTGCAAGAAGATCGGCTACCGAGGCGCCGGAACCTTCGAGTTCCTCTACCAGGACGGCGAGTTCTACTTCATCGAGATGAACACGCGTGTGCAGGTCGAGCATCCGGTGACGGAGATGATCACGGGCGTGGACATCGTGAAGACGCAGATCATGGTGGCGGCCGGTGAGAGGCTGCCCTTCACCCAGAAGGACATCGTGATCCGCGGCCATGCCATCGAGTGCCGCATCAATGCCGAAGACCCCTACAAGTTCACGCCCTCACCGGGCCGCATCACCATGTGGCACGCCCCGGGTGGCCCGGGGGTGCGCGTGGACTCGCACGTCTACACCAACTACTTCGTGCCGCCGAACTACGACTCGATGGTCGGCAAGATCATCACGCACGGCGATACGCGCGAGCAGGCCATGGCCCGCATGAGCACGGCCCTGGCCGAGACCCTGGTCGAGGGCATCAGCACCAACATCCCGCTGCATCGCGAACTGATGGCCGACGCCAAGTTCATGACGGGCGGCACCAACATCCACTACCTAGAAGAGTGGATGCGGCATCACAAAAGGTAATCCCCCCTGAGGCGCTGACGCGCCTTCCCCCCGCGTCGCGGGGGGACGCTCCCAGTGGCCCGGCGAAGCCGGTTCCACGGGAGCCCGTGGATCTCATCTCCATGCACGGCCAAGTTATGTACGAACTTCGTTTGCTTTGCCCCCAGGATCGCGTCGAGGTGCTGGGCGATGCGCTCGATGCCCTGGACGCCCTGAGCGTCAGCGTCGAGGATGCCGACGCCCAGACCGAGGCCGAGCAGGCCCTGTTCGGCGAGCCCGGCATGCCGCCGCCGGCCGAGGGCTGGCAGCGCTCGCGCGTGCTGGCGCTTTTTCCCGCCCGTGCGGCAGCCGACGAGGCGGCGGCGCTGCTGCAGGCCCAGGACTTCTTCACAGATTGCCGCGTGCTGGGTGTGGCCGAGGTGCCCGAGCAGGACTGGGTGCGTCTGACGCAGGCGCAGTTCGCGCCGGTGGACATCACCCCGGAGTTCTGGATCGTGCCGACCTGGCACGAGCCGCCTGCGCAAGCCAACACCGTCATCCGACTCGATCCGGGGCTGGCCTTCGGTACCGGCACCCATCCGACCACACGCATGTGCCTGCGCTGGATTGCGCGCCATGGTGCCCAGGGCCTGGGACGGGTGCTGGACTACGGCTGCGGCTCGGGCATCCTGGCCATAGGCGCGGCCAAGTTCGGTGCCCGTGACATCGACGCTGTCGACATCGACGAGGCGGCGGTAGACGCCACGCGTCTGAATGCCGAAGCCAATGGTGTGACGCTCCACGCCGGCTTGCCGGAGCAGGTCCAGGGCCAGTACCAGACCGTGCTGGCCAACATTCTGGCCACGCCGCTCAAGGTGCTGGCACCGTTGCTGTGTTCGCGCGTGGCGCCCGGTGGAGCGCTGGTGCTGGCGGGCATCCTGGAGCGCCAGGCGGAGGAACTCCGGCAGGCCTATGCGCCCTACGCATCCCTGAGCGTGGCCGATGCCGAAGACGGCTGGATCCTGATGACCGCTACCCTCTGAGATTTCCGGTTTCGGGCTCTACAATCGGTCACCCATGAGCCTGATCACACGCTGCCCAGCCTGCCGGACGATGTTCAAGGTCGTGCCGGACCAGCTGCGCATTTCCGAAGGCTGGGTGCGTTGCGGCAAGTGTGAGGAAATTTTTGATGCTGCGGCCCATATGCAGGAAGCCGTGGTGCAGGACGCCGGCGTGGCCGCGGCGCCCGCACAGGACAGCGTGCCCTTCGAGGGCACCTTGGCAACTGCCATGGCGTCGGATGCCGGCGTCGCTGCAGCCGTGAGCCCGGTCGCTTCCGCCATTGACGATCCCCGGGCCCCCGACCTGCACGAGCCGCAGGATGACACGCTGCTGGAGCCGGCGATGTCCAGTGCAGGCCTGCTACCCGATGGGTCGGCGTACGGACCGGCAGGTCGGGCCGAGCCCCGTTTTTCGACCGAGGCGGAGCCGGTGGGGCGGCCGGCAACCCCGGTGCCGGCCGCCGAGCTGTCTTTCATGCGCGCTGCCGCCAAGACCTCGCGCTGGCACCGTCCGCTGGTTCGCGCCACACTGCTGGTGGCCTGTCTGTTGCTTGTGTTTGGCCTGGCCTTGCAGGTGCTCGTTCAGGAGCGCGATCGCATTGCGGCGGTCGAGCCCGGTCTGCGGCCGGTGATCGAGGAGGTCTGCCTGCTGCTGGATTGCCGGATCGAACCGCTGCGGCAGATCGAGTCGGTGGTGATCGACAGCTCCGCCTTCAGCAAGATCAAGGATGACCTGTACCGGCTCAGCCTGACCCTCAAGAACAATGCCCCCATCGACCTGGCCATGCCCGCCGTCGAACTGGCCCTGACCGACACGCTGGACCATGCCCTCATGCGACGCGTGTTCCGGCCCGAGGAACTGGGCGTGGCAACGGGCGTGATCCCCGCCGCCTCCGAAGCCCAGGCCACACTGGTGCTGACCATCAAGACCAATGGTGCCGGTGAACGCGTGGCGGGGTACCGTCTGCTGGCTTTCTATCCTTGAACCCACGACACATTTTTATGGCAACTCTCATCTGCGGCTCCCTGGCCTTTGACACCATCATGAATTTCGAGGGCCGCTTCGCCGAGCAGATCCTGCCCGACCAGTTGCACATCCTCAATGTGTCCTTCCTGGTGCCCACCTTGCGGCGCGATTTCGGGGGCTGCGCCGGCAATATCGCCTACGCGCTCAAGGCCCTGGGAGGTTCGCCGCTGCCCATGGCTACCGTCGGGAATGACGGCGCCGACTACCTGCTGCGCATGCGCGGGCTGGGCATCGACACACGCTTCGTGCGCGAGATCGGCGAGACCTATACGGCGCAGGCGCTGATCATGACGGACCGCGACAACAACCAGATCACCGCCTTCCACCCCGGCGCCATGATGCAGGCGCATGTCACCCGCATCGAGCGCCACCCCGATGTGAAGCTGGGCATCATCTCGCCCGATGGACGCGACGCCATGCTGCAGCACGCCGAGCAGTTCAAGGCCGCCGACATCCCCTTCGTTTTCGACCCGGGCCAGGGCCTGCCCATGTTCGACGGCAAGGACCTGGCGCACTTTGTCGAACTCGCCAGCTGGGTGACGGTGAACGACTACGAGGGCAAGATGCTGTGCGAGCGCACCGGCTGGAGCCCGGCCGACATTTCGCGCAAGGTGCGCGGCCTGGTCATCACCCTGGGCCACGAAGGCAGCGAGGTCTGGATCGACGGCCACAAGACCCTGGTGCCGCCGGTGCAGGCGGCTGCCGTGGTCGACCCCACGGGTTGTGGCGACGCCTACCGTGGCGGCCTGCTCTACGGCCTGGAGCGCGGCTGGACGCTGGCCAAGGCGGCCGAACTCGGCAACCGCATGGGTTCGCACAAGATCGCCCATCGCGGCCCGCAGAACTACAAGGTGACGCAGCAGGTCATCGGCGCCTGAGGGCTCAGGCCTCCGGTATCAGTCCTTGCCAGTGGGCCTGTCCGGCATAAGCGGCGGCCACGCGCAGCTGCTTGCGCCGCGCAGTGGCGCCGCGTACCAATTCCACCGCCGACTTCGGGACGCCCAGCGTCTCGGCCAGCCAGGCCTGCAGCGCCAGATTGGCCTTGCCATCCACCGGTGGTGCGTGCAGGCGCACGCGCAGTGCGCCGTCGTGCAGGCCCTGGATCTGTGTTCGGGCGGCGTTGGGCATGACGTGCACATCAACGAGGACGGCGCCGTCCTTCTGCGCGTGCAGGAAGGGCAGAGTGGGGAGGGGGTGGTCCATTCAGTTGACCCATGAAAAAGCCCGCTGCCTTTGCAGGCAACGGGCTTGAGGCCTAGGCTGTCTTAGGGACGGCTGGCCGTGGGGAAGGGCCATGCGGCCTGCGGGTTCAGCGTGGTCTGAGCCGCAGGGGCCGCGGGGGCCGGTGCTGCAGCAGGTTTGGCAGCAGGCTTTTTCGCAGCTTTCTTCGCCGGCTTTTTGGCGGCTTTTTTCGCAGCGGGCTTTTTGGCAGCCGGTTTCTTGGCGGCCTTCTTCGCTACTTTCTTCGCGGCCTTCTTGGCGGCGGGCTTCTTGGCAGCAGCCTTTTTCGCAGCCGGCTTCTTGGCAGCAGCCTTCTTGGCTGCCGGCTTCTTCGCTGCGGATTTCTTCGCAGCCGGCTTCTTAGCCGCGGCCTTCTTGGCCGGAGCCTTCTTGGCAGCGGCCTTCTTGGCCGGAGCCTTCTTCGCTGCAGCTTTACGGGCCGGGGCCTTCTTTGCTGCTACCTTCTTCTTCGCCGGGGCTTTTTTAGCCGCTTTCTTTGCAGTTGCCATTACTAATTCTCCTTGATCAAGTTACAAAGAGCACTTCATGCGTGTTGGATGCATGGAGCGATTCATGAGGCTGGGGTAGACCCCAACGCCATGAACAGGGTGACACAGGCTGGCGCTGCTCTCTTTGGAGCAGTAGACAGCCGGTGTGATTCTGGAAGCCATAGATTGATTTTTTCAGTCCCAGGAGAGCGCGCCGCCGGACTGGTACTCGATGACACGGGTCTCGAAGAAGTTGCGTTCCTTCTTCAGGTCGATCATCTCGCTCATCCAGGGGAAGGGATTCTCTTCGTTGGGGAACAGCGCTTCCAGGCCGATCTGCGTGGCGCGCCGGTTGGCGATGTAGCGCAGGTAGCCCTTGAACATGGAGGCATTCATGCCCAGCACGCCGCGCGGCATGGTGTCCTCGGCGTAGCGGTATTCGAGCTCGACGGCCTTCTCGAACAAGGCCTTGATCTCGGCCTTGAACTCAGGCGTCCACAGCTGCGGGTTCTCCAGCTTGATCGTGTTGATCAGGTCGATGCCGAAGTTGCAGTGCATGGACTCGTCGCGCAGGATGTACTGGTACTGCTCGGCGGCACCCGTCATCTTGTTCTGCCGGCCCAGGGCCAGGATCTGGGTGAAGCCGACGTAGAAGAACAGGCCTTCCATCAGGCAGGCGAAGACGATCAGGCTCTTGAGCAGGGTCTGGTCGGTTTCCAGGGTGCCGGTGTGGAAGTTGGGGTCCATGATCGCGTTGATGAACGGGAGCAGGAACTCGTCCTTGTCGCGGATGGACTGGACTTCCAGGTAGGCGCTGAAGATCTCGGATTCGTCCAGGCCCAGCGATTCCACGATGTACTGGTAGGCGTGGGTGTGGATGGCTTCTTCAAAAGCCTGGCGCAGCAGGAACTGGCGGCACTCGGGCGCCGTGATGTGGCGATAGGTGCCCAGCACGATGTTGTTGGCGGCCAGCGAGTCGGCGGTGGTGAAGAAGCCGAGGTTGCGCTTGACGATGCGGCGCTCGTCCTCGGTCAGACCATTGGGGTCCTTCCACAAGGCGATGTCGCGGTTCATGTTCACTTCCTGCGGCATCCAGTGGTTGGCGCAGGTGGCGAGGTATTTTTCCCAGGCCCACTTGTACTTGAAGGGCACCAGCTGGTTGACGTCAGTCTGGCCGTTGATGATGCGTTTGTCGGCAGCCTTGATGCGGTGTGCCGCGGAGGGGGGCACGCTGGGGGCCGGAGCGGCGGCGACCGGTGCCGCCTGGTGCTGCGCCATGCGCAGCTGGGGAGTTTGCAAGGGAAGCTCAGTCGGGCGACTGCTTGCAGCAGCGCCGGCATAAGACATTGACGATGTGGGCTTGACTTCTTCGTCCCAGGACAACATAGGAGGTTCCAATCAGCGAATTATGGGAGCGACGACGTGAAATGGAAAGTATTCATTCACATCGCCGCCCGATTCTGTTGCTCAATAACATCGCATGCATGAAGGCTCTGCGACATGTCGACGGTGATCACTGGCAGGCTTCGCAACCCGGATCATCGATCGCGCAGAACTTGATGTCGGTGGCCGCCGTGGCCATCTGTGCCTGCGCTGCAGCTGCTGCTGCGTCGAGGGCACTCATGCCGCCGCTCGTTGCGCCGCCGGAGGAGACCGCGTTGAGGCGACCGGCCGTGACGGTGGATTTCTCGGCGTGCGTGGCCGACATCGTGCGCAGGTAGTAGGTGGTCTTGAGACCGCGCAGCCAGGCCAGCTTGTAGGTGTCGTCCAGCTTCTTGCCCGAGGCGCCGGCCATGTAGATGTTGAGCGACTGGGCCTGGTCGATCCACTTCTGGCGACGCGCGGCAGCTTCGACCAGCCAGAGCGTCTCGACCTCGAAGGCCGTGGCGTACAGGGACTTGATTTCCTGCGGCACGCGGTCGATGGGGGCCAGCGAGCCGTCGAAGTGCTTGAGGTCCATGACCATGACGTCGTCCCACAGGCCCAGGCGTTTGAGGTCGCGCACCAGGTAGCTGTTGATCACGGTGAACTCGCCCGACAGGTTGGACTTGACCGACAGGTTGCCGAAGCAGGGCTCGATCGAGGCGTCCACGCCGATGATGTTGGAGATGGTCGCGGTCGGCGCGATGGCCACGCAGTTGGAGTTGCGCATGCCGTCGCGGGCGATCTTCTTGCGCAGGGCGTCCCAGTCCAGGGTGGCCGAGCGGTCGACTTCCACATAACCACCGCGGGCCCGGGCCAGCAGGTCCAGGGTGTCCAGCGGCAGGACGCCCTGGTCCCACAACGAGCCCTTGTAGCTGGAGTATTGGCCGCGCTCGCGGGCCAGTTCGGTCGAGGCCCAGTAGGCGTGGTAGCAGACGGCTTCCATGGACTGGTCGGCGAACTCCACGGCGGCCTGGCTGGCGTAGGGGATGCGCAACTCGTACAGCGCGTCCTGGAAGCCCATGATGCCCAGGCCGACGGGGCGGTGGCGCAGGTTGGAGTCGCGCGCCTTCTTGACGGCGTAGTAGTTGATGTCGATCACGTTGTCCAGCATGCGCATGGCGGTGGACACGGTCTTCTTGAGCTTCTCCTGGTCGACGGCGCCGTTCTTCAGGTGCTGGCGCAGGTTGACCGAACCCAGGTTGCAGACGGCGGTCTCGGTGTCGCTGGTGTTGAGCGTGATCTCGGTGCACAGGTTGGACGAGTGCACCACGCCAGCGTGCTGCTGGGGCGAGCGCACATTGCAGGCGTCCTTGAAGGTGATCCAGGGATGGCCGGTCTCGAACAGCATCGAGAGCATCTTGCGCCACAGGTCCGTGGCCGGCACGGTCTTGCTGGGCTTGATCTCGCCGCGCTTGGCCTTTTCTTCATAGACCACGTAGGCCTGCTCGAAGGCGGTGCCGAAGAGGTCGTGCAGGTCCGGCACGTCGGAGGGCGAAAACAGGGTCCACTCGCCTTTTTCCATCACGCGGCGCATGAAGAGGTCGGGGATCCAGTTGGCGGTGTTCATGTCGTGCGTGCGGCGGCGGTCGTCGCCGGTGTTCTTGCGCAGTTCCAGGAACTCCTCGATGTCCAGGTGCCAGGTCTCCAGGTAGGTGCAGACTGCGCCCTTGCGCTTTCCGCCCTGGTTCACCGCCACGGCGGTGTCGTTCACGACCTTGAGGAAGGGCACGACACCCTGCGACTCGCCGTTGGTGCCCTTGATGTGGCTGCCCAGGGCCCGCACGCGGGTCCAGTCGTTGCCCAGGCCGCCGGCGAACTTGGACAGCAGGGCGTTTTCCTTGATGGACTCGTAGATGCCGTCCAGGTCGTCGGGCACGGTGGTCAGGTAGCAGCTGGAGAGCTGCGAACGCAGTGTGTTCGCGTTGAACAGGGTCGGGGTGCTGGACATGAAGTCGAAGGAGGACAGCACTTCGTAGAACTCGATGGCGCGCGCTTCGCGGTCGATCTCGCCCAGCGACAGGCCCATGGCCACGCGCATGAAAAAGGCCTGCGGCAGCTCGATGCGGCTCTTGCGCACGTGCAGGAAATAACGGTCGTACAGGGTCTGCAGGCCCAGGTAGTCGAACTGCAGGTCGCGATCGGCCTTGAGCGCGGCGCCCAGGCGCTTGAGGTCGAACTGCAGCATGTCCGGATTGAGCAGCTCGTTGTCCACGCCCTTCTTGATGAAGTCGGGGAAGTACTCTGCATACGCCTGGCCCATGCCGGCTTGCGGCACGTCGCGGCCCAGCACCTCGCGGGCGATGGTGTGGAACAGCAGGCGCGCGGTGGCATAGGTGTAGTCCGGGTCCTTCTCGATCAGGGTGCGGGCGGCCAGGATGGCGGCCTTGTAGACCTCGTCGATCGGCACGCCGTCGTACAGGTTGCGCATGGTCTCGGCGACGATGGGATCGGGCTTGATGTCGGCGCCCAGGCCGGCGCAGGCGTTCTCGATCAGTTGCTGCAGGCGGCCCAGATCGAGCGTGACGCGCTGGCCGCCATCGATCACATGCAGCTGGGGCGCTTTCGGTGCGGCCTGGGCCGACTGCTGGGCGCGCTCCTGGGTGCGGCGCTCACGGTAGAGCACGTAGGCGCGGGCGATCTCATGATGGCCGCCGCGCATCAGGCCCAATTCCACCTGGTCCTGCACGTCTTCGATATGGAAGGTGCCGCCGCCCGGGCGCGAGCGCATCAGCGCGCGCACCACGTTCTGCGTCAGGCTGTCCACCACTTCACGCACGCTGGCGGAAGCGGCACCCTGGGTGCCATGCACGGCCAGGAAGGCTTTCATCATGGCCACGGCGATCTTGCTCGGCTCGAACGGCACCACGGCACCGTTGCGGCGGATGATCTGGTAGTTGTTCAGGGGCGTGACAGCCGTGTTTTCCTGGGTTTGCATGGTCAGGACACCGGTGTTCAGAGGGGTGGTGGCGGGGTTCAAGGCGGTTTGCATTATTTCCTCGTCGTCAGCAAATTTGTTGTTGGTTCTGTGTGGCTTCTTGTCCGGCTGCGGGCACATTTTTCAGTTGTGCGATGCGGGCAGAAAACACTATATATGGGGTCAACTGCGAATACAAGCCACTACCGGTAGTGTAGCGCGGCGCAGACAGGTTCCGCCTTGCACAAGGCGGAAAAATGCACACGCGGAGGCTGACAGCCCTGCTGAGCAGGGCGGGCGAAAACAGCAGCGCAGGCGTTGAGGGATGTGCCCATGCGGTGCGATCATCAGCAGGCATGCGGCATGGCGGCGGATTTGCCCGTGATGGCCGCATGCCGTCGTGCAAGGGCCGGCACAGAGCCCGCCAGCGCATGCGCTGCAAGGCCACCGGACCTGTGGTTGCCCTCAGGCGATGTCTTCGGGAAAGTACCGAGATGGCCAACCCAGGGACTGTTGCAACCGCGCCCACTGGAAACCAGGGCCGGGATCGGCCTTGCGACCGGGAGCCACATGTTGGTGCCCGGCGATGTGCTGCACCGGGTAGCGCTGGCCCAGGGCCGCGCACAGGCTGCCCAGAGTCTCGTATTGCCCGGCCTCGAAGGGCTCGCCTTCCAGGCCTTCGAGCTCGATGCCGACCGAGTCGTCATTGCAGTTGTCGCGCCCGCGGTAGCAGGAGATGCCGGCATGCCAGGCACGCTCGTCGCAGCTGACGAACTGCCAGAGTTCTCCC
>Ga0209262_10000639_pt1 | contig 15232 bp, 15 predicted proteins | sample Lowcelwee11metaG_FD_187171 | JGI IMG/M metagenome (GOLD analysis project Ga0209262, IMG submission 187171) | Freshwater pond sediment microbial communities from the University of Edinburgh, under environmental carbon perturbations - Low... | ecosystem: Environmental > Aquatic > Freshwater >...
TCGGCCGGTGCGAAGCGACTGTCGGGACGTGGCGCTTGTGCCGCTTCGACCGGAGGCTTCGGACCGGCAGGCCCGATGGTCGCTTGCGAGATGCAACCGAGCAGCGACAGGCTGAGCAGCAGGCACAAGACTCTTCCGAGTGCCCTAGGGCCGCTGCTCGTTGCCGTGTCGGCTACGCGATTACGTGTCATGCGTTGTCAAGTTCCTGGAGGAATCTGGCTGGCTATCGCACCTGAAGTGGGTCGCACAAAGATAATGTTTCTTGAACAGAGACTTTACAGCAAACCAGCGCCGGTGCATCTGGGCGCGCCACGTCGTTCGAATCAACACTCTTGGTCACCTCAGGAGACAAATCCAGAGTGAATGGCTACGTAATGCGGAACCCCTGGCCGCTCGGGCCGATTATGCATAGTCGGCCATATGTGAAGCTCCAGATAAGGCCGAGTTGCACCCATTAGCTGTAAGGCAGCTTTCCGAGGGAAGCTGCCGACTGAATGACCGATATTCAGAGCGCTCGACAAGCCGGTCATGGCCGCTTGTTGCCATGTACCTTCACCTACCCTCGCCGCCACACCTGCCAGCGTTCACGTCCGGAAAAGACTGGAATCGAGTCATTGGCTGCAGCATCCTCGATGCGCGTGAAATTCGGTGTCAGCAGTTCGTCCAGTTGTTCGGGCAGGATGCCGAAGGGCGGGCCTTTGGGCTGGTCGCAGATAAAGAAGTACCCGGCAAGCAGACCGCCGGGCGGCAGCAGTTCGGCAACACGCCGGCCCCAATTGCCCCACAGCTTGCGCGGCAGGGCGCAGAGGAAGGCGCGTTCGTAGATCAGTTGGTACGGTCGCGGCGGAAAAAAGGTGAAAAAGTCGTCGCAAACGAGGTCGACCGCGCCCCGAAGGAAGTCCCCTTGGGGGACAGCAGTTCCCAGGACTGTTCGCGCCGTGGCGACGGCGACCGGCGAGAAGTCGAGCGCCGTGACCGGCCAGCCGTGTTCGGCCAGATGGCCCGCTTCCCAGGCACTGCCGCAGCCGGGGATCAGCGTGTTCAGCGGCGTTGGCTGGCGGGCGATGAAGTCGGCAAAAGCGCCGGGCACCTTGCCGGCATCCCACGGCGTGGTGCCTTCACCGAAGCGCTTGCACCAGAAATCGGGATGTTCCGGGCGCTGGTTGTCGGGTTTGATCTGGGTGGGGGAAGGCGCCGAATCGCTCATGCTAAGATTGCCGCCTTCGAAACCCTTGCTGCGTGCCGTTCCATGTCCGCTCCTTCCAAGATCATCATCGCTTCCCGCGAATCCCGCCTCGCCATGTGGCAGGCCGTGCATGTGCAGGGCCGTCTGAGCAGTCTAAATCCGGGGGCGGAAGTTGTCATTCTCGGCATGACGACCAAGGGCGACCAGATTCTCGACCGCCCGCTCGCCGAAATCGGCGGCAAGGGGCTGTTCATCAAGGAGCTGGAGGTGGCGATGGAGGAAGGCCGCGCCCATCTCGCCGTCCATTCGATGAAGGACGTGCCGATGCTGATGCCGGAAGGCTTCGTGCTGGCCGCCATTTCGGCCCGCGAAAACCCGCGCGACGCCTTCGTCTCGAACAAGTACGCCGGCCTCGACGAGCTGCCGGCCGGCGCCGTCGTCGGAACTTCCAGCCTGCGCCGCGAATCCATCCTGCGCGCCAAATTCCCGCAACTGGTGATCAAGAGCCTGCGTGGCAACCTCGACACCCGCCTGCGCAAGCTCGATGCCGGCGAATATGACGTGATCATCCTCGCTGCCGCCGGCCTCATACGCCTCGGTCTTGAAAGCCGCATCAAATCGGTGTTGACCGCAGAGCAGTCGCTGCCAGCGCCTGGCCAGGGTGCGCTGGGCATCGAACTGGTCGACGGGGACGCGGCGATGGCTGCCATCGTCGCGCCGCTCAACGATCCGGAGACCGCCCACTGCGTCAAGGCCGAACGCGCCTTCTCGCGCGCCCTCGGCGGCTCCTGCCAGGTGCCGCTCGGCGGCTACGCGATCATCGATAATGGCCAGTTGTGGCTGCGCGGTTTCGTCGCCACGGCCGACGGCACGGAAATGGTCGCCGGTGAGCTACGCGGCAACCCTGTAGACGACGAGGCGCTTGGCCGCCAGTTGGCCGAAACACTGCGCGCACGCGGCGCCGACGCCATCCTGCAAAAGCTGGCGCACGGCAAACCGGCCTGACGATGAACCCACCCGGCCCGCTTGCCGGAAAATCCATCGTCGTCACCCGGGCACGGGCGCAAGCCGGGCCGCTGGCGGCTGCCATTGCCGCGCAGGGCGGCGAACCGCTGATCTTCCCGTTGCTTGAAATTTCACCAGCCGCCGATGCGCAGCCGCTGGTTGCCGTCGTGGCGCGGCTGGCGGATTATGCGCTGGCCGTTTTCATCAGCCCCAATGCGGTCGACTACGCCCTGCCGGTCATTCTGGCGCGCGGCGCCTGGCCGGCCGGCCTGCTGCCGGCGGCAGTCGGGCAGGGCACGGTCAAGGCGCTGGCGGCGCACGGCATTGCCGGTTGCATCGCGCCCAGCGAGCGTTTCGATTCCGAGGCGCTGCTGGCCTTGCCGGAAATGGTGGATGAACGCGTGGCCGGGCGTCGCATCGCCATTTTTCGCGGTGATGGCGGTCGTGAATTGCTGGCCGATACGCTGCGTGCGCGGGGTGCCGAGGTCGATTGCGTGACTTGCTATCGCCGTTCCGGGCCGGCGGATGGCGTCGCGCCGCTGCTCGTTGCGTGGCGCGCCGGCCGGCTCGACGCGCTGACCGTATCGAGCAGCGAGGGGCTGCGCTATCTGGTCGATCTGCTCGACGCCGAGGGCCGTGCTTTTCTGCAAAAAACCCCGGTTTTCGTGCCGCATGCGCGCATCGCCGAAAACGCACGGGCTTTGGGTTTAAGCAACATTATCCTGACCGATGCAGCGGATGCCGGCATCGTTGCCGGCTTGCGTGCTTATAATTGGCCGCTATGACACCTGACGACACGACCCCCACTTCGCCGCCGACACCCCGGAATCCACCGCCGCAATCACCGGCAGCGACACGCTTTAGCCCCTGGCTGCTGGTGGCCGTGGCGGCGCTCGCGCTGGCCGGCTGGCAGTGGTTCGAGACTCGCCACAAGCTTGTCGACATGCAGGAACAGGTTGCGCGTCGACTGGCCGAGGCTGATTCCGCCAGCAAGGAAGATCGCGGCGCCTTGAAGCAGATGCGGGAGCAGGTCGAAAGCCTGCAGGGCAAGCTGGGCGCCGCCGATGCCCGGCTGACCGAATTCCAGTCGCAGTCGGAGGCGCTGCAGGCGCTCTATCAGGATCTCGCGCGCAGTCGTGAAGATTCCGGACTGCTCGAGGCCGAGCAGGCGATCGTGCTGGCCGGGCAACAATTGCAACTGGCGGGCAATGTGCCGGCGGCGATTCTGGCGCTGCGTACTGCCGAAGCCCGCCTGGCCGGTGTGGACCGCCCGCAGGCGCTGCCTTTGCGCAAGGCTCTGGCGTATGATCTGGAGCGCCTGACGGCGCTGCCGACGGTCGATGTGGCCGGAACCAGCCTGCGTATCGAGCAAGTGCTGGGCGCCATCGACAAGCTGCCCCTGGTGATGGATGCGCGGCCGTCGGAAGCAGGTCAAAAGACCGAAGGGGAGCAGTCTGTGCCCTGGTGGCAACGTACTGGCAGCGAGATCTGGCGGGAATTGAAAAGCCTCGTTCGCATCCAGCGCTTCGACCGCGAGGAGGCCTTGCTTCTGGCCCCCGGCCAAGCTTACTTCCTGCGCGAAAATCTGAAGCTGCGCCTGCTGAGCGCCCGTCTCGCCCTGCTCTCGCGTGACCAGAGTGCCTTCCGCGGCGAGCTCAAGGCGGCCAGCGACGGGCTGGCCCGCCACTTCGACGGAAGCGACAAGGGGGTTCAGGCGGCTCAGGAGACGCTGCGCCAACTGCTGACGACCGAAGTCGTCATCGAGGTGCCCAAATTGATCGAGACCCAGGCTGCGCTGAGCAGTCTGCGCAGCGGCAAGGACGCCAAGTGAAGGGCCTGTTCTGGGTTCTCGCCCTGTTCGGGCTTGCCGTTGCCGCCGCCCTCGGGGCGCGCCTCAACGACGGCTATGTCCTGCTGGTCTTCCCGCCCTACCGGGCTGAGGTCAGCCTGAACCTGTTCGCTCTGGCGCTGGTTGCAGTCGTTCTGGCGCTTTACATGGTAATGCGGGCGCTGGCGGTGACCGTCGGCCTGCCGAAGCGGGTTCGGGAATACCGCGAGCGCCGTCAGCGCGAACGCGCCGGGCTGGTCTTTCAGGATGCCGTGCGCCTGCTGTTCGAGGGGCGTTTCGGTCAGGCGATGAAAAAGGCCGGCGAGTCCTACGCGGCCGGTACGGCGCCCGGACTTTCAGCGCTGATTGCGGCGCGCGCCGCGCAACGGCTGCGCGAACCGGAGAAACTGCAGGACTGGATGACGCGCGCCATGTCGGACGACCCGCGCAACGAGGCGGCGACGCTGATGCTCGAAGCCGAGATGATGAACGAGTCGCGCCGCTTCGACGAGGCGCTGGCGGCGCTGGATCGCCTACAGGACAAGAAGGGCCGGCACATCGCCGCACTCCGGCTCGAATTGCGGGCGCGGCAGGGTAACGGTGACTGGGATGGCGTGTTGAAGCTCGCCCGCCAGCTCGAGAAGCGCGATGCGCTGCCGCCCGAGGTCGCGCGCGAGGTCAAGACGCTCGCCCATCTGGAAAATATCGCACGGCGGCGCGCCGATGCCGGCCAGCTGCAGAATTACCTGCGCGCCGTGCCGGCCGCCGAATACGGGCGGCGGCTGGTGCTGGCCGGCGCCCGCGCGCTGGTCGAACTGGATGCGTCGGATGCCGCGCAAAAGCTGATCGAAGGCGCGCTCGACGGTTATTCCGAGGCGGGCTGGCAGCCCGAACTGGTGGCGTTGTACGGCGGGCTGACCGGGCCGGGACTGACCGCGCGCATCGCCAAAGCCGAGAACTGGCTGCGCCAGTATCCCGACGAAGCGGCGCTGTTGCTGGCACTCGGGCGCATGTGCATGAATCAGCGGCTGTGGGGCAAAGCGCAGAGTTATCTGGAAGCGTCGCTGGCGCTTGAGGAGACGCGTGACGCGCATCTGGCGCTGGCCGACCTTTGCGACCAGCTCGAGCGGAGCGACGAGGCCAACCGCCATTTCCGGGCCAGCGTGCGGCTCGAAACACGCTGACCGTGATCGACTGGAAGATGCGTGGGCTTTGAACTCAGGCCCAGTCGGCGGGGCGCAGGAAGACCTCGTACAACTCGGCTTCCGGCGTGCCGGCTTCCGGCTTCCAGTCATAACGCCATTTGACGATCGGCGGTAGCGACATCAGGATCGATTCGGTGCGTCCGCCCGATTGCAGGCCGAACAGGGTGCCGCGGTCCCAGACCAGGTTGAACTCGACGTAACGGCCCCGGCGGTAGGCCTGAAAGTCGCGCTCGCGTTCGCCGTAAGGCGTGTCGCGGCGCCTGGCCAGCACCGGCAGATAGGCTTCGGTGAAGGCATTGCCGACGGCCTGCGTCAAGCTGAAGCAGCGCTCGAAACCGCCTTCGTTCAGGTCATCAAAGAAAACGCCGCCAACGCCGCGCGGCTCGTTGCGGTGCTTGAGAAAGAAATACTCGTCGCACCACTTTTTGTATTTTGCATAGACCTCATCGCCGAACGGGGTCAGCGCGTCCTTGCAGGTCTGGTGAAAATGGGCGACATCCTCGCGTTGACCGTAGTAGGGCGTCATGTCCATGCCGCCACCGAACCACCAGACATCCTCCTCGCCCTCCTTGCTGGCGACGAAGCAGCGCACGTTCATGTGCGCCGTCGGGCAGTAGGGGTTGCGCGGATGGAGGACCAGCGACACGCCCATCGCTTCCCAGGCGCGCCCGGCCAGTTGCGGCCGCACGGCAGTGGCCGAGGCGGGCAGCGATTTGCCGGTGACGTGCGAGAAATTGACCCCGCCGCGCTCGAAGAAATCACCGTCCTCGATCAGCCGCGATATGCCACCGCCGCCTTCCGGGCGTTCCCAGCTATCGGTGCGGAACGGCTGGCCGTCGAAGGCTTCGAGTTCGGCGACGATGCGGGCTTGCAGGCCGGTAAAAAAATCCTTGAGGCGGCTGGTGTCCATTGCGTCTCCGCGAAAAAAGCGGGCGGTCAGTGCCGCCCGAGTCGATTATGCCTGGAACGGATTAGCGGCTGATTGCGCGATGGCCGATGTCCGTGCGGAACTGCATGCCGTCGAAATGGATCTGGGTGGCGGCTTCGTAGGCGAGCTTCTGGGCGATCTTGATGTTTTCGCCGAGCGCGGTCACGCAGAGCACGCGACCGCCGCTGGTTACGACCTCGCTGTCCTGGTTGGCCGTGCCGGCGTGGAAGACGTGGGCGTATTCGCCGAAGCTGTTGCCCTTGGGCAGACCGCTGATCACATCGCCCTTCCTCGGCGTTTCCGGATAGTTGGCGGCAGCCAGCACGACGCCGAGCGCGATGCGGCGGTCCCACTCGGCTTCGATCTGGTCGAGCGTGCCGTCGATGCCATGTTCCAGCAGCTTGACGAAGTCGGATTTCAGGCGCATCAGGATCGGCTGGGTTTCCGGGTCGCCCATGCGGCAGTTGAATTCCAGCGTCTTGACCGCGCCGTCCTTGCCGATCATCAGGCCGGCGTAGAGGAAACCGGTGAACGGAATGCCGTCGGCGGCCATGCCGCGCACCGTCGGCAAAATGATTTCGCGCATTGCCTTGGCGTGCACTTCCGGCGTTACCACCGGGGCCGGTGAGTAGGCGCCCATACCGCCGGTGTTGGGTCCGCTGTCGCCGTCGCCGATGCGCTTGTGATCCTGGCTGGAGGCCAGCGCGAGCACGTTCTTGCCATCGACCATGACGATGAAGCTGGCTTCCTCGCCGTCGAGAAACTCCTCGATGACGACGCGGGCGCCGGCATCGCCGAGCTTGTTGCCTGACAGCATGTCATCGATGGCGGCATGCGCTTCCGCCAGCGTCATCGCGACGACAACGCCTTTGCCGGCCGCCAGGCCGTCGGCCTTGATGACGATCGGCGCGCCTTTACGGTCGATGTAGGCATGTGCTGCGGTCGACTCGGAGAAAGTCTCGAATTCCGCGGTCGGGATGAGGTGGCGGGCCATGAAGCGCTTGGCGAAATCCTTGGAGGATTCGAGCTGGGCGGCTTCCCGGGTCGGGCCGAAGATCTTCAGGCCGCGGGCGCGGAAGACGTTGACGATGCCGGCAGCGAGCGGCGCTTCGGGGCCGACCACGGTGAGGTGTACGCCTTCGCGCTCGGCGAAGGTCGCGAGGGCGACAGGGTCGACGAGGTTGACGTTCTGCAGCCCGGATTCGCGTTCCGTTCCGGCGTTGCCGGGGGCAACGTAAACTCTATGCACGCCTTCCGACTTGGCGAGGCGCCAGGCCATCGCATGCTCGCGGCCGCCGGAACCGATTACCAGTATCTTCATTGGGAAAGATCCTTTTCTGGACTTCATTTGCACCATTGTCGCTCGCACGGAATGCCATCATTGTTGCCATCCATCTTCGTGCCGGGGCAGTTCCTGAGAAACCAGGTGGCCTCTTCACACGAAGTCATTTTGCTCGGTTTGCTCAGTGACGGAAGTGACGCGCACCCGTCATGACCATGGCCAGACCGTGTTCGTCCGCCGCGGCGATGACTTCCTCGTCGCGCATCGAGCCGCCCGGCTGGATGACGGCCTTGGCGCCGGCGGCGGCCAGCACATCGACACCGTCGCGGAACGGGAAGAAGGCGTCGGAGGCCACGACCGAACCCTTGAGATCGAGGCCGGCCTGCTGCGCCTTGATGCTGGCGATCTTGGTCGAATCGACGCGGCTCATCTGGCCGGCGCCGACGCCGAGGGTCATGCCGTTGCCGCAGAAGACGATGGCGTTGGACTTGACGAACTTGGCGACGCGGTAAGCGAAGAGCAGGTCTGCGATCTGGGCCGGGGTCGGGGCGATCCTGGTGACCACCTTGAGGTCGGAGGCCTGGACGTTGAACATGTCCGGCGTCTGCAACAGCATGCCGCCGCCGACGCGCTTCATTTCGAAGGCGTGGTAGTTGTTCGACAGCGGCACCTCGAGGACGCGCAGGTTCTGCTTGGCCGCCAGCATTTCCTTGGCGGCCGGCGTGAAGGCCGGGGCGATCAGCACTTCGACGAAGTGCTTGCGCTCGTTCATGGCGGCGACGACGTCGACATCGACGGTGCCGTTGAAGGCGATGATGCCGCCGAAGGCCGAGGTGGAATCGGTCTGGAAGGCCTTTTCATAGGCGCCGAGCAGCTTGCCGTCGACGGCGACGCCGCACGGGTTGGCGTGCTTGACGATGACGCAGGCCGGGCCGCTGAAGGTCTTGACGCATTCCCAGGCGGCGTCGGAGTCGCCGATGTTGTTGTACGACAGTTCCTTGCCCTGCAACTGGGTGTAGGCGGCGATGGTGCCTGGCGTGACAACCGGGTCGCGGTAGAAAGCGGCCTGCTGGTGAGGGTTCTCACCATAACGCAGGGTTTCGACACGGTCGAAGGCGGTCTGGAAGGCAGTCGGGAACGGGGAGAGTTTCGGCGCTTCCTCGGCGGTCGATTCGAGCGCGGTCAGCCAGTTGGCGATCGCCGAATCGTAGCGCGCGGTATGGACGAAGGCCTTCTTGGCGAGGCCGAAGCGGGTTTCCAGCTTGAGGGCGCCGGCGTTGGCCTGCATCTCGGCGAGCAGCGGGGCGTAGTCGGCGGGATCGGTGACGATGGCGACGGCAGCATAGTTCTTGGCCGAGGAGCGGACCATGGCCGGGCCGCCGATGTCGATGTTCTCGATCGCGTCTTCGAGCGTGACCCCAGGCTTGGCGACGGTCTCACGGAACGGGTAAAGGTTCACGCAGACCAGGTCGATGGTCGGGATGCCGTGTGCGGCGATGGTCGCCAGGTGCTCCGGCAGGTCGCGGCGGGCGAGGATGCCGCCGTGCACCTTCGGGTGCAGGGTCTTGACGCGGCCGTCGAGCATTTCCGGAAAGCCGGTGTAGTCGCCGATCTCGGTCACGGTCAACCCGGCTTCACGCAGCATTTTGGCGGTGCCGCCGGTGGATAGAAGGTTCACCCCCTGGGCGGCGAGGCCCTGGGCGAATTCGAGGACGCCCCGCTTGTCGGAGACGGAAATCAGCGCTTGCTTGATGGTCATGTCGATCTACAGAAGTTGATGTTCGGTGAGTTTCTTGCGCAGGGTGTTGCGGTTGATGCCGAGCATCTCCGCCGCCAGCGTCTGGTTGCTGCCCGCCTTGGCGAGCACCACTTCGAGCATCGGCCTTTCGACGCTCTTGAGAACCATGTCATAGATAGCGGCGGGTTTCTCGCCGTCGAGGTCGCGGAAATACTGCTCCAGCGAATCCGTAATGCACTTTGCTAGATCATGTTGGCTCATGCTGCCAACGCCTCCTCTGAATTGTATTTTAGATGTTCGTACTCTTCCGCCAGGCGGCGGAAGAAGTCGTTCACTGCCTGCATCTGTTGCTCAATGCTGGGCAAGGTGTTCATTTCCTTGCGGAAAGCCGCTGAGCCGACCAGTCCCTTGGTGTACCAGGAGATGTGCTTGCGCGCGACCTTGAAGCCGGTTTCCGGCCCGTAGAAAGCGTAGAGGTCTTCGAGATGTTCCAGCAGGATGCCGTGGATCTCGACGACCTGCGCCGGCGGCAGCTTTTCGCCGGTCTTCAGGTAATGCTCGATTTCGCGGAACAGCCAGGGGCGGCCCTGAGCGGCGCGGCCGATCATGATGCCGTCGGCGCCGGTCACGTCGAGGACGTGCCTGGCCTTTTCCGGCGTCGTGATGTCGCCGTTGGCGATGACCGGAATGTTGATCAGCGTCTTGACCATGGCGATGGTGTCGTACTCGGCCTCGCCGGTGTATTGCTGGCAGCGCGTCCGACCGTGGATGGCGACGGCACGGATACCAGCTGATTCGGCGATGCGCGCGATGGTCGGCGCGTTGCGATTGGTCAGGTTCCAGCCGGTGCGGAATTTAAGCGTGACCGGGGTGTTGGGGACGGCTGAAACCACGGCGTCGAGAATCTTGCCGACCAGTTGCTCGTCCTGCATCAGCGCCGAGCCGGCCATCACGTTGCAGACCTTCTTGGCCGGGCAGCCCATATTGATGTCGATGATCTGGGCGCCGTTGTCGACGTTGTGGCGGGCGGCTTCAGCCATCATCCCGGGGTCGGCGCCGGCGATCTGCACCGAAATCGGCGCGACCTCGCCTTCATGGTTGGCGCGGCGCAGTGTCTTGGCGCTGCCATAGAGCAGGGAATTGCTGGTCACCATTTCGGAAACCGCCAGCCCGGCACCCATTTTCTTGCACAACTGGCGGAAAGGGCGGTCCGTCACGCCGGCCATGGGGGCGACGAACAGGTTGTTACGCAGGGTGAAGCCGACAAATTCCATGAGCGCGCGGAAAAACAGTGACTTGGATGATGCTGGGGAAGGGAGCGATTGTACCGCAGAGGTCGCCTAAAAAATAGTCAATCAGGCGTGAAAAAAGCTTGCCTGATCCAGCTTCGCGGTTGGGTCAGCTGCCTTTCAGCGCATGGATGCCGGGCGCGTTGCGCCAGTAGCCCTTGTAGTCCATGCCGCAACCGAAGAGGAAACGGTCGGCGATGTCGAGGCCGGTGAAGTCGGCGCGCATGCCGGGGCGGGCCTTGCGCGGATGATCCTTGTGTACCAGAACGGCGCTGAGGACGCGGGTGGCGCCCTGCTCGGCAAGGTATTTGCAGATGGCCTGCAGCGTGTGGCCTTCGTCGAGAATGTCGTCGACGACCAGAACGGTGCGGCCGCGCGGATCCTGCGACGGGCGCGCGCACCAGTCCAGCAGATTGCCTCCCTGAAGTTCGTGTCCGTAGCGGGTGGCGTGCAGGTAGGCGAGTTCGAGCGGGAAGTCGAGGCGGGGCAGCAGGCGGCCGGCGACGACCATGCCGCCGTTCATCACGCAATAGAGCAGCGGATTCTGTCCGGACAGTTCGCTGGTGATCGCAATCGCCATGCGGTCGAGCGCGGCGCTGACCTGTTCGGGGCTGGCCAGGCAGTCGGCTTCGGCCATGACGCCGCGGATTTCTTCGAGATCGGCGGCCATCGTTCAGTGTCCGGCAAAGTCGCAAACGGTGAAGACCGGGATGCCGGCCGCCTTGAGCAGCGCCGAGCCGCCCAGTTCGGGCAGGTCGACAATCGCCGCTGCTTCGACGACGGTGGCGTCGAGGCGCTGGAGCAGGCGGGCGGCCGCCAGCATCGTGCCGCCGGTGGCGATCAGGTCGTCGATCAGCAGCACGCGCTGGCCCGGCGTGGCGGCATCGGTATGGATTTCGACCGTGGCATTGCCGTATTCGAGTTCGTATTCCTCGGCGACGGTGGTGAAGGGCAGCTTGCCCTTCTTGCGCACCGGAATGAAGCCGCGGTTCAACTGGTGGGCGATGACGCTGCCGAGAATGAAGCCGCGGGCGTCGATGCCGGCGACAAGGTCGATCTCGGCATTCATGTAACGCAGCACGAAGGCTTCGACGAGCAGGCGAAAGGCGCGCGGGTCGAGGAGCAGCGGCGTGATGTCGCGAAACTGGATGCCCGGGCCGGGCCAGTCGGGAACGGTGCGGATGCGCTGGCGCAGAAAGGCGGTATCGAACAGTGGATCGGTGGTCATGGCGGCGGGTCTCAGAAGCTGAAGGCGAGCGTCAGAAGCAGGGCGAAAGCCAGCTGGAGTCCCGCGCTGGCGGCCAGGATGGCGTTGAAGACCGGGCCCGGTGCTTCGCGGTGAAAGCGCCGGATCAGGCCGATGGCCAATGGTAGCGAAAATAACGGCAGCGCAGCCAGCCAGCCGAGTCCGGGCGCGAGAAGCAGCAGCAGCAGGAAGGGCGAGAGCATTTCTAGCGTGTAAACCTGGCGCGTGGCCGGGCGGCCGAGCAGCACGGCCAGCGTGTTCTTGCCGTTGCGCGCATCGCCGTCAAGGTCGCGATAGTTGTTGACGGTGATCACCGCCGCCGCATGGATGCCGACCAGCGCCGCGGCGATCAGCGCAACCGCCGTTAGCGTCAGCGTTTGCAGGTAGTAGCTGCCGCCGACGGCGACCAGGCCGAAGAACACAAAAACGAAAATTTCGCCGAGTGGACCGTAGGCGATCGGCTTCGGCCCGCCGGTGTAGGCCCAGCCGGCGGCGAGCGAGGCGAGGCCGATGGCGACGATCGGCCAGCCGCCGTGCCCGACGAGGTAGATGCCGCACAGGAAGGCGAGGGCAAAGGCCAGCCAGGCGCCCAACCTGACCGCCCCGGCGCCGAGCCAGCCCTCGGCTGTGGCGCGTTTCGGTCCGAGGCGTTCCGGCGTGTCGGTGCCGCGCAGGTAGTCACCGACGTCGTTGAACAGGTTGGTGCCGATCTGGATGAAAGCCGCGCCCAGCGCTGCAGCCAGCAGCGGCAACCAGAGAATCCGGTGCGTGTCGTGCCAGGCGACGGCAGTGCCAACGAGAACCGGCGACAGCGAGACGCTCAGCGTTTTCGGGCGGCAGGCGAGAAACCAGGCTTGCAGGCGCCCGGGATTTACGGCCAAGCGCGGGCTCCCCAGATCATGCGTTTGGCGACGAAATGGCGGGCCGGCGGGCAGAGATCGAGGGCCAGCAGGCCGAGGCCGCGCGCCAGTTTGAGCGGGCCGAAATCGTTGGAGAAGGTACGGACGATCTGGTCGGTGAAGAAGGCGCTGCCCTGGCGGTCGAGGCGGCGGCTGGCAGCGTAATTTTCGAGGCTTCGATCCCACCGGCGGATTCCCTGCGGGTCGCGGTCGACGCCGCTTTCGAGCAATATTTCAGCCAGTTGCCAGGCGTCGCGGATACCGAGGTTGAAGCCCTGGCCGGAAACCGGGTGCAGCGTCTGCGCGGTATTGCCGATCCACACTTCGTTGCCCTTGACCAGCGTGTCGCGCATCCGGAGCGCCAGCGGAAAGCGGCTGCGCGGACCCGGCTTGCCGAAGGTCATGCGCTGACCGAACTGGGCTTGCAGGGCGGCGGTGAAGGCGGCGTCATCCATCGCCATCACGGTATCGGCCTTGGCCGGCGGCAGCGTGAACACGACCGAATAGTCGTTGCCGAGCGGCAGCAGGGCGAGCGGGCCGTCAGGCGTGAAGCGCTCCCAGGCACGCTTGTTGTGGCCGGGATGCGGAGTGATTTCGGCGATGACGGCGTGCTGCCCGTAGTCGCTGACCTTGACGTCCGGGTCGTCGTCGGGCGTGCCTTCGGCGTGAATGAGTACCCTGGTTTCGATCGTGCGCTCCTGGCCAGCGTGGCGGAGCGAGACCGTGACGTGATCGACCGCGGGACTGATGTCGAGAATCTCGACTCCGTCGAGCAGTGCGTCGGCCGATAGCTGTGCGCCCAGCGCGGCAGCGAGGTCGCGGTAGCGAATGACGTAACCGAGCGCGGGCAAATCATAATCGGCGCGGTCGATCACGGTACGGCCGAAGCCGCCTTTCTGTGAAATGTGGATGGTTTCGATCGCGGTCGCGGCGCGCGCTGGCCAGGCATTGACCTGTTCCAGCAACTGGCGGGCGCCGTGCGACAGGGCGAGGGCGCGCGGGTCGGCTTGTTGCGCCTCGCTCATCCCAAAGGTACTTACGGCGGGGCGCGGTCGACGGTCCAGGAGCAGCGATTTCTGGCCGCCGGCGGCGAGCGCCAGATGCAGCGTCATGCCGACCGGGCCGGCGCCGACGATCAGGATGTCGACTTGCTCAACGACGGGCTTAGTCATGGCGCATTACTTCCTCGATTTCGGCGACCGTTTTCGGTGCCGTGGTGTAAACGTCGCAGCCGCTTTCGGTGACCCGCACGTCGTCCTCGATGCGGATGCCGATGCCGGCCAGCGCCGGCGGGATGTCGTCGGCGGGGCGGATGTAGAGGCCGGGTTCGACGGTCAGTGTCATGCCGGGCACCAGTCGGGCCCATTCATCGCCGACCTTGTATTCGCCGGCGTCGTGCACATCGAGGCCAAGCCAGTGGCCGGTCCGGTGCATGTAGAAGCGCTTGTAGTCGCCCTTCTCGATCAGGTTGTCGACGTCGCCGCTCAGCAAATTGAGGTCGATCAGGCCCTGGGCCAAGACGCGGACGGCGGCGTCGTGGCCTTCCATGAAATGGCGGCCGGGCGCGGTCGCAGCGAAGGCGGCAGCCTGCGCGGCGAGCACGATTTCGTAGACATCCTTCTGTGCGGCGTTGAAACGGCCATTGACCGGGAAAGTGCGGGTGATGTCGGCGGCGTAGCCTTCGACTTCGCAGCCGGCGTCGATCAGAACCAGCGTGTGGTCGTTGAGGATCTTGTCGTTCGACACGTAGTGCAGCACGCAGGCATTGGCGCCGCCGGCGACGATCGGCGTATAGGCATGGGCATCGGCGCCGCGCTTGCGGAATTCGTAGCTCAGTTCGGCTTCCAGCTCGTACTCGGCCATCCCTGGGCGGCAGGCACGCATGGCGCGGGCGTGGCCGGCGCTGGCGATGTCAGCCGAGCGTCGCTGAATGCCGGCTTCAGCGCTGTCCTTGACTAGCCGCATGCTATCGAGTTCGGCGCGCAGGTCGTGGATGGCGCGCGGCGCCCGCTTGCCGGCGCGGGTCTGGGCGCGGACATCATTCAGGGCCTTGGCGATCCGGGTGTCCCATGCGGCGTCGTGGCCGATGGCGTGCCACAGCGTGTCGCGGTCGACGAGGAATTCCGGCAGTTTTTTGGCGAGCTGTTCGATCGGGTAGGCGGCGTCGAAGCCGAAGGCGGCTTTGGCGGCTTTCGGTCCGTAGCGGTAGCCGTCCCAGATTTCGCGCTCTTCGTGCTTTTCGCGGCAGAAGAGGATCGATTTGGGCTTCTTGCCGCCGATCAGCACGACCACCGCTTCCGGCTCCGGGAAGCCGGTCAGGTACCAGAAGTAGCTGTCGAAGCGGTAGAGGTGGTGGGCGTCGCGGTTGCGGATGACTTCCGGCGCCGTCGGCACGATGGCGACGCCATCGCCGATGTGTTTCAGCAGGCGCTTGCGGCGGGCGATGAAGTGGGCGTGGCTCATGCGGTTTTAGTGACCTTTCAGTTCCTGATCCAGTTTGGCCAGGCGTTGTGGTGTTCCTACGTCGACCCAGCGGCCGGCGTGGTGTTCCCCCGTCAGGGTGCCGGCAGCGATGGCGGCGTCGAGCAGCGGGCGCAGCTTCATGACGGTGCCCGGTTCAACGTCG
>Ga0209262_10000640_pt1 | contig 15218 bp, 13 predicted proteins | sample Lowcelwee11metaG_FD_187171 | JGI IMG/M metagenome (GOLD analysis project Ga0209262, IMG submission 187171) | Freshwater pond sediment microbial communities from the University of Edinburgh, under environmental carbon perturbations - Low... | ecosystem: Environmental > Aquatic > Freshwater >...
TAGCCATTCGATCGTCATCAACAAGGCCGACATCGAAACGCCCCCGGCGGCCGGGATCGCCCGGGCGACGTCCTCGACTTCAAACCACAGCCACAGCTTCGCCATGTCCGCCGCTCAGCTGCAGGCCGTTGCCGGCGGCTCCGCGGTAACCGTAGTTACCGGGTCGGCGGATGGGGGCGCCGGGGCTCATACCCATTCATATAGCATCGCGAAGTGGTTTTAGCCGCAAAATCGTCCGCGCAGGATTTTTTATTCAAATAAGCTGAGCTGCCGGGATGGTTTTTTTGCGGCGGCGGCGCCCATGGCCGCAATGATCGGCGCCGCACCGGAGGCGGGGTCCCAGGCGCTGCAGCCCCTGGCGATCAGCTCGCGGTTGCCAGCCGGGGGATCCGGGAAAAAGTCCGGAGACACGGTGAAGGCGGGAATTTCCATTTTCAGGGCGGCCAGGCCGGCGTCGAAAGAGCCGCTCATCCTGCCGTCGGCCCCGCGCTCGGGGCCGGAAACAATCACCACCACGGCGTCGGACAGGGCGCAGACCAGCTTGTTGCGCGCCATGGCCATGTACGCCGCCCAGCGGGCGCGCGGCTCGAACTGCGAGAGCACCAGCGTGTTTTCTTTTGTCAGGAACTCACTTAATCCAGGCTTGGCCTGGAAACGGGCGATCCCTTCGCTCAAGACGATGCCCGTGGTGCCGTTGTCGCGAAGCGCAGCCAGGTGGGCGGCGCTGTCGATCCCGGTGGCGTAGCCGGAAACCACGTGGCCCCCCCGGGCGGCCAGGTCGGAAGCCAGGGCATCGGCCGCCTCGAGCGCCGGCCTGGCCGGGTTTCTCATGCCGACGATGGCGACGCTTGGGCGTTCCAGGAGCGACAGGTTCCCGGCGGCATAAAGCAGGGCCGGCAGGGCCATTTTATCCTTGAGCTCCCTGATCCGCCGCGGGAAAAGAGGATGCAGGGGGTGGAGCAGCACTACAGGCTGTCCTGGGAAAATATCGTTTGTGCCAGATGCGCTGACGATCGGGCCGGGGTCCTCAATGGCGGCCTTGCTGGCCATGAGGGCGCTATGGATCTCTTCCGGGTTTTCCAGCAACCAGGAGGCCGTTCGCCGCCGGCCGTCCAGATAGGCGGCGATGCGCCACAAAGTTTTCGGCCCCGCGCCTTTGGCCGCGGCCAGGGCGCGCCACGCATGCCCTTCCAGCGTGTTCATCGGTTCGACCTCGTGCCGGTCGCCGCCACCACCGAAACCATGGCGGCATTGCCGTCGAAAAGCAGGGCGACGGTCACCGCCTTGAGCGTCTCGCCCGAGCGGAACAGGTCGTCGAACAGCAGGACATGCATGCCGGCGAAGCGCTGGTCGGCGACCGCGAAAGCCCCTTCCAGCTCCTGGCGGCGCCGGCGCTTGTCGGTCATGTTCTTCAGCGCCGTGGTCGGCCTGGTCTTGACGATATAGTCGTCGGGGGCGGGCAGCCCGAGCTTGGCCCCGATGCGCGCGGCGAGCGCCTCCACGGGCTGGAACGACCGCCGTGTATCCGAGGGCGGGACGGCCAGGACCGCCTTGATGTCGGCAAGCTCCGACCGGCCGCGGATGAACTCGGCGACCGTTCCGGCGATCGGCTCGACCTGTTCCCGGTCGCCGCGGTACTTCAATTCAAAAAGAGCTTCCCCGAGCTCGCTGCGCTCGGTCTGGAACACCGCGTAACCCGCGTCCTTATCGCCGCCTTGGACGCTCTTGACCGTATGCTGGTCCAGGGCCCAGCCGTGCGCCCAGTTGCCGATGATCCGCTGCGGGTCTATTTTCATATTTCCTTGGCCGGCGGATCTGGCCGCCGGCCAAAATCATAATGCCATGGAATAGCCGTGCTTTCAAGCTTCAAGAAAAAATCCGCCCTGGCGCGCCCGGCCTGTTTTATTTTTTTTCGGCATATCTTATAATCAGGCCAAGGGGAGGGCACGATGAAGGAACTGAATGAAGGCATGAATATCGTCGTGGCCGGGGAGGCCGGGCAGGGCATCCAAACCATCGAGGCGCTGCTGTCGCGGATACTGAAGCAGGAAGGGTATCATCTCTTTTCCACCAAGGAATACATGTCCCGCATCCGCGGCGGCGTCAATTCCACTCTGATCCGGGTGTCGGCAAAACAGGTCGCCGCCTACTCGGAATCGATCGACCTGGCGGTACTGTTGAACCATGAAAGCGTCGGCCATCTAAAAGCCAGGTTATCGAAGGATTCCATCGTCCTGGGCGAGAAAGAAAAGATCGCTCTACCCGGGTTGCTCGACGCTCCTTTCTCCAGCATCGCCGCCGGGATCGGTAATATGCTTTTCGCCAATACCGTCGCCGTCGGGGTTATTTGCGGCTTGTTCCGAACCGACGCATCCGGGAGCGAAGCCACTATCGCCAGGCAGTACTCCGGCAAGGCCGCGGACGTCTTGCAAGGGAACATCGAAGCGTTTCGCCAGGGGTATGCCCTGGCCGGGGAACTCTTCAAGGATAAATTGCGGCTGAACATAAAAAAAGACAAGCCCGGGCAAGGTGAGATGATCCTCAGCGGCTCGGAAGCGATCGCCCTCGGCGCCCTGGCGGCGGGTTGCGACTACGCTTGCGCCTACCCCATGTCCCCGGGGACCGGCGTACTCACGGCCCTGGCTTCTTACTCGAAGTCGTTCGATATCATCGTCGAGCAGGTGGAAGACGAGATCGGGGTGATCAATATGGCGCTGGGGGCCTGGTATGCCGGCGCCCGCGCCCTGGTCACGACGTCGGGCGGAGGTTTCGCCCTGATGGCCGAAGGTTTCAGCCTGGCCGGCATGATCGAGTCTCCTCTGGTGGTCCATGTCGCCCAAAGGCCCGGCCCGGCCACCGGCCTGCCGACCCGCAGCGAGCAGGCGGACCTGAACCTGGCCCTGTACGCGGGACACGGGGAGTTTCCCCGGGTGATCCTGGCTCCCGGCACGCTGGAACAGGGGTTGCTGTTGACGCAGCGGGCGTTCGCCATCGCGGACAAGTACCAGCTGCCCGTGGTCATTCTCAGCGACCAGTACTACGTGGACAGCTATTACGACACCCCCCTGCCCGACTTCGGCTCGGTTGCGGCAGAGCGGCAGATCGTAAAAACCTCGCCGGCATACCGGCGCTATGATCTCCACGCCGCCCCGGTCAGCCCGAGAGGCATTCCCGGCCACGGCGACGGTTTCGTCAAGGTGGACAGCGACGAGCACGACGAAAGCGGCCACATCACCGAGGACCTGGGCTTCCGCGTGCGCATGGTCAACAAGCGGATGGGAAAACTGGAGCTGCTGCGCCTGGAGGCCCCGCAACCGCGGCTCAGCGGCGATGCCGGGGCGGAGACCATGGTGATCAGCTGGGGGTCGACCTACCATGCGGTCGAAGAGGCCCTGGCGGGCGGCCTGGGCCGCGCCATCAGCCATCTCCATTTTTCGCAAGTGTACCCGCTGCCCCCCGGCCTGGAAAAGCTGCTGCGCCAGGCCAAGAACAGGATCGTCATCGAAAGCAACGTCAGCGGGCAGTTCGCCATGCTGCTGGAGCGGGAGACCGGCGTGCATATCGACCATAAGATCCTTAAATACGACGGCATGCCCTTCGCGGTGGAAGAGATCACGGCGCGTTTGCGCGAGATCCGCTAGGAGGAGCCTCATGGAAAACAGATCGTTCCAATATGACAAGAGCGAGATCGCCTGGTGCCCCGGCTGCGGGAACTTCGCCATCCGCAAGGCGCTGATCGCGGCCCTTGAGGAGCTGGCGCTGGAACCTACGAAAACCGTGCTGGTGTCGGGCATCGGCCAGGCGGCCAAGCTGCCCCATTACGTGAATGCCCATGTCTTCAACGGGCTCCATGGCCGGGCCCTGCCGCCGGCGACGGCCATCAAGGCCAGCAATCCCGAGCTGACGGTCATCGCGGTCGGCGGCGACGGCGACATGTATGGCGAGGGAGGCAATCACCTGCTGCATGCCATCCGCCGCAACCCGGATATCACGCTGCTGGTGCACGACAACATGATCTACGGCCTGACCAAGGGCCAGGCTTCCCCGACGACCATGACCGGGATGGTAACGCCGGTCCAGGTCTTCGGCGTAGCCGCCAAACCACTGAACCCATTGGCCCTGGCCATCGCCATGGGGGCTCCCTTCGTGGCCAGGGCCTCCGCCGCCGACATCGAGCAGACCAAGGAGACCATCAAGCAGGCGATCGGGTTCCCGGGGTTCGCCCTGGTGGACATCTTCCAGCCCTGCATTTCGTTCAACAAGCTCAATACCTTCCAGTGGTTCAAGGAACACACCTACTACCTGGAAGCCGGCCACGACCCTGCTGATCCGGTAAAGGCCTTCGCCAGGGCACTGGAAGCGGAAAAGCTGCCGCTTGGAGTGTTCTTCAAGTCACCGGCGCGGGCGACCTTCGAGGCCAACCTGGCTGTCTACAAGCTGAACAAGGACCCCTTGTTCAAACGCAGCAGGAGCATGGAGAGCGTCCGGGAATTCATGAAAAAGAATTATTCCTGAAAATCCGCTGATCCGGCACAACCAATCGGGTTAACCTCTGGTATAATCGCTCCAGGAGCCAAGATGATCTCTCAAGAAGCCGCTGCCGTCGCGGCGCAATGCCGGCATTACGCCATGTGCAAGATCGATTTCCTGGGAACCGGGCTTTGCCCGGCCGCCCGCGAAAACCCTTACGTGAGTTATTATCCGCAGGGGCGCATGGACATCTGCCAGGCCTTGGCCGCGGGGAACCTGCCGGTGACGGAGCGGCTGGTGGACATCGCCCGCTCCTGCACGCTCTGCGGCATCTGCGACAAGCAATGCTACTTTGTCAGCCAATTGCGGCCCATGCTGGTCGCCCGGCAACTCAAGCAATATGTTCAGGATCATCTCGAACAGAAAAAACCGGTGCTGCGGCCGGAAACGGACGAGATCCTGGAGCGGCTGCGGGAGATCGTGGGCGAGCGCTTCGCCGCCAATGATCCGGCGATCCTGATCGCCTACGCCAAGGATCCCTGCCCGGTCGCTCCCCAGCGGTTGCCCCGCTATGTGGTGCTGCCCGGGACCCGGGAGGAGATCGTCGCCATCATGAAGCTTTGCCGGAGCCGCGGCCTGCCTTTCGCCATCCGCGGCAACGGCAGCAGCGTCATGGGCTTCGTCATGAGCGAGGGATTGGTGGTCGACCTGAACCGCATGAAGCGCATCGAGATCGACAGGGAAAACTGGCTGGCCAGGGTGGAACCGGGCGTCTCTTCCTTCGAGCTGCAGCAGGCGGCCCTGCAGCACGGCCTGCGGGTCAACGCCGCCGAGCCGGCGGCGTTGATGGCCGCCAACATCATGTGCTCCGGCCTGTTTTCCCTTTTCTCGGCCAGTTATGGGATCTGCGCCAGCAATATCGTCACCGCCGAATTCGTCGATGGCGCGGGACGGGTTTACGACCTGAACGAAAAAGACGCGCCGAACCTTTTCAGCTTTCAAAAGACCGAAGCCGCCCCCCCCGGGATATGCACCCGGCTCTCGGTCAAACTCTATCCGCTCCTGCCCGACGAGGAAGGGGTCCTGGTCCCTTTTGCCGACCTGGCCTCGGCCCTGGCCCTGGCCGCAGATTTGTCCCGGCGCCGGATCGGAACGGCGATCGGGATACTGGGGGGGGAATATCTCTCCACCTTCATGGCTCCCAGCGTCGAATTGGCGTTCAAGGCCAAGGAGATCGTCACAACCAAGCTGGGGATCAAGTACCTGGTGCTGGTGATCGCCGACACCTATGGCCGCGACGCCGTCCGCCGCCTGGCCAAGGTGGTGATCCCGCAAAAGGTATTCGCCACCCTGATGCTCGGGTTTCCCAACCTGCCGGACAACCAGATGATCGACCTCCTGGATGATTTCTCTGGTGACCGCGCCCCCTACGAGCTTTTGGGCGACGAAAAAATGCTTTCGTTGCTGGAGCTGGCCCTGGCGCCTTCCCCGGCCACCCTGGCCGGCGCCTTCCCCGAGGATCTGCGGGATTTCTTCGCCGGTGTTTACGAGAACGAAAAGATGTCCGATCTGGTCTGGCTGAACTCGTTCCGCATCCTGAGTTCGCGCCTGGGCCGCCACAAGCATGCCGTGGCCTTCATCCTGTTCGTCCCGCTGGATGAACCGGGCCTGGTCCTGGAGATCGAAAGCGAGTTCAAGCGCATCGGCGACCGGCACGGCGTGCACAACGATTATGGTTTCATCACTCCCCTGGACCAGGGCAAGCGCGCGGTCTTCGAATACGATTTTTATCTCGACCACACCCGGGAAGACGAGATCGAGCGCATGCAGGGGGCCATCCAGGCCGCCGCGGGCATGATCGAAGGGTTCAGCGCCCGCCGCCCCGCGGTCAAGTGGATCCGCTACCTTCTCTACCAGGGGATCTGCCGCCAGGAAAATTTTCTCTATGCCTGACATGCGCGCCAGCGAGAGTTCCCTGCGCGAGGCGAGAAAGAACCGAACGGCCACGGTCCTGATCACCGGCGCCACCGGCTTCCTGGGCGGCCATCTGGCCCATGAATTCTTGAAGCGGGGCTATCGGACCCTGCTCCTGGTCCGCGGCGACCTAAGCGGAAGCGCCGGCGAGCGCGTCGCCCGGCTCATGTCCTGGTTCGGGCGCGGCCCGGCCGAACTCCCCCGCCCCGAAATTTTTGCGGGCTCCATCGAAAAAACCAGGCTGGGGCTGAACGCTGAAGATTACGGCCGCCTGGTGGACCAGGTGGACGAGATCGTCCATGCCGCGGCCGATACCCGGCTGCACCAGAGGGAAAAGACCGAAGTGGAGGCGGCGAACGTTCGCAGCCTTGAAAATATTTTCGCGCTGGCCCGTTCGGGAAAAAGCTCATTCCTCCACTATGTCAGCACCGCGTATGTGGCCGGAAAGGTCCATGGGCCATGCCGGGAGGACTTCAGCGCGCCAGCTGATTTTCACAACGCCTATGAGCGCTCCAAGCACTCGGCCGAAAAACTTTGCCTGGAAGCCTGCCGCGGCGCGGGCTTGCGCTTGAACATCTACCGTCCGTCGATCGTCTACGGCGACCACCGGTCCGGCCGCAGCCTGCGCTTCAACGCCCTCTATTACCCGGTCAAGACCATTCATTTCCTGAAAAATCTGTACCTGCAGGACATCCGGGAGAAGGGCGGGAAGAAAGCCCGCGAGATGGGGGTCGAACTCAGGGCCGACGGCAGGCTTTTTTTCCCCCTGCGCATCCTCAGGCGCCGGGGAAGCCTGAACCTCATTCCCATCGATTACTTCACCCAGGGCTTCATGGCCCTTTTCGAGGAAGCCCTGGGCGGCGACGGGGATATTTTTCACCTGGTGAGCTCCCGCCCCAGCCATACCCGCGATATCGTCGCCTACGTGAAGCGTTTCATGAACCTTGACGGGATCGAGACGGTCGCCTCCGCAGCCTTCGAAAAAAGCCCCAGGAACGCGCTGGAGATCCTGTTCGACAACTTCCTGGAGATCTATTGGCCCTACATGTTCGATCCCCGGGAATTTGCCCACGAACGCGCGAGCGGGATCCTCTCCGGGCGGGGCATCCATTGCCCCCCATTGGATTATCCGGCTTTTTGCCGCGCGATATCCTATGCCCTGGATGTGGACTGGGGGAAAAAGCTGTTTCCGCGCTGAAAGCGGGTCAGAATTCGCGGAACAGGTTGAAGCCGAAGCGAAATTCGCCCTGGCTCAGCAGGAGGTCGCCTCCGGCGATGTACTGGTCGGCGATCAAGCCGATGGAGTTGACGGCGAAGACCTGGAACACGTGCTTGCCGACCTTGTATTCCAGCCCGGCGCCCCAGCCGTTGGCCCGGGCGCGGAAACCGTCGAATACCGGGACCCACTGGCCGATGAAGGCGAGTTCGCCGGCCAGGGTGAATTTCAAACCGGTCCCCAGGGCCAAGGTGCTTTCGGGAGCAAGGGCGTGGTGATTGACCTGGGTGGACAGGGCGGGCACCAGCAAGAAAGCAAGCCGCGGTGATAATTGACAGGACGCGCTCAGCTGCAGGTTGAACTTGAAATGCTCGCCGGCGAAGCGCCGCTCGCCCGGGGCGGCCTGGGTGGCGACGCTGGCGCCGCCGTTGACGGTCAGGGCGATGGGCCGGGCGGAACGCGAGCGATTGTCGAACAGCAGCCACTTGGCGAAAAGTTCGAACTGGTGCTCGGTGTTGGTGTGGTCGAACATCACCTCCAGGCGGTCGCTGACGCCGTAAGTGAAATTGAGCTGCACCGCGGCCGGCCCGTTCAGGCCGAAGAAGGAATCATAGCCCGATTTGACCGCCGGATGGAAGCGATGGGCTACCAGGAACTGGAAATTGCCCCGGCCGAGCATGCGCGTGGTGGGCAGGTTGACCAGGCGGCTGCCCCAGAACGCGGGTCGATGCGGCGCCGGCCCGGAAACGGCCATGGCCGCCGTGCCGCCCGTGGCCGGGGACAGGCTGCGCGCCCAGGACTCGAGCACATCCAGGTCGCCGGCGGACAGAGGTTCACCCTTCAGGGGCATGCGCAGGCCGTCGATCCCGGGGGCGCCCTTGACCTTCAGCAGCAAGTAACTGCGGTCGGGCTGCCGCGGGTCCACGAGCTTGAGTTCGGGCTGCTCCTCGGAAGCCACGTTGACGACCGCGGCGAACCACTCGCCCGCTTCGAGGTTCAGGCCCGCCTTGGGCGCGGCCCCGCCGTGGCAGGCAGCGCAGTGCTTCTGCAGGATGGCTTCCACCCGGTCAGCCTGCGCCCCGGCCGCCGCAGCCAGCGAAAGCGGCAGAGCCAGGACCAGTATCCCCAGCCAACGCTTTTTATCCACTTCTTGATTTTTTTTCATTCGCTCCCTCCTCCTTGGCTTGGTTGGTTGCGGGACTTTGACCTGGAGCGGTCAGGACGAGCGGCTATTGGTTGGCGTCGGTCCCGTCGTCGCAAGGCTCGTCGGCGGCATCGGGACGGGCCGTTTCGGCCACGAAGGGGCGGGTGCACTGTTCCAGCTTGAGCGTCATGGGCTGGCCGCAGCAGTCGGGGACCGGTTCGCCCGGCTGCAGGGTCCTTTCCAGGCTGCAGAGCGCGCAAGAATAAGTTTTCTCTTTCATCGCTGTCCCTCCTTCGCCGTTATTGACTTTACTCTCTCCAAGCCGGGATGACAAGCGCGAAATGGCTAAGTCCCGCGCCCGGGCACCCCGCGGGGATTTGCGCCATTTTCGCCAAAGGGATACAATTCCTTCTTATGAATACAGTCAATTTACGCTCCGATCTGAGTTTTATCCGCAGCGTGCAGCGAAACCGGGCTATGGCGCTGCCAACGGCCGAAAAAGAGAAGTGTTTTTCACAAGGAGTACCCAATGAAAACCAAAGAACGCGTTCCTGACTGGCTGGAAGAGGAGCCGCTCGGCCATATCGAAAGGATCGAGCTCCTGACCGTGAGCCTGCCATTCGTAGCTCCTTTCGGCACCAGCGTGGCCACCTGGACCTGCAAGGAGGCGCTCCTCGTCCGGTTGGAAGATAAGGGAATTACCGCCTGGGGCGAGTGCGTGGCCGATCCCGACCCCTATTACGCCGCCGAAACCACCGTATCGGCCGCGTTCATCATCAAGAACTTTCTGCTGCCGGAATTGAAGCCCGAACTCTCCCTGGCCGGCCTGCTGCGGCGCTGGGGCCGGGTGCGCGGCAACGAGATGGCCAGGGCGGCTCTGGAAAACGCCCTGCTCGACCTGCTGGCCAAGCGTCGCGGCGTGCCGCTCCATGCCTTGCTTGGCTTCGCGGCCACGCGGGTCATGTCGGGGATCTCCATCGGCCTGCAGGAAAGCATACCCGCGTTGCTGGACAAGGTGCAGGAAGCCGTGGCCAGCGGCTATCACCGCGTCAAGATGAAGATCGGGCGCGGCCACGACGTCGAATGGGTCAAGGCGGTGCGCGAACGCTTCCCCGCACTGGCCCTGATGGCCGACGCCAACGGCGACTACTCCCTGGAAGACTCGGGCCTACTGGCCCGGCTTGACGAGTTCGCCTTGACCATGATCGAGCAGCCCTTATCCTATCACGATATTTATCAGCACTCGCTGCTGCAGGCCCGCCTGAAGACCCCCCTCTGCCTTGACGAATCGCTCCACAGCGTCGATGACGCCGCGGCGGCCATCGCCCTGAAAAGCTGCCGGGTGATCAACATCAAGCAGGGCCGCGTGGGCGGAATGCTGGCCGCGCTGCAGATGGCCCGCTTGTGCAAGGAAAATGGAATTCCGGCCTGGTCGGGAGGCATGGACGAGACAGGCATCGGACGCGCCTTGAATATCCAGTTGCAGGCCGCCCCGGGATTTACCCTGCCCGGCGACACTTCGGAGACCCGGCGTTATTTCAAGGAAGACATCGTCGAGCCGCCGGTCGTGCTGGACAAGGACGGCTTCATCGCCATGCCAATGGGTCCCGGCATTGGAATAGAAGTCATGGAAGAGAGGGTGGAAAAGTACCTTCTGGGACGAGAGAAAATAAAATAACCCACCGCTAAAAAAAACCCCGCCCAGGCGGGCGGGGTTTTCAAGTTCAAAAACGAAAATCCGTCAGTTTACAGTCACTCGCTAGAAGCTGCAGCGGGTGGCGCCGTAGCCGACGCTGCAGCAGCCGTACTTGATCCACATGAAGCCGGCTTCGCCCCAGCCAGTGCCCCAGGAGTTCTTCAACAGCCAAGCGCCCTTGGCGTCGTCCCAGCCGCAGAGCACGATGGCGTGATTGACCGAGCCCGAAGTGCAGCCGGCAAAAACGCCGCTCTTATAGGCTTGAAAATAACTGTTGACATAGACGGCGGCGGCGACGCTGCCGTAGGTATAGATGGCGCTTTTGATCTTGCTGACCGTGTTGCTCACGCTGCCGTAAGAATAAACATAATAGCGCGTCGGGTTGCTGCAATAGCTGCAGGGGGCGTCGACGGCCTTATAAGGGAAACAGCTCTCGAGCATAGCCCCGGGATTTTTGCACATGGCGAAGGCGAACCAGCCGCCGTCGCAGCCGTAGCCCAGGGTGTTGCAGGAAACCAGGTACTGCTCGGACAGGTCGAGGGTCACGCCATATTTTTTCTTGTAGGCCCCTTCCATGGCACCGAGGGTGCCGAAAGACCAGCAGCTGCCGCAGCTGCCCTGGTTCTTGATCGGGGTGTAGATTCCGGTATAAGCTGCGGGCAGTTTCACAGGAGCCAGCGCGCTGGCTTCCTCGCACTCATATTCGGGATCCATGGGCTGCAATTCCGGCTTGAAGTTGCACAACTGCTCTATACTGTATTGCATTGCCTCGTTGACATCGACTTCGAAGTTCCAACCGTTGGCCCTGATATCCGCACGCATCTGGAAGATGTCGCTGCGTATTTTCTGCCGCCGCTGTTCCTGTTGGAAGACATGGTCCTCGTTAACCGCCTGCAACGAAGGCAGGAACACGAAGGTCAGCAGCACGACCAGCACCAAGCCACCGAAAATCCACTTTTTCTTCATCTTTTTTTTTTCTCCTTTTTTTATGGAATGATTGCATCCATCATAGTGTAGGAATAGAGCAACTTTGGGCGATCCATCGTTTTGATGATATGAATTCAATTAATTGAATTCAATACAACCAAGTGATGATTATTGGTTGTATTTAAAAAAAATCCCATATACAACGTTAGTTGCATGGTGGAGATGACATGATCTTTTATTCACGGCGATCCATCTCCGGTCCGCGAACTTATTCTAGCGCATGGGCATTTGTCTTTTAAAATGATTTTAGGTATATTCACATCGAAAAATTCATGGCACCGCTTATAAAGAACACATTCTATTCCACCATGACCAATGCCTTGCAATCGCTGGCCAACGTTCTGATCGTGGTGCTGCTGGCCCGGCCGCTCGGGACGGAAGAATTCGGCCGGCTGCTGCTTGCCGTCTCCTTCGCATCCATTTTCGCCATCATCGTGGAATTCGGTTTCAGATGGTACGCCACCAAAGAGGTGAGCCAGAATTCGCATGCGGCCGTGGACATCGCCGGTGAGATATTCAACGCCCAACTGCTCCTGGCCCTGGGCGCCACCCTGATCGCGATCGCGGCCGCGCGCCTGCTCGCCTATCCGCAGCCTACCCTGGCCGTGATCGGCATCATCTGGGTCTCCGCGGTCCTGGTCGCCTTCACCCAGGTGACGCGGTCGATCTTCCGCGGGCTCGACATGTTCCCCTGCGATACGGCGCTCAACCTTGTTCTGTTCACGGCCATGGTGCTGACGCTCGCCCCGCCGCTCCTCTTCCAGCCGACGACCATCGCCTTCGCCGCCGCCATCCTGGGCGCGCGCGCCGTTTATTTCACGGCCGGCCGGGTTCTTTTCAACAAAAAGGTCGGCCGGATGAACTTTCGCTTCAGCATCCTTAAGGGAAGCCGGCTCGTGGCCGGGGCCATGGCCTACGGGATACAGATCATGATCTTCAGGCTGCTGCTGGAATGGAACACCATCGTCCTGCACCAATACCGGGGCAATTCCGGCGTCGGCCTGTACCAGTCCGCCTTTCGCTTCGTGCTGGCCACGATGATGATCAGCGACACCCTGCTGCAGGCGTTCTTCCCGGTCCTCTCGCAGCTGGCCCCGGTCGACCGCCCCCGCTTCATCAAGACCGGCAAGGTCATGAACCGCTATCTCCTTTCCGGCGGCGCCTACATTTCCGGGGCTTTCTTCATCTTCGCGCCGGAACTGATCCGCCTGGTCTACGGCGCGCCTTATGCTCCGGCCGTGCCCATCCTCAAGATCCTCGCCTTCGCCGTCATCCTTTATTTCTTTTCCACGGGGCCGGCCATCGCCCTGATCGCCCTGGGCGAACAGGGGACGCGCGCCCGCGCCAGCGCCCTGGTCCTCGCTTTCAATGCTCTTTGCGCCTTCATCCTCATCCCGGCGTACGGGGCGCGGGGAGCGGCCGTGTCCATGCTGGCCGCGTTCGCGCTCTATGCCCTGCTGAACTACTATTTCATTCACCGGATGGTCAAGAGTATCCTGATCGACCGCCGCGCGCTTTATGCCGGCCTCCTGGTCCTGGGCGGCTCGCTGGCGGCCTGGAGGCTGAAAAACATCTCCCTGGTTCTGGGCCTTGCCGCCTACGCCGTTCTGGGATCCGTCCTTTTCCTGGCGGCCACCACCGGCGCCGAAAAAAAGGAACTGCTGCGGGCACTGCGTTTTTCGGCGGCGACGCCGCCCGGGATCGAACCATGAGCGTTGGCGGGAGGACGAATGGCTGAAAAGACACCGCTGGTCAGCGTGGTCACCGCGACCTACAACCGCAGCCATGTGCTGCGCGTGGCCATCGCCAGCCTGCGCAGGCAGACCCTGGCTGACTGGGAGCAGATCGTCGTCGGCGACGCCTGCAGCGACGATACCGAGCAGGTGGTGGCGGCATTCGCCGATCCCCGCCTGCGTTTCGTCAACCTGCAGGCGAACGTCGGCGAGCAGTCGGGTCCGAACAACGAGGGGATCCGGCTGGCGCGCGGGCGCTACATCGCTTTCCTGAACCACGACGACCTGTGGCTGCCCGATCACCTGGAAGAGCTGGTCAAGGTGATCGAATCCAGGCAGGCCGATCTGGTTTTCGCCCGCGGCATTTCCGTGCTTCCCGACGGAAGGCGCCGCCTCCTGGGCGCTGCTCCCGGCGGCGCCTACCTCCCGGTCGCCGAAGTGCACGCTTCGCTGTGGCTCTGCCGCCGCGAACTTTTCAGTGAAGTGGGGCCCTGGCGCCACAGCCGCTCCTGCTGGGCCGTCCCTTCGCAAGATTGGCTGCTTCGCGCCTGGCGCCAGGGGAAAAAGATCGTGGCCTCCGACCGCATCACGGTGGTCGCCGTCCATGCGTCCAACTATCGCGACTGTTTCCGCGAATCGCGCAGCACCGTCCACGAAACCCTCTGGCAACGGCTGCAGGCAGAAACGCATTTCCGGGAAAACGAGGTCACCGCCGCGGCCCTCGACGCATTGGAAAAGGAGAAATCGTTGCGCCCCGGGCCGCACCTGGCCGGGTTGGGCCGGGCCCTGGCCTACCGGCTGCTGCTGGCGCTGCGCATTCCGCCGATCCTGGCCAAGTACCGTCTGCGCTCCTGGCGCCGCGGCGCCTATCTCGACCGCATTCGCCGCCGGCGCGGTTTGGCCGTCAAGAGCCGGGGAAAAAATTGAAGGTGCTGGTCACCGGCGCCGCCGGCTTCATCGGCTCGAACCTGGTGGATGCCCTGCTGCAGCGCGGCGACCAGGTCATCGGCCTGGACAACTTCGATCCCTATTACGACCCGCGGCGCAAGCGGCACAACCTGGCCGCAGCCCTGGCCGACCCGCGCTTTGAATTGATCGAAGCGGACATCCTCGACGAGCACCGCCTGCGCTCCGTCATGAAAAGCCGAAAGCCCGAGGGCGTCGTCCACCTCGCCGCCCAGGTCGGCAATCGGCGTTCGCTCGAGGCCGCGACCGGCGAACGCTATGACCGGGTCAATGCCGGCGGCACCGCGACGCTTCTTGCCGCCTGCGATGCGGCCCCGCCGCGCGCCTTCGTTTTTATCTCCACGGCCAACGTCTATGACTCCGCCGCGCCGGCCCCATTCCGCGAAGGCTCGACCCCCGACCGGCCGCGCACGCCTTATTCCAAAAGCAAAAAAGAAGCCGAAACCATGGTACTGGAAGCCGCCGCCCGCATCGGCCTGCAGGCGACGGTTTTGCGCCTTTTCACCACCTACGGCCCCAGGCAGCGCCCTGACATGGTCCATAGCCGCTTCGCGTCGTCGCTGCTGCGCGACCAGCCCCTGCCCCTGATCGGCTCCGGCTCGGACCTGCGCGATTACATCCATGTCGCCGACGCTTGCGCCGCCATCACGGCCTGCCTGGGAACAAGCCCGGCCGGCGAGATCATCAATATCGGTTCGGGCAGAGCCACGACCCTCGACCAACTGGTGGCCCACTTGGCGCGCATCACCGGCAGGAAGCCTCTCCTCCAGCGCCGGGCCGCGGCCGCCAACGACACGAGCCGGCTGCTGGCCGACATCGGCAAGGCGGAACGGCTGCTCGGCTGGAAGCCCGGGATAGACCTGGAGGCCGGCCTGGGAAGTTTCGTCTCCTGGTTCCTGTCGGCGAAAAATCAATTCGACAAGGAAGGTGATTGACATGGAAGCTCAAGCCGCACCGCTCGCCCCCATGGATATTGAAGTCGCTTCGGGATACAAGATCGCCGCCCATGGCGAGCGGGTCCTGGCATACCTG
>Ga0209262_10000641_pt1 | contig 15210 bp, 11 predicted proteins | sample Lowcelwee11metaG_FD_187171 | JGI IMG/M metagenome (GOLD analysis project Ga0209262, IMG submission 187171) | Freshwater pond sediment microbial communities from the University of Edinburgh, under environmental carbon perturbations - Low... | ecosystem: Environmental > Aquatic > Freshwater >...
GCTCCGACGGATCAAACAGCCGCCCGTGCTCGAGGATCGCGAACCGGTCGGTCATGCCCGCGATGTAGTCGGCCACGGCGCGCGCCCGGCCGGGCCGGCCGGCCAGGGCCTCCATGCGGCGCGCGGCGTCCTGATGCTCGGTGGGCATCAGCTCCACGACCTCGAGCATCGCCCCGAAGAGCTCCCGCACCACGCGCTTCGCCTTGGTCGTCATGCGCAGCACGCGGTAGTGGCGGTAGAGGTGCTCGCGCAGGTACCGCTTCAACTCGAGGTGCTCGGCGTGCACCTCGTCGCTGAACGTCAGCAGCGGCTCCGACTGTGCACGGACGTCCTCGACGCTCGCGGGCGCCAGCCGGGCGATCGACGCGCTCGAAGCACTGATCAGGTCGTTGACCAGGTAGTCGATCATCCGCCGCACGACCTCGTGCACGAGGCGGCGCGCGCCGAGGTCGGGATAGCGCGCGGTGACGATCTCGTGCTGGCGGCGGAAGATCGTGATCTCGCGCAATTCCTCGATCGTGATCAGGCCGGCGCGGATGCCGTCGTCGACGTCATGGTTGTTGTAGGCGATCGCGTCGGCAAGGTTGGCGAGCTGCGCCTCGAGCGAGGGCTGGCGGCGCTCGAGGAACCGGGTGCCGAGGTCGCCGAGCTGGCGTGCGTTGGCCGCGGAACAGTGCTTGAGGATGCCCTCGCGCGTCTCGAACGTGAGGTTGAGCCCCGGGAACTCCGCGTAGCGCTCCTCGAGCTCGTCCACGACGCGCAGCGACTGCAGGTTGTGCTCGAACCCGCCGAGCTCGCGCATGCAATCGTTGAGCGCATCCTGGCCCGCGTGGCCGAACGGCGTGTGACCGACGTCGTGCGCGAGGCAGACGGCCTCCGCGAGCGGCTCGTTCAGGCCCAGCGCGCGGGCCACGCTGCGCGCGATCTGCGCGACCTCGAGCGAGTGCGTCAGGCGAGTGCGGTAGAGGTCGCCTTCGTGGTTGACGAAGACCTGGGTCTTGTAGACAAGGCGGCGGAACGCCGTCGAGTGAACGATGCGGTCGCGGTCCCGCTGGTACTCGGTGCGGTGGCGCGGCGGCGGCTCCGCGAACCGCCGACCGCGCGACTCAGCCTCGTGCTGCGCGTACGGCGCGAGCCCGGATGGCGCAGGGTCGAGTCGTCCGCTCACGCCGCCGCTCCGAAGTGCGATTCGAGCGTCGCGGTGAGCGCGTCGGCCGGGTAATCGCCGCTGACCACGCCCTCGCCCAGCCGCTTCACCAGTACGAGGCGGAGGCGGCCCGCCAGCACCTTCTTGTCCATGCCCATCAGTTCGAGCGCGCGTGCAGCGCCGATGACGGGAGCGACCGTCGGCAGCCCCGACCGCAGCAGCAGCGTCCGCACGCGCTCGACGTCGGCGGCGGCCAGCCAGCCCAGCCGCTGCGACAACTCCACGGCCATCAGCATGCCGGTACCCACCGCCTCGCCGTGCAACCACTCGCCATAGCCGGCGGCGGTCTCGATGGCGTGCCCGAACGTGTGCCCGAGGTTGAGCAGTGCCCGGCGACCGTGCTCGCGCTCGTCTTCGGCGACGATCCCGGCCTTGATCTCGCAGGAACGGCGGATCGCGTGCGTCACGGCCGCACCGTCGAGACCGAGCAGCGCTTCGAGATGATCTTCGATCCAGCCGAGAAAGGCCGCATCGGCGACCAGCCCGTACTTGATTACCTCGGCCAGCCCGGCGCGCAGTTCGCGCGCCGGCAGCGTCGCCAGCGTGCCGATATCCGTGACGACGGCCCGCGGCTGATGGAAGGCGCCGACCAGGTTCTTGCCGCCCGGGTGGTTCACCCCGGTCTTTCCGCCGACCGAGGAGTCCACCTGCGCGAGCAGCGTCGTCGGCACCTGCACGTAGTCCACGCCGCGCTGGTAGCAGGCCGCTGCGAAACCCGCGATGTCGCCGACGACCCCGCCGCCGAGCGCGACGACGCAGGCATCGCGGTTCATCCGGTGCTCGACGAGCGCGTCGAAAACGCGCGCCAGCGTGTCGAGGGACTTGTATTGCTCGCCGTCGGGCAGCACGACGGACGCGACCCGCTTGCCGGCCAACGAGCGGCCGAGGCGATCGAGGTACAGGGGTGCCACCGTCTCGTTGGTGACCACGAGGACGTCGCGTGCCGCCACCGCTTCCGCGAGGACGCTCGGATCATCGAGCAGCGCAGGACCGATCAGGATCGGGTAGCCGCGCTCGCCGAGCTCGATGCGCAGGCGGTGCATCACGCGGTCCGCGCGGCCTCGAGGCGCCGCACGATCTCGTCGACGACGGTCTTCACCTTGCGACCGTCGGTGTCGACCGTGAGGTCGGCCGATTCCTCGTAGAGAGCGGCGCGCTGCTGCATGAGCCGCTGCAGCGTGCCGCGCGGGTCCGGGGTGTCGAGCAGCGGCCGGTGCGTGCCGCGTCGGGTGCGTGCGAGTTGCTGGTCCACGGACGTTCGAAGATACACGACGCAGCCCCGGCTGCGGAGTCGCTCCCGGGTCGCCGCGTCGAGCACCGCGCCGCCGCCGGTCGCAATCAGCGTGCGCGGCTGGCGGGTCAGCAGGTCGAGCACGTCCCGCTCGCGAGCGCGGAAGCCCGCCTCGCCTTCCCGGTCGAAGATGCAGGCGATGTCGACGCCGGTGCGCGCCTCGATCTCGGCGTCGCTGTCCACGAACTCGAGGCCGAGCTGCCGCGCAAGCTGCCGACCAACGGCACTCTTGCCGGATCCCATGGGTCCCACGAGGTAGATGTTGTCGGCGTTCAGCATGCCCGAAACAGACGCGGCCGCAGGGTGACTGCGGCCGCGTATTCTGGCATCGCTGGCGCGGGGCGTCAGTAGATGTCGGCACCCTCGCGCAGGATCTTCGGCGTCACGAAGATCAGCAGCTCGTCCTTGTTGTCGATCTTCTGCTTGCTGCGGAACAGGTAGCCGAGGCCCGGGATGTCGCCCAGGTACGGCACCTTGTTGGTCACGTCGCGGCGCTCGGTCTCGAGGATGCCGCCGAGCACCACGGTCTGGCCGTCATTGACCAGCACCTGCGTGACGATCTCGCGAGTGTCGATGCTCGGCACGAAGCCGCCGGTCGCGCTCGCCACGACCTGGCCGACGTTGTCCTTGCTGACCGTGAGGTCGAGGATGATGCGGTCGTCCGGCGTGATCTGCGGCGTGACCTTGAGCGCCAGCACGGCCTTCTTGAACTGCGTGGTCGTGGCACCGCTCGACGCCGACTCCTGGTACGGGATCTCGACGCCCTGCTCGATGCTCGCTTCCTTGCCGTTCGCCGTGATGACGCGCGGCGCGGAGACGATCTCGCCGCGGCCCTCGGTCTGCGCCGCCGAGATCTCGAGGTCGACGACGTAGTCGGAATCGAGCAGCGTCAGCGCCAGCCGCCCGGCCGGGTTATTGACCGGCAGGTTGACGAGGTAACGATCCGGCACGGGCGCGGTCGCGACCTGGTTGCCGTCGATGCCGACGCCGCCCGGGCCGTTCGGGGAAATGATCGGGCCGCGGTCGCCGTCGGCGCTGTTCAAGCCCTGCGACCCCATCCACATCAGGCCGTCGCTGCTGCCGTAATTGCCGACGAACGCGCCGCCGAAGCGCACGCCGAGCTCGCGGCTGAAGTCGTCGTTGACGATCACGATGCGCGCCTCGATCAGCACCTGCTTGACCGGGATGTCGAGCGTCGAGACGAGGCGGCGGATGTCGGCGAGGCGGTCCGCCGTATCCTGCAGCAGCAGCGTGTTGGTGCGATCGTCGATCGAGACGCTGCCGCGCTCGGAGAGCAGCGAGGTCTTGCCCTGCGACTTGATCAGCGCCGCGAGGTCGGACGCCTTCGCGTAGTTGACCTGCAGGTACTCGGTGCGGACCGGCGAGAGCTCGGTGAGCGCCTTCTGCGACTCGAGCAGCTGCTTCTCGCGGGCCGCGAGCTCCGCGGACGGGGCCACGTAGATCACGTTGCCTTCCTGCCGCTTGTCGAGGCCCTTGGTCCGAAGCACGATGTCGAGCGCCTGGTCCCAGGGCACGTTCTGCAGGCGCAGCGTCACGTTGCCCTGCACGGAATCGCTGACGACGATGTTCTGGCCACTGGTCTCGGCCAGCAACTGCAGCACCGCGCGCGTCTCGATGTCCTGGAAGTTGAGCGTCAGCCGCTCGCCCTTGTACTCCTTCTTGCTCGGATCCACGACCGCCGCCTTGGGCCGCGGACGCAGCTCGAGCACGTAGTCGCGATCGCTCTGGTACGCCAGCTGCTCGAAGTCGCCGGCGGCGGCCACGACGATGCGGGCGCCGGCCGCCGTGCGCGTCACGTCGAACGAGCTGACCGGTGTCGCGAAATCGACGACGTCGTAGCGGCGCACCTGCTCGTCGGCGAGCGTCGCGCGCGGCAGATCGATGACGATCCGGCCGCCTTCCTGCTTGAGGCTCGCCTGCATGCTTGGATCGCTCAGGCGCACGAGGACGCGGCCTGCGCCGTCCTGGCCGCGGCGGAAATCGATCTTCTCGATAGTCGCCCCGCTCGCGGGTACTGCCGCGGCGGCAGCAGACTGCGCCGCCGGCGCGGCCGCGGCCGTGGGCGGCACGCCCTGGCCCAGGGTCACGTAGACGGTGTTGCCGTCGACCCGCGTCTGGTACGGCTGCAGCGCGTCCATGTTGAACACGAGTCGCGTGCGGCCGGAAGCCTCCGCGGCGACGATCGTGTCGACGCCGCCGGCATTGACGTCGATGCGGCGCGAATCGAGCGCGAGCGTGGTGCCCGGCAGGTCCACCGCGAGACGCGCGGGGTTGTCGATGGTGAAGGCCATCGGCTGCGGAGCCGGGCCGTCGAGCATCAGTCGGACCTCGAGTTGCCCGCCGGGCTGCGATTGCAGCTCGACTTTCTCGAGGCGGGTGCCGACCTGCGCCATCGCGGCCTGCGCGGCGAATGCGGCGAGTCCGGCCAGCGCAGCCAGCGCGGCGCGGCCCAGCCGGCGACGCGCCCTCTGCGGCCCTTCGCGGTGGTCGAACGAGTGCGACGATGCAGCGGTCATGCTCGGGTCTCCTTGGAGATCATTCGCTCAGCGCGAGTGCAGCGGGGCGCTCGATGAAGCCGCCCATGCCGTCCGGAACGATCTCGGTGAGCGAGATCTTGCCTTCCTCGATGGCCGTGATCCGGCCATCGCTCTGGCCGAGATGGTTGCCGGGCAGCACCCGGTGGACCAGCCCGTCCCTTGTCTGTATCAGGCCGTAATTGCGGCCACCCAGCCGCAGCGTTCCGACCATGCGGAGCGTGTCGAGCGAGAACTGCTCGAGGAACTCGCGCGGCCGGTTCACGTCGGGTCGCAGCGCATTCGGGGCATTGACCGAAGCCGGCACGCCAGGCTCGAACGGCGAGCGCTGGTTCGCCGCCGCGTAGGCGAACGTCTCGTACGGCTTCACTTCCGGCAGCGGTTCGATGCGCCCGCCGGGCCGGCTCTTGATCTCCGCGACCTTGGCGCGGAGCTCGTCGGTGTCGTCCGCGCAGCCCGAGAGCACGGCGAGTACCGCGGCAGCCAGAGCGATGCGCTTTGTCGTGGTCATGTGCAACGGGGCCTCCGCCACGGCCGCCTCAACCGCCGTCCGCCGGCTTCTGGGCCGGGCCGTCGGTGGGCTGCTCGTCTTCGTCGAGGTATCGATAGGTCTTCGCGGTGACGTTCAGCGTCAGGTCGCCGGCCGCCGCCGCGCCGCCGCGCCCGACCGCGGACGCCGGCACGATCTCGACGTCGTGCAGCGTCACGATGCGCGGCAACGCCGCGATGCCACTCGCGAAGTTGCCCATCTCGTGGTAGTTGCCGGTCAGGCGGATCGCGATCGGCAGCTCGGCGTAGAAGTCCTTGCGGTTTTCGCCCTGGGGCTGGAACAGCTTCTCCTCGAGCCCGGCGCCGAGCCCGGTCTGCGAGATGTCGACCAGCAGGTTCGGCACCTCGGTCTTGTTCGGCAGCTGCCTCAGCATGGCGCCGAAGGACTTCTCCATTTCCGCGAGCTGGTCCTTGTACGCCTGCAGGTTGGCAGCCTTGCGCGCCTTGCTCTCGAGCGTGTTCCAGAGTTCGGTTTCCTTCGCGCGCGCCTCGAGCAACTCGGGGCGCTTCGCCTTCCAGACGAAGTACCAGTAGCCGGCGGACGCCGCGATGACGAACAGCAGCACGATCGTGCCGACCCGGACACCCAGCGGCCAGCGGCCCGGGTCGTTCGGGTCGAGGTTGCGCAGCTGGTCGAGCAGTTGCTTCAATTTGTTCATTTGGCCGCCACCGTCTCGCCTGCGGCCGCGTCCTCCGGCGGAACGCGGCTGCGCTGGTTCGCGAACAGCGTGAATTCGGCGCCGCCCGCGTCAAGACCCTTGGTCTCGACGATGCTGAGCGCCGGATCCGCGAGCCACTCGGACGCGTCGATGTTGCGCATGAACGCCGACACGCGCGTGCTCGATTGCGCGATGCCGCGGATCTCGAAGCGGGTGCCGGTCTGCTTGAGGAACGTCAGGTACACGCCCTCGGGCAACACGCGCACGATTTCGTCGAAGACGTGGACGATCTCCGGCCGGCTGCGCTGCAGCGTCTCGATGACTTCCATGCGCGCCAGCAGGCGGCGCTTCTGGTTCTCGAGCCCGAGGATTTCCTGGATCTGCTTGTCGAGCTCGGCGATCTCCTCGCCGAGGACCTGGTTGCGGCCGTTCTGGTGCTCGATCGCGGAGTTCATCTGCCAGCGACCGATCAGGGTGACGAGTGCCGCGGTCGCGAGCGCCGCGCCAATCGAGAGGATGAATTCCTGTCGTTTGCGCTTGCGCTCGGATTCGCGCCACGGCAGCAGGTTGATTCTGGGCATGTCAGTCGAAGCTCCTCAGCGCCAGACCGCAGGCCGTGAGCAGCGCGGTCGCATCCTTCTTGACGCCCTGCGCGAGCGCGCGGGTCGAGATCTTCATCTGCCCGAGCGGGTCGCCGCGCTCGGCCGGGATGCCGACGCGGCTCGCGACCACGTCAGCCACCCCCGGGATGTTGGCGCAGCCGCCACAGATCAGCACCTGCTCCGGCTGCTCGCGGCCGCTGCCGGAGGCCAGGTAGAACTGCAGCGAGCGGCTCACCTGCTGGCACATGTCGTCGATGAACGGGTCGAGCACCTCGGACTGGTAGTTGGCCGGCAGTCCGCCTTCCTTCTTGGCCCGCCCGGCCTCCTCGACGCTGAGGCCGTAGGTGCGCATGATCTCCTCGGTGAGCTGCTGCCCGCCGAACGCGAAGTCGCGCGTGTAGGTGACCTTCAGGTCGCGCAGCACCGAGAACGTCGTGCTGCTCGCGCCGAAATCGATCACGGCGATGTTGCGGTCCATGCCGCCGTCGGGCATCTGGTGCGTGAGCAGCCGGCACGCGTTCTCGAGCGCGAAGGCCTCGACGTCGACGATGCGCGCCGAGAGACCCGCGGCCTGCACCGAGGCCTGGCGCTGCTCGACGTTCTCCGAGCGCGTCGCGACGAGCAGCACGTCGAGCATGTCGGGGTCCTTCTCGGACGGGCCGATCACCTCGAAGTCGAAGCTCACCTCTTCCATCGGGAACGGGATGTACTGGTCGGCCTGCATCTCGACCTGGGATTCCAGCTCCGCTTCACGCAGGTTGCGCGGCATCTGGATCACCTTGGTGATCGCCGCATCGCCGCTGATCGCCACGGCCACTTCCCTGGCGCGCGCGCCCGCGCGCTTCACCGCGCGGCGCACCGCTTCGCCGACGGCCTGCGCGTCGACGATCGCTTTCTCGTTGATCGCGTTGGGCGGCGATGGCTCCGCCGCATATGACTCCACCCGATAACCATCGCCGCTTCTCGACAGCTCGATGAGCTTGATCGAGGACGTCGTGATATCGAGCCCGATGACCGGTCGTGACCTGCGCTGAAACAACACGAGTGAGTCCTTCTAGTTCAAGAGGTTGCGCAGCGATCGTAGAGTGGATTCAATGCCCCCGGCGCACTATATATCAGGGTTTCCCCAAATAGAATTGTGAGTGGCATACCAGATTGGGTCATTTGCTGCGCTCGCCCCCCGGTCCGACATCGAATCCTTGACTCGTTCACGCGGGCGACGGCGAAGCCGCGGGCCGTTCGGGCCGAGCGAGTTGCGGCCTGACGCGCGGACGGCGTCGGTACCGGCAACCCCGCTGTCCTGGGGCCGATGGCCCAGGACCGGTGGCTTTGCGTCCTCACCTTTCGATGAGTTTGCCCTTGATTCGCGAGCTACTATGCACAAGCACTGCAGGTGCGGCAAGGACTGAGTCGCAGATTTGAGCATGGGAAATTTCGCAGCACGACTGCTCGTGACCGCGCTCACGATCGCAGCAGGATTCGCCGGGCTCGTGGTTCTAGGCTTCGCGGGCGCATTCCAGTTCCTCGAGCCCGAAATGCCGGTGGCCGCGGAATTGCGCCACGTGCCGATGCAGCTGCCACTGCAGGTGTACTCGCGCGACGGCAAGCTGATCGCGCAGATCGGCGAGCAGCGGCGCATCCCGCTCGAGTGGCAGCAGATCCCGCCCCAGGTCGTCGATGCCTTCCTCGCGGCGGAGGACGATCGCTTCTTCCGGCATCCGGGCGTGGACTGGCAGGGATTGCTGCGCGCGGCCAAGAGCAACCTGTCGGCCGGCGGCGTGCGCGAGGGCGGCGGCACGATCACGATGCAGCTCGCCCGCAACACCATCCTCACTTCCGAGCGCACGCTGCGGCGCAAGCTGAAGGAGGTGTTCCTCGCGCTGCGGCTCGAGCGCGAGTTCAGCAAGGAAGAGATCCTGACGCTGTACCTGAACCGGATCTTCCTCGGCCAGCGCGCCTACGGCATCGGCGCGGCCGCGCAGGTGTATTTCGACAAGAGTGCCAGCGAGCTCACGCTGGCGGAGGCTGCGCTGATCGCCGGACTGCCGCGGTCGCCGTCGCTCGACAACCCCGTCGCCAGCGTCGCGCGGGCCCGGGACCGTCGCGCCTACGTGCTGCGGCGCATGCGCGAGACCGGCAAGATCGACGCAGCGGCGCACGACGCGGCGGCCGCGGCGCCCGTCGTCGGCCGCATCCATGGCCCGGAGGTCGAGCTCGAGGCGCCGAACGTCGCGGAGATGGTGCGCCTCGAGATGGTCCGCCTGCACGGCGACGCAGCGCTGACCGAAGGATTTCGCGTCACGACCACGGTCGACAGCCGGCTGCAGTCGGCGGCCAATGCGGCCGTCCGCCGCGCGATGCTCGACTACGAGCGGCGCCACGGCTACCGCGGTCCGCTCGAGCAACTCGCGGCGGCGCAGCTCGCCGATCCGGCCGCCGTCGCCGCCGCCTTCAAGCGCCACGCGGATCGCGGCGGCCTCGCGTGCGCGCTGGTCACATCGGTCCTCGAGCGCAGCGCGCTGCTGCGGCTGCGCAATGGCCTGGCGGTCGAAGTTGGCTGGGACGATCTCGCCTGGGCGCGGCCCGCGCTGGAGAACGGCGCGCTTGGACCGGCGCCGAAGACCGCGACGGACGTGGTCGCACCGGGGCACCTGGTTTATCTCGAGACCGTCGAGGACGGCCGCTACCGGTTGGCCCAGCTGCCCGCAGTGGCTGCGGCACTCGTGGCGATCGAGCCGCGCGACGGGGCCATCGTCTCGCTGGTCGGCGGCTTCGATTTCGGCTCGAGCAAGTACAACCGCGCGATCCAGGCGCGCCGCCAGCCTGGATCCGCATTCAAGCCGTTCGTGTACTCGGCCGCGCTGGAGCGCGGGTTCACGCCGGCAAGCCTGATCAACGACGCGCCGATCGTCATGCCGGGTGGCGTCGGCACCGAGGAATGGCGGCCGCAGAACATCACCAAGCGTTTCTATGGACCCACGCCGATGCGCGAGGCGCTGGTCCGGTCGCGTAACCTGGTCTCGATCCGCCTGCTGCGCGCCACTGGGATCGGCCCGGCCTTGCGCCACATCGGCGCCTTTGGCTTCGGCCCGGACGCGATGCCGCCGAACCTGACGCTGGCGCTCGGCACCGGGCAGGTGACGCCGCTCGAGATGGTGCGGGGCTTTGCAGTGTTCGCCAACGGCGGCTTCCGCGTCGAGCCGTACTTCATCGCGCGGATCGCCGATCGCGACGATCGCACCGTGTCGACGGCCGAGCCCGCGATCGCTTGCGCGGACTGTCCCGGCACGACCGCGGCCCCGCAGGCGATCACGCCCGCGAACGCTTACGTGATGACCGACATCATGACGGACGTGATCCAGCGCGGCACCGCGCAGCGGGCCAAGGCCCTCGGGCGCAACGATCTCGCCGGCAAGACCGGCACGACCAACGATCGCCGCGATGCGTGGTTCGTCGGTTTCAATGCGGACGTGGCCGCCGCCGCCTGGATCGGCTTCGACCAGGAACGCTCGCTCGGCGACAACGAGGAAGGTGGCCGGACTGCGTTGCCGATGTGGGTGTCGTACATGGAGGAAGCGTTGCGCGACCGCCCGGAACATCGGTTGCCGGAGCCGGCGGGCGTGGTCCGCATGTGGGTCAACCGGGAAAACGGGCGCCCGACGATGGCGGGCTCGGGCGGCGCGATCTTCGAGGCGTTCCTCGAGGGTTACCTGCCGCAGCAGTCCGGCGCGCTCGACGGGGCGGACGAGGTTGGCGCGGAGAGCCTGGACCCTGCCACCGGCGAGGAATCGCTGTTCTGATCGAAAGGGGCCGACGATGAGCCGACGACCCAACCCCAGGGCCGACCTGATGCGCCACGCGGTGGCCGAGGAAGCGGCCCGGATCATGCGCGAGCAGGGCGTGGACGACTACCTGCTCGCCAAGCGCAAGGCGGCGGATCGCCTTGGCGTCACCGACGCGTCGATCCTGCCGCGCAATACCGAGATCGAGGCGGCCCTGGTCGCGCACCAGCGGCTGTTCGCCGCCGACCGCCACGAGTCGAGCCTCGCGGACCTGCGCCGCTCCGCGCTCGAGGCGATGCGGCTGATGGCGGATTTCCAGCCGCGCCTGGTCGGCCCCGTGCTCGCCGGCACGGCGTCGCCGCACTCGGAGATCAACCTGCACCTGTTCACCGAGAGCCCGGAAGCGGTCTCGCTGCGGCTCGAGGATCGCGGCGTGCCGCACGAGGTGCTCGAGCGGCGGCTGCGCTACGAGCGGGACCGGACGGTCAGCTACCCTGCGTTGCGTTTCGTTGCGGGGCGGCAGACGGTCGACGCGGTGGTGTTTCCGCTCGACGGGATTCGCCAGTCCCCGTGCAGTCCCGTGGACGGCAAGCCGATGCGGCGCGCGAGCGTTGCCGAGGTCGAGGCGCTGCTTTGAGTCAGCTGCGCTTTCGTTGCTTCGCCTGCTGCTCGCGGTCGTGCGCCGGGTTCCGGGGTGCACGCGCGGGAACGCCGTAAACACATCCTTGTGGGCTTCGGGCGCGGCGTCCATGCCGCGCACGATCCCGCGCATGCACCCCGGAACCCGGCCCACGGCCGCTCGGCGGCGTTGCCACAGACGCTTCGCGACTCGCGCTGCGCCTCTTCCTCCGCAGCCACGCGCGAGCGTCGGCCACGCCGTGCGACAACTCAGCCAACGGTTACGGACACGCGATAGCGCCGCGTAGTGCGAGTTCCGGCGTCACGCGGATGCGTGACGCCCCGCCGAGAGGCGGGGTCGGTGCGGGCGGGCGGGATCGTGCGCGGCATGGACGCCGCGCCCGAAGCCCACATGGATGTGTTCACGGCGTTCCCGCCCGCCCGCACCGACCCCGCTTCTCGGCGGTCCGATAAAGCGAGCCGAGCGAACGGCGGAAAGCGCTTACGCGCGCTTCTCGATCTCGATGTAATCGCGCTGCGTCGGCCCCGTATAGAGCTGCCGCGGCCGCCCGATCTTCATCGCCGGGTCGGCGATCATCTCCTGCCAGTGCGCCACCCAGCCGGCGGTGCGCGCGATCGCGAACATCACCGTGAACATCGAGCGCGGGATGCCGAGGGCGCTGTAGATGACGCCGGAGTAGAAATCGACGTTCGGGTAGAGCTTGCGCGCGATGAAGTACTCGTCCTTCAGCGCGATCTCCTCGAGGCGCAGCGCCAGCTCGAACAGCGGGTTGTCGTTCTGGCCGAGGCGCGCCAGGACCTTGTGGCACATCTCGCGGATGATCTTCGCGCGCGGGTCGAAGTTCTTGTAGACACGGTGGCCGAAGCCCATCAGGCGCTTGTTGCCGTCCTTGTCCTTCACGCGGTCGAGGAACTTCGAGATGTTGTCGACCGTGCCGATGTCCTCGAGCATCGCGAGCACGGCTTCGTTCGCGCCGCCGTGCGCCGGGCCCCAGAGGGCCGAGACGCCTGCCGAGATCGCAGCGTAAGGGTTGGTGCCCGTGCTGCCCGCGAGGCGCACCGTGGACGTGCTCGCGTTCTGCTCGTGGTCGGCGTGCAGGATCAGCAGCAGGTCGAGCGCCTGCGCCGCGACCGGGTCCACCTCGTAGTCCGAGGCCGGCACCGCGAAGAACATGCGCAGCATGTTCGAGCAGTAATCCATGTCGTTGCGCGGGTAGACGAACGGCTGGCCTAGGTTGTGCTTGAACGACGCCGCCGCGATCGTCGGGATCTTGGCGAGGATGCGGTGCGCGAAGATCTCCCGGTGCCGCGGGTTATGGTTGTCCATCGAGTCGTGGTAGAAGGCCGCCATCGACGACACCACGGCGGACACCATCGCCATCGGGTGAGCGTCGTAGTGGAAACCGTTGAAGAAACGCAGCAGCGTTTCGTTGAGCATCGTGTGGTAGCGGATCGCGTGGTCGAACTGCTCGAGCTGGCGGGTCGAGGGCAGCTCGCCGTGGATCAGCAGGTACGAGACCTCGAGGAAGCTCGACTTGGCGGCAATCTGCTCGATCGGGTAGCCGCGGTAGAGCAGCACACCGGCGTCACCGTCGATGTAGGTGATCCTGCTCTCGCAGGACGCCGTCGCCATGAACCCCGGGTCGAACGTGAAGATCCCGTGGTCCTTGCCGAGGCTGGCGATGTTCAGGCAATCCGGGCCGACCGAGCCGCTCAGTGCGTCGAGGGTCGATTTCTTGCCCGTTTCGAGGCTGACCAGTTCGTATTTCTTTGCGCTCATCGTGCTCTACCTGTGGTGACTCGACCGCGCCAGCCCGGGGGCGGCCAGTCAGGTTTGCACGACCGGACGGCTCAATCAAGCGCGTACTAGTTCCTACTGGACCACCTTTACCCACTGGCCCGCGACCGGCTCCTTGTTCGGATAGAGGTCATTGAGGAGCCGCAGCCGTTCCGCAGGATATTTCTCGATCGGTGAGGCACTTGCGAGCGCGGCGATCCGGGTCTGGGGCGTCGCCTTGATCAGGCGGATCCGGTTGGGCTCCGCCAGCGCGAACTCGTTGTCCCGCAGGCGGCGGAAGGTCTTGAGGCTGGAGAGAAACAGCGGGTCGGTGGCCGGCATGGCGGCATTCAGCCGGGTCGCGCCCATGAAGACGTAGGCGAGGCCGTTGTAATAGACGACCGCGTAGCGGGCCGGGCCGCGGTTGCCCCAGGGGAGCGCGACGTCGCGCGCGATCGCCGTGTACCCGTTGAGCCCGCCGATCTCGAGCGGCTCCGCGCCCTGCAGCGGCACCCCGGGCTGGAGCTTGGCGAGCAGCTCCCTCGGCTGAACGTTCTGCGGTGGCGCGGTGGCGGACAGCTGCAGCAGCGCATCCTTCTGCGGTGTCGTCGCGACGACCTTGGTCGGCTGGTTCTGCACGACCCAGCCCGACGGGAAGGCGACGGTCACCCCGAGCGTGCCGTGATAAAAACGGCTGCCCCGGACGACCCCCTGCTCGCGGCTCGGCCCGAGCGGCAGCCCGGAGATGCGTTGCAGGTAGGCCTCACGGCCGTCCGGTCGCGCCTCGGCGGTGCCCCCCGCTTTGCGCGCCTCGGAGACCACTTCCTTGAGGCGGGTATCGTTGTCCGGATGGGTCGAGAAGACACCGTGATAGATCCGCGGCTCGCGGCCTTCCTGGCGCGCAATCTGCACCTCGAGCTGCTCCTGGTTCTTCAACAGCCGGACGACGTCGATCATCGCCTCGGGCTGGTAGCCCATCCGCTCGAGGTACTCGGCGCCGATCGCGTCGGCCTCGAGCTCCATGTCGCGGCCGTAACCCCGCACCAGCGCGGTGCCGGCCATGTTGGCGACGCTCGCGAGGTCGCCGCTGCCGGTCAGGATGCCGATCACCGTCGCCCCGACCCCCGCCGCGGTGGCACCCGATTGCTGGCGGACGGCGTGACGGGCCGTCACGTGCCCGACCTCGTGCCCGAGCACCGCGACGAGCTGCGCCTCGGAATTGAGGTAGGCCATGATTCCGCGCGTGATGTAGACGTAGCCACCCGGCAGCGCGAATGCGTTGATGTCCGGGCTGTCGAGCACGGTGAACGTGAACTGCAGGTTGGGCAGGTGGCTGACCTTGGCGATACGCTGGCCGATGTCGTTGACGTAAGACTGCAACGCCTCGTCCGAGTAGCGGCCGTACTGCTGCAGCACCTGCGGGTGCATCTTGCGGCCGATCTCGACTTCCTGCGCCGCGCTCATCGTGACGACGTCCGACTTGCCCGTGACCGGGTTCGTCGCGCAGCCGTGCAGCACGAGCGCGCTCGCGAGCACGGCAGCAGACAGCAAGGAACGAACGTTCATTGGCAGGACCTCGGACGACTCGCCGCAGTCTAGAGGCCGCCTAAGCGAACCGAAAGTTCCTCCGTTGCGCCCATCGGACCGGTGGCAGCCACCCGTACCGAGGGCGTTGCGAGTCGCTCCTCGGGAATCGCTTGGTCGCAACGCCCTCGGTGCGGATGGCCGACACGCGGCGCCTGAGCGCATCGAAAGCAGCCTTCGCCCGCTTCCGATGCGCACGGCGCATGAAGCGCCCACCACGTGACGCGACCTGCGCCGTGCGAGTTTGCGGGCGCCCTGGCCCGCGAGCTCGCTCAGGCGCCGCGCCACCGCCGGGCTTCCGGGGTGCGGGATCAAAATAGGGGACATTCTCCTTTTCCGACATCGGAAAAGGAGAATGTCCCCTATTTTGATCCCGCACCCCGGAAACGAAACGGGGCGCCGAAGCGCCCCGTCGTGATCGGTCCCGAAGCGAACGCAGCTCAGCCGCGAGCGTACTTCTTGCGGAAACGGTCCACGCGGCCGCCGGTATCGACGATCTTCTGCTTGCCCGTGTAGAACGGGTGGCAGTTCGAGCAGACTTCGATCTGCAGGTCCTCGCCGAGCG
>Ga0209262_10000642_pt1 | contig 15189 bp, 13 predicted proteins | sample Lowcelwee11metaG_FD_187171 | JGI IMG/M metagenome (GOLD analysis project Ga0209262, IMG submission 187171) | Freshwater pond sediment microbial communities from the University of Edinburgh, under environmental carbon perturbations - Low... | ecosystem: Environmental > Aquatic > Freshwater >...
GACCGTGCCATTCAGTTTATTATCAAGTGTATGTCTTTTGAAACCAAATAGAAAGCTAATGGACAACCATTTTTTGAGTTATTATATTCAAAGTCCAACAGGCTTTAGAAAAATAATAGGGAAAATGACAGGAACAGCAATAAAAAGGATAATTCTTAAGAAAATTAAAGAAGCGACGATACCACTCCCACCACTCAAAGAACAACAAGAAATCGTTCAAGAAATCGAAACGCGTTTCTCCGTAGCAGACAAGCTGGCTGAATCTATAGACGAAAGCCTTTTGAAAGCTGAAGCGCTACGCCAGAGCATTTTAAAGAAAGCTTTTGATGGCGAGCTCTTGAGTAAAGCTGAACTTGACGCATGCAGAAAGGAATCTGACTGGGAGCCTGCGGACAAGCTTTTGGAGAGGATAAAGAGGGAGAGGAAATAAAATAGAGTATGCCACATAGAGAAAGATCAGGATTAAAAAATCTATATTGGAGTTTGAAATGAATATAAAATGCCTACTTGGTTTTCACGATTGGATTGGTTGCAAGTGTAAAGTGTGCGGAAAGACTCGAGATGCAGAACATGATTGGTCAAAAGATTGTGAAGAATGTTCTTTATGCGGTAAAAAGAGAGACAATCAGCATAAGTGGGACGGATGTAAATGCACAGTATGTGGAAAATGGCGAAACGATCAGCATAAGTGGAATGGATGTAAATGCACAGTATGCGGTAATATATTGGACAGTGCGCATGACTGGAAAAAAGATTGTGAAAAATGTTCTGTATGCGGTGAAAAGAGAGACAATCAACATAAGTGGGACGGATGTAAATGCACAGTATGTGGAAAATGGAGAAACGACCAGCATAAGTGGGACGGATGTAAATGCACAGTTTGCGGCAGAATATTGGCCAGTGCGCATGAATGGACAGGGAGAGTATGCAATAAATGCGGATTTGTAAAGCCTGATATGATTTTTATTGAAGGAGGAGAATTTAAAAATTGTTTTAACAACGATGTAAGCATCAGCAGTTTCTTTATAGGCAAGTATCCTATAACACAGAAGGAATATGAAAAAATAATGGGAAAGAATCCGAGTTTTTTCAAAGGTGAAAACAATCCCGTTGATTCAGTAAACTGGTATGATGCTGTTGAATTTTGCAATAAACTAAGCAAAAATGAAGGATTAGAGCCTACTTATTATGAAACAGAGGAAATGGTAAGTACTGGTTTTTGTAGTTTTCGTTTCATAAAAGAATACAAATGCAACTGGAAAGCAAACGGATATCGTTTGCCAACGAGAGATGAGTGGGGATATTCAGCGATTAGAGAAGATAATCAAAGCAATTATTATAAGTATTATAACAAAAGTATTAATTTTCATGAAGTTGATATGTATTACAAGAATAATCGAAATTGTAGCAAATACACTACTCATCAAGAAGGTAGTAAAAAACCGAACGAACTTTGTATATTTGATGTGTGCGGATATGTTTGTGAATGGTACTGGGAAGGGCCAAGTGACCAGTCTAACCGTAGTCTTCGCAGTAGCGGCATCTACCCAGGCGATAATTACTGCCGGGTTGGCTTATACTACTTCAATCCTGAGATCAGGGACCGTGACTTCGTTTTTCGTATTGCGAGGAGGCAGCTTGAACAGTAAAGCAAGTCACTGCAGAACTGACTATCGTTGCCACCATACCCCTGAGCACGAGTATAATCAGCTTGGTTTTCGCATAGCACGATCATATTAGAGATGTTGAAATGAGAGGATAAAGAAGGAGAAATAGGAAGTGGAATATAGATTTAAATGCAAAAATTGTAATGAAGAAATCGTAACAAGACACTTGAGTCTTGGCGAACCTGCAAAATGCAAGAAATGCGGTGAATTCACGAAAGTCTATGGCGAAGGAATTGAAACTGTAAATAATAACTATATTTCAGAAGAAATGGGAAATTCTGAAAAGAGATCAAAGTCCGGTTCATTCGTAAACTTCATGGCTTATGCTGGAATATTTTCTGTGTTATTTGGATTACCGATATTGGCTTCTTTTGGAGAAGGTATTGAAGATCTTTATGCAAAATTAGTAATATTGGGTATAATTGCTTTAATTCATTTGTTAGGGATTATTTTATTTACTTACTTATTTTCAAGTCAGCCATCTGAAAAAAAATCCATGGTAGTAAAATTTGGAGTATCTTATTATTGGTTATTCCTTTTTATTCTCATTGGTTTATATGACAATTTTTGAATCGAGAGATACTGAAATAACAGGTGGTGATTGAAGATCGGAATATTCGGAAAAATGGGAAGCTGAAAAGCTGCTTGAGAGGATAAAGAAGGATAGGAAGTAAAAGATAAGTAAAGGAGAAACAGATTGGATCAGAAATCAGAAATAATTATTTATCAGACAGAGAACAACGATATTCGTATTCAGACCCTTCTGCAGGATGAAACTGTCTGGCTGAACAGGCAACAGTTATCTATGTTGTTCGATAGAGATGTTAAAACAATAGGTAAGCACTTAAACAACATATTCGATGAGGGTGAACTTCAGAGAAATTCAGTTGTCGCAAATTTTGCGACAACTGCAGCGGATGATAAAACATACCAAGTAGAATATTACAATCTCGATGTAATAATTTCCGTCGGTTACAGAGTAAAGTCTCCACAGGGAACGAAATTCCGCCAATGGGCGACAAAACGGATAGCTGAATATATTGTAAAAGGTTTTACGCTGGACGATGACCGTTTGAAACAGGAAGGTGCTAGGTCAAGGTATTTTGAGGAGCTTCTTCAAAGGATACGGGATATAAGAAGCAGTGAAAGGAATTTTTATCAGAAGGTTACGGACATTTATTCAACGAGCATAGATTATAAAGATGACGACAATTTGACTAAAGAGTTTTTTGCTGCGGTTCAGAATAAAATGCATTATGCGGTACACGGGAAAACGGCTGCCGAGATTATAAATGAAAGGTCGGATTCTTCCAAACCTTTTATCGGTCTTACAAATTTTAAAGGAAAATATATTACGAAGCGGGATGTAGGTATAGCCAAAAATTATCTTTCTGAAAATGAACTGAAACAGCTTAATCTGATTGTCTCTATGTATCTTGATTTTGGAGAACTGCAGGCATTGAACGGCCGATTGATGAAAATGAGAGACTGGATACAGAAACTTGATGATTTTTTGAAAGTCAGTGATAAAGAGCTTCTTACTCATTCGGGGAAGATCAGCCATGAAGAAGCTGTAGAAAAGGCACGATCGGAATATGATAAATATCGCAGAGATGAAGACAAAAAATATATTTCAGACTTTGACCGCGAGGTAAAAAAGTTGACCGGCGGCAAGAAATGAAGCTTTTGGAGAGGATAAATAAGGAGAGTATTCGATTGTATCGTATAAAAAACTTAAAAAATATTCGTTGGTGTCGTATAGTCCTATAAACAATAAACTACCGAGGAATGAAGTGAAAAAAGCTATAAATATCAGAACTTTGTACGAAACAATTTCAGATATGAGAATTGATGAAGTAAAAAAAGGTAAAGTTGAGGTTTTTACGCTCGACCAGGTTGTTAATTTCTTGCTTGAGAATAATCTGATTAAGGAGTCTGAGAAAAATTCGGATATTTCTGCGAAGAAAGATACTGTAAATAAAAAGAAAGGAATAAAATAAATGAATGAATCAGGTATTATATCAAAGGTGTGGAGCTTCGCGAATGTGCTTCGGGATGATGGTGTGAGCTATGGAGACTATCTTGAACAGCTTACATATCTGCTGTTTTTAAAGATGGCCGATGAATTTTCAAAACCGCCGTACAATAGGCCGATCAATATGCCTTCGGGATACGGCTGGGAAGAGCTGAAGAATAAAAAAGGGTCTGAGCTTGAAACTCATTATAACAGGACTTTGAAAGAACTTTCTCAGGCTAAAGGCACACTTGGGCAGATTTTCGTTAAATCTCAGAATAAGATTCAGGATCCGGCAAAACTTTCCAAGATCATAGATATGATAGATAAGGAAGAATGGAGCCTGATGGGTGCCGATGTTAAAGGAAGAATATATGAAGGGCTTCTTGAAAAGAACGCAGAGGATACCAAGAGCGGAGCGGGGCAGTATTTTACTCCGAGACCTCTGATCAGAACGATGGTGGTTTGCATCGGACCGGAACCGTCAAAGTCAATGTGCGATCCGGCTTCAGGAACGGGAGGATTTTTTCTGGCTTTCTATGACTATATCGTTAACCATTTCGACTTGAACCGCGATCAGAAAGATTTTTTGAAGAACAATACTTTTCACGGTAACGAGATAGTTGCCAATACGAGAAGACTTTGTCTTATGAATATGTTCCTTCATAACATCGGGGAAATCAGCGGCGAAACGCACATTTCATCGGCGGACTCGCTTATAGCGGATGACGGTAAAAGATTTGATTATGTTCTGACAAATCCTCCTTTCGGGAAAAAGAGCAGTATGACATTCACCAACGAGGAAGGCGAACAGGAAAAAGAAAATCTTGTTTACAACAGGCAGGATTTCTGGGCTACTACATCGAACAAACAGCTTAACTTTTTACAGCATATAAGAACGCTCTTAAAGATCACCGGACAGGCTGCAGTCGTACTGCCTGACAATGTGCTGTTCGAAGGCGGAGCGGGGGAGACGGTCAGAAAAGAACTTATGAAAACGACCGAGCTTCATACCGTACTTAGACTGCCTACAGGAATATTTTATGCTCAGGGAGTAAAGGCTAACATTCTGTTCTTCGACAACAAACCTGCTTCAAAAGAAGCGTGGACAAAAGAAGTATGGTTCTACGATTACAGAACGAACATTCATCATACGCTTAAAAAGAAACCGCTTCAGTTCGAGGATATGGCAGATTTTATAAAATGCTACAATGCGGGAAACAGGCATAAAAGGAAAGAAATCTGGTCGGAAGAAAATCCCGAAGGCAGATGGAGAAAGTTCAGCTACGATGAAATAATCGCAAGGGATAAAACCAATCTTGACATATTCTGGCTGAAGGATAAGAGTCTGGCTGATCTCGACAACCTGCCCGATCCCGATATCTTGGCCAGTGAGATAATCGAGAATATCGAAGCAGGCCTCGCAAGTTTCAAAGAGATAATGGAAGAGCTGGGGAAGGAATGAAATAAATGAATGAATCAGGTATAATAGTAGATATTCGATGGAATCGTATAAATAACTTGACAAATGTCCGATGGAGTCGTATATTTGAGATATGAAAGACCTTCTGTTTCAATATAATCCATGGTGGGAAGATGCCAAGTACTGTCAGGATGTGAAGCCGAGAGACAAATATCTTGCTCAGATGGTTAAATATTCCGAAAGTAAGCAGATCATTATTTTAACAGGTCTCAGAAGGGTGGGTAAAACTACGCTGATGAAACTTTTCATTAAAAGGCTGACCGACGAAGGTACTGACCCGAAGAGAATTTTATATGTCAGTCTTGATGATTACATGCTCCGTTCAAGCAGTATTATTGATATTATTGATGAATTCAGAAAGATCCACAAGATAAAAATCGAGGAAAAAATTTATCTTTTCCTTGATGAAGTAACTTATAAAGAAGAATTTCATATTCAGCTTAAAAACATCTATGATAATCAGAATACCAAAATTTTTGCAGCATCTTCATCGGCATCTCTCCTTAGAGATAAAAAAGCCAGCCTCACAGGCAGAGCAGTGACTGTTGAAGTAGAGCCTTTAGACTTGGAAGAATATCTGCAGTTTAAAGGTATCAGCATCAAAAACCGGGATATTAAGCTTTATCAGACTTATTTTCTAGAATATATAAAATCGGGCGGGATGCCGGAAAATATTTTTGATCCGGGCAGAGAATATCTGATGAACCTGATCGAAGATATAATTCAAAAGGACATAACCGCGTATCACGGCGTGAAAAATCATCAGATACTCAGAGATTACTTTACTCTTTTAATGGAAAGAAGCGGTAAACAGCTGAGTATAAATAAGATCGCTAATATTCTTGATATTTCCGTTGACTCATCCAAGAGATATCTGGAGTATTTTCAGGCTTCTTATCTAATACATTTACTGCCGAGATGGGGCAAGACGAATCAGATACTGCTTTCATCGAAAAAAATCTATGCTGCTGATCTCGGAATCAAATATTTATTCGTAGGTGAAAGGGATATAGGAAGTTATTTCGAGAATTACATTTACCTGAAATTACGCCTGAAAAGTAAATTGTTTTATATTCAGGAAAATTCGATAGAACTGGATTTTTATACTGATAATAAAGTGATTATAGAATCAAAGTACTATTCGGAACTAAATGAGAAGCAAAAAAAGCTTTTTGAAGAATATCCGGCTAAAAAACGAATTCTGATAGATTCTGTTGAGAAATTATCGTTGCTGGAGGAGCTGTAATGCCCGTACGAAAAACTGAAACTAAGGAAGGCACTTTTAAAACGATGCGGAATATGTCATTCGAGAATGTGCTTGTCGGATGGTTCATGCAGGACGGCTGGCAGGTATTTAAGCCCGTGCTGGATGACGGGCATCAGACCGATGTGCTGATCTCAGACGGACCGAATTTCTACAGAATTCAGGTAAAGACATTTGAAGATAAAGGTACTTATCAGGAAGTTCACAAAGACTGGGATGACGGGAACATTGACTGCGTAATATATTTTTCAAGGAATTCAAAATTCGGATATGTCGCGCCTGCTTTCAGAGAAGAAAAGAGACTTCTGGAGTATCCTGAGCATATTAGGTTCTCAGGCACATCAAGCTCATTTATAAAAGCTTTCCATAAACTGGAAGTGAATAGATGAAGCTCCGACCGCTGTTATTACTTATTTTTACGGTTGTATTGTTTTTTTCATGTAAGAAGATTGATGTACCGGCTGATTCTTCAAAAACTCTTGAGCTTTCAGATCTCGGCAGCGTGAATATGATAAAAGAGATCGGGGGAGACATATTTGTTCTCAACTCGACCGCTTCAGCTATCTTTAGGCTGAATGAGGATTCATTGAGCTTATTCAGAGATCTTGAGATCGGCGGAAGGGATTTCCTATTGGATTTCGATATTGAAGGTGATAAAGTATATTATTCCAATACTTACGACGAGATATTTGTCAGCTCAGGCAGCAGTATCGAAGATACTATAAAGATTTTCAATCCCGACAGGATCGCAGTGATAGGTTCAAAGCTGTTCGTGACTTCAAGAAAACCGGAAGACGGAAAAATATTGTTGAAGCTGATCGACATTAAAAGTAAAAGTGAGACCGGCTGTATTCCTTTAAACGATACGCTCATAACAGAAATGAAATTCGCGCAGGTGTCAATAGCGGAAACTGCAGACGGATTGCGGGTAAACAATCCATTCAGAAACAAGCTTGAACTATATGATAATACTCTAAATGTCATTTCATCAATTGATATTCCTAGGGGATACGAATACGGCAATTTCAGTATTTCAGATGACGAAGTAAAGATGATTTCTTCAAAAGAGGATGAAATATTTTTGTACTCAGTCAAGAACAGCAGCCATGAGTTTCTCCCGATCAAAAATATTGATTCCGGCAGCATAGACATAAGATCTTCATGTGTCACAGAAAGTAAGATATTGTTGTATAATTTTATAAATTCTTCAATCATTATTAATTTGACAAAGTAAAAGTCCCGCGTTACATTACCGCCGAATTAAAACCTTGCGGTGGGAAATGTTTAATTTACTGCTTCATATAATTTTCTGTTTTAAATACTCGTAAAATTCTAATTATACCCGTATAAAAAAACTAAAAAAATAAATTAAGAGGTGACCTGATGAAACTGTCCAGTTTGATCCAGGAAAAACAAATACTTTTAAACGATGAAAGAATCTCAAATGATAAAGAGCTTTTTGAGAAAGCATCACAAATGGCTGCAGATCAGTTCAAACTGAACAAAGATGAAGTTTATTCTTCATTTATCAAGCGGTATGAAATGGGTCACGATATTTTCGAAGGTACATTTGCTATCCCTCACGGAAGACTTGAGAATTTCAATGATCTTATCATTATTGTAATTAAAACAAAAAAAACAATCAATTTCGCAAAAGGCGAAGCCGATTTTTTCTTTTTTCTGATGACAAGTAATACAGGTTCGAATGTGTACCTTAAGGCTCTGGCTGGTATTGTAAAGATAATCAAAGAGAATAAAGATAAACTGAAAAATCTGATAAGTCCTGAAGAATTGCTTAATGTTATTAACAATTCAAATATAAAACTAGAGGAATCATTAACTGTAGCTGAAATAATGAGCAAAGATGTTTTTACCGCAAAAGCAGAACAAACTGTTTCGCAGATTCTTGATATAATGAAAGTTAAAAACATAAAATATATGCCTGTTGTAAATGATAAAGAGGAATATATCGGGAAAATTGATCTTCTTGACATCCTCGGAATCGCCTATCCATCATATCTTTTCTTGATGAATAATCTTTCGTTTCTTAGTAATCTCAGATCATTTGAGGATTTTATCGCCAAAGAAAATAAAGTACTTATAAAGGATGTATATATAGCCGGTCATAAAAGGGTAATCAGATCTGATGCAAGCGTCGTCGAACTCGGTTTTGTTATGAAAAAGGAACACATGCATTATATAACCGTGGTTGACGAAAAAGAAAAAGTCATCGGAATAGTATCGATGAGAGATATGTTAAATAAAATAATAAGAGCATAAAATGGACAAAATTTTTGCGATCGGAATTTTTGCCGTAGCTTACTTTTTTATAGCTTCTGAAAAAATAAATAAAACGATAGTTGCCCTAATAGGCGCTTCTATGATGATGCTGTTTCACCTGATACCACAGGAAAAAGCATTTGAGCACATAGATTTTAATGTTATTTTTCTGCTTATAAGCATGATGATACTAATGAAGATACTGGAGCAAACAGGCGTATTCGAATATCTTTCCATAAAATTAACAAAACTGGTTAAAGGAAATCCTTACTGGATTATGACCATTCTATTCTTTTTAACAGCGATCACATCAGCTTTTCTCGACAATGTTACAACGGTAATCTTAATTGCTCCAGTTGCGTTATTGCTGGCAAAAGAGCTTGAGATTTCACCGATGCCGTTCCTGATCGTTCTGATATTCTCTTCCAATATAGGCGGCACCGCAACTCTGATCGGAGATCCGCCAAATATTATGATAGGCAGCGCTGCGAATCTGACATTCATGGACTTTGTCTATCATCTTTCACCTGTAATCGCAATAATTTGTGTGGTTTTTGCTGTCATATTTTATTTTATATTCAGAGGTAAAATGGTCGTTACAAACCAGAACAGAGCCAGAATTTTGGAATTTGATGAAAGCAGAATGATAAAAAATCATAAGTTATTAAAGGTTTCACTGGTAATTTTTTCCGGTGTTATTCTTGCATTCATGTTTCACGGACTGCTGCATCTTGAAGTAGCTACGATAGCAATTGCCGGATCAACTCTGCTTATTCTTTTCGGTAAAATTGATGTTGATCATATTTTCAAGGAGGTCGAATGGACCAGTATTTTCTTCTTCATAGGTCTTTTCATTATGGTCGGCACTCTAGTTGAAACAGGAGTAATTAAAATAGTAAGCACAAAAATGCTTGAAGTAACAGGAGGAGATATAAAAGTTACATCGGTTATAATACTGTGGTTCTCGGGAGTGTTTTCTGCTATAGTTGATAATATACCTTTTGTAGCTACGATGATACCGTTAGTTCAAGATATGGGAGCAAATTTAGGTGCGGAAGCAGTAAAACCCGTATGGTGGGCTCTTTCACTTGGAGCTTGTCTGGGCGGCAACGGAACTCTTATCGGTGCTTCGGCAAATATAATAATCGCAAATTTTGCTGAAAAAGCCGGCCATAAGATCACTTTTATGGGATTTCTTAAATACAGTGTTCCTCTAATGTTATTATCAGTGTTGATAAGTCATATTTATTTAATACTGAGATATTTTTAGAAACATTCAAAAAAACTCTTGATTTCACTCCGCAGATTGTTAAATTTGAAATATATAAATTAGGACGCTGATGAAATCAACGGCAATCTTATTACTCTCATCATACGGATTACTGTTCGGGTCGCAGAGCGGCAGTGCGGAAATAATTCATGATATGACTATCTTTGTTTTCCAGCTGGGAATAATAATATTTTCAGCGAAAATGGCAGGAATGCTTTTTGAAAAAGTAAAGCTGCCCGGGACTCTCGGAGAACTTATGGTAGGTATTGTTCTCGGTCCTTATATGCTCGGAAGCATTCCGCTGGATTTCATAGGCATGCATGAAGGATTGTTTCAGCTCCATGAAGGTTTTATACCTTTATCAAATGAAATCTACGGTGTTTCAGTAATCGCATCGATCATGCTTTTATTTATAACCGGTCTTGAAACCGATATTGATCTGCTCGTTAAATATGCCGTCAGCGGGGGAATAGTGGGGTTGGGCGGCGTGATATTTTCTTTTATACCCGGTGCGATTGTCGGGATGATAGCGTATGACGCTTCTTTTATTGATCCCCGATGTCTTTTTTTAGGAGCGATGAGCACAGCCACTTCCGTAGGAATATCCGCTACGATTTTATCCAAAAATAAATTCATGGAATCCCCTGAGGGTGTAACAATTCTGTCTGCGGCTATAATTGACGATGTTCTGGGAATTATTGTACTTGCTATCGTGGCGGGGATATCGGCTATTCAAACAATTGGCGGAAGCATTGACTGGATCGGAATATCGGTAATAATTACAAAAGCTGTCCTGATATGGATAGGCTTCACTATCGCCGGTCTGCTTTTTGCGTCAAGAATAAGCTCTTTTTTAAAAAAATTCAAAGACAGGAGCTCAATTACAGTCCTCGCGCTCGGTATGGCTTTTTTTCTGTCGGGTATTTTTGAACAGGCCGGTCTGACCATGATCATCGGAGCATACATTATGGGGCTGTCCCTTTCTAAAACCGATATCAGTTATGTAATACAGGAAACTATCCGGCCGCTCAACGCTTTCTTTATCCCGATGTTCTTTACTATTATGGGAATGCTTGTAAATATAAAACTCATAACTCTTCCAGTTCTCACCATCGGGCTGATCTACACTGTAACCGCTATGCTGGGTAAAGTTTACGGGTGCGGGATACCTGCAATGCTTACAGGATTCAATAAAACCGGGGGGATGAGAATAGGCTTCGGTATGATGCCCAGAGGAGAGGTTGTACTGATCATAGCCAGCGTAGGGTTGTCGAACAATTATATAGATCATGAAATATACGGGATTGGCATACTGATGGTTCTTGTAAGTATCCTGATTTCCCCGCCATTACTGAATATTTCACTTAAATCAAAAAAGAAAGGGACAAAGAAAGATAAAGAAGATCCTGATACCGAAACATTTGTTTTCAACCTCTATACTCCGGAAAAAACAGAATTCTTCGTTCATTCAGTTGTTGATCATTTTGACAGCGAAGGATATTATATAAGTATTATCGAGGCTGAAGACGGTGAAGATGAAATCTATCAGATAAGAAAAGATAAAATATTTATCAAAATGTTTAAGCACACTGACAGTATATCTGTAGTATTAAAAAAACAAAATATGCATTTTCTTAAAACCTTAATTTATGAATCGTTTCTGAAATGCCAGGATAATCTTGATAAAATTCACAAAAAGACCGACCTTATGGAGATCAAGGACATTCTGTTCGAGAAAACTTTCATAAAAGAGAATTTTGACTTATCATTATTAATTGATCCTGATTGCGTAGTATTCGATCTAAAATCCAAAACAAAAGAAGGCGTAATTTCTGAGCTGGTCGAAGTACTTTTTGAGAAGGGAAAGATAAACGATAAACAATTGATATACGATGAAGTTTTAGCAAGAGAGAAAATTATTGGAACAGGATTAAAGAACGGTGTTGCGATACCTCATGCCAGAACCAGGGGAGTTGAGCACACAGAGATAGCTGTCGGCATATCAAAGGAAGGCGTGCATTTTGAATCACTCGACGGCGAGCCTTCTAATATTATAATTCTGCTTGTCTCGTCAACTAAAAAAGATGATCCGCATTTAAAAGTTCTAGCGGCTATCAGTGCGTGCCTGCACGAGAAAAATGATGCGGAACGCCTGCTGACATTAAATTCGAAGCGGGATGTATGGAAATTTTTTAAATATTAAAATTGACAGTCTTGTAAAACTGATTTCAACGCTTTTATTTCCGTTAAATTTGATTTGACTTTAAATTTTAAAACCTTATCTTGTTAGGGCATTTAAAAACGCTTAAAACAGCAATATTAAATAAAATAGGAGACGAATATGCTTAGCACGAAAGAGATAATCAAACTGGACGAAAAATACGGAGCCCACAACTATCATCCGTTGCCTGTAGTTATAGCAGAAGCGAAAGGCGTGATGGTCAAAGACCCCGAAGGAAAACAGTATTTCGATTTTCTTTCCGCATATTCCGCCGTCAATCAGGGACACAGGAACGCAAAAATTATAAAAGCGCTGATAGATCAGGCAGGCAGATGTACGCTGACATCAAGAGCTTTCCATAACGACAAAATGGGTCTTTTCCTGAAAAAACTCTGCGAATTCACAGGATATGAGATGGCTCTCCCGATGAACACCGGAGCCGAAGCGGTCGAAACGGCTATCAAAGCGGCAAGAAGATGGGGCGCAGAGAAAAAAGGGATAAAGAACGGCAAACAGGAGATCATCGTCTGCGAGGATAATTTTCACGGCAGAACATCTACAATAATATCATTCTCCACTGATCCTGACGCAAGAGTAAATTACGGACCATACGCGACCGGATTCAAAATTGTTAAATATAACGACGCTAAAGCTATCGAAAAAGCGATCACTCCGAACACTTGCGCGGTAATGATAGAGCCTATTCAGGGTGAAGCGGGTGTTTATGTGCCTGATAAAGGATATCTGAAAGCTGTAAGACAGATATGTACAAAGAATAATGTTCTTTTTATAGCGGATGAAGTTCAGACCGGATTCTGCAGAACCGGAGAAAGATTTGCCTGCAACCATGAAAAAGTAAGACCCGATATCATGGCTCTCGGAAAAGCTCTAGGCGGCGGCGTTATACCCGTGTCAGCTATTGTAGCGGACAAAAAAATAATGGAAGTATTTACTCCGGGTACCCACGGTTCTACTTTCGGAGGATATCCGATGGCAGCTGCCGTAGGGATAGCTTCGCTCGAAGTTCTTGAAGACAAAAAGCTTTTAAAGAATGTTCAGGATATCGGCGAGTATTTCAGAACTGAAGTAGCAAAGATCAAATGCAAAAAGATAGTTCAGGTAAGAGGAAAAGGTCTTTTAAATGCCGTTGTTTTCACAAAAGGATTTGAAGCATGGAATGTCTGTCTGGCTCTAAGAGATGCCGGACTATTAGCAAAACAGACCCACGGAAATATCATCAGATTCGCTCCGCCGCTTGTAATTACAAAGAAAGAAATGGAAAAAGCGCTTCTGATAATCAAAAGCGTTTTTGAAAAAATAAAATAATTTATTTTTCAGAATTATATTAAAGGGCGAAAAAATTTCGCCCTTTTTTATTTTTATTTAATGATATTTTGATTAAATTTAATTCTGTGAAAACTATGAGGAATTGAAAATGGAAGACAGAACAAATTATTCAAATCCGCTGATCGAAAGATATTCATCAAAGGAAATGAGCTATATATTCAGCCCGGAGAACAAATTCAGGACATGGAGAAAATTATGGATCGCTTTAGCCGAATGCGAAAAAGAGCTTGGTTTAAATATATCGCAGAAACAGATCGAGGAACTTAAATTATTTCAGAATGATATTAATTATGAACAGGCTGAAGCGAGAGAAAAAATCGTAAGACATGATGTAATGAGCCATGTTTACGCATACGGGCTTCAGTGTCCCGAGGCTAAGGGAATCATCCATCTCGGAGCTACTTCAGCTTATGTCGGAGACAATACCGATCTTATCCAGTTCAAACAGGGATTGACCGAATTAAAAAGGAAGCTTATATCCTTAATAAAAAAAATGAAAGATTTTGCATTACAAGAAAAAGACAGACCGGCTCTGGGTTTTACCCATTTTCAGGCCGCTCAGCTTACTACTGTCGGAAAGCGGACATGCCTGTGGATGAACGAATTCGTTCTAGATCTTGAGGAAATTGATTTCTGCCTCAATACTCTCAGATTCAGAGGCGTAAAGGGAACGACAGGCACTCAGGCTTCTTTTATGGAATTATTTAATAACGATGAAGAAAAAGTAAAAAAACTTGACGAAATGGTCACGGCAAGTATGGGATTTGATAGAAAATTTATCATTACCGGACAGACTTATACCAGGAAAGTTGATTATAGGATATTGTCCTCGCTTTCCGCTATAGCCCAGTCGTCTCATAAAACCACCAACGACATCAGACTTCTTCAGAGCATGAAGGAGATCGAAGAACCTTTTGAAAAAGATCAGATCGGCTCATCAGCAATGGCATACAAAAGAAATCCGATGAGATCCGAAAGGGTGTCATCACTGGCGAAATATGTGATGTCATTAACTTCTTCCGCCGCAATGACATCATCAACCCAGTGGTTTGAAAGAACACTTGATGACAGCGCAAATAAAAGGCTGGCTGTACCGGAGGCGTTTCTCGCAGTTGACGCTATACTTATAATATTGAACAATATTTTTGACGGACTGGTAGTATATCCTAAACAGATCGAGAAAAGAATAAAATCAGAAATACCTTTTATGGCTACTGAGAATATTATAATGAACGCTGTGAAAAATGGGGGCGACAGGCAGGAAATTCACGAAAAGATAAGGGAATTATCAATGATAGCCGGCCGTAATGTGAAAGAGCTGGGACTCGAGAATAATCTTCTGGAACTGATTGCTCAGGACAGATCGTTCAATCTTTCAAAAGAAGACCTTGAAAAAATGACCGATCCCGTGCTTTATATAGGAAGAGCTCCCGGACAGGTTATAGAATTTATTAATGAAATTATTGATCCTATACTTATGAATAACAGTTACGAAGAAATAGCCATAGAAATCAAAGTATAGTCAGGGTTGCCTATTTGTTGGTTCCGTAAAGCACGAAATAATAATATTATATATATCAAAAACCCGGATAAATCTGCTGTGATATGGAAACAGCTATAAAATATGAACGGCTTGACTATAA
>Ga0209262_10000644_pt1 | contig 15185 bp, 8 predicted proteins | sample Lowcelwee11metaG_FD_187171 | JGI IMG/M metagenome (GOLD analysis project Ga0209262, IMG submission 187171) | Freshwater pond sediment microbial communities from the University of Edinburgh, under environmental carbon perturbations - Low... | ecosystem: Environmental > Aquatic > Freshwater > Pond...
CCGGAAACACTGGGCCAGCCGGGTTTTGCTTCAGATTTTATCGACGGATCAATTAAGCAGCTTAATGACATAGCTAACGGAGTTGACCAGAGATATCAGCTGTCTTTCGGCCCGTTGGGAAATGAAGTGTACGAGAATGTTGCAACTGACACCGACAAGGACGGTGTGATAGATAATTATATAAACAAAAAAGTCTGGAAATTTGAATATGGGGATTCTTTAAAGCTTACTTTAGCTTTTATGGTCAGCGATAATTTTCATACATCCCTTGAACAGGATCCGAATTATTATGATTCTACAGGAGTTAATCTTAGTGACGGGCTTGATGTCACTCTTTACGATCAGGGCTGGTATGATGCTTTCTATAATGTCGTATGGGCGGAGAGAGTATTCGATACTCCTATGTACGACACGCCTGTTAAAAGGTGGGGCGAAACTAAAAAGGACGGCTGGTACGGTGAAGATGTCGGCAGGGATGCTGTCTTCGGCGACCTTGCCGGTGATACTTTCTGCTGGTGGCTTGGTACAAGCTATCTCGGATCTGATACGGGTGAAAATGATTTTGAAATGACAACTTTTACTGCTCCGATCGCTGATTACTACGGTAATCCCGCATCAAACGAAGATGAACTTCTCAGATACGGCAGGCAGCATGAATCTGATGATTACGGGATAACGGGGAATTTGACTGACGGAGAAGGTTACGGATATATGGTCAAGTATACTAAAGAAGCAGGCGTTGTCCCTCAGGGTACATGGATCAGATACGGATTCGACAACGGCAGGCTCGATGCGGGAGACGGAGTGCCCGACTTTACGAGTCCGCCCGCACCGCCTTCTCCGAAGATAAAAGTCAAAGAACTTGATAACGAGATAATCGTGGAGTGGACAAGCCATGAGTTTTATGAAAAGGATGACGGTTCTATCGGTGTCGCAGGCCCTGAATTCACTTATGATCCTTTTACAAGACTGCATGATTTTGAAGGTTATCACATAGAGCTGTCACCGGACAGACAGCTCAAGAATTTTACTACGATATTCAGCGTTGACAAGATGAATTTCTCATATCAGAATGTGGCCGTTCCAAGCGATTATTACAGTAATCCGATTCCCGCAGATTCGATATACCTGTTTCCGGATAATTACCCCCTGTTCATCACTGTGGGGACAAAGAAGTATCGTCTCGCCCAATTCGGAGACAACAGGGATCTTGAAGAAAATCATTCGGTCGGAAAAGAAATGACATTTACCTGCACAAAGGAACCGAGCCCGTACCCCGAATGGGACGAGATCAGGAATTACAAGTTCGTGCTTCACGATCAGACGATTGCTCAGCAGAAGTTCATTGCGGTTACGGCTTCGGATTATGGCGCTCCAAAGATGGGCGTACCCGCAATCAAATCAAGTCCTGAATCCAACGCCACCGCAACTGTCACTTCAACGCTTTCAACAACAAAGGATGTTGTTGTTGTTCCCAATCCGTACCGCGGTGATGCCGATTATGGAGGAATGGGCTGGGAAGTGCTTGACGGTAAATATACTTATGATGAGGAATACAGAAAGCTCGTGTTTTTAAATATACCCGAACGGTGTGTAATCAGAATTTACACTCTGGCTGGTGATCTGGTTAAGGTTATTACCCATAACGGATATTCCGAATGGAATGTGCCGTACTGGTACGGTTTGAACGGAGCGTACTGGAATCTGATCAGCGTCAACAATCAGGCTGTCGTTTCTGGAATCTATCTCTTCAGCGTACAGGATGTTGATAAGAAAAAGGACGACTTCGTCGGTAAGTTTGTGATAATTAAGTAAAATGCGAGCGGAATGAGAAAAATAATTACATATTTTATAATTCTGAGTTTCTTACCGCTTTTCTCCCGCCCGTTAGACTTGAAGGATATCGAAAAATCCATACCGGATTCGGTAAAAAACTCGAAATTTTTTTTCAATGAATATCTTATTGAAAACCGGGCTCACAGGGCAGGTGACCTTTGGATGAATACCACTAATTTCGGATCTTTTATGAAAATGAGGCCACATTTAAACGGTCTCGATACCAAATTTTTTATTGATGAATGTACAGGAAAAGAATCTTCCGGAGCTGAAATGCCCGGCGGTTCAGGAATGGAATATCTATGGGCGGCGTCTTTATGGTGCGGTGGTTATATAGAAGATCAGAAGGAAGATGTTAATGGTTATGAATGCACATCATTTACAGGACCGTTTGTTTCTACGGCTTATGAAGGCTGGACGAATATTTATGAAGGATGGGAAACGATCTACAGCCATGAGATGATGCCGTCGGATTTCGATGAAGACCCTGAAGGCAGAGTTCTGGGAAGATTATACGAATCTTCTAATGTAGAGGGTAAATATAACTGCCTCTTTGAAGGCGTATATGATCCGTCATCCAAAGCCTATGAGCAGTTTACAACAATGTATTCTGACAAATGCTATAAACAGGCTGCGTTCGATAATTTTGATCTTGTTTGGCATACACCTTTGGGAATTGAGGTGAGACAGACGAGTTTTGCATGGCCTTATGATTTCGCACGGAATTTTATAATTGCAGATTATACTATTTATAACCGGAACAGCGAAAAAAAAGATATTTATGACTTTTTTATAGGCATATATGTAGATGATGACATAAAAAATAAAAATATATCTCAAACGGGTTGGGATGACGATGTTTGCGGCTTTATAAATAAATGGGATGGGTATATTGATCCGGCTACGGGAGAGAAAAAGACCGTTGATATGAACATGGTTTGGTGCGCGGATAACGACGGCAGAGAATACGAATTGATAAATTCTATTACAGGAGATATTATTGAAACGGGAAGCAGCGAACCTTTGAACGGAGCAACAGGAGTTTTTACTATACGCGTTTTAAGGAATCCGAATCCGAACCTCAGATATTCATTTAATATTTATAATCGTAATCACAGGGACGAGAGCCTGGACTGGGGGCCGAAGTGGAAAACAGGCTTTCATACAGACTGGAAATATGATCTTACTCTTTATCAAAAAGGTTACGATGACAGCAACTACGACAACCTCAGCAACACATGGGGGGTTCCGATTTTTGGCGGGAGAACAGAAGGTATGCCCATGGGTGATAAAGGCAGGTATATGGTCATGTCTAATGATGAATTTGATTATAACCTTACAGGTATCAGAGAGGTCTATCTCGACATGGATACTCAAACAGACGGTACACCGATACCGCAGGCTGACAAATGGCAGAAATGGATAATTACAGGTACTGAGAATGAAGATGAAATTCCGGACGGGACTATCCAGAAATTAAACAATATTGCCAATGGAATAAATGAAAGATTTATTTTATCATTCGGACCGCTCGGTTATGAGAGTTTTATAAATCTGGCGACAGATCCAGACAGCAACGGTGTTATAGACAGTTATATTCCAAATAAAAAAGTCTGGAAGTTCGCGTACGGAGATTCATTAAAACTGACTTTAGCTTATATGGTAAGCGAGAACTTCCATACTAGGCTGGAACAGGATCCTAATTATTACCTTGATTCAAATTCTGTTAATCTGTCAGACGGTCTTGATGTTTCATTATATGATCAGGGCTGGTATGATGCCTTCTACAATGTGGTTTGGGCAGAAAGGGTTTATGATACCCCGATGTTCGACACGCCTGTAAAAAGATGGGGGGAAACCAAAAAAGACGGCTGGTACGGCGAGGATGTAGGCGCGGATGCCCTGTTCGGCGACCTTGCAGGGGACACTTTCTGCTGGTGGCTTGATGCCAGCTATGCAGGACCCGGCGCGGGAGAAGGAGACTACGAGCTGACAATTTTTACATCTCCGGTCACTGACCATTACGGTAATCCGGCTTCAAATGAAGATGACCTGCTCAGATACGGCAGGCAGCATGTCGAAGGCGATTACGGGATCACGGGTAACCTGTCCGACGGCGACGGCTACGGATATATGGTCAAGTATGATAAAGAAACCGGCACTGTGCCGCAAGGCACATGGATCAGATACGGATTTGATAACGGCAGGCTCGATGCGGGAGACGGCGTTCCTGATTTCTCCAGCCCGCCTCCGCCTCCACCGCCCAAGATCAAAGTCACAGAGCTTGACCATGATATCATCGTAGAATGGACAAGTCATGAATTCTACGAAAAGGATGACGGTACCATCGGAGTCGCAGGCCCTGAATTTACTTTTGATCCTTACACAAGGCTGCACGATTTTGAAGGTTATCATATCGAATTGTCGCCCGACAGGCAGCTCAAGAATTTTACTACTATATTCAGCATTGACAAGATGAACTTTTCGTATCAGAATGTAGCCATTCCAAGCGATTATTACAGCAATCCGATTCCTGCTGATTCAATATACTTATTTCCTGATAATTATCCCTTATTAATTACTGTCGGTACTAAAAAATATAAATTAATACCGTTCGGCGATAACAGGGATCTTACAATGGATCATTCGGTAGGTAATGAAATGACATTTACCTGCACTACTGAGTCGAGCCCGTATCCCGAGTGGGACAAGATCAGGAATTATAAGTTCGTGCTTCACGATCAGACTTTAGCCCAGCACAAATTCATAGCGGTTACTGCTTCCGATTACGGCGCACCGAAGATGGGTGTACCTGCCATCAAATCAAGCCCGGAATCAAACGCCACAGCAACAGTTACTTCAACGCTTACAACAACAAAAGATGTCGTTGTTGTCCCGAACCCTTACAGGGGCGATGTTGATTATGCGGAAATGGGCTGGGAAATCCTTGACGGTAAATATACTTATGACGAAGAGTACAGGAAGCTAGTATTCTTAAATATACCTGAAAGAAGCGTTATCAGAATTTACACGCTTGCAGGCGATCTTGTCAAGGTAATTACCCATAACGGTAATTCAGAATGGAATGTGCCTTACTGGTATGGCACAAACGGAGCTTACTGGAACCTGATCAGCGACAACAATCAGGCAGTCGTATCCGGAATATATCTCTTCAGCGTTCAGGATGCTGACAAGAAGAAAGATGATTTTGTCGGGAAGTTTGTGATAATAAAATAAAAAAAGGCAGTTCAACCGGACTGCCTTTTATTTTTCAAATTTATCCTACCCGCACTTTGAATATCCGCAGCTCGGACAGGTCATGCAGCCTTCCTGCATAGACATATTTCCGTTGCATTTCGGGCAGACAACTCCCTTTTTTGCTGGAGGATTCTTGTGTTCGCTGCTTTTAACTTCAGCTTTAGCTTCTGTTTTGTTCTGGTCAAGATAGTATTTTTTTAAAATTTTGCCGATCGCATCCGGTGTAGATAAAATCTGTTCCCCGTTATGCCATACAGGAGTTGGACTGCCGATACCCATCAGCTGTTTGATTATAATATTAAGGTCAATGTCAGATCTTAAAGCCAGAGATACCATCCTGCTGATCGCTTCGCTCTGCGCCGCGGCGTTCCCGCCGGCTTTCCCGATAGATGCGAACAGCTCGAACGGTTTACCGTCAAGAGTATTAACTGTAACATACATCGCACCTTCGCCTGTGTTGACTTTATAGGTCTTGCCTTCCATGATATCCGGCCTTACTTTAGGCTTATGGACATCTTCCTGCTGTTCGGCTTTTCTGTCCTCATTCGTTTTTGTACCTGTATTCATTACCTGATAAGGACGGCATCCGTCTCTATAGACTGTAATTCCCTTGCAGGCTGAATCAAATGCCTGAATATACGCGTTCTTGATATCGTCTTCCGTGGCTGTATTATCAAAATTGATCGTTTTGGAGATCGAGCTGTCAACATATTCCTGGAAAGCGGACTGCATAGCCACATGATAATAAGGATGGATTTCCTGAGCGGTGACGAATACTTTTCTTATATCTTCCGGTATCTCTTTCACATCCGACAATTTACCGGTCTGAGATATTTTTTCCATTAATTCTTCGGAATATAATCCTCTTTTTTTAAGAGTTTCTTCCAGAATCGGATTTACATATAAAAGTTTTTTATCGTCCATGACCTGTTTTACATATACAAGCGCAAAATTAGGCTCGATTCCGCCTGATGCTTCCGCGAGCATTCCGATCGTGCCTGTAGGAGCCACTGTCGTAACATTTGAGTTCCTCATCGGGAAAGTATAAACCGATTTATCAATGTTCGGGAATGATCCTCTCTCTTCCGCAAGTTTTTTTGACGCTTCAAGCGCTTTTGAATGAATAAAGGCCATCAGTTTTTTGCCGAATGTTACTCCCTCATCGCTGTCGTAAGCGATACCGAGCTTGTATAAAAGATCGGCGAATCCCATCACGCCCAGACCGATATTTCTGTTCGCTCTGGCCATTTCGTGGAGCTTTTTAAGAGGATATTTTCCGACTTCAATGACATTATCAAGAAACAGAACGCTGTCGTTTATCACTTCTTTCAGCCTCTCCCAGTCTAAAGTATTTTCTTCTTCCACAAAAAAATTAAATACATTGATCGATCCCAGATTGCAGCTTCCGTAAGGCAACAGAGGCTGTTCTCCGCACGGATTGGTCGCAGAGATTTTGCCGACTCCCGGAAGAGTGTTTTTCTCGTTTACCTTGTCAATGAATATCAGTCCCGGCTCCCCTGTTGACCATGCGTGATGAACGATGGAATCCATAACCTGTTTCGCGTTCATTGCGCCGACCGGTTTGTCTTTGTGATACAATATATAATCGGTACCGGCTTTATACGCTTTCATAAAATCGTTTGTTACGGCTACGGAAATGTTGAAATTAGTAAATTTTGAAGTATCTTCCTTGCATTTGATAAAATTCATTATCTCGGGATGATCCACGCGCATTATTCCCATATTCGCGCCTCTTCTGACGCCGCCCTGTTTGATCGTTTCCGTGGCCGCGTTGAATACAGACATAAAAGATATCGGTCCGCTCGCCGTTCCGGCAGTTGACTGAACATTCGAACCTGAAGGTCTCAGATTACTAAAATCAAATCCCGTTCCGCCGCCTGATTTATGAATTAAAGCGGCTTCTTTGACGGCGTTGAAAATCCCTTCCATCGAATCTTCTACCGGAAGTACAAAACACGCGCTCAAGTTAGGCAGTTCCCTTCCCGCATTCATTAATGTAGGCGAGTTCGGCATAAAATCCTTATTCGCCATCAGAGCGTAGAATTTGTCCTCGACTTCCATTACCTGTTCTTCAGTAATGTCGGGATTAGCAATTCGGCTTCCCTCTGCGATCGCCTTCGCGACCCTTATAAAAAGGTCCTTAGGGGTTTCTTTAGGTTTTTTTGTATCAAGATCCTTTATAAGGTATCTTTTCTCTAAGATCACTAATGCATTTTCTGAAAATTCGATCTCCGGAAATCTTTCATCCGGATCTGCGGATTTTTGGGCGGTTCTTGCTTCTTTTTTGAGTTTTTCGGTCATAAAATCTTCTCCAATAGGATTACAGCTTTAATATTTGCCTGTCTTAAACAGAACTCCAATATAACAATTTCTAAAATCCCTTGTCAAGTTATTTTTCAAGAAAAACACTATATATTGTGGTTTTTAACATTTCATAACACTATATAATGTGGTTTGTGCGTAAAATTTAATCGCATTATTAATAACGCTTTTGAAATCCGATTCTCATAAAATTCTAATAATTGAGAATTTAGAAAATAGGAAATTGTTATAAAACTGTGTTGTGAGAAAAGGAATTAAAATCTCTTTACTTGTAAAACTTTCTATTAATTCTTATCTTTAGTTCTTTATTTTAACGGGAGGATAAAATGAAGCACGATATGATATTGATCTTGGATTTCGGAAGCCAGTACAATCAGCTTATTGCCCGGAGGATAAGGGAAAATAATGTTTACTGCGAACTTAAACCTTTTTTTACTTCCATTGATGATATTAAAAAATTAAATCCGAAAGGTATAATCTTTTCGGGAGGTCCGAATTCGGTTTACGCGATAAGTTCGCCTGATGTTCCCGATGAAATATTTAAACTCGGAGTTCCTGTCCTCGGTATCTGCTACGGAATGCAGCTTATAACGAAAAAACTGGGCGGAAAGGTCGAAAGAAGCTCCGATCAGGAATTCGGTTTCGCGGAAGTAAAAATTACAGCGGATGATCCTATCTTTTCAGGAGTTACAAAATTAAAAAAGAGCTGGAAAGTCTGGATGAGCCACGGCGATAAAGTCGTAAAAATCCCTAAAGGATTTGAAAGCATAGGATACAGCGATAACACCCCTGCCGCAATAATCGTAAACAAAAAAGCGAACATTTACGGCGTTCAGTTTCATCCGGAAGTGAACCATACGGAAAAAGGCGGTGTTTTTCTCGATAATTTCGTTAAAAAGATATGCGGATGTTCAGGCGACTGGACTGCATCGAACTTCATAGCGGAAAGCGTTGAAAAGATAAGAAAAACTGTCGGGAACAAAAAAGTAGTGCTCGGATTTTCCGGAGGAGTTGATTCATCCGTAGCGGCTCTTCTGCTTCATAAAGCTATAGGTAAAAATCTGATAAACGTATTTGTTGATAACGGTCTTTTAAGGCTGAATGAAAGGGAAAAGGTCGTAAAAACATTCAAGGAAAAACTCGGGCTTAACCTCATTGTTGCAGACGCCGCAGACAGGTTCCTGAATGAACTTAAAGGAATTAAGGAACCGGAAAGAAAAAGAAAGATCATCGGTAAAGAATTCATAGAAGTTTTCCAGGCGGAAATAGACAGAATCAAAAAAGTTGAAGGCAGCTCTGTCGAATTTCTTGCTCAGGGAACTATCTATCCCGATGTTATCGAATCGGTAAGCGCGAAAGGCGGTCCTTCAGCTACAATAAAATCCCACCATAATGTCGGCGGGCTTCCAAAAGAAATGAAGCTAAAAATTGTCGAACCGCTCAGAGATCTTTTTAAAGATGAAGTCAGAAGAGTGGGTCATGAGCTCGGACTTCATGACAATATAGTTAAAAGACATCCTTTTCCCGGACCGGGTCTCGGCGTCAGGGTTATTGGGAATATAACAGTCAAGAAACTTGATATTTTGAGAAAAGCCGATGATATATTTATTGAAGAGATACAAAAGGAAGGAATATATAATGAAATCGGTCAGGCTTTTGCGGTATTTCTTCCTGTAAAAACGGTTGGAGTTATGGGAGATGAAAGGACTTATGACAATGTGATCGCTTTAAGGGCTGTGAGAACAATTGATTTTATGACAGCAGACTGTTATCCTTTCACGCATGAATTTTTATCAAGAGTATCAACGAGAATAATAAACGAGGTAAGAGGCGTCAACCGGGTCGTTTATGATATCAGTACAAAACCGCCGGCAACGATAGAATGGGAGTAAATTTCAATTATTTTTTTGTTGATTTATTTACTTAAACATTATATTATTACATCAATTTAGAAAACTTCGGGAAAGTATGGCTGAACCAAAAAAAATATTAGTAGTTGACGATGAAGCGATAATGCGCGACCTGCTCACGGATTTCTTTGAAATGATGGATTACAGCGTTAAATGCGCTAAAGACGGATCAATTGCATGGGAAATGCTTTCATCGGGTCAGCCGGACGATTTTCATCTTATGATAACCGACATCAACATGCCTAATATGGGCGGAATTGAACTTTCAAAACTTGCAAAATCAAAATTCCCAGATATGCCTATAATTCTGATGACAGGCTACGGGATAGAAAAAGTCAAACAGGATGTTGAAAAGGCTGAGGGATTTCTGGCAAAACCTTTTGACCTTGATGTTCTCAACCAGCTTGTCGAAAAAATCTTAAGCTGATTTTAATAAATTAATGAAATTCTTTTTTGTAAAGATCAGATTTTTAATATTTACATTTTCGCATTTTTTTAAATTGCCTTATGTTTATTATAAAAAATCCAGCCTTAGCGAAGACGATTTCCGTGATTTTATTCATAATTACTCTGTCCGTTGGGGTACAGTAATACTAAAATGGATGAAAGCGGATGTGACCGTGATCGGGATTGAAAATATCCCGGCGGAACCGGTGGTCGTAATTTCAAACCATCAGGCAGGTTATGATATACCTCTTCTTTTCGCTCATCTGACTAATAAACCTTCATTTATCGCCAAGATAGAATTGTCGAAGATACCTCTATTCGCCGCATGGATGAGAATGCTCGGTTGTCTGTTCATTGACAGGTCAAGCCCGCGGAAAGGACTTGAATCGTTCAAGGCGGCGGCGGAAATGATCAAAAAAGGCCAGAGTGTAATTCTGTTCCCCGAAGGCACGAGAAGACCTACAATAATTCCTTTTAAAAAAGGCAGTTTCAAGCTGCCGTTAATGGCTGAAGTGCCGATACTTCCCGTGACCATCGTCGGAACGGAAAAGATCACTGACGCGTTCAAAGCCGGAAAAAGAAGTAAAGTCACTCTTGTAATTGACAAACCTGTTAACATATCCGAAATGGACAAAGAAAAGCGGAACACCATTCACGATGATATCCGCGCTATGATCTTAAAAAATTTCGAGAAGTATTCCGAATAAAACAAGTAATTAAAATCGGACTTAGCTATGATTGATATTAAAAAGTACATTTTAATTGGCAAGGCAAATTTTGTTTGAAGAAAATGAAAATATAGAATTCAAGAAATCAACTTCGCTTATAAATGAAGCAATTATATCAATTGTAGCTATGTTAAACAAACACGGTAAGGGCGAATTATATTTCGGAATTAATGATCAGGGCAAAGCTGTAGGCCAGGATATTTCAGCCAAGTCTCTCAGAGACATATCGCAGAGGATCGGCGAGCAGATAGAACCTAAAATATATACTAAAATTCATAAAGTAGAAATTGACGGTAAAATGTGCATAAAAGTTACTTTTGAAGGCAGCGATAAACCTTATTTCGCTAAAGGAATTGCTTATATAAGAGTAGCTGACGAAGATAGAAAACTTTCACCTGCAGAACTTAAGAAATTTATTATCCGCGCCAATGATTATGCAGGGTTATGGGATAAGGAGTTATCAGAAGTTTCTACAAAAGAAGCCAACGCTGAAACGATCAGAGAGTTCAGATACCTTGCCGAACAGTCAGAAAGGCTAAAGACAACCGGTTTGACCGATGCCGAAGTTCTTAATAAGCTTGAACTGATCAAAGACAAAAAGCTGACTCAAGCAGGCAGATACCTTTTTACAGACAGACATGATATAGAAGTTCAGGCTGCAATATTCGCCGGAAAAGACAAATTAACCTTTCTGGATATAAAAGCTTTCAAAGGGAACATGTTTGAGCTTCTCGATAGAGCTGAGCTTTACTTTAGAGAACATATAAACTGGAGAGTTGAGTTCGGAAAAGACGGATTAAACAGACTCGAAATTCCTGAAATACCCATTGAAGCATTCAGAGAAGCTTTGGTAAACTCAATAATTCACAGAGATTACACTAATCCGAAATCAAATGAAGTCGCCATTTACAGGGACAGAATTGAAATATTTAACCCCGGAACTTTTCCCGAAGGTTTAATGCCTCAGGATTACATCACCGGAAACGAAAAATCACATCTGAGAAATCCTAAGATCGCAGAAATATTCTACTTCGCAAAGAAAATAGAAAAATGGGGTTCAGGCTTAAAAAGGATATATGATGAATGCGAAGCAAACGGAGTAAAAGTCGAATTCAAAGTCGTATCTTCAGGCTTCGTATCTACATTCTATAAACTCGAAGGATTCGGAAAAGAAAGTTCGGAAAGAAGTTCGGAAAGAAGTTCGGAAAAGATTCTCGGATTAATAAGTAGTGACGAGAAAATTACAATTACGGAGATAGCTGTTAAACTTCAGATAAGCACAAGAGCAGTAGAAAAACACTTGTCAAACCTTCAAAAGGAAGGAAGAATAGTTAGAATAGGAACAAGAAAATTTGGTAGTTGGAAAATAAAGACCTAACCTTGGACTCTACCCGGCAAAGTGGATAAAACTCTACGATCAATTTAAATTGCCTATGATTGGCATGGTAGAGTTATTCATGGCGGTAATTTTAAATCGAGTGAAAGTATTGAATTTAAATTGAATATTTTTTAGTAGCTACAGCTCGTAAGATAAGCTTAGAAATTATATCTTGCGCCTATACCGCCGTTCATCCAGAAATAGAACGGATCGTCGTAAACTTCCATCATCAGGGTCAGGTCTAAAAACATCGAGATCGGGCTGTTCTTGAACCTGTATTCAAGTCCGATGACTCCGTCAGCACCTAGATCGAAGTCGGTAAATTTTTCACGGGTATCGTCTTTATAATAAATGTAATAACTCTGCAATATGATCTGCCCGCCGAAACCGTAGTACCAGTCAAGACCACCGACCCTCTGGTCCCCTATCCTGCTTATAGGCTTCTGAAAAAGGTAATGGCATTGAAATCCGATAGGATCTGAAATACGCTTGTAGTCTTTATAATCATCGTAATAATCATGATAATAATCGTCATAATAACGGTCGTTGTACCATACATGCGACCTTCCGAGGCTGAATTCGAGTGAATTAGTCCCGAAATATTTTTTTACGGTAATTCCGGACGGATCTCCCAGCCTTAATCCAATGCCCCATTCGTTATGCGAACCACCTGCCTGTTTCTTTTGCGCAAAAGCGGTAGTAGTTATCAGTAAAACTGATAGAATAATTGTAATAATTTTAATGTTTTTCATAAAGCCTCCATTTTAATTTTATTCGTATTTAAAAAGTCTCAAAAATACTTCCGACCGGAGTAACGAATCCGCAGTACAGACACTTTTCAAATTTTGGATTCAATGCTTTTCCGCACTTTCCGCATTTTTTGATCCCCAGTTTAAGCTTGCCGTCAGATGATCCGTCGAAAGAATCTATCTCTTTAACTCTTGCGATCAGCGCTTCCTCGGTAATGCCTTTTTCATCTTTTAGAAAAGTCCATAAAGCCATTGTAACGAGTTTAAGCTTTTCGAACCTTTCCTGAAGAAGCTCCATATCACTTTTTGAAGCTCCGGTCTCAATATTCACGGCAGGCTGCTGATTTGCCATGTTATTATTGTAGTTTACAAAAGCCATGTTGTCCGCCTGTTATGATATTAATATTCTCGGCCTGATAACGCCCGCCCTTATACGGGTTCTGCCGTTTATGCTCGCGATCCTGCCTTCATTCTTTTTGAAATATTCAATATAATCCTTATTCATGCTTTTCTTCCCGAAACCTTCGGTAAGCATAAATGTTAATCCGATATCTTCCTTGCCTGTGACGACGACACCTATCTCTTTATTTGAGAATTCAACCCAGTCTTTGTTATTTATTGAAGGAGCTATTATGCCTTTGATTTTGTATTTTTGAGCCGACTCAAGAATCCTTTTGCTGACTGATTCGGTAAATATAACTATCGCCCCGCTGTATTTTTCATTTAATTCAAAATTATTTTCAGCCATCATTATCTTTCCGTAATTCTCCCCTCCGAATCCGATGATGCAATAAGCGTAAGATCCTCTGATCCTGATATCAACTGAAATATCTTTATGTGTAGCGATGACCTCTCCGTTCGCAAAAGACTGCAGCCTGAACGGATTTGATTTATACTGTATGGTAATTTCTCCGGTCTTAAAATCTATTTTTGTAATATAACCGGTCGCGGGAGCCGCAAAAGAAAAGTGCTTTCCTTCTCTCTCGCTCATTCCGTCATGCCTGTCATGTTTTGACTCGCTCATAGTATTAATTAAATCTTTGATCGTGCTTCCGGTAGTCTTGTAAGCAATTATCTGCCCTCTCTGAACGAAGTCTCCTTCCCTGCATTTCAGATATCTGTCTATTTCTTTCGGTTTGATACCCATCGCCTCCGCCATATTTACCGTTACGGGTTCGTCGCCGTAATCCTGAATCTCTTTGACGACTATCATTCCGTAATCGTCTATCTTAACTACTTCCCCCCTAATATTTGACGCATAGTTAAAAGGCATAAGATCGCTTTTTTTATTAAATGTGAATATTGACTGTCCGTAATCAATTACATCGCCTTTTTTAATTTTGAGACCTTTGGCTATGTCATTTTTTGTTAATCTTTCCTCAAGTCCGACCTGTTTTCTGATGTCTATCATGTAAATCTTCGGAGGATTGAAGAGATTCTGCCCGATTATTGAATCAATGCGCACTTTTTCGCCTTTACTTACAAGAATTTCGCCCTTATACGGAAGGGATCTGCTTATATCGAATTCACCTTCAAAAATTTCGCTTCTTCCTTTAAGAAAATCATAGCTGATGCTCATGTCTTTCGGTTCTCCGTAAAGAGCTTTGAAAACGACAGATGAATCTTTCCCGTTGCTTCTTCCTCTGCAGTCAAGAAGAATAGGCTTATCGCTGTTAATCTCGAATTCATTATCATTTGCACAGATCATAAACCCGTTAAGCGGTTTGAACCTGAAATGTCCGCCTTTCTTCATATAAAATACCTCTCCCAGCTTCATATTTGCCGAAGTATTTTCCTTGACGGCGGTTATAGAAAGCGCGTCTGTAATTTCTTTGCTCTTTCCCACGATCGAGATTACCGTGCAGACCATAGAAAGCGATTCTTTTTCGAATGTTTCGCCCGCTTTTTCCGGATCAATAAGGGAGAACATTCCCATTTGCGGCGATTTGAAATGCCTGTCAACATAAAGCTCAGTTATACCGATTGGCATAAATCCCTCGTTTAAGATAAATACGATGTCTTCATCCTTTTCTGCCGAGGAGATCACGCCGCCCGAACCGATTATTTTGTTTATTTCGGAGAACTGAAAGATGCTTTCTTTATCTCCCGACAGATTGAACACCTCCTCAAATGGACAGAGTTTATGCTCGGAAAGCTCTTTTCTTCTCTTATCCAGAAATCCCATGTGATTCACTTCCATATTCATCTTGATATGCTGCTCCCAGGATATTCCGATAGCTTCGATAGCGCATGAAAGTTCCAGATATTTTTCCGCTCTGGTTTGAGGTAAATATTCAGGATTTAAAGTTTTATTGGATATATAATTTCTCGCGTCGCTTTCGCTTAATTTACCGCATATATTTTTTAAAATAGTCTCGATCCCGGCTTCTTTCATTACATTGGAGATTGAATAGCTCATACCCATATTGGCCGATACCGTTCTGTTCACTTTTGATTTTATGCATGAGAAAATATCTGTTGTCGCGCCTCCGATATCAACCAGAAGAGTATTCTCTTTATGCTTTTCATAATATTT
>Ga0209262_10000645_pt1 | contig 15175 bp, 14 predicted proteins | sample Lowcelwee11metaG_FD_187171 | JGI IMG/M metagenome (GOLD analysis project Ga0209262, IMG submission 187171) | Freshwater pond sediment microbial communities from the University of Edinburgh, under environmental carbon perturbations - Low... | ecosystem: Environmental > Aquatic > Freshwater >...
CGCTGATCGCCGAGCGGCTCGACGAGATCAAGCTCAAGGCACCGATCCGTCGCCTCGGCGTGGCGGGCGTGTCGATTCCCTACAGCCCGGCGCTGGAGAAGGTCGTGATCCCGCAGGTCGATCACGTGATCGAGGCGGCCGAACGCCTCGTGGCCGGCAGAGTCCTGTAGCCGTTTCCCTGGAGTGCAACACGTGATCGAAATCAGGATACCGGATGAGGCGTGGGCCGACGTCGAGGAGGGCACCGAGGCCCTGCTGGATGAGTGGCTGGTGGTCGTCGGCGAGGCAGTGCACGAGGGGCAGATCATCGGCACGGCCATGGTCGTGAAAGCAGCGTTCGAACTCGTGGCCCCGGCGGCCGGCGTGATCGAGTCGCTCGATGTCGCAGCTACGCAGAACTTCGGCAAGGGCGCTGTTCTGGCGCGTCTTCGGCCCCGGTAGTCGCGCGCAGTCATGAGCGACGCCACGACCATTGTCCCGCTCAAGGGCATCCGCGGCGTGATCGCGCGCTCGCTGACGGCAGCGTGGCAGGCGCCGCGAGTGGCGCAGGGTCTCGATGCCGACATGTCCGCCGTCCTGGCGCGAGTCAGGACAGAGCGTGCGGCGACGGGCACGAAGATTTCCATCACGCATGCCGTGCTGCGCGCGGCAGCGTTGACGCTGCGCGAACATCCTGCCGTCAACGGCATCGTCTCCGACCAGGCGGTCGAGCACTGGGCCGACGTGAATCTCGGGATCGCCGTGAACGCACCGGTCGGCGTCGTCGTGCCCGTGCTGATGCAGGCCGACGCGTTCAGCCTCGGCGAGCTGGAGCAGCGTGTGAGCGCACTGGCGGGCAGTGCCCGTGCCGGCAAGCTGCCGGCTTCCGCCTACCAGCGTGGCACGTTCACGGTGAGCACCCTCGGTGCGACCGGTATCGACTGGTTCACCCCGGTGCTGAACCCGCCGCAGATCGCCATTCTCGGCGTCGGTCGGGTGGCGGAGCGGGCGGTCGTGATCTCTGGCCAGGTCGTGGCGCGCCCGATGATGACGCTGACCCTCGTGTTCGACCATCGCGCCCTCGACGGCCATCCGGCCGGGCTCTTCCTCAGCGCGTTGGCGCAGCGGCTTGCGGCCGGCGATTTCTGAACGGGTAACCCGCGTGATCGCCTTTGGTTCAGCGCGTGCGGAGCAGGAGATGATCCGTACGTCGCTCGAAAACGGTGTGCAGGCACCGAGCGCCGCGATGTGGAGCTATTCCTCGGTCGCACTGGTCCTTGGCCGCAGCCAGAAAGCCAGCGAGTCCATGCTGGAGCGTGCGGGCGAGGAGGGGGTCGACGTCGTCGTACGTGCGTCTGGCGGAGGCGCGGTCATCGCGGGCCCCTGGATGTGCAGCTACACCGTGCTGGTGCCGCCCGATCATGCGTTCGTCCGGATGAGCCTGCCGCGCAGCTACGAGGCGATCGGTGAGGCGTGGCGCCGCGCGCTCGGCCGGCTCGGCATCGCGACCAGCATCGCGCCGCGTGCGACGGCAGGCCTTGCAGGTGTCGAACACGCCAGGCGCTGGGCCTGCTTTGCCGGCCTGTCCTGCGGGGAACTGGTGGGACCGGACAGCCGCAAGATCGTGGGCCTGGCGCAGGTGCGCCGCCGCAACGGCGTGGCGATCTGCGCCGGCCTGCTCCTCAGCCAGCCGGACTGGCGGCGTCTGGTGCGTGTCTGGCTCGGACCGCGAGACGACGCACTGGCACAGGCATTGCGGGACGGGACGGTGAGTTGCGAGGAAAGTGTGCCGATGCGGCGCACCCCGGGGATTGCTGAAATCGATGCCGAAATCGGTGCGGAGCTGCATGAACTCGGGCTCGCGGCCTGAGTCTGCGGGGACGCGACACAAGACAAGCGGAAAAGAGGACGGAATCATGGAGCAGTGGGCAAGATACGAAGGCGTTCAGTTCGACCTGGCCGGCCCGGTGCTGCGCGATCGCTGGGACATGCTCCACGCCGGCAACAAGGAACCCTTCCCGTCCGACGAGCGCGTGCAGGAAGCGTGGCGCGCCTACCACGAAGGCCGCTTCCAGGATGCCGTGACGATCGGACAGGCGCACGGCGGAGCCGGTCTCGTACCGGCGGCATTCGCTGCCACGATTTACGCGAATTACCTCGAAGCGGACGAGGACAAGAAGGTCGCGATCTTCGAGACCGCCATGGACATGGCCGAGAAGGCGACCGAGGCGTGCCCCGAGAACGCGAACGCGCATTACATGCTGGCCGTCTCCCGCGGTCGTTACAGCCAGTTCATCAACATGATCGAAGCGCTGAGCAAGGGTCTCGGGCCCAAGATCCGCGATTCGGTGACCCGGTGCCTCGAACTGCAGCCCGACCATGCGGAAGGCCACGCGACCATGGCCGGCTGGAACGCGGAGATCGTGGACAAGGTCGGCGGCATGCTGGCCGGCTTGAGCTTCGGCGCGAAGAAGTCGAATGCCGAGGAGCATTACGAGCAGTCCGTGGCGCTGGCCCCGGCGTCGCCCGTGCCGTACATCGAGAAGGCGCATGGCCTGCTGCTCATGTATGGCGAGAGCAGCAAGGACGAGGCCACCGCATTGCTGGAGAAGGCCTGCACACTCGATCCCGCCGACGCCATGCAGGCGCTGGATATCGGGCGCGCCCGCGCGACGCTCGCCGCACTTCCGACCATGACCTTCTGACGGCCATGCCACAGCAACTCGACCAGATCGCCTTCTCCGTCGTCGACGTGCAGCGCACCGAACGCTGGTTTCGCGACGCGTTCGGCTTCGTGCCGGCCGGCGGCACGCGGTCTTTCCGCGGCTGGGGTGCGCGGCACGTGCAGGGGCTGCCGGGCGCCGCGTCGACCTGCTGGTGGCTGGTCGATCGCAGCGAGCATTTCCAGATCGAGCTGTTCCAGTTCGAGTCCCCGCTCGCACGATTGATGCCTGCCGACTACCGTCCGTGCGATATCGGCTATTCGCGTGTCGGATTCTGGGTGCAGGAATTCGACTCGACACTTGAGCGGCTCGCGCGGCTCGGCACGCCGCCACTCACGGCGCCGCTCGGCAAGGCCGGCGAACGTCGAGCTTGCGTGCGTAATCCCGAGGGCGTGTTCATCGAAGTCATGGAAGACGACCCATTGCGCGGCCGCACCCAGGATGCCCGACCGGACTGCCGTGTGGCGGCACGCTCGGTGACGTTGTCCGTTGCCGATCTCGAGAAGTCGAAGCGCTTCTTCATCGGCGCACTCGGCATGCCGGAGTCGGTGGCGGCGCTGCGGCGTCCGGAGCACGAAGCGCTCTGGGGACTGGACGGCGCGACCACTCGCAGCGTCGTGCTCGATGCGGGCAACGTGCTGGTCGAGTTGGTGCAGTACCTGGATCCTGTCGGCAAGCCGTGGCCCGAGGGACACCGCATCAGCGACCAGGGCATCCTCAATATCGCCTTCGGCTACCGCAGGATGCGCGAGATGATGGACTCGTACCGTCGCAGCCGGGCCGCCGGCGCCCGGCCCAATGGCTTTCCACTGCACGTCGTCAACTGGGGCGTCGTGTACGTGAACGACGAACAGGAATTCAGCGTCGAACTGCTGTGGGTGAATCCGCGCTGGGACGCGCGTATGGGATTCGTGCCACTGCCGCTCGAAAAGCGGCCGCTGCCGGACACACACCGAGTCGAACACACGGTAAGAATCGCCGCGCCCGTCGAACGCGTATGGAACCTCGTCACGGACCATCGCGGCATGCCTCGATGGTTTACGCTCGACACCGTGACGCTGGAGCGCGAGGGGCGGCCGGTGCCGAATGGCGTCGGCGCCGAGCGCGCGATGCGCGGCCCGGGCATGAACGTTCGCGAACAGGTTCTCGGCTGGGACCCCCAGCGCGCGCTCGATTACAGGCTCATGGAGGGTGCACCGATCAGCGGTCACCAGGGTCGTGTGGAACTCAGGCCGGTCGATGGCGGCACCGAACTCAAGTGGAGCATCCGGTATCGCGCGAAGATTCCGGGCACATCCGCAATCGTGCGTCGGGCCATGGACAGGATGCTCGGCGATGCATTGCCACGGCTCAAGAAACTAGCCGAGTCCGACTGATTGTCCGACGTTGACCTGGCGCCAATGGCGCGGCGAGACGCCGAACTCGCGGTGAAAAGAGCGCGAGAAGGCCGCCAGGTCGGAGTAGCCGAGGATCGTCGCAATACGGGTCAGCGAGACGCCGGTGTCGCGCAGGTATTGCTGTGCGACGCTGCGGCGTACGTCCACCAGGATGTCCTTGTAGTTCAGCCCGGCCGCATGCAGTCGCCGCTGCAGGGTGCGTTCCGACAAGCCGAGTCTGGAGGCGACCGTATCGATCGAGCTGTCGCCGTCCTGCAGCGAAAGGGCCACCGTCTCCCGGACGAGTGAGCCGAAATCGCTGGGGGTCTTGGCTTCGAGCTGCGTCAGGTAGTGATGCAGGATGCGGAACAGGTGCTGGTCCGCGTTGGCCACCGGCTGCGACAGCAGCTGCTTGCGAAACACAAAGCCTGTGAAATCAGCGTTGAACACGACCGCGCAGCGGAACAACTGCCGGTAGGGCCGCGGATCGGCAGGCTCGGCCCGTTTCAGGTGCACGCTCGACGGTGCCCATTGGTGCCCCGCGAGATGCTGCAGCAGGCTGAGACCGACCCCTGCCACGAGGTCGAACTGCTGATCCAGCGCCGGCGCGTCCCTCAGCATGACGTCGAACGTCCAGCGCGCGAAATCTCCTACGACGACCAAGGCGGTGCGTGCTGCCTGATTGTGAACCGGGAGAAACCGGTTCAGGTTTTCGATGGCTGCCATGATGTTCGGCGCCTCGCGCACGGCGAAGCCGACGGCGCCCAGCATCGCGAAGCGTTGCTTGCGCGACAGCAGCAGACCGAAATGGGGTGTGGCCGTGGCCTGTGCGCCCAGCCGCAAGGCCGTGAGAAACGCGAGATAGGGCGTTGGGTGGTCCGGATCTTCGAGCCAGGCGGGGTCCACGCCCGCCTGCCGCAGCAACGGGTCAGGGTCGGCGCCCAGTTCACGCACCAGTGCGGAATAACCCTCGAAACCCGCTGCTCTCAGTTGGTAGTCGCTCAACCGCGATGCCCCCCGCACCCAGTTCGTGGCGCCGAATGACAAATTTATGCCGCTTGGGCACAAAAGGCCACACGGCCGACGGGTATACGGTCCGATACCGACCATGCGCCCCGGGGGAAGAGGCAACCAATGCTCACATCATCTGAAGTGGTGCCGCCAAAGCGCGTGTTCATCACAGGAGCCAACGGCTTCATCGGCAGGGCTCTGGCCAATCGCTACAGCCATCTTGGCGCCGAGGTCTGTGGCGTCGATTTCACACCCGATGCCCAGTGGAACGTTGTCGCGGGGGACGTGCGCGAGCCGGCGAAGTGGCGCCACTTGCTGGCCGGCGCCGATCTCGTCATTCACACCGCGGCCGTCGTTTCGATGGTCGCCCCGATGCGGGCCGCCTGGGAGGTCAACTGCAACGGGACCCGGCGGCTGCTGACCGCCTGTCGTGAGCAGGGCGTTGCCCGGTTCGTGCAGCTCTCATCCGTCGCCGCGTTCGGCTTCGATTTCCCGGCGAATGTCGACGAGTCGCATCCGCTCATCACCAATGGCAACTCATACGTCGACACGAAGATCACGAGTGAGCACACGGTGCTCACGGCCCATGCCGGCGGGGAAATTGCCTGCACCATTATCCGGCCGGGCGATGTCTACGGGCCGGCATCCCGTGCGTGGGTGATCGCGCCGCTGGAAATGATGCGTGCGGGTCAGTTCCTGCTGCCCGATGCCGGGCGGGGCGTATTCAGTCCCGTCTACATCGACGACCTCGTGGACGGCATCGTGCTGGCGGCCGGGAAACCCGAGGGCGCGGGCCAGATCTTCACGCTCACATCGGGCGTTGGCGTGACTTGCGCGGAATTTTTCGGGCGCCACTGGCGGTGGCTGGGAAAGCGGGGTTCCCCTCGGACCCTGCCGAAAGGCGTTGCCATTGCGCTGGCGGAGACCGGCGCGAGCATCGCGCGCCTGCTCGGACGCTCCACTGAACTTGGTCGTGGCACGGTCGAGCTTCTCGGGCGTCCGGCCACGTACAGCATCGAGAAAGCCCGGCAGCTGCTGGGGTACTCGCCAGCGGTCGACCTCACCGAAGGCATGCGCCGAACCGAGGCGTGGGCGCGCGAGACGGGCCTGCTCGGACCGAAGCCGTAATCGCTCACGCGGTAGAACATGGGACTGACTGCATATCTATTGATCGCGCTAAAGGGCTCAATCGCGCTGCTCATCTTCGCCGTCGGGCTCGATTCGCGCCTCAGGGATCTCGTGTACCTGAAGCGGCGTCCCGGCGTCATGTTCCGATCGCTGCTGGCGATGTACGTCGTGGTGCCTCTGCTCGCATTGGTCGCGGTGAAGCTCCTGCACCTGCCCCCTGGCGTGGAACTGGCGCTCGTGGTGCTGGCGATCTCTGCGGGCGCACCCATGCTGCCACGCAAGCTGATGCGACTCGGCAACGAGGAATACGTCATTTCGCTCGTCGTCGTCAGCTCGCTGCTGGCGATCGTGACCGTGCCCTTGTGGCTCCTGCTGCTGGGGCCGCACTTCGCGCGCCTGGAAACGCTCGATCCAGCCACTGTGGCCGGTGTCCTGGGCAAGTCGTTCCTCCTGCCGATGCTTCTTGGCATCGCAGTGCGCGGGTTCCTGCCCGACGCGAGCGCGCGCCTGTCCGATGCGCTGCTCAAGGTCGTGGGCGTCGTTTTCTCAGCGTGCGCCCTCGCGCTCCTGGCGACGCACTGGCAGGTGGTCGGGGCCATCCTCGGCCCGCCGATCCTGGCGCTCGGAGGCTTCACGCTTGCGGCGCTCTGCATCGGGCATCTGTTCGGCGGCCCGGACCCGGACGATCGCACTGCGCTCGCAATCACCTGCGCGACTCGGCACGTCGGTGTGGCCATGGTGGTCGCGGCCGCGACGCCGACCCCTCGCACCGTCGTGCTGATCGTTGCCTACACGCTGGCATCGGCGCTCGTGATCATCCCCTACATGAAGTGGCGGGGTCGAGTGAGCCGGGCCGGGCTGCGGCGTTCACAGTGACTGTCAACAACGTTCGACGAGAGGTAGACGAGAGATGAACAAGACACGACGGATCCTGGCGGCCGGTCTGGCGCTGGCTCTCTTCAGTGGCGGCGTCCTTGCGGGAGATTCAAACGGAGACTGGGTGAAGCTCGGCTCGGTCAATGCGGGGCACGACGCGGACCACGATCGGATCACCGTGACGGGCCAGCACGACAATTACCGCAAGCTGAAATTCAAGGTCAAGAATGCCGCGCTCAACATGCGCCAGGTCGTCGTGACGTACGACGACGGCGCGCCGGAGAGACTCGACGTCAAGGAGAACCTTGCCGCGGGCGCCGAGACGCGAGTGATCGACCTCCACGGCGGCAAGCGCAGCATTCGTACGATCGAATTCTGGTACGAGACGAAGGGTAGCAAGGGTGACAAGGCGGAGGTGGTGGCCTTCGGCAGGCACTGACGCGCCCAACTCAGCTCGCGCCGGCCGGGCGACCACTTCAGTGCCCGGCCGGGCGCACGAGGACGGTGCCAAAGACCTCGCGGATGATGTCCAGCACCCTGGCGACGGCGGGGATCGGAAACGCGTCCGTGTTGGTGTGCAACGCGACCTGATGGTTGAAGGGCACCGGCGTGTCGAGCACCCTCAGTCGGCCCGCCGCGATTTCCGGCGCAAATGCAAAGACTGGGCCGGCCGTGAAGTAACGCGGGCTGCTCACGACCAGCCGGACCAGGGATTCGAAGTCGGAACACACGATGCGGCCGGGCAGCTGCCCGACGTCCACGTCGAAGAACTGCTTCGTCAGATCGATGTAGCGCTGCTCGAGGAACGGGATTGCCAGCGGGAAGCTGCGCAATATCTCTCCGATCCCGGCCACCGGTCTCCGGAACACCTGATGATCCGGATGGGCGACGATGACGTTGTCCGCCTTGAGCTGCAGATCGCAGGTCAGGTTGTTGCCCGGGCTTTCGATTGGATGACAGACGGCGATGTCCAGGTCGCGCGCCTGCAACTGGTCCGCCAGGGCGCGGGTGCTGCCGTACACGATCTCGAGCGCCACCTGCGCCAGCTGAGTGGCGACATGCTCGACGATGGGCGAGAGAAGCACCCGGCCCGGGGCCGGCCCCAGTCCGATCCGGACAACACCGGCCTGACCGGACGCGAGCCGGACGATGTCTTTTGTCAGTAGTGCCGCGTCGCGGCCAATGATCTCGGCACGATTCGCGATCAGCACTGCGAGTTCGGTCGGGCGTGAGCGGCCATGCTCGCGATCGAAGAGCTGGGCACCGAGCTTGCCCTCCAGATAGGTGATCCGATTGCTCAGCGTCGGTTGCGTCACGCCCAGCGTTTCGGCCGCCTTGCGGTAACTGCCCGCGTCGCAGATCGCCTTGATGTCGAGCAAGTCACGAACGTCCACGTCGGACACCTCTTCCGATAATCAAACGTATCACACCTTAGCGATTCTCGTGATTCGCATGCGGTGGCCGAACGCGTAGAAGACTGTGCCAGCCGCACTGATCGGACGCGTGCGGAGCAAGCGCTTGTCGCCAAGTGCCAAGTGACTGTCGTTTCGTATCAAGCACACGCGATGCGCGAGCCATAGCATCGGTCGCGAACATGGTGGCGAGCGCACTTGGACGCACGCCGTCGAAAAGGCAAACAAGACAACTGGGGGGCTCCGCATGTCAGGCAGCAATTCCGTCCGGCGTTCGCATCGACTGGCCGTGGCCGCCGGGGCTGTACTCGCCGGCTACGTCGGCGTGGCGGGTGCCGCGCAGTGGCGTCTCGAAAATGGAGCGCAGGTCATCTGGAACACGTCGATTTCGGTCGGCGCCAGTTGGCGTGCAGAGAATCCGTCGAATGAACTCTATTCCCGAGTGGACGGTCAGTTGCTCGGATTGAAGGACGGTGTCGGAGGTTCGAACACGGACTCCGCCACGCTGAACTATGGGTCGGGCGATCGGTTCTCGACGCCGATGAAACTCGTGACGGATCTCGAGTTGCGAAAAGGCAGGTTCGGTGCGCTGGTCAGGGCGAAGGCCTGGTATGACCAGGCCCTCGAGGACGAGGCGGTCCGTTACGGCCATCAGAACAACGATTACAACGGCGGCCGTGGAGGTGCGAACAGCCGTAATCCGTTGCTGCCCTTCAACCCGTGCCCAGGCGTCAGCGAGATCATCGGTGGCCAGCCATCCTGCTTTCCGGGGACATGGCCCCAGGCCAAGCTGAGCGATGACGGCTTCGAGGATCTGCAGAAATTCAGCGGCGCCTACCTGCTCGACGCCTATGCGTACGGGAGCTTTGGCGTAGGCGACTCGGACCTGCAACTGCGGCTCGGCAGGCAGGTGGTCAACTGGGGCGAGAGTGTCTTCATCCAGGGTATCAACCAGATCAACCCGATCGACGTGACGGCATTGCGCCGCCCGGGTACGGAGGTCAAGGAAGTCCTGCTGCCCGTGCTGATGGCCTATGCCAACTGGGGGTTCTCGTTTGGCTCGGTCGAGGCGTTCTACGAATTTGACTGGGAGAACAGCCCAGTGGACTCCTGCGGTACGTACTGGGGTCCGGCTGAGGGTCTCATCTCGGTGGAGACGGCAGGGTGCCTCTCGACCGCGTCGTTCGGTGGCGCCGCGAACCCCGTGGCACAGGCGAAGGGGCAGTCTTTCGCCGCCCTCAAGGGGCGGGAGGCGTCCGACACCGGACAGTTCGGCTTGGCACTTCGCTTTCCCGTGGATGCCATCGACACGGAATTCGGGCTGTACGGGATGAATGTCCACTCAAAGATCCCGGTGATTTCCGCAAGGATGGGGACCCACCCGTCGGCTCCGATCACGACGCCCGGGCTTCCGTTCCCGATCTTCAGCCCGGCGGCAAACGGTGGCCTGGGCGGCTGGTTCTCGGCCGTCGCCAACAACGTCCCGCAGTACAGCTTCCTCAATCCCGCAGATTTCCATCGGACGCTCGCTGCGGCGGGCGGTACACCAATCACGGTCGCAGGTGGGTTCTGGGAATATCCGGAAGACATCCAGATCTACGGACTGACCGCGGCCACGACGTTGCTCGGCTGGTCCGTCGCCGCGGAGGCGAGCTACCAGCGGGACGTTCCCGTCCAGATCAACGGCAACGACCTGTTGCAGGCCGCACTTCTGGGGGCCGGCCCATATGGTGCGACAGCGCGAGCGGCTGTAGTCGAGGGCGAGGGCACGGAACTGCCGGGCTACGTTCAGTTCGACAAGACCCAGTTCCAGGTCAACACGCTGAAGACGTTCAGCGACATCCTGGGCGCGCAAACCCTGCTCCTGGTGGCCGAGGCCGGCCTGCAGTCGAACGATGTCCCGGACTACGAGAAGGCGGGCAACCTGCGCTTCGGCCGCGCCTTCATCTACGGCAACGGCATCCTGCCCGGTGCCACGACCCCGAGCACCAATCCGCAGCCCGATGGTCGCAAGAACGACGGCTACGTGACGGACATGTCCTGGGGCTACCGGATGCGAGCGCGACTCGACTACGACGGCCTGTCGGGTGGCGCGTTGCGAGTCTCGCCGAGCCTGGTGTGGAACCACGACGTGGACGGCGTCGCCATGGACGGTCAGTTCATCGAGGGTCGCCAGACGCTCGGATTGGGTCTCGGTTTCCTCTGGGCCAAGAGATACACGGTGGACCTGAACTACACGTGGTTTGCCGACTCCGCCTACAACCCGCTGATGGACCGCGATTACTACTCGGCCAGTCTCGGCGTGACGTTCTGATCGAGGGGGATTGCTGATATGAACCACAGAATTCGAATCGCCAGTGCAGGCGTGGCCGCAGTGATGCTGGCCGTCGCGGTGCCGGCACAGGCAAAGCTCAGTGACGCGGAGATCGCACGGCTCGGTGCGGACCTCACGCCAATCGGCGCCGAGAAGGCCGGCAACAAGGACGGCTCGATCCCCGAATGGAGCGGCGGCCTCTGTGCACCACCGGCCGGCTGGTCGGGTGCAAAGAGCGGTTACAAGGATCCGTTCGCTGGCGACAAGCCGTTGTTCACCATCACGAAGGCGAATGTCGGCACGTACACGGACAAACTGACACCGGGCACGCTGGCGATGCTGAAGAAGTACGCCAACTTCTCGATGCCCGTGTATCAGTCGCGGCGTACAGCCTGCTACCCGCAGGAGGTGTACGACACGGTGAAGGCGGAGGCGGGGAAGGTCGAGCTTGCGGGCTGGGGCCTGAACGGTCGTGGGCGTACGACCGTGCCGTTCCCGATCCCCACGAACGGCCTTGAGGCGATCTGGAACCACGGACTGCGCTACCTCGGAGGTGGTCTCTACCGCCTGTACAACCAGTTCCCGGTCCGCGCGAGCGGCGAGTTCTACAAGATCGAGTCCGAGGAGTACCGAATCTTCAACCAGAACCTGGCTCCGCCGCAGGAAAACCTGTTGTTTGCCTACCTCGACCGAAACCTTGCCCCCGCGACCCTCGAAGGCAACACGACCCTGGTTCACGAGCCGGTGGACCAGGTCAAGCAGGCGCGTGCGGCCTGGCAGTACAACTCGGGCAGCCGCCGTGTGCGCCGGGCGCCGGAACTCGGCTACGACAATATCGGCAACGCGTCGGACGGCCTGCGCACCTTCGACCAGGTCGACATGTACAACGGATCACCGGACCGGTACGACTGGACGCTCGTCGGCAAGAAAGAGATCTACATCCCCTACAACGCGTACAAGCTCGACGACAAGTCGCTCAAGTACAAGGACATGATCCAGAAGAACGTGATCAAGTCCGACCTGTTCCGTTACGAGCTGCACCGCGTCTGGGTGGTGGAGGCGACGCTGCGCAAGGGGATGAAGCATATCTATGCCAAGCGAACGTTCTTCCTCGACGAGGACACGTGGCAGATCGCATACGAGGACGCGTACGACTCGCGCGGTGAGCTGTGGAGAGTCGGTATCGCGCCGATGATGCAGTTCTACGATTCGAAAGTGCCGTTCTACCGTGCCAATGTCTGGCACGACCTGACCAATGGCGCATACCTGGTCTCGCTGTTGACCAATGAGATCGGCGAGCCCTGGACATTTGGCCACAAGGCCAAGTGGGCCGATTTCCAGCCCGACGCGTTGCGCCGCGCAGGCACCAAGTAGTGTCACAGGCTGCAGCAGGTCGCGAGGGACAGACCATGATCAGGACGATCGACGAGAAGTCGAAGGACTCGTGGCTCCAGCGCACCGTCGCTGAGGACCAGTCCGCGGGCAGGCCGGGCGCCACGTCGGCCTTGCCCACCCTGGCCTGCTCCGCGAACGTGCCAGTCGACTGGGATCCGTATGACGTCTGGTTGCGGCGCGTCGAGCAGCCGCGCCGGCAACGGGCAAATGGCTAGCCATCGACCGATCCAGTAGTACGTACGAGCAATCCAGTTAATCCTTTGCCTGGGACCCCGATGAGGCGCCACGGGCGCTCGTCCAGGCGTGCGAGCAGGTGAGTTCGCGAACAGGATGGGTTGGAGCCTGCGTGCCGATCAAGTACCGATTCTGAGGCAAGGCTGCGGAGCAACGTGGGAGGGGACGAGCAAATGAGCAATGCAGTGATGGGCACCAATGGGCTGCGGGGCGCCACTCTGGCTACCATAATCGCGATGTTGGCGGCCGCGTCGGGCTGTGGTGGCGAAGTGCCTGACGCACCAGTCGCCGCACCCCCGGCCGCAACGGAAGCGACGGTACCCGCACCTGCCGCGGACGCCGCAGCTGCTGCGCAGGCGTTGGCGCCCACGTCCACGACGTGGTCTCCCGAGGCAATGGAGGAACTCCTCGCCCCAGTGGCGCTGTACCCGGACGTCGTTCTCGGCCAGGTGCTGGTCGCGTCCACGAATCCACAGGAAGTTCTGGACGCTGGTAACTGGTTGCTGCAGAACCAGGCTCTGCAGGGCAACGCCCTTGACGAGGCCGCGAAGCAGGTGGGATTCACCCCACCGATCCGCGGCCTGCTGCAGTCCCCCGAAGTCGTGGACATGATGTGCTCGCAGATGGGTTGGACCGTCGAGATCGGCCAGGCCTTCGTCAATGACCAGCAGGGCGTGCTCGATTCAGTGCAGAGGTTGCGTGCCCAGGCCAAGGACGTCGGCAACCTGCAGAGCTCCGGCCAGTTGACGGTTGCGACCGAGGTACAGGACGGCCACGAGGTGATCACGGTGTCGCCGCCGAGCCCGCAGATCGTCTATGTGCCGCAATACGACCCGGTTGCGGTCTACGCTCCGCCACCTGCAACCGTGTCCACCCCGGCACCGGTTGCGACGCAGGAAAAGGGCCACAGCACCGGCTCATTGGTCGCGACAGGTCTCCTGTCCTTCGGCGCGGGCATCGTCGTCGCCAACATTTTTGAAGATGACGACGACGACTATTACAAGAACGGGTACTACAACCCACGGTATTACGGACCACCGATGCCCTATTCCCCACCGTATCCGTATCGCCCGCGCTACGGCAACGGCTACTACCCGAACTCCGGCTACAACCGTCCGCCGAACTACCAGCACTCGTTCAACAACAACACGATCGTCATCAACCAGAACGGCAACGACGATTACTGGAACCGCCACGACGGCAAGGCCAGCGCCAACCGCGACTCGCGTTCCGCCAAGAGTCCGATCACTGCCGCGAAGCCGAATCGTCCGGAATTGGATTCGCTGAACACACAGGCTAAGCAGGGTCCGAAGCGCCCGGCGCCGACGCAATCTGACTGGAAAGGTCAGAGTGGTTACGCCGGCACCCAGCAGGGCGCACCGAGCAAAGTTGCCGGCGCGAAGCCCGCAGCATCGACTGCCGCGAGTCGCGAACAGCCGAAGGTGCAGGGCTCGTATGCCGGCGGCACTCCGAGCGCGGGGACTGCCTCAAGCCGAGTGTCGAGTGCGGCACAGGACAAGAAGCCGGCTGCGACGCCAGCAGCGGCCAGCACTCCGCGTCCTGCGGCTGCTCCGGCCGCAAAGGCAAAACCTGCGGGCGCGACCGATCGCGGCCATTCCAAGCCGGCAGCGGCGCCATCGGGCAAGCCTGCTCCCACGCCTGATCGCTCGCGGCCCACGGCCATGTCCGGGGCCGACCGCGGTTCGGCGGACAAGGCCGCCAGTCAACGCGGCAAGCAGAGCATGCCGAGTGGCGTGCCTCCGAAAGCCAAGAGCCCCAGCAGACCGGCGAAGCGCTAGGGAGAACGAAAATGAGCCGTATACATTCTCGATTTGTGCCCAAGGCCGGTGTGTCGCTGCTAGTAGTCGTTGCGCTGCTCGTTTCGGGATGCGCGCGCAAGGACGACCATGCGTCGTTCGACTCTGCCGAGGCCGCGGTCTCGGCGCTCGCGCAGGCGCTCGCAAAGGACGACACCGCCGCCTTGCGTCAACTGTTCGGGCCCGGCAGCGACGATCTCCTGTCGTCCGGCGATGTCGTGCAGGACAAGAGCGATCGGGCTGCATTCCTGGCTGCGTTAAACGAGAAGCACATTCTCGTCGCAGATGGCACCGACGCATTTACGCTGGTCGCCGGCGCCAAGGATTGGCCGTTCCCGATCCCTCTCGCAAAGAAGGACGGACGCTGGTACCTCGACGGCAGCCGGGGCGCCGACGAATTGGTCTATCGCCGCGTCGGTGCCAATGAACTCGGCGCAATCGCCGTATGTCGCGGCTTCGTCGCGGCGCAGCTCGACTACGCCGCAGAAGGGCGCGATGGCGACGCGGCGGGCATCTACGCGTTGAAGCTGATCAGCGACCAGGGGCAGCACAACGGCCTGTACTGGCCGACCGCGCAGGACGAGCGGGCGAGTCCGGCGGGACCGTTCGTCGCTGCGGCGGCGGCAGAAGGTTACCGCAACAGCGGCGCTCGCCCGCCCTATCACGGTTACTACTACCGCATGTTGTACCGGCAGGGCGAGAACGCCAGCGGCGGCGCGCGCGAGTACTTCAAGAATGGTCTGCTGACCGAGGGATTCGCGCTCGTGGCGTGGCCCGCCGACTACCAGGTCAGCGGCGTGATGACGTTCATCGTCGACCAGGACGGCGTCGTCTTCCAGAAGGACCTCGGCGAAAGCACTGCGGACACGGCGGCCGCGATGGTGTCGTTCGATCCCGACAACTCATGGGT